>Ga0206803_1133_pt1 | contig 14365 bp, 14 predicted proteins | sample Alteio_BWOrgCont_61_FD_152909 | JGI IMG/M metagenome (GOLD analysis project Ga0206803, IMG submission 152909) | Enriched cells from forest soil in Barre Woods Harvard Forest LTER site, Petersham, Massachusetts, United States -... | ecosystem: Environmental > Terrestrial > Soil > Temperate forest >... | reverse complement strand
AATACGAAGAACTTTTAGAAGAAGCAAATCTGCAGCCCACAAAAATTGTGCAAATCCAAGTGCCCCATACCTTTCCCTCGAAGCAGGCCTTCGTGGGCTTCTTAAAACAATGGTTCCCTTATTTGCGCCCTTTGCCGGAGAATCAAAAAATGGTTTTTCTTGAGCAGGTCGTCGACCGGTATCTCGAATTATTCCCTCCCCAAGAGGCGGGGCGCCCCTATTTTGTGGTGAATCGTCTCCGTGTTGAAGCAACAAAACCACAATCTTCCTTGCTAATGAGTGGCGAATCAGATATTCTCATGGAAAAAAATTGAGTCGCTCATGGCGAAAAATGTCTATGTCGTAGGGAATTGGAAGATGTATAAGACGGCCCGCGAGGCCACGGACTACATCGAATCCCTAGCCCCAAAAATCGAGGGAACTAAAGGAATGATTTACCTTTCAGTTCCTTACACCTCTATTGCTCCCGCTGCTCATTATGCGAAGGAGACGAATATAGTCATCGGGGCTCAAAATATGAATGATGCCCGCGATGGGGCCTTCACAGGTGAAATTGCGGGTCTCATGCTGAAAGAAGCAGGAGCCACTTTCGTCATCTTGGGCCATTCTGAACGGCGCCATATCTTTGGAGAGTCGAACGCCCTCATTCACCGGAAGGTGTTGCGAGCACTGCAAGATGACATTCAGCCTATTCTTTGCATCGGAGAGACTTCGAAGGAGCGAGACGCAGGCAAGACGGACGAAGTGTTGAAAGAACAGCTTTTTTCAGCGCTCGACGGAGTTCCTAAAGAAGACGCTGAGCATCTAATTGTCGCCTATGAACCTGTTTGGGCCATTGGCACAGGCAAGACAGCGACCCTCAAGCACATTGAAGAGGCTCATCTCTTTTGCAGAGCCTGTCTCACCGAGTTATTCGGGAAAAAACAGGGCGGCGCCATCCCGATTCTCTACGGCGGTTCCGTGAAGCCGGAGAATGTCGCTGAGATCGTCGATCAGAAAGAAGTCAATGGCGTCCTTGTTGGCGGCGCATCGCTCGACACGGACACCTTTGCTGAAATCGTTCAAAAAATCGCTGGAGGCGGAGCTCTGAAAAAGACCACGACGCCTAAAACCCGCAAACCCCCCATTCGGAGAAAGAAGAAAGAATGACCATTCTGTTTTATTTGTTCCTTTTTTTGTTTTTACTCGCCTCTGTGCTCCTTTGTTTCGTCATTCTCATTCAAGAGGCGAAAAGTTTAGGGCTAGGGGCATCCTTCGGCGGCGACAATAGCGATTCGCTTTTCGGCACGTCGACAGCTGAAGTGCTCAAGCGCTTCACCGCGTATTTGGCGGGAGCTTTTCTCCTCTCTTGCCTGATCCTCTCTCTTTGGAGCGGTTCTTTGGGTCGCAGTCATAACGCCCCATTGATTCCTGTCCGAGCAGAACAACCAGGCCACGAAGAATTTTAAGCTATGCGCCTTTCTATCTGCTATTATGGCCACCCGGGCCTTCGCGTGAAAGCGAAGCCCGTGGAAGCGATCACCCCGGAAATCGTCAAGATGGTCGAGGACATGCTCGAGACGATGGTCTCCCTCGACAATGCGATCGGGTTTGCGGGGCCCCAGCTCGGCATCCCGTATCGGATTTTCGTCATTCGGGAAGAAAAGTTTTTGCCCGACAACAAATACTATTTCGGCGAGCCAGAAGTGATCATCAATCCCGTTCTTACATCTCCTTCAGAAGAGAAGGAGACTGTATTGGAAGGGTGCATGTCGCTTCCCGGCCTTCACGTCGAGGTGACCCGCCCTAAAAAAATCCACGTTCGGTATCAGAATCTCAAAGGGGAATTCATCGAGGAGGATCTCGACGATTTCCGCGCCCGGATGTTCATGCACGAGAACGACCATCTCAATGGAGTTCTCACAATCGACCGGATGGACCCCAAAGAGCGGAAGAACGTCGAGCCCGCCCTGCGCGCCATGAAGCAAAAGTATAATCCATAAATCTCGATGTCATAAGACAAGAATTAAACACCGAGCACACTGAGAAGAGATGTATTGCTCGGTGTTAAATTTTTGGTCTTGGCCAGAGAAAACTACAGAGCCCCTTTCAATGAAAGGGGCTCCCTTCTTTTATGCAGGTCGGGGAAGCTCGGCAATTGCCTCTTGGCAAGCCTTTTGAAATAGGTTCCAGACGTCGATGATATTCCCATCATCAGCATGTCTTAGGTTGATCGCTGTCTTGGTCATCAGGGGGCCTTGATAAAGAGGGGCAGCCAATACGCCAATCTTCCGATAGAGTCCTTGCAGTTTTTCCTCCACATTGGCATCAGACCCTTTCAAAACTTTTTCAACGAGCCGTTGTTTTTCTTCCGGAGTGAGCGTCAAAAGTTCATTCCGTGCCTCGATCAACTGGGCGCGCCGCTCGTTATAGCGTGTCAAATTCGCTGAAAAGGCGGCTGGACATTCGATAGGTTGCTCGAGTTCTTTCAACTGCGTATAGGCTGTTAAAGGAACATAGGTCGCGGCATCGAGCATTTCGAGAAGATCGGCTCCGCTATCGCCCTCTTTATCTAGGCAGCGAGCGAGCGCTGGGGTTCGATGAATTTCGAGAAAGGAGGCTTTAAGCATCCCTGCAAGTCGATTTTGGTAGGCGCTTTCTTGGGGCGTATTCTGATTTAAATCGAACCTGAGGGGATCGTCTCCCGGCGCAGCCGCGCCCACGAGTCGTGCCTGATGTAAGAATCTGCGCGCCAAATCAGCGGTGCGAATCCGATAGGGTTCTTCTCGCAGTAATCTGGTGAAGTCAAAAGTTTCGATAAAAGCCCGATCATCCGGATGGCCATTCAAAAACGCTTCCCAATGGGGAATTTCTCGCATCCGACCTCTTAAATTCAGCTCGAAATCAGTCTGGATTTGGTTCGCGAGATCGATGAGCAGATCGGGATGGGAATCGACAAAAAGGTTCACAGTCCTTACAACGGCTGAATGGGGACTTCTTCCCGCTACGCGATCTAGGATGAGGCCTAGAGTGAGTTGCGTTGCCGCTGCACTTCCAATATGGAGCGTATGATCGGCAACGGCGTTGAGAGTGTAATAGGTCAAATTGGGATTTTTTAAGACAGTGGCGAATAAGGCGATGGAGACGAGCAAACTGTGAAGAGCATATGAAATGCATTGAACGGAATGTTTTTGGAGGAATTCAGAAGTGTTAAGGCAAATCAAGGAATTGAAAGCGACCCCAGCGAGTCCAATTGCAAATATGCCAACGGCTTCGATCAATGCCAGGGGAACTGTAGCTGCTGCACCGAGTAAAAGGACTGTTTTCGAAGCAAAATGGACAACATGTCCATGCCAATGATTCGATCTCTGTCTTTCTAAAGTCGTAGCCGACCAAAGAACAGCCCTGCCAATTCGGGCGCAAAAAGGTTTGAAATGAAGGTTGTTGCTGTTGAGATAGGGAGTTGAGACCGCCATAAAGAACCCTGGGTTGATTTATGGGCAGGGACGATAAAGGATCTCATTCCTTTTTGTAAAGATTTGTTTATTTCTAGATGATCTTTAAGCGACGAAGACCTTGTGCGATCTCTTCTTCGCTTTCGGAGAAGGCAAAGCGCGCATATCCTTCGACGCCAAACGCGATTCCAGGAACAAGCGCGACGTGCGCCTTAGCGAGGATTTCCTCGCAGGCAGCGATTGAATCTCCACCGACCTTAAAGAAGTAATAGATGCCAGAAGAAACGGGTTGAACTGCTGCTGCAAAAAGATGGTTGTACGTTTCGAAGAAGACCTTTCTCCGCTTATCCATGGCGTTTCGCACATAGGCAGTCACTTCATCTGCGTGGCGAATGGCGGCGAGGGCGGCTTTCTGGCTGATGAAAGAGGTGCCGGTTGTGCTTTGGCTCTGGAGCGCGATTAGATTGGCGATGATTTCTTGGGGACCAAAAGCAAATCCCACCCGCCAACCGGCCATGCCAAAATTCTTCGAACAGCTTTCAATGATGATCACTTTAGATCGGTATTCGGGAAATGTGGCGCAAGAGACGAATTCAGCTCCATCATAGACGATTTCGCTATAGACTTCGTCGGAGATCACGATGACATCATTCTCAAATGCGACTTTCAAAAGCTCTTTCACCTCTTCTCTGCTATACAGAACTCCTGTTGGATTGCAGGCGTTGTTTAGAATGAGGACTCGCGATCTCTTCGTGAGGTGGGATCTTATGTCTTGTGGCGTCAGTTTCCATCCCGATGGCTCATGAGTTTGGATGACGACGGGTGTAGCGTGCGCCAATCGAACCATTTCTGGATAGGAGACCCAATAAGGAGCTGCAATGAGCACTTCGTCGCCCTCTTCAAGAAGAACTTGAAGGGCTGCGTAGATCCCGAATTTCCCCCCGCAGGTGACGACTGTTTGATCTATTTCGTACTGACTGCCGTATCTTCGGTTCATCCAATCAGCGGCAGATTTGCGCAGTTCAGTAAGTCCTGCAATGGGGGCGTAAGGGGACATGCCTAAAGCTGCTTGGGCCGCCTCAATGATGACCGGATGGTTAGCGAGAACTGGATCTCCGGCCGCAAAATTATAGACGTGGATCCCCTGATCCCGCATCTTCATTGCTTTTGCGCTAATGGCGCCAGTGGCTGACGGCTTCAACGGTTTCATAAGTCCCCAAAAATTTCAGTGTTTGTGTTTTCAATATATCTATCGGAATGGGTCCCGTCATCTCTAAATCGATGTAGAATAGATATTCAAAGGGTTTTCCAATCAGCGGTCTCGAAACGATATAGGTCAGGTTGATCCCATGCCTTGCCAAGACCTCTAACAGCTCGGCGAGGCTTCCCGCTCGATGCTCCAGAGTGAAACAAAGCGATCCTTTTTTCCCTGTCGTCGGTGTTTTAGAAATCAAGAAGAAGCGGGTGTAATTTTCCGCATGATCTTGAATCCCTTCGGCCAGCACTTGCAATCCGTAAATATCGGCAGCTGTGCAATGAGCGATCGCAGCGAGCGTCGGATCTCCGCTCTTGGCTACATCGGCGGCGGCTCCTGCCGTATCGTAATGAGCCACGGCTTCCATCCAAGGATGAGCCTCGAAAAATCGCTTCGTCTGGGCTAGCGCTTTTGGATGAGAAAGAACCTTTCGGATCTCACTCAACGAAGAGAGAGCGAGCAAACTATGCTCGACCCGCGTGTCGACTTCCCCCACAATATGTAAGCTCCCTTCGCTTAAGAGATCGATCGTTTCGTAGATCGTCCCTGCGAGGGTATTTTCAATGGGAAGTAGTCCCAGATCGGCCTCTCCTTTCTCGACCGCTTCATAAACCTCGCGGAAAGAGGGGAGTCCTTGGGACTCATAGCCTAAACGAACGGTCGTCTGATGGCTGAACGAACCTTCGATTCCTTGATAGACCACCTTTTTCACTCGACTGCCTCCATTTCCATCCGGGTATAATCGAGGAGAATCTGAAAAATCTCTTCCATCACAGGGGCGCTGAGACCTTGTTCGCGTGCCTGTTTACGCACTTTTTCCTTGATGGCGTCTTCGCGCGTTTCATCGAGGATCGGCAGGCCACCTCGTTTCTTGATTTTGGCGATCTCCCGAGCGATCTGCAACCTTTGGCCTAACAGAGCCATCAATTGTCCATTGATCGTATCGATCTGGGTTCTTTTTTCTTTAAGTGTTTGCATGGAGCTTTCTCCCTATTGCATGGGCGACAGCCTTCAGTTCTTGAGAGATCTTGTCGAATTCCTCTAACGAAAGAGCCTGTTTCGCATCGCAGAGCGACTCGCTGGGTCTCGGATGGGCTTCGACGAGCAATCCGTCGGCGCCGATTGCCACTGCAGCCTTACAAAGCGCTGACAGGAGGTCTTTGCGTCCCGCGGCATGGCTCGGATCGACGATGATCGGCAAATGAGTCATGAGACGGGCCACCGCAACGGCGCTCAAGTCAAGCGTGTAACGGGTCGCTGTCTCGAAGGTCCGAATGCCCCGTTCGCACAAGATGACATTTGGATTGCCATGGGCCATGATGTACTCAGCGCTCAAAATCCACTCTTCAATTGTGGCCGATGCACCCCGCTTCAAGATCACAGGCCTTTGGCATTTGCCCACTTCTTTAAGCAAGTCGAAGTTTTGCATATTTCTCGCCCCGATCCAAAGGATATCGACATGTTCTGACGCCTCTTTCACTTGGCGCGCATCCATCACTTCAGTGCTGGTGAGAAGACCGTGTTTTTTTTGGGCTCTTTGGTGCATTTTCAGCCCTTCGAGGCCGTGCCCTTGGAAGCTGTAGGGGGATGTGCGGGGCTTGTAGGCCGATGCGCGCAAAATCGAAACGCCGGAGTTTCTCAATGCGATCCCGCTTTGCACGAGTTGCTCTTCGCTTTCAATCGCGCAGGGACCCGCCATCAGAACCACCTCATTGCCGCCGATGCGTACACCGCCGATTTCAATAACGGTTCTTTCCGGCTTCATCGCCAAGCTCGCGAGTTTGTAAGGAGTCTTGATGATGAGTTCCTCTTCAACGCCTTCCAGTCCCTCAGCCATTTGAGCCGGAAGCGATTTTTCTAGCCCAATCACAGTCTGTGAGCCGAGCTTTGTAATGACATGGGTATGACCTTTTGCGGTCAGTGCACTAGAGATCTTATCGATCTGTTCTTGAGTCGTGTTATTTTTAAGTTTAAGCATAATTTCTACTTTTTTTAAAATTCAACTATTTCGAAAGGGAGTCCCTCTCGGGCGGTTATCTAAAGGCGGATCTGATAGAAAATGGGGGGTTGAATTGGCGCTATGCGCCAAAATAGAAATAGGAATAAGCAACTGAGTACTGAACGAGTGCACCGGGAAGGGTGTGATTCAATAGTTGTTTATCCATGTGCTTAATTATAACAACTCTTTGAGGCAAAGTCAAGCCATTCTTTCCAAAGACGCTCGATCTGTATCTGATTGGCCTTTTCGATTTCATTCATAAGTTGTTGATTTCCATGGGCTAGGCGAGTCATGGAGCGAAATCCGGGCCCAGCGATCTTTACGCTGGAAGGCTCTTTGGCCTGGACAAAGTCCCACAATGTCTTTGAAATCAAAGCGGGCAAATGGGAAACCAGGGCTGTCTTCCTATCGTGTTCATCTGCTTCCATGGTCAGCGGCTTAGCGCCTAGCATCCGGATCCACGATGCAATTTTTGTTTTGTTTTTGGCGTGGGGGACGATAATCCAAGGTGCATCCTCTAATAGCTTTGGATCGGAGGCAGCAAAGCCGCTCTTCTCATTGCCAGCCATCGGATGGGTAGATAAAAACTCGACAGACCCTTTCGTCAACCGCTCGAATTCTCTGACGATTTCTCCCTTCACGCTTCCTACATCGATCACAAGCAGTCGTCGATCGGAAGCGATTTCTCTCGCAATGGGAATAATGGTCGACAGGGGAGTGGCAAGGACTAAAAGATCGACCTCCTGAATCAAGGCATTGAGTGTGGGAAAAACCCGATCGATCACTTTGCGCGCTTTGGCGACATCGGGCGATTTGGATTTGACAGTGGCGACGTAATACCCTTTTGCCTTGAGCGCTTTGGCAATCGAACCGCCGATCAGGCCGAGACCAATGATTCCTACTTTTTGAAATTGTTTGCTCATGTATTGAAGATAACGCTTCTCCATTTTCGGAGCAAATCTTGAGAAGAAATAAAACACTCTGCTATTTTTTATTGGATGTTTAAGTGGCTAGCCTTTTTACTTCTCTCTAATTTTCTATTTGCGTTGCCCGATCATGTCGTGACTTATGATAAAGGAAGTAGGTTTGGCGATAATTTGCTATGTTACCTACATGCGAAATGGATCGCTTATCAGTATCAAATTCCATTGCGTTACAAACGCTTTAAATATTCGTCTAGTCTCGTATTGCATGATCAGGAAATGCGTTTAAGCAAAGACCCTAACAAAGACAAGCGGATCGCTGTTGGATTAGAAAATGGGCTTATCGATCTTCAAAGAGAGGATTCGGTCATGTACACTTGTCCTTACTTTCCTGAGGATCCGTGGGAACTAGAAAGGATTCCTTACTACCGGTTTAAAGTGGATTGGAAAAACCAGGAATTTCGGAGTCTCGCTCGAAAGATGATTGCTCCCAAAAAGCGGCTTCGTTTGATGACCCCTCCGAAACACAGCGTGAATATCGCCATTCATGTGAGAGAAGGAGGCGGCTACGACTCTGAAAGTACTCGACTCGCGTCTCCCTTGAAGTTGCCTCCAATGAGCTTTTACCGAGAAAGTCTTTCTAAAATCGTATCGTTTTTCCCAGACCAAGAGATTCGTTGCCACATATTTACCGATGCATCTGATCCCAAAAAAATCGTTGAGATTTTAAGAGATGTTGTTCCCCCAAACGTGAAGTTCACTTATAGGAAGTCAAATAATAGTCATAAAAAGAATGTGTTAGAAGATTTTTTTTCACTATTTAATTTTGACGTGCTAATTAGGTCTCAATCTAATTTCAGTATGGTTCCGTCGCTAATCCATGATTACGCGATTGTTTGTTCTCCTGCGGGAGCTTTGATTGAGGGTGACCACGTGATTATAGACAAAACGAATCTAGAGATGAATGAAACTCTCTATCAAAAATTGCTCTTGAGAAAACCTTCTTTCTTATCTAGAATCCGAAACATTTTTCAGCTATGTCTATAGCCCTGATCACGCCTTACCGCCCTTTTTTCCAGGCTGTTACAGTCCCCGCGCAAATCATCTGCGCCGTGGCTTTAAAAATATTAGGATGTCTCTTCTCCTTTTTCGGGGCTAACGAATGGGGAAAAACGGTCCATTTTAAAGCGGCGAAGATCGATAGCCGCTGTGAGAGCCTGCTTCAGGGTCTCTGGGCTTATGGAAGGCGCTTTCTCGTCGCGTCGGAAAACTCCGGCAGTCATTGTCGCGGGAGCTGTTATTGGTTGATCGACCAACACTTTCGCTATCCAGAAGTCCCTCTTACCGAACTGGCTAAAGTGTTTGAGGACGGCGCTCCGCCCGATGCGGCTCTGATGCACGACCTCAATGCAATCCCCGCGAACTTGATCGAGAGGAAGCTTTGGAGCCATCGCAACTGGCTTCCCATGCCAGCCCTTTCCCCCGGAGTCTACACCTTCCTGATCGGGTTTTCTGAAGACGAAAATACTCCCCAAAAAGCCCATAGAGTGTCTCTATTTATAGAACAGGCATCTTTCTTGTTTGATCCCAATACGGGTCTATCTGAGTGGAAAGAATCGGATTGGTTGCCGCTTCTCGAGCGGATCGGCGCCAATATCCGGACAAGCCGTGTACCTACTTCGTTTTTCACTGTAGAATGTTATACTTATTTCGTTAATCGATAACGGGAGAATTCTCGTTTCGATTCGGTATAATATAAAATTGTAAGTTTAATGTTTAGTTTGTACAATAAATATATGAATAAATCATAAAAAAGGTGTTAATATGGATATTAGTAAATTAAACGTTAATCTTTCTGTTATTTCAGAAGCTCAATTGCAAAGTTCTGCGGCTGCATCGAATGATGTTCCAAATGATACAGATCCCATTGAGTGCCCAAACTTCGCGCCAGTGAGCAATAGCGATCTCAATGAATCTGCTGCAGGTTCTGTGTTTGAACAAGCCAATTCTGGTCCTGCTTGTGCTCAAACATTTTACGGATGCTAATTTCATTCTAAATTAAGAACCTGAGGAACTTCTTTCTCAGGTTTTATTTCATCTTTAGCCCAATTATCATTGATGTTTTGCGCAATCAGACTTGCCGCATAGGTATTGCAAAAAAGCGGGAAATTGTCTGCGACTGAATTGATAAAGTCATATTGGACAAAATCTTGCGCAGTCGCATAGCCTCTCACTGGCTCCAGCATGTAGAGCGATGAATCAAAGACAATCATACTTCCCAAGAATTTTGTCGCCCGGAAGGGGAGGGCCATCATGAGGAGTCCATAAAATGAATGGTGAAGCCTCATATCGTTATTCCAATAAAAGGCAGGGAAAATAAACGAAAGGGCTGCGCCGAATAGATGAAATAGGCCTCCCGCTATGTCTCCTTTTCGGAATTTTGAGTAGGCGAGACCTCCATGAACGAGACCGAGAGATGCATACTCCGCAAAGACAACCCCTTTTGTTTGGAAGGGGAGCGCTATCGACCAGGAAAAACCGTTTGTAAATAATGGAATGAGAATCGTGGCTCCAATGACAATGGCGGCGATCGCAACGGCAGAAACGAGCGCTGTTTTGATGATGTTCTTGAGGATCCGTTTGCGCGCAACGGCTGGATCTTCTTCCGGCTTAGCTGTAAATGCATCTACGATTTGCTTTTTATATTCTTTGGCGTTCAAGAAGAGCTTACCAATGAGAAAGACCGAAGATATCGCTACCGAGATAGCCAATGCAGAGGGGAGGAGAAATACAGATAAATAAGCGGCAGAGGCCATTAGGCTTAAGGCAGCAAGGGCAATAAATACATTTTTTGCAATCCGCTGGATCGATTCCGCTCTCGTTTCTCCAGCCTGGGGAGTAAAAGATTTAATGAATCGATCTTTCCACTCAGTGAATTTATCTTTGATGTACTCAGGTTTTTGATAAATGTTTTTTGCAAGAATGGCCCCCTCAATCGCCAGAGGTGTCGCGACAGCAATGGGGACAATAGTGTTTCTATAATCCCAAAAGCCAGATTTAGCAAAAGAATTAATTGCTGACATAATTATTGTTTCGTTATTATTTGTTTAGTTTGTTAATTATATCAGTAAATAAGTAAGTTTTCAAGTTGTGTTCAAAAAAATGCCAGCGAAAAAAAACTTCTTGTTTAAATTTCTTTTTGATATACTGCATCTCTTCTTCACACAACGTTGAAGTATTTTATGCTCCTAGAACAAGAAAGAACCCTTCGTCCAGAGCCTCTTTTCCTCGATCAAAGTCAAAGGTCGATCTTGAGAGATGAGGTGTTGAAAACAGCGTTCCGTTTCCCTCGTCTTTTTAATCGCCCTCTTTATCGAAGCTATGAACAAATGGTCGTCAATAGCCCGAGCGATTTTTTAACAAATCGGACAATGGCTCACTTGCGAATGATCTTGTGCGTGCAATTCTTTCTGCAGAAAAAGATCGAAGCCGTTTTGAAGAGTGAAGCGAGCTCAAGAAAGCAGCTTTTTCTCAAGCTGTTTCGGGGCCCATCTCGCATCTGTGTGGCATCGGTCTTTTCTGCTTCTGACGCCGTCCAGAAAGAGCAGTTACTGAAAGCATTAGATGGGCTATTGCCTGGGTGTTCCGAACTCCCCAAATCGTTTTACACCTGGCATTCTTCCGAATTTCCCTATTACTTTTGCTATTTTGAAGTCGATAAATTGAGAGGAAAAGAATTGTCGGCTGGGCCTTTGCGCGCGATTGAAAGGACCTTACAAGAACAAATGCTTGCGAGCGCCCCCTTAACTCCTGCCATTTTCTGGCCCTATAATAAAGAGGAGTCTCATCGACAAATCCAACTCTTAGTCAAGGAGATGGAATCCAAACACGACTTGCCCCATATTTCCATTCACTTTCAGGAACAGACCTCCTCCTCTTTAGAATTTCTCATTCACATGGTTCGACCTAAGTCGATAGAGCCACTCGCCTTGGAAAAATTGCCCGAATCGCTCTATTTCTTCCGCTATTCTCGGCACATCCTCAACATGCCCTTTTTGATCGAAATTGAAGCCTTTTCGGTTAAGATGGATTCTCAACTCTTCGACGTGAGAGATACCATTAACCTCCTTTATGCGAGACGCTACCTCGTTAAACATTTAGAGGCCATCATAGGCCCCTTCCGCGACTACAACGGAGGCCTTTTTGAAAAACAGCAAGACCATTTCGAAATGGTGCGGCGCCATTTGGCCTCCAAAATTCCCTGTTTTGATCTATTCGCAGAAAAAGTCTTCTATGCCCTCCATCCGTTCGAGAGGTGGTTTTATCTTTCATTGATTGAAGTGGAAGATTTATTTCTGGTCTTTTCTGGGCTGATTCAAGATCAAAAACCAAATGCCGCAAAAAGCACTCAATCGGGACTCTTTACGGTGGTCAAGACAGAAAATAGGATCGATTTTCTCCGGATCGCCCAAAAAAATAGCGAATCGAAAGAATTAACCGCCTCAGCTCAGCTCACGATCGGGAATTTTCATTACGAATGTTTTTCTGGGCAGGTGATCGAACAAATCGAAGAACTTTTAAATTACCAAGTCGAAGAAGAAAATACGCTTCGGCTCATTTTTCAAGAGGGAGCTCCTCCTTCACTAAATCCCCATTATTCATCAGGCGATATGCGCTGCCGCCTGCTGAATAAATTGCTTTTCGAAGGGCTGACTCGTCTGAATGAGGCGGGAATACCCGAGTTAGCCGGTGCGGTTCGCTACGAAATATCTGACGAGGGGTTAATTTACACCTTCCAAACCCGCAAAGCCTGCTGGTCGAATGGAGAAAAGGTAACCGCCTTTGATTATGTCGACAGTTGGAAATGGTCTCTGCAAGATTTAGTCACCCACCCCGAAGTGCTTTTCTGCATTAAAAATGCCCGAAAGTTCAGAGAGAAAAAATGCAGTTTAGAAGAAGTGGGGATTCGAGCCTTCGATCCAGAAACCATTCAAATTGAGCTCGAAGAGCCCGACCCAAAATTTTTACATAAATTGTCCCAACCCTTCTTTTTCCCCTTATTTGGAACGCAACGGGAACCCAAATGGTTCAATGGTCCCTACCTGGGTCAAGAAATGAAAAAAACCGGGTTAAAATTAGAGCGCAATCCCTATTTTTGGAAAACTCAAGAGGCCTCTTTCGAGCGGGTTGAAGTGCAATGGAACGATGACATTGAAGCGATTTACAACCTGTTTAAAGAAGGGAAAGTCGATTGGATAGGGGATCCTCTTACGATGCTTTCCTTGGGGCAGATTCGAGAGTTAGAAAAAGAGAATAAGCTCCGTAAGAAAGCTGTTCCAAGGCGTTTTTCTCTCCACTTCAATACGAAACACCCGATTTTGGCCTCAGTGGCCATTCGACAAGCCCTGAGCCTCACGATCGATCGCTCTTTGATTTGCCGCGAGATTTTTCCCCACAGCATCCCTTTGGAAACCTCTAGCTACTTAAGAGAGTTAGCCGTATTTTTCTTCGAGGAAGGGCTTCGGGAACTTGGAATCACTCGAGCTACTTTCCCTCCCTTAACTTTTAGCTATTCCGATCAAACCAGGCGCGATCAGCTAGCTACCTATCTCCAAAGCACTTGGTCAAAAGCTCTGGGCATTCAAATTGTCTTGAAAAAGCAAAATTGGAATGCCTTCCGCAGCCAATTAGATAAGCGGAATTTTGAAATTTGCGGAACGCTTCAAGATACGCTCAATGAACATACACTCAGCTATTTAGAGAGATTTGAAGGAACGAGTTCCTGGAACTTTTCTCAGTGGTCTCATTTAGTCTACCGCGAACTCATCGCATCTACTAAGAAAGAGCCTAATCTAATTAAACGACAAGAACTGAAAAAGAAAGCGGAAAGCCTTCTCGCAGAAAATATTCCCTGCACTCCTCTTTTTGATTATGTACACCTCTACGCACTTCATCCCCGATGGGAATGTTCTTCTTTTGATGCAGAAGGGTGTGTAGATTTTAGCCTAGGAAAAAAATGCTGAACTTTATTATTCTATTTCTGATTTTTTTAACTGGATGTCAACAAAACTCAAAAGAGGGAACTATGCAAAGCTCTTTAAAAATTGATTTCCAAGAGGGGGATTTAACTTCTCTCCATCCCCACGAATTGATTATTTATCTGCGGGGGATTTCAATTGGAAAAACGCTTTATGAAGGCCTGACTCGGATTGATGAAAATGGCAAAGCAGAACTTGCGGGCGCTAAGGCAGTGGATGTTTCTTTGGATGGACTTTTTTATGTCTTCAAATTGCGTGAAAATCATTGGTCTGACGGATCGCCTGTAACGGCTTTTCAATACGACGCAGCCTGGAAGGAAGCTCTCTCTCCTGTCTCCTTTTGCAAGCGGGCCGATCTTCTCTACATGATTAAAAATGCCCAAGAAGCCAAAAAAGGGGAAGTACCCTTAGAATCGATCGGCGTGAAGGCATTAGATGCGCAAACGCTTTTGGTTGAGCTGGCCCGTCCGTCTCCCCATTTTTTGGAGTTGCTGGCCCAGCCGATTTGCGCTCCCGTAAAAAATCTAGCCGATAAAACGATCGCCCATTTCAACGGCCCCTTTCTCGTGGATAAGTGGGAAAGAGGTTCCTTTTTAAGGCTGAAGCCCAATAAGCATTTTTGGAATCATGCGAAAGTATCACTGCCCCAAATCGACGTTTACATGGTGCAAGACCAGGAAACGGCCTACGCCCTTTACGAACAGAAGAAACTCGAC
>Ga0206803_1132_pt1 | contig 14473 bp, 8 predicted proteins | sample Alteio_BWOrgCont_61_FD_152909 | JGI IMG/M metagenome (GOLD analysis project Ga0206803, IMG submission 152909) | Enriched cells from forest soil in Barre Woods Harvard Forest LTER site, Petersham, Massachusetts, United States -... | ecosystem: Environmental > Terrestrial > Soil > Temperate forest > O... | reverse complement strand
CCGGTTGTTGTCGAAGGATAGGGAACATTCAGGGTGACCGTTCCCAAAACCGTCGTGGTGCCGTTGTTAAGAGTTGAGAAGCTGACAGTACCCACCCCGCTCGCGGGAGTGACGGCGACCGTGAAGCTTACGCTGGTACCCACGTTGACGCTTGTCGAAGAAACGTGCGTAATCGCGATCGAGCTGCCGGTACGGGATCCAGCCCAAGCCGCAAAGAGTTTGCTGGCATCGACGGACCCGAGGCCCGTCACCTGGTCATAGCCCGCGTGGGCGCTAAAACCGTACTCGGTCGTGCCGCTGGGACAGTCTGTAGTTCCGCTCGTGCAAGGCACGTCGTTGTTCCCGGTGGTCACATCGTGGAAGGATGTAGGGCTGCTGGCCGCCAGATTGTAGAGGGTAGGATTGATATTCCCTAATCCCGACGATCCCATGGACTGGTTGAGCAGCGCGACGATGGCGGAGAAGGTCGGGGCAGCACAAGAGGTACCACCAACCAGGAAAATTTCGCCACTGGCATTTACGAAACCATCGGTGCAGCTTGATACGATCGTGCCGCCCTGTCCATCTTCGCTGCAGATTAGGTAAGGGTCGTGCTCGGGCGACGCATTCAGTGCGAGGTCAGGCACATCGCGCTTACCATCGGCGGGGACGCCGGTGCCAGTCTGCCAGGTAGGTTTTGCGAAATAGATGCTGGCGCCACCGCCGGAAGCCAGCAGGCCACCGACGTCAGCGGTGTCATTCCACGCCATCTCCGGAATGTAGGAAAGCGCCGAGGAGAGGGTATTCGTTCCGCCGGTCGTCCCTTTCCAGTAGGTAGTGCTGTTTGCATTTCCATTTGTAACCGTGGCTGCGGCATCTCCGTCGAATTCGTTGCCGCCCATGCCGGTGACCTCGGGGATGGCGGCGGGAATGTCGACGGCCAGCCCCTCGGTAGCCGATGGGCTGGCCGTAGCGTTGCAATCGGCGGCGCCGGCATCTCCCGAGGCAGCCATAATCGTCTGGCCCTGGGAGTTGGCTTGCTGGGCCCATCCCTGCACCTCGTCGTCGAAGGCCTCGCCATTTGCCGTCTCGCAGGCGCCGTAGCTGGTGCTGATGATGGGGGCGTAGTTATTGTCGACAGTCTGCTGTAGAGCGTTCCATACGCTGTTGAAACGGGAGGTGCAGGTGTCGCCGGAGGTGAGGCCGGCGTAGACAAAAATGATATTGGCATTCGCGGCGACTCCGCCGGACCACTCCAGGTCAAGATCGGATTCGCCCTCATCGCCGGCACAGCGCGTTGCAGTCGAGGTGCTAGGATAGAGGACGTACTGCGGGGCCTTCGCTGCAAGGCCGGCGGCAATGCGGAAGTTAGCAAGGTCGTTGGCGCTGACGGTAGACTGCCCTACAACTGCGATCGTCTGGTCCGTACCATCGAGGCCTGAGGGAAGGTCGTAGATAGTCGCGAAATCCCCTGGGGCCAGGAAATGATCGCCGGCAGGATCGGTGAAATGCGGCTGGGCCCCGGTTGAAGGCCTCGTCCGAAATATCGCCCGCGGCTTGGGGCTGAAGTTGTGAAGATTTCCCACCGCCAGGACTAATCCCGCAAGCGCGGGCGGCACCGACGGGTTGGTGGCGTTGGCTAGATGGATTTCGCCATCCACCAGGTAATTGTGGATCTCGGTGCGGAAGGCAGTTTGGACCTGCTCGACCGTCCCATCAAATGAGATTTGGTTGCGGCTGTTGGCGATCGAGGTGACAGTGAATCCCTGGGCTCCAAGCCAGGCGACGACGCGGTTAATGTCGTTCCGGGTCATTCCGAAACGGTCGCCGAACTCTGCTGGTGTCAGCCATTTGTGGTAATTCGGGGATGAGCGATCCTGCTGCTGGGCTAGCAAATTATTAAGGTCGGCCTGTTGGGCGGCGGAGAGCCGGAAAGCCAGGGTGACCCCGTTCAGTACCTTGCCACCGTCGGCGAGGCCAAGATCGAAACGCTGCTGAGCAAGACTATGCACGTTGCCAGTGAGCGCCACCATCTGCGAGGAATTGATCGGTGCGGTAATGCGGTCGGGTTGCTGGGCGAGACACAGAGTTGAGGCTAGAAGCGGCAAAAGCAACTTCCAAGATCGCATGAAATGCTCCGTCTGCAAGGATGGGGTGTAGAGGTGCTTTGTTTCCTAGATTACACGGCTTTATTGCAGTCTGATCAAGTTTTAAGGGATAGGGTTGTATCACGGAAGTAAAGTTACAAGTCGCGAATGGGAAAGGTCGGCGACGGGTAACTATAGTCACATGCCGAGGAAGGTTGGGATGGAGCCTAGCGTCTCTCTTGATCTTTATGCACGGAGAAGTTTCCTGGGAGTGAAGGCGTGCGGTTGAAAAAGCTCGTCAAACAAGCTTGTCAAACGAGCTCATCAAACAAACTCATCTGAGATCGCCTTCTTTCGCACAATCCGAGAGCAAAACCCTTGCATCCAAAGTTTCAGGATAGAATCTTTGCTGAAATCTACGCGGAGACGATTTATGCGCTCTTTAGCCAATCGATTTGCCCTGATCACGTCGGCGATTCTGCTGCCAGCGGCGCTTCTGCTGGCGGAGGGTGTAGACACGAAGTTCCACAACGCACCGGCGTCAGCCCAAGCCACGAAGAATCCCTACGAAGGCCAGGATGCGGCCGTGCTTGCCGGAAAGCGGCTGTATGCGCGCAATTGCCTTTCGTGCCATGGAAAGATGGGCAAAGGCACGGGCAACGTGCCATCGCTGGTTGATGGGAAGCTTGATTCCGTCACATCCGGCGAAATCTTCTGGTTCATCACGCGGGGCGACAAAGACAACGGGATGCCCGCCTGGGCATCGCTGCCGGTCCGGCAGCGCTGGCAGGTCGTCACCTATGTGAAGTCGATGGGAGCGCCGCAAGCGGCGCCGGAAGCCGGCGCGCCGGCGCCGGTCGACGCGAACACTTCGACGCTGAAGGCTCCGCCGCCCAAGCCGCCGTTCACCGATTTCCGATATGAGAAACCGGGCACGGTACGCAAGATAACCGTAGCCGATCTTCCGCAGCCGTATGCCACGCAATCGGCGGAAAACGGTCCGGAACTGGTGGCACGTCCGGAGAATGTTTGGCCGGTCGCGCTTCCCGGATTCAGGGTCGAGTTGTATGCCTCCGCGCTCGACAACCCTCGAACGCTGCGCACCGCTCCGAACGGAGATATTTTTCTTACCGAGAGCGACCCCGGGCGCATTCTTGTGTATCGCGGTCTGACCAGCGATGGCAAGCCCGAGCAATCAGCCGTTTTCGCCAGCGGGCTTAAGCATCCATACGGCTTAGCGTTCTATCCTCCCGGACCTGATCCGCAATGGTTGTACGTAGGCAACACCAGCGAACTGGTTCGCTTCCCTTATCACAACGGCGATCTGAAGGCGAGCAGCGCTCCGGAACATATCGCCGATCTCCCGGATTCGGGCGGACACTGGACACGAGCGGTGACGTTTTCGCAGGATGGCAAGAGAATGTTTGTCGCGGTGGGCTCGGGCTCGAACATAAACGACCCCGACACTCATCCAGGTGAGAAGGACCGCGCCGACATTCTGGTATGCGACCCCTCGAATTGCAAGTTGAGCGTTTATGCCTACGGCATTCGCAATGCGGGAGGGGGGATTGCAGTGAATCCGCAGACGGGTGAGCTGTGGTGCTCGGTCAATGAGCGCGATGCGCTTGGGGACAACCTGGTTCCCGACTACATCACGCATGTGCAGGAAGGCGGATTCTACGGCTGGCCGTGGTGGTACATGGGCGGGCATCAGGATCCGCGACATCAGGGCAAGCATCCGGAATTGAAAGAGAAAGTGATCGTCCCGGACGTACTGTTGCAGCCGCATAACGCGTCGCTCGAATTTGCTTTTTACGACGGCCAGCAATTTCCAGCCGAGTACAAGGGAGACATTTTCGCGAGCGAGCACGGCTCATGGAACAAAGCGGTGCGCGTGGGCTATGAGGTGATCCGTATCCCGCTCCACCAGAGCGGCCACGCCAGTGGCGAATATGAAGACTTCCTCACTGGCTTTGTGCTGCCCGATGGCAACGTGTGGGGACGCCCGGTCGGCATGACTGTGGCTCGGGACGGTTCGCTGCTAGTCAGCGATGATGGTTCGAACTCGATTTGGAGAGTCAGCTACGCGGGGAAGTGACGGACTTCTCCGCAGGACAGAGGCAGGCTCGCTGTCTCTTCGCGGTTTGCTTCTCCAACGCCTTCCGATTGAGCTTGACCCAGCCGACGGCATTGCACGTTGGCGGCGCTGCGAGTGGTTGACGCCCTCCCCCACTCGGGGCCCGGCCATCGTCACAAATGCTCAATTCTGAAACGCACCAGACGCCAAGGCTGTGTCCCTAACCGTTGTACATGGAGCTATATCAAGGGCTTCGATTCCCGTAGATCCAAGCCCGAAGCTTCCCATCTGGCCTTATAATCCCATTACAGCAAGAATTGAAGACCCCGCAGAAGTTGCACGATAAACCGAGAGTTAACCTTAGGCTAGGGACCATCTCTCGGTTTGCTTTTTCCTCCCATCCTTTATCTCCCCTGACAAGCCGGTTCTCCTACTCTATCTCCCCTGACAAGCCGGTTCTCCTACTCGCAGGGCGCGGCGAAAGGTATCGCCTGAGGACCCACGCGGCAGATAGGCAGTTGCCCGAGGGAATAGCCCAAAAGCAGTAGCTTCGCAGGGTTAAACCATGCGGGGACTTGTAAGGATTGCGTCAGCGGCTAGAGTGCCGTAAGTCCCGCCTTCTCTCCTCCCCCGCCACGGGCGCGACTCCAGGAGGAATTCGCATGAACAGACATGGTTGTACCCTGCTTTCCTTGGCCGTTGCTTTGGTGCTGGGAGTGGGCACCGCGTCGGCTCAAGATTCGATCTATGATGTGGGTTACTTTGCGAATGCCAATGCATCAGGCGCGCCGAGTGCCCAGTTGCGGCTCACGAACGATGGCGCTGATTCAGCCGCCAACCTCTGTGCAAACATCTATGTCTTCGATACCGCCGAAGAGATGCAGGAGTGTTGTAGCTGCGAAATAACACCCGATGGTTACCTCGACCTCTCCGTCAACACAAACCTCCTTGGCAACATCCTAGATCACGGGACTAAGCCCACCCGAGGCATTATCAAGGAGGTTTCGAGTGTTGTTCCTCCCAGCGGGGTCTGTAGCCCGTCCAAAATCACCGATCTGGAGATTGTAATTAAGGGCTGGCTGACTCACGTTCAGAAGGGGGCAACCTCGGGCACGTTTAGCATTACCGAATCACCTCTAACAGATTCGGCGCTCTCTGCGCAGGAGTTCGAAGTCAATCTCCAAGAGACGTGTGGCTTTGTGCAGTCACTGGGCACCGGCACTGGGGTTTGCTCTTGCACAGACGCGGGCGACTAAGCTGAGCGAAACAGTAGTTTCGAGGGAGGTTATAAGCGGGGCACTTTCCTCCTGGAACGCGCCAGGGACGACTCTGGCGCGTCTTTTTCTGTCAACTGTTGTTATATCGCCGTTATGCCCGTCCACCCTGTTGTCCACTTAAAAGGGAATCCCTTGCCACTTGCCCGTTCACTTGGAATTCTTCCGCCCGCCTCTCAGCAAAAGGGCAGCGGAGGAAAAGAGGAGTACAACGACAGATAGCACCATCGGGAAAATGGAATGCAGATCCTTCCACCCACTGAGCATCAAATTTCTAACCAAGAACACACTTGCAATTCCCGCTATCAGGAAAGCTGCTATCACGAGTTTTACTCGCCAATTCATTTACGCAGCCCTTTCCGCCATGACCAAGCACGGACGCGACGTTTACAAGCCCGTGTCGCGCCGAGGGTTTACTAGGTGTCCTTTCGCCTGGAGCAGTTTCGATAATCTCTGAGTCAGACCGCTTGGGACGTTCGCGTATCAGCTTTCTAAGAGCTGCCGGTTTTCGCTTGTATTTCCGAACGGCAACTAAAAGCGTCTAATGCGTCACGCGGACATCCGTACCACGAAGAACATTTACGGTGATGCGGCGACGCCTAATATGTGCGAAGCCCAGGGTAAAATTGTGGTCCTTGCGCATTAACGGCACGGGAACGGCACGGAAGTCTACCTAAGCTATTGAAAAATGGTGGGCGCTATAGGATTCGAACCTATGACTTCCACCGTGTGAAGATGGCACTCTACCGCTGAGTTAAGCGCCCAACCCTTTTCTATTCAAACATCAGTGGGTAGTTCCTGCAACCCCGCAGCCCAGCGCGAGTCGTGTCTAGCAGGTCCGTTTGGGTCGGCTGGAGGCGATGTTTGGACGCAAGAACAGGCCGTGGTAGCCTATGCTCGGCAGGGGCGAGGGCGGGTTCGGAGCCGCTGGCACCCGTGTCCAAAGTGACTCTCGATGCCGGACGAAACCAGGCCCCTTCGACCCAACGTATCCTCCTCATCTGGGCGGACTTCCGAGGCTTCGTCTGACCAGGACAAAGAGCAACTTTCCCTACCTGACGGGGTTCAATCTAATGTGAGCACTGCCGCCATGGACCGGGGGGTCCTGATGGCCTCTCTGGGGCCACGCCCGGCGGGCACTTTGCAGCCGGCAATGGCTGGCGCCGAAAGCTACACAGATGCCGAGGTCATGCTGCGAGTCAAGGCGGGGGACCAGTTCGCCTTCGACTATCTGGTGCAGAAGTATCGGCGGCCGCTGGTGAGTTTTATGTACCGCATGGCGCGGAACACAGCGGCGGCAGAAGATTTGGCGCAAGAGGTTTTTCTGAGGGTGTATCGCTCGCGCCAGACCTACGAAGCCAGCGCCAAGTTCACCACCTGGCTGTATCGGATCGCGACCAATCTGGCAGTGAACCACGCGCGCGACACTCGCCACGAGCGGCCGGAGGTTACGGTCAGCCTGGATGAGGCCGATGAGGAAACCGGAACGACGCTGGATGTAGCCGATGGTACGATTTCAGCCGAAGAGGCTTTGGTGCGGCGGGAGCGGATGGCGGCGATCCGGAGCAAAGTGGAGGCCCTGCCGGAGCGGCAGAAGCTCGCGGTGATCATGCATAAGTACCAGCAGATGGATTACAAGCAGATTGCCGATGTTCTGAAGTTGAGCGAGTCGGCGACAAAATCGTTGTTGTTCCGGGCGTACGAGACTCTGCGGGAACAGTTAAAAGAATTTCTCTAGCAAGCATTTTTTTGAAGTGATGTGGCCGGGAGTGACAGGGCCAGAAGTGACAGGACACAGGGCGAAGAGAAAACAAGGGAGCATGGTTATGAAGTGCGAGGAGATTCACGAAATGATGCCGGACCTGGCGTCCGGCTTGACGGAGATGGCCCCGGAGATCGGGGGACATCTGGCCGAGTGCGGCGCGTGCGCCGGAAAGATGGCAGAAATCCGGCACACCATGGCGCTACTCGATGAGTGGCGTGTGCCGGAGCCGTCGCCTTATTTTGATGTGCGTCTGCAGGCGCGGTTGCGGGAAGAGATGGCCAAGCCGCAGGCGGACTGGCTCGCATGGTTCCGGCGTCCAGTGCTGGCTGCAGCGCTCACGGTGCTGATGGCAGTTGGGGTGGGCCTGTTCTTCTCCAAAGGCAGCGGTGTGTACAGGTCCGGCGATGACGAAGTCGCGGTCGTAGATCCGGCTGAGCCGGGCACGGCGGTGAGCGATCTGCAGGCTTTGGAAAAGAATCACGATCTGTATTCTGACTTCGATTTGCTGGATGACCTTGAAGTGCAGAAGGACGTGGTGGCAAATCCGTAAGAGTTAAGAAGCGGAAGTTCGGTGTTTCGAAGTATGTGTGGTGCGGAGTAAGGCGATTTCAAGGGCGGGAGAATGCGACGGGGAAATTTGATGACGCGATGGATGGCTGCGACTGTGTTGGCAGCGGCGGCCGTTGTGGTGTCTCCATCCCTCAGCCTCGCACAGCGGAACTACGTCCGGCCTGTACAGGCACGGCCGGCAGCGCCGAGTCAAAATCATCAACTGCCTCGCCCGGGAGGTCATGCTGGCGACTGGCTGCGCCGCTACCAAGGCCTATCGCCTAACGAGCAGGAACGTGCGTTGCAAAGCGATCCGGCATTCCGTCGATTGCCTCCGGAGCGCCAGCAGTTGCTGCGGCAGCGGCTGCATCATTTCGCAAGCCTTCCACCCGAGCAACAGCAGCGCATGCTGAATCGCATGGAGACCTGGGAACATCTGACGCCGGGCCAGAAACAACAGGCGCGAGAATTGTTCGGCCGCATGCAGCAGCTTCCGTCCGACCGGCGGCGCATGGTGACCACCGCGGTGCGCGACCTGCGCGGCATGCCACCGGGAGAGCGGGAGCAGATCATCGATTCCAACCGTTTCAGAGGTATGTTCTCCCCGGAAGAGCGCGACATCATGCGGGGAGCCACCAGGCTGCCGCTCGCGGCACCGGAGAATGGCAAACCTGAAGCACCGCCGGCACCCGAGCAGTGAAGGCAGTTCTCGGTTCTCAGTTTCCAGTTTCCGAATCTGCTCAGTGAAAGTCGTGCGAAACGGTTTCAGCTTTCGTGACGAACAGGGGCTGCACGCGCTCCGCTTTCACTGAGATCACATTGTCCTGATTTTGAAGAATTCCTTCGATGGCCAGAAATCGTTCTGAGGTCAGCAGCAGGCGGTTGCGGTGAAAAAGATCAGGCGTAATGATCGCGTTGGCAACTCCCGTTTCATCTTCCAGACTGACAAATACAAAACCTTTCGCGGTTCCCGGCCTCTGGCGCGTGATTACACAGCCTCCGATGCGAAGACGCTTCCCGTTGGGAATGTCGCGGAGTTCGCTGGCCCGGCGAATGCCCATGGCATTCAGCCAATCGCGACGGTACGCCATGGGATGCCGTCCCACGGTCAGACCGGTGCCACGGAAATCAGCAACCAGACGCTCTTCGTGGTTCATGGGTTGAAGCGGCGAAGGCGCATCGGGTTCGGGCAAATTTTCCAGCAACGGCCCGCTGCTGCGCACGGCGCGCTCGACCTGCCAGAGAGCGTCGCGGCGGTGAAGTTTCGAATACCCAGTTAAACCTTTGTCATTCCGACCCCCGAGCGAACGCGAGGGGCGGAGGAATCTCGGTTCTTGGTACTGGGTACTGGAAACTCCATTCAGCGCACCGATTTCCGCCAGCGTGGTGAGTTCATCTTTGCGAAGTTCGGGAACCCGGCGAGTGAGATCTTGGATAGAAGCGAACGGAGCAAGCATGCGAGCGCGCACCAGCGCCTGAGCACCTTCCTCATGCAAGCCGCGGACATAGCGTAATCCCAAACGTAGCGCCGGCGTCCCGCCGGCAATTGTTTTATTGGCCACTAGCCACTGGCCACTGGCCGCTGTTTCCAACGTGCACATCCATTCCGAGCAGGTCACATCCACCGGCAGCATTTTCAATCCGTGGCGTTGCGCATCTTTCACGATCGTCGCTGGAGAATAAAATCCCATCGGCTGATTGTTGAGCAGCGCGGCAGTGAACGCAGCGAGATAGTGACACTTCAAGAAAGCGCTGGCATAAGCGATCAGCGCAAAGCTGGCAGCGTGAGATTCAGGAAACCCATAGAGCGCGAAAGAGGAGATGGAAAGAATAATTTTCTCCTGCGCCTCGGGCGGAATTCTATTGTCCGTCATGCCGGCGCGCAGCCTGGCTTCAATTTCTTTCATGCGCGCTTGCGACCGCTTGAAACCCATGGCGCGGCGCAGGTCTTCCGCTTCACCGCCGGTAAAGTTGGCCGCGATCATGGCAAGACGAAGCAGTTGCTCCTGAAAAAGCGGTACACCCAGTGTGCGTTTGAGGACAGGTTCAAGCGAAGGATGCGGATATGTAACATCTTCGCGTCCCTGTCGGCGCAAGAGAAAGGGATTCACCATCTGGCCGACGATCGGCCCCGGCCGGATGATCGCAACCTGTACCACAATGTCATAAAACCGTTTCGGACGCAGTCGCGGCAGGCATGACATTTGCGCCCGGCTTTCCACCTGGAACAAGCCTATCGTGTCGGCTTGCTGCAGCGCAGAATAGACCTCAGGATCATCTTGCGGGAGATGCGCCAGATCAACTTCCTCTCGATAATGTTCGCTTATAAGCTCGATGGAATCCTTAAGCACAGCCATCATTCCCAGGCCGAGCAGGTCTACCTTGATGATGCCCATGTCGGCGCAATCTTCTTTATCCCACTGCACCACCACGCGGCCGGGCATGGAAGCAAGCTCGAGAGGAACGACAGAATCAAGTTGCCCCTGGCAGATGACCATGCCGCCGGAGTGCTGCCCGAGATGGCGCGGCACATCCTGCACAGCAAGGCACAGCTCGTAATATTTGCACAGGCGCGGATGCCTGAGGTCGAGTCCGGCATCGCGGAAGCGGCGGTCGAGCGCGTCGTTTTCGTCGCGGAATTCCCAGGTAGCAACCGCGGCGGAAATTTTGGCAAGCGTTTCCGGATCGAACCCCAGCGCCTTGCCCATTTCGCGTGCCGCCATGCGATTGCGGTAGGTGATGACATTCGCAGTCATGGCCGCGCCGCGCTCTCCATAGCGCCGGTAAACGTATTGGATAACTTTTTCGCGTTCGTCTCCGCTGGGCAAGTCGAGATCGATGTCGGGCCATTCGCCACGCTCCTCCGATAAAAAGCGCTCGAAGAGAAGCTCCATGCTGACAGGATCGACGGCCGTGATGCCGAGCGAATAACAGACGGCGCTGTTGGCAGCTGATCCGCGGCCCTGCGCCAGAATGTTTTCCTCGCGGCAGAAGCGGACAAGATCCCAGACGATAAGGAAATATCCAGCGAGCTTAAGTTTTTCGATCAGCGCGAGTTCCCGCTCAATCTGGCGCCGGGCGCGGGTTTGCATATCGTTTGTGGCGCGGCCATAGCGCTCGCGAAAACCTTCCCATGCGCGCTCACGCAGGAACGAGTTCATGGTTTCGCCTTCGGGAACGTGGTAGCGGGGAAACTGATAGCCGAGGTCGCTGAGCGTGAATTCCAAGCGGGAAGAAAGTTCGAGAGTGTTGTTAATGGCTTCAGGCAGGTCAGCGAAGAGTTCCTGCATCTCCTGTGAGGATTTCAAATGACGCTCGGAGTTGCGCGCCAGCAGCCGTCCAGCGGTGGATAATGTGCGGTGATGGCGGATGGCGGTGAATGCGTCGCAGAGTTCACGATCTTTCGCCGCAGCGTAGCACACACCGTTAGTCGCGAGTAGAGGAAGATTGAGCGACCGGGCGATCGCGATGGCAGCGCGGTTTCGAGTTTCTTCTTCACGATGAAAATGCCTCTCCAACTCGATGTACACATTGCCGCGGCCAAAAATTCCAACCAGTTGCTCGACCCGCTTGCGGACTTCATCGTTACCGCCGTGCTGCAAAGCGGCGGCCAGCGGCCCGTCCGCGCCGCCAGTCAGGCAAACGAGACCTTGGGCATGCTCTTCGAATTCCTCCTTCTGGACTGCCCCCTCACCTTTCTTGGCGCGCAACTTCATCTTGGTGATCAGGCGGCAAAGGTTCTGATACCCGGCACGTGAGGAAACGAGAAGAGGAAGGCGGACTTTGCTTCGTAGTAAATATGCGCTGACCTCCGCGCCGATGTGTGCCTTAAGCTTGAATTTCTTCGCCGCCAGATGGAAGCGTGGTGCACCGTAGACTCCGTCGACGTCGAGCAATGCCATGGCCGGCATGTTGAGCCGGGCACACGCCGACATCAACTCCTCAGGCAAAGAGGATCCTTCGAGGAAGCTAAAAGCGGAGCGGGCGTGAAGCTCGATGTACATCAGTCGCCAGTGATCGGCGGGCAGTCGTCAGTGATCAGTGGTTCAGTTCTCGTCAATTCCGCAGAAAAGATTGGCCACTGATCACTGGCCACTGGCCACTGTTTCTCAGTCATACGTGCCTTCCACGAACCAACTTCCGCCGAGCAGATCGTGCACGAGCCGGTAGAGAGCGACACTGTCTGCATTTTGCAAGGCGATGTCCCACTCATCGCGTGCCCAGGCTCCCCGCTCCCACCAGTCACCGGAACTGCGCCATGGGCCGGCCTTCCAGAGCACGTTACCCTGAACTTCTTTTTTCTTCGAGCAAACTACTCTTACCAGTTCCCCGTTCTCCAAAGTGACCGTGGCACGCAGTGGTGGACGAAACCGGCGAAGAGCAGTCACTGCGGATTTTTCTTCTGCGGCAGCTTCTCGACGGGTTGTTTCTGGAAGTCCCTCGGGTGTAAAACCCCGCATGCGAAAACCATCGGCACGGTACGTATCCAGCAACTCCAGCGAACCTACACGAGCTTCGCCAACCAAGCCGGCAATGCGCGCCAGCGTGAGTTCCAGCTTTTCCGGTTCCGGCGACGGAGGCAGAAACAGGCCACCTTGGGCCGACCGCGGCCGCGCCGGTTCCGCGGTGAGATGAATCTTCATGATCGGCGCACCCGGCGGATGTGTGTTCAAATCCAGTTGCAGCAGTTTGAGAAAAAGTTTGGGATCAAGCATGGGAAGAGGAAGACGAAGAGTTCGGCAGAATTTGCTTTGCCGGCCGGAAACGAAATACTGGGCCGGCAACCGCGGTTGAACACCTTGTGATGCATCGCTCTCGCTAGGAATCCCAAAAGTTTCGAGTTGGGGATCAACTCCCGTTAAATTCTGCAGCGCCAGCGTAAGCCGCAACTCTTGTGTATTAAGAGCACGCGCAGCCAAGCGTGCACACACCTGCTCGAGCAGACGATTCAGCAGAAAAGCCAGCGGCTCCAGCAGCACGATGGGATATTCCAACTCGATGGCTTCTTCAAAAACCGCCGGCGCTTCCACCGGAACCAGCGTGCGGGAAGCCGCACCCCGCGCCAGTTGCTGCAGGCGCAAGCCTTCCTGCCCCAGACGCTCGCTCAACGCAATTTCCGGTAGCTCCGCCAGAGAGCGCAGATCGCAGATGCCCCAGCGTTCGAGGGTTGCGAGCAGACACTCAGACTTTTTCCCCCGCTCACCTTCCTTTTGTTTTCCTTCCTGCTTTTTGCCTTCAATCCGATCGCCAAATAAAACTTCCACCGGCAGTGATCCCAGAGACTCGGCTTCTTGCCCAGGTGGAATCACAGTCACACCGCCAAAACCGCGAGCCGCGAGCACGGCAGTATCGGGATTCGAAGCCACGGCGACGTTCCCATCAAGTCCGAGGTCTGCGGCACCACGAAAAAGGTTATGGGCAATTTTGGGTAGCGATCCGAAAAGCGATTCCATACCTTTGAGATCCACAAGAGCCGTGTCGGCCGCAACATCTTCCACGCGCGGCGATTGTGGAAATGGTGCGAGTGTAGGTCAATCAGTGCAAACGTCCGATTTCGTCAACTGACCCCACCCGCATGCTAACCTCTGGACGATGCCGACCGTAGGTACATTGTTTCCCATATTCGTCCGAGAAGGGCGAAGTCGAAAGAAGTTCAAGACCGGATACATCGACAAAAACGGCGACGTTGTTGTTCGCCCGTCCCTCGATTATGGATACCCCTTTCGGGAGGGCTTCGCTTCGTTCAAACAGGGGAACCTGTGGGGTGCCATGGATCATCATGGAAGGGTGACGATTCCTCCCTGTTCCGACCAGCCTCTCGTTTTCGCGGAGCAGCTCGCCGAGTTCTCATCAGGGGGCAAGCGTGGCGTAATAAATATTGCTGGACAAGTGCTGGTGCCACCTCGTTATCGAAGCATCAGCTATTACAGCGGAGGACTGGCCTGTGTTGACTTGGGGGAGCGTTATGGATACATAGACAACTTTGGCACCGAAGTCATTCCGCCATCCTTCGAGGATGCGCGTGCGTTTTCCGAGGGGTTGGCTGCTGTAAAGGTTGCAGGTAAGTGGGGATACCTCGCGCCAGACGGGTCAACGGCAATTGCCAATCAATTCGTTTGCGGGAGCGCGATGGCTGGACCGTTCCGCGATGGCCTGGCTCGGGTAGCGAGAGGCGGCCTCTGGGGGCATATCCGGCGCTCTGGTGAGTTCGCTTACAGGCCAATGTTCGACATGGCTTACGAGTTTTTTGAAGGTTATGCCGCTGTGACTGTAGGGAAGCGGCAGGGCTACATCGATTCCACAGGCGAGATTGTGGTTCCTGCGACGTATCTTCACGCTAGCCAATTCAGCGAAGGACTGGCAGCGGTTAACACAGGAACAGGGGAACCGCACGACTCGGTGGCAGGTGCTTGCGAAATTGGGTTCATCAACAGGGAAGGCGAGTTCGCGATACCACCCCGATTCCTCGCTGCAGGAACATTTCGCGGAGGCCTCTGTCTTGTCGAAACTGAAAAGGAAATCGCATACATAGACCGATGTGGAAACTCAATTTGGAGCGGTGGCTGGGCGGAAATCGGCAACTTCGATCCAATACATCTCTTCCCACCCGAACCTTAGTTGGCGAAACGTCGCCATAGCACTCGTTCATCGATCATTTCTTGTGGATCCCGTAATGAACAATCCCGGCAAATGAGATAGGCCAGCCGTCAGGCTGGCCCATCTTCTTGGCAACGTTTTTGTC
>Ga0206803_1131_pt1 | contig 14606 bp, 14 predicted proteins | sample Alteio_BWOrgCont_61_FD_152909 | JGI IMG/M metagenome (GOLD analysis project Ga0206803, IMG submission 152909) | Enriched cells from forest soil in Barre Woods Harvard Forest LTER site, Petersham, Massachusetts, United States -... | ecosystem: Environmental > Terrestrial > Soil > Temperate forest >... | reverse complement strand
AGCGTGGCCTGCATCGGTTGAGTTTACTGGGGTTGCAATCGCAGTCTTTGCCCTTGCGATACCCATATGGCTGGCACGCTGAAGTCTGGTCACTTCCCGGCAGCGGTAGATTGATATCGTATGGGGTGTCGCGCGCTTCTCGCGGTTCAGGCAGAGACGACTGTTGACATCCGACCTTCGACTCGGTCTCTGCCATTTGCCTTTGCTCGATATAACGCAGTATCTGCTTCGCGCAGTAGAGCTTCAGCACTCATCTTTTTGTCAGACCCAGCAGCGGTTGCCCCCATACTGATTGTCACCTTCCTTGCTTCCTTGCCGATCATGATGACTTCAGTGGAAACCATTTGTCTGATTTTATCTGCTCGGCGGATGGTCGTGGCCAGGTCACAGCCAGGAAGAATCAGTAGGAACTCTTCGCCCCCATATCGACCTGCACCGTCGTAGGCTCTAAGATCTGACTTCAATCTCTTGGTTACCTCTATTAACACCGCATCTCCTGCTAGGTGTCCGAAGGAATCATTTATGCCCTTGAAATGGTCAATATCCGCCAGAATAATTCCGACAGGTCGCACTTCGCGCTTGCCCCGGATCAGTTCCCGATCCAGGAGTGCCATTACTTCTCCCCGGTTTAGAAGGCGGGTCAAGAAATCATAGGTTGCGGCCATCCTCAGCGATTCCCGGGCTTCAACCAATTCTCGTTGCAGGTTCAGAATTCTCTCACCTGCCAACAGACGCGCTCTTAATTCCAAAGGTTCAAACGGTTTGACGAGATAGTCATCGGCACCTGCCGCCATCCCTTCGACCAGGTCGTTTTTCCCGTCTTTGCCAGTCAGCAAAATGATGTATGTATAGCCACCTGAAACTACTGCTTTTCGTATCCTGCGGCAAAGTTCGATGCCATCAATTTCTGGAAGAACCCAATCGAGTAACGCTAAAGTCGGCGCCCCTGGCTGCTGGAGCAAGTTCCAAGCCTCCCCGCCATCCTTGGCAATAACGAGTTCGAATCCCCATTCTTTCAAATGACCACTGATCAGGTGTCGATAGACAGCTGAGTCTTCAGCCAATAGGATTTTCATGATTTTACGATTTCACCCCCTTGACAAAAGAACGCTGCTCGCAACGTGTACCTCATATAGATTACTCTCGGAATTCCTTTACCCTATTTCGTTCCATGCAGAATCGCTCACCTCAAGCAGCTCATGTAGGCCAAATGTGGCACTCAGGAGGCGTATTGAAATCAATCCTGACCATAGTTCGTTGTCCTTGAAGTGAGTCCTTCGCCAGCCACGCCAAAGTTTTTTCGCGGGTCTCAACAACCAGAAACCCCCAGGCAGGTGAAGTTACTCAGAATCTCAGACATTTTCCGACAAAACTCCTCTGCCCCCGTCCACGCGATTTCTAGCCCGGACGCCACAACTTTGGGAACTGCTCGGAAACTCTTTTCGACCTCAGCAGCCGAACGGTTTGATGCGTCTATTAGAAGAGTCTGGTTAGCCTGATGCGTGATGAACTGAACATGGTCGGTCACAAATTGAAGTTTACTAGTGGCAGCGTGCTGCTTGGTGTGGGATGGCTCGTCAACTGGTAGGATCACTAGAAACATGCTATGCCAACGAGCGATGCTCCCGGATGCACTGTAGGTCAATGACCTTTAACCTGCGACGGAGACTTGCCAACGTCGAGCACGTGTTCGATGTGTCCGACACTGCGCTCGATAGTCGCAATCAACTCCTCACCTGGTCTTCGGGCGGTTGTTAGGCGATTACACTCAAAAGCTATTGCATCCTTAACAAACGCCGTGGGGAACAGGTTCTGTGCTTCGCTCCTCTTGTGTGCAGCGACAGCATTTCCCTCCGGCGCACAATCTTCGCGAAGCTGAAAGCCAGGAATAATCAGGCCCCGGATGGATTCTTCGCATCCCTAAAACGCCTCCACAACGTGCACTGATAGAACTAGGTCTCCTTCGGGACGAACAGCTTACCGCTCATCAACGGAGTCTCGCGTCGGAGACTAGCACGAACATTGTGGATCTGTTGCTGCTCAAGAGTCGCAGCCGGGCGCTTATACTAAAAGCCGTCGGGCGCGGTCACTGATTGAAAGTGGCCACGTTAAGTAAACTGTCGGAAGACCGGCCACAAACCCTGGAACACTGAGTATTGATCGGACGTTGCTCCCCTGTAACGACAAGTTCGAAGTATTAACCATGATCTTGCAGTTAGAGACTGACAAAGCGCGTAAGTCGGACAGACTTCCATACTTGACACGATTACGAGCGAGTCCCTGGTTGGAAGGCGCAGCCGATCAAAGGAGAGCGAAATCGCGTTCTGCCCCGATTGCGTGTTGGGTGTGCGCCATGGACACTACGCGCAGTTTAAGTGTGTTCTAACAAATCTCAGGGGCCGGTTTGCTCCCTGGGTTTCGGGAAAAAGGACATGTACGAAGGGGTAGATTTACAAAGCAACCGTTGTATTAACATACAACAATCCGAAAGCGGTGGCCGTGCACCAAGAGCGGTACTAGAAGGGAGTGGGATATGTTGGCATTTATAGACGATCAGCCTCTTGCTGATCAGTGCCTGCCCGTTCGACTAAACTTAAACCGTGACCCAGCGGGAACAGGCGGCAATAAAATTCTCGTCATCGACGACGACCGGATCTTGTGTCTTGGCCTCAAGGCCCGACTCAAGGCTAACGACTACGATCCGTGTTTCGCACATGATGCGGAGTCCGCGCTCGGTACTGCGCTTGCTGAGATGCCAGACCTTATCATTCTCGACATCGGGTTGCCCGGTCAGGACGGCTACTCTGTCATGCAAAACTTCCAGGCGTTTCCTGAACTTGTTGACGTGCCGGTGATCGTCCTAACCGGACGCAACGCATTTACTCACCAAAGGCGCTGTCGCGAAGCTGGAGCCAAGCGATTTTTCGAGAAACCCGTCACTAATCTCCGTCTGATGACCGCAATCCAACAGCTTTTGGAATAAAAGTCGAGGGCGCCCCCTCTTAAACTAGTCCCCGAGGTGTAGTGCCTTGGTGGATCGATGGAGGCAGAGCCTAGAGAAACGGTTTCGAAGTGGCAATGCTAGACCTTTGTGTTTGACGGCAATGCGCTCGACCCTTTCCACCATAAAGTGACGCCTATCCTATCCGACTAGACCTGAGCGACATACCCGGGTATTCGCGGCGTGACCGGCGTGCAGTCGTGCAATTTACGTTGTTATCGGGTGTCTACACTCACTGCGCTCCGTGCGCCTCCCTGCACGCCCCATTATTGCTTACGGTCGTTTGATTTCTAGTTAACACCAGCTCTTGCCCCCGGATTCGGTAGCTCATTCCCAAATTGGCCTTACTTATTTGCAACACTGTGCAATTGTGCACACTTCCAAGATATGCCACGGTCGTAAATTGAGCTCGAAGGAGTCGGAAGTCAATAAAACATACGTCCGTTGTCGTCAACTCAAGCCGGAGTAGCTAATCATGACTGGTCTCGATCAACTCAAGGTTACAGCCCGCGATCAGCAGGTCCTGGACTTGCTCGTTGAGGGCTGCAGCAACAAGGAAATTGGAGGGCAGTTACAGATCAGCCCGCGAACCGTGAAACACCATTTGCGCACGCTGTTTCTCCGCGCTGGGATCATCGGTGGGCGCAAACGCGTGAAGTTGGCTCGATACATTCACGAAGGAACAAGTGCGGTCACGACACCGTCAGAAAGTCTCAATCCAAACGAAAGTCGGATTTCGATTCTAGTCTTGGAAGGCTTTACCAATCGCGAAATTGGCAAGATTGTCGGTGCCAGCGAACAGGTAGTCAAGAATCATTTGCGCAGAACATTTGACAAACTTGGAGTCTGGAGTCGGCTGGAACTAGCAATGTACGTGGCCAACCACGGTGGAAAGGATTGTTTTCACACAACAAGAGACGACGCCAGACGTTTCGGTTACAGCAACTTTGCAGGTCAATGAGTGTAATCATAAATTGTGCAGCTCACCCGCTTATGGCTTGGGCTTTCCTCGCCCGTTGTTGTTGTGAACTTCCTTTCGGATGCATCCACCAGGGTTGCGTACCAGCTATAACTTGCGAGTAAGAAACCAAAGCTAGAGTTGGCGATCAATCCCGGGGCAGCGTCTTTGCAAGAAGCAGTCGACCCCGATGAGGTAGATACGAAAGCAGCTCTTGCGCGATCCGGTCGTAGTGGACTGCCGGTCGTCATGTTCGTTTTGTGCCTGGTTTTGGCGTCTATCGCTTTCGCCCAACAAGCGGCAAATACAGTTACGGGTCAGGATGACGCGAACCAGCGGTTGCTTGACGAGGTCAAACAGTTCGAAGAGAGGCGGCCCCGGTCTACGCTAGTTCCCGAAGCTGCGCCTACACCCGCACCGCCTTCTGCGGTGGAGATGCCCAACGTGAACGAGGTCGCACCCCGGCTGAAGCTGGTCGTTCTTGGCGACGTGGGAGCTCAGGACTACGCTCACGCTGCTGACACGTTGCTATTTGGCTCGCTTGATGTGTTCATGAGTGCACGTCTCACGGACAAGGTGTTTGTGCTGGGAGAGGTTCTGTTCATTGCGCAAAACGGCGATACCACCTCGTCCGACGTCGAAAGACTGTTCTTGCAATACCGGCGGAGCGATAATTTCGCGGCATTGATTGGGCGTTACCAGTTGCCGTCCGTCCGGCAGAGGGTGCCACTGACGGTTGTGGTCATCGTCAATAACTCGAATCGCATCGCGATAACGTGAGCATGGAAGAACTGAAAAAGCTCTTCCTGTCCGACCGCATGCGCTGGGACACAGGGAAGGATGTCGCGTCAGTGATAATTAGCCCAGGAGCGCCTGAACGAACTTCATTCTTGAAAATCGTTTGTGGAATGAATCAGGGCGACTTCGACAGGTATTTCTTGAGAGAAGCGTTCACTGGAAGTCAGCGACGCCACCGAAGCAAGTGGGCAACACTAGGGTAGTGAGGATCTTCGTAGCAACTTCACCGGGTGCCATCGGTTTCGTCAAGGCTGGCGATTTTCATGGAAACGGTGGTGAGGGCGCCTTCAAAGCGGCAACAAATTAATGGCGTAGCGGCTGGCGACTCTGGTTACTACCTCAGAATGTAGTGGAGAAGGCACTCATTAATCTAGACGAGTAAGGCGTCCAGAACTCGGCGATGAAGGTCAGTGGTGCGACTTGGTGGCCGACCGGAAGGAAGTTGAGGCCGGTCAATTCTCCGGCTTGGCGACTACATAGGGCTGCCGCCGCTGTACAGAATTGCACACTTTGTTACAGTTCAACATTCGACATCAAGGAGGAAATCTAATGAGCTACAGCGAAGCAAGAAGTCACTTTGAAAGCGCCAGAAACAATACCGCCGACAAGACTATCGTCGATATGTTGGACGGACTCAAACATTTATCACATGCTATTGAGGAGGACATCAGAACCTTGGAGCAGGGCATACGCAATATCCGTGACGTTCAGAATAGCAAACAAGTGCCGCACTCTTTCAGTTAGGTAGGCTCCTTCACCGTTTCTTCAATTCATTGTTTGTCCAAAGTACACCACAGCGCTTTTCCGCCGTGCTGGAGGGCCAGATCAGCAGACAACAGTTGTGGTTGGCGCAAGAAGATGGGATTGCAAACACTGTTTCGATCTGCCCGTCGGTCCCCAGCGTAATTGTCAGCGGATTATCCGAAAGAGTCTCAAGGCGAGAATAACAAATTCAACGACTAGTCGGTTTGGTACAGTTACCCACCTGCGAACTCAATCACTTGCAATGCGGTCAATTGCGGGCCGCTACCTGCTTCAGATCAAAAAGGAAGGCAAAAGTGAAAGTGCACCCCAAATTGTCCAAACCATGAGCCGGGAGTTGACAGCTACGCCACGGAGCTGTGGCGGGAACGCCGGCGCGATTTGGAGACCCTGGAGTCCGAACTCCAATTGATCGGCATGACTCCTTCTGATTACCAGAGCTGTCGCCAATCACTGGTACTGGCGATAGAGGAGCCGGAAACGTTGCTCCGCACCGGAAATTGAGCATCTAGCGTAGATGCAATTTTTTTTGGTCGTACAACTCGCAGAACTTGCAGTTGTTCGTCTCAATTCTTAACGAAGGTGATTGTCGGAAGGAAGTTCAAGGGCTGACGAAACATAGGTTTTGCTTTTTTGCAGGAGAGACACAGTTTCGCCGTTTTACTCTCGCCAGACTGCGCGTCCTGCTTTGGGGGAAGCGCGGCAACAGCGAACGAAGGAAAATATAACACCGAGCAAAACAGTCCGTCGCCAAGAAGGGAGATTGTTCAGAATTTCGTAATACACTTGCCCAGTCATTTTCTTAAATGTGTACTCCCCATCGGTTTCCGACACCGGTCTTGTTTTTGCATTTCCGACTCGGACATTCGGAAGGAGACAGCTAGTCCTTTCGTTGGCGATTCCTTTCCGTCGTAGCGCTCGCGACAGTGTTCTTCACTTCCCTGTCCGTCCAAGCTCCAGCGCCCTCGCCCCGGTTCGAGTTTCTGTTGTATCTGCAGAACCTCCATTGAGATGTCAAATCCGCCATCTTACGGCGCCTATCGAAAGATTCCCGTTTCGGAACTTAGAATGATTGAAAGCTCAGAAATGAGCAATTTCGCCCAGAGCTGAAATCCTTCGCGGGAGCACACTATCTCCTTAGCAATGTAAGAGGTCTTCGGCTCACGCTTTCTTGGGCTGCGTTTCGCTGAAGGTCTGACTCCAATGTCCCGATAGACCCTAGGGAGGTCCGTGTGCACAAGCGAATTCTTAGCCTGGCCTTTGCCTATCTGAGTTTCCAGGCGGGCCAAATCGCCATGCAGGCACAAGAGTTTAAACTTCTGGACCGCATGGTCCAGGTCCACGGCTTCGTGTCGCAGGGATTCGCCTACACCGACGACAACAACTGGCTGACCATGAATACCAGCCAAGGCAGCGGCGCCTTCACCGATTTTGGGCTGAATATGTCGTCCCCAGTCACGGATAAGCTCCGGATCGGCGCGCAGGGCTACGACCGCAACCTTGGGCAACTCGGCCAGTACCATCCATCCCTCGACTGGGCGGTCGCCGATTACCGCTTCAAGAGCTGGCTCGGGGTTCGTGGCGGAAAGGTTAAGACTACAATCGGTCTCTATAATGACACTCAAGACGAGGATTTCCTCCACACCTTCGCTCTGCTTCCGCAAAGCGTGTATCCGACCGATCTCCGTGACGCGACCATCGCTCACGTCGGCGCAGATATCTATGGAAACATTTCACTCAAACGCGGGCTCGGGGTTCTTTCCTACACGGCATATACAGGTCATCGCAGCGACAGCATCTACAGCGGCTATCCCTATTACTTAAGCAGTTTCGGAGCGCACATCAAGAGCTTTGGTGGACTGCAGTACGGTAGCGACCTGCGCTGGAATAGTCCGCTGAATGGCCTTCTGATCGGAGCATCGCGGCTGAATGAGAACATTACCGGCAAGGGCTCAGCGATAAACCCATTTAACCCTGGAGGGGGGTTAGTGCCATACTCTGAGACCTCGAAAGCCGACTGGACCAATCAGTTCTATGGCGAGTACACTGTGGGCAGATTGCGTATCGACGCCGAGTATAGCCGTTACTGGCGCAACCAGGAACTCTTCGGTGGAACTTCCGAAAGCTTCGCCGACGTGCACGGCTGGTACGTCTCCGGCGCCTACCGGATTTGCAAACGGTTTCAAATTGGGTCCTACTACTCTCGCTACACGATCACGAACATTGTAGCCGGCGCGCTCTCGGCCTTTTATCCCCCAGCAACCGACACGAATTTACCCGCCAATCACGATTTCGATAAAGTCATTACCGGGCGGATTGACCTCAACAAGTTTTGGAACGTGAAGGTGGAAGGTCACTTCATGAATGGCTATGGCAGCGGTCCATACCCGAACGGATTCTACACTCAGGTTAATCCAGGTGGGTTTGCGCCCAATACCAATGCGCTGGTCCTCAAGACCAGTCTAAATTTTTAAATGCGGAGGCTCGGTAACAGGAGAACGCGATGAAGAACCACAGAGTACTTGCCCTCGTCGCTGTCGTTGTGATCTTCGCCCCAGTCGGCCTTATTGCGGCCGATGTCAAGGTGATCGCCAATGGAAGTGTCAAAGCGGACATGATTTCTGCGATTGAGGTCAAGAGCGTGTTTCTGGAGGAGTACAACTCGCTCAGGGACGGCACCCACATCGAACCAGTACTCGAAAGGGATGGGCCGGTTCACGAAGCCTTCCTGCATGAATACCTCGGGGGAACCGATGACGACCTGCAGAACTACTATCGCGCTCTGGTGTTCTCCGGTAGAGGCTCGATTCCGAAGCAACTGGGCTCCGACGCTGAGGTGGTGGCTTATGTCGCAAGAACGAAAGGTGCGATCGGATATGTGAGCGCCGAGACCGCTGTAGAAGATGTGAAGACTATGACCATCATCCGCAGCGGCAACGACTCCCAAAGAAGATTAATTTCGCGGGTCGAACCGGAATACCCCGACACTCTAAAGCGCCTGAACATTGGCGGAACCGTACGCCTTCAGCTCACCATCGCGCCCAGCGGGAATGTCGAGGCGGTCGAGGTGTTGGGCGGCAATCCAATCCTGGGCGAGTCTGCTGCGGCGGCCGTAAAACAATGGGTCTATACTGCCAGCCATTCGCGCACCATTGCGGAACTTAGCATCCTTTTCGGTTCGCACCGTTGAACGTCCGGGCGTTCTCCTCGTACCCCAGAAACCCCCTTGAGGGAATCGGGGAAGCACAGGTTGGCGAATAATCAAATGAATATGCCCTTCCTGGATCGCAGGCAACTCAACGAGTTATCCGAGCGGCCATCCACCCAACGAATAACCTCAACTGTAGATAGATCGCCATCTTTACCAAAGTCGGCGGTGTCAAGCACTTTTCGAGCACAGTCCTGCATGCACTCGGAGGAGCGCCGTTTCGCTCTCGGTTGTGGTTTGCGCTTCCCAGCCTGGGCTTGCCTCTAATCGTCGGGGGCAGCAAATCAGTCCGACCCATCCATCTCTTCGATCACAACCTCGATCATGATTACTGCTTCGAACCACTCTGCGAATGGAGTGGGATACGCAATCATTACGTCAGCGATTGTGGTAGTGACGTTTGCTGGTTTGGCGTTCGCGGCCGAGGAAGACGCGCACGAGCCGGCGACGTCTAGCCCTCGCGACGATCTGACCAAGCCGTTCTCAACAGTGAAACTCACTCCGAAAAATCTGGCACACCGCTGGCACAGCGGCGCCAGGGTCGATGCTGCAATACGGGAATCACTTAGGGAAGTGTTGGGTGAGGGGCAATCACCCAACCTTTGCGAACTGTCCCATGTCGATCATCCTCGCAGATCTTGGTGCCTAGTTCACGAGCTTGGCAGGAACCGCAGGACAGACCACCTCAGCATGTTCCCATGCACCCTCTGGCGTAAATAGTTGCTCGCACACTAAACACCTTCGCCAAGCTTGCTCGACTCGGAACACCTTACCTACCTGGTCGACAAAACTGGTCGCGGATGGCCTGCTCATCTTTACTCCTCGAATCGAACGGCTCAGAAAGCCCGGTTAGCTGCTCTCATAAGCTGCAGCAGTCTGATACGTGGCCTGAGCTGCGTGCCGCATTTCCACTCAGAATATCAGGTCTCCTTTGGGAATTACTCGTGCGCCATACAAAGGCCGCTGCCGCGCCCCGGCATAGGTCAAAGTTGGGAAAGACATGTAGGCGCTCTAAGCGATATGGCACAGCTGGTTTCGTTGCTTCATCATGAAACTGCACGGAGACTGATGGCTCTAACAGCAACCGAGAATTCCTTTGGCCCGAGCGCACTTTGGGTGGTGACACTCCGGGCCGCCTCGATCGCCGGATTATTGCGCGCGCTAAGATCAAGGCATCCAAGGGGTTATTGTGCTGGCTCGTCTCGCTCTATCTGGAAATGACCGCCCGCTACGCGGTGCGTTTGACTGGAACCTGTTTTCGTCTTAAATAGAAATCGCGGACCAGCTCCGCTGTCGACTCTCGTCGAGCTTGAGGTCCCGCAAAAAAGAACTGGCGCGAATACGAAACTCCGCGAGGAAAGCGTAACGAGGAGCCAATGTCAACCCAGCCTAGTCCAGTTAACCCGGTTATTCCGCCTCACCTCGAACCTTACGTTGACAGCAAACGGGCAGCCGTATTCCTGGCCCTTGACTGGAAGAAGGTGCAGAAGCTGTCTCGTGAGGGCAAAATTCCAGCACACCCGGTCCTCAGTGGACCCCACGGTCGGCGGACAACTTGGCGGTACAAGCTCAGCGAGCTTGACGAGTGGGCGCGTGCTCAGCGACACTCCACTTCAGCCGGGAGTGCCACCTCTCCAAAGGAGAAGTGATGGCACGATTTCAGAATGGGTGGCTCCAGAAGAAGCCACGCAAATCAGGGGACATTTGGGTGTTCTGCTACCGTCGGCAGCGACCGGAAGATGGCGATTGGGTGCAAGCCACGCCTATCAAGGTCGGCAAGGTCAAGGACTATCCGAGCGAGGAAGCAGCTTGGCGGCGAGTAGACGAACTCCATCTCAATCCTAATCAATCACCCTTTGAAGTGGGTGCGAAACCCCTGTTCGGGGAACTTGCGGCCCACTACATACAGAAGGAACTACCCGAGGATCAGACGCAGGCCACGATCGAAAAGGCCTATTCGACGATCCGCAAATACAAACGCTATCTCAGTCGCTGGGCTTTGCCTCGTTGGGGAACCATTCCAGCTTTGGCAGTCCATCCGCCTGATGTAGAAGACTGGCTAAGGGAACTCAAGAAGAAGTTCGAGCTCAGGAATCCAACCCTGGGTGAGATCCGGAAGGCCATGAATAACGTCTATGTGCACGGACAACGCCAGGGATTTCTGCCCCGCACGACGGACGGGAATCCCATCGGTTTCGTGCGCCAGTCGCTTGCGAGCGACTTCGAACCGGTAATCCTTACGCTACCCCAGGTGCTTAACATCTTCGATAACCTGGATTTGATGCGTCGCACGATGGCTCTCACCGATGCTGCGACGGCACTACGAGTCAGCGAAGTCCTGGCCCTCAAGTGGAACGATCTGGACTTCATTGACCATCTCATCCAAGTACGTCGGGCCTACGTCGACCGACGTTTCGGCCCTCCGAAGTCGAAGGCGTCGAAGGCTCCTGTACCCATGCATCCGTTGCTGGCGGCGCATCTTCTCGCCTGGCGCAAGGAAACGCTCTACCCCGGAGACGAAGACTTCGTGTTTCCCAGTCTTCGCCTGAAAGGGAAGAAACCACCCGCAGCGAACATGCTGGTCTCGGACTACCTGAGAGTAGCGGCGAGGAAAGCGGGAGTTGTCGCACCACCGCGTACCTTCGGTTTTCACACCTTCCGAAGAACGCTGGCCTCGGTATTGGTGAAGATGAAAGTCGATGTCAAGACGGTGCAGGAGATTCTGCGGCACCAAAACTTGAAAACGACTCTTGAGATCTACGCCAAGTCGATGTCGGAAGACAGGCTGCTGGCCCAGGGAATGTTTCTTGAGCTTCTATTTAGCCACAAGAAACCCGAGCTAGTGGATGGTGTTGTGCCGCAGCAATAGCATCAACTGCCGGTAAACTGCCGGTAATATGAAGAATGGAAAGTGATGCTAAAATCTTTGAAATGTGGTGGCCAGGGACGGAGTTGAACCGCCGACGCCAGCCTTTTCAGGGCTAAGAGAATCAATCATTGCAACGACTTCGTGGCACGGGTGGCGCTAGAAGTTGTTGATAGTTTCCGGTGGAAACAGCAACTGCGGGTAAAAAGTGCGGGCAGCAGAACAACTGCCCTCCCATCGAATGAGGAGGCATCGCGGCAGCCTTATTCGACTTCGCGAGTTTCTGCGCCAACCTGGTGTCCGCGGCAATCGCTTCTGCAATACTCTGTACGATTCCCGTTTGGCGGAAAAAGTTGGGATTCGGTCCGTCGACCAGCACAACGTCGTTTCTCATAGCTCGTCAGCGTATTCGACGAAGAAATACTCCCATAATTCTGGCGCGGTAGTAAGACGTCTACACGATGAATTCGGAGGACGGCACAGGTTCTCCTAGCCTGCCACGCGCCGTGCATTCGCCATCCTTTAAGGGCGAGCGTAGGCCATGGTCCAGACTGCCTTGTCCCCCTCGTGGTATTCATTGCCTTCCCAGGGGTCACCGCAGACGTGCAAATACTCGTAAGGGGTCCCTGCAAACATCACCCAAGCGCCTTTGTCGCGTACTGTGGTGGGCAGGCCATTTGCCGCTGCATTGAAAGGCCATGTGATCATCCAGTGCGGTCCTATTGGAATAGCGGGACTGGTTTTATCCGCGGGATTGGTGTTGCTTCTCTGTGTCGCGCCGCACAGCATATAAATCATTCCGGGCGCTGTGTTCGTTGGCTTCGGCTTTCCTTGCATGGCATCCATCATCCATCGCATACCCATGGGGTTCATGCACATGGGCGGGTCGCCGATCTTGTTTTCGTTTCCCGGTGTACAAACCCACTCATTCGTTCCTTGGACTAGAACGGTCATATTGCCGTCGGCAGCTATTTCGGCGACCGTCGCGTCTTTGGTCACATGTTCAGGTCCGGAGAGGCGCGCTCTCCTAACTCTTGGATCTTCCGCCCTATCAGTCATGTCTTGACCTCCTAAAGCTAAGTCATTCGATTCTGTATCTCTCGATCCGGTATCATCCGCAATTGGAAATCTGGACAGAGACGCCGCAGTTTGGCCGGAGCCGTTGGTCAGTAAAGCGGCAACAGCGACCGTAGTCGCGAGAAACTCTCTTCGGGTTTTCATTGAGGGTCATTTCTCCAGTCAAGCGCTGAGCTTCCCATTTAACCCTACTGACAAACGTGGCCAACGACGAAGAATGCTCTGCGACCGTGGAACTCATCGAGGTTCGGAATCGACTCTTCTCGTAGCAGCCAAGCTCTTCATCGTCAACCGATGATCGAGAGGGAACTCATTTATGCATTAAGGTAGATATCCGTCGCTTTTCCACTGCCTGTAAAGGGTCAACTCCTCACTGCTCCAGTAAGGGCCACCGGGAGGCATGGATTGGTTTGTCAGACTGTCCTCGACAGCTTGAGCATTGCCGTGATCGTTTGAAGGATCGGCCATATACGCGAAGTTATCGAGCAGAACCTTATGTTTGTTCATGTGTTCGATATCGATCTGCCTAAACAGCGGTTTAATGTCTCTTTCAAAGGAAACTGGCATTTTCTCTCTCCCTGCCGATGTGTCGTACTGCTCTTCTCCGCTGGAGTAATGCGATGCAGCGGCGGCGGAAACGAACCCAGGTCCATTTTGCGCCTCCTGCAATTTTTCGATCAATATCGGGCGAAACCTTGGCAGTGACCGCATCCGCCGCCCTTTAGCCGGCGATCTTCTGCAAGAGCGGAATCATGCGGTCATCCAATTCCCGCGGAACTGGGAAACCGCGTTTTGGCGATCTGCGGTTCATGGCGATTTTTTCTTCCATGCAATGTTCATCGCATTACGGCGCCAGTAGTAGGGACCGCTTGGAGATCATCCCATTCGCGAATTGGGATCACCAGATAGAGCTCGGAGCGACCTGGAAGATGATTGACGTAAGGCTCACCGTTCGATCCGTCCGGGTTCAGCGTCTGCATCACCTTCTGATCCGTTCCAATGATCATGATGTGTGGCCCAACGTGAAATTCGCTGTCGTGTCCCATCGCACGTGATGTGTTGGGCACCCATTTGCCACCATACATGTAAGAAATTCCGACATTCTGCAGGTTGGGAGTGCGACCGGCCATACTGTCCTTGACGAACTGCAGGAAAACCTGGTCATAGCAGCCGGGCTCATCGTGGCTGGCTCCAGGCGAGCTTGGCCAGTCGAGCACGGTTGCGTTATGCGTAACAAACTTCGGACCCGCCCCCAGAGCAGACGCGATTTTCTCCGCATCGGATTTCGACTTGGGTGATGCTGGCACTTGAGCGGAAGCGACGGCAGCTGTGAACAATACTAGGAAAGTGAAGTTCTTCATCGAAGTTCTCCTCTACGCGCTTCCGCGATCATCAGTTCTGCATATCCTTCGGTGTGACAGATTCCACATGCCTCCACCCGAATCCGGACTTGACCTGCTCCAGGTTCAGCGATTGGCCGTTTCACTACTCGAAGCTTGCCCGGCTCATAGACTTCTACTGCCTTGTTGGTATCTTTCATTTGCGAGTGCCTTTTCCCTTCCTTGCTGAACGTCCGCACGGGAACGTGTCATGCCAACAGATTCTCGATCTTCACCGGGAGTTCTCGCACGCGATTGCCCGTTGCGTGGTGGACCGCCGCCGTGATCGCCGCGGCTATGCCGGTCAAGCCGATCTCGCCGATCCCGCGTGCGCCAACTTCATTGATCTCCTTGTCTGGGTAGTCGAGGAAATGCACTTCGATCGGCGGGGAGTCAGCGTTTACCGCCACCACGTAGTCGGCCAGATTACTGTTGATCGGCGCGCCGCTCTGCGGATCGTAAGAGGTGTGCTCCAGCAGCGCCATGCCGATTCCCATCACCACCGCGCCTTGGATCTGGTTCCGGCCGGTCAGTGGATTAATGATGCGGCCCCCATC
>Ga0206803_1130_pt1 | contig 14748 bp, 15 predicted proteins | sample Alteio_BWOrgCont_61_FD_152909 | JGI IMG/M metagenome (GOLD analysis project Ga0206803, IMG submission 152909) | Enriched cells from forest soil in Barre Woods Harvard Forest LTER site, Petersham, Massachusetts, United States -... | ecosystem: Environmental > Terrestrial > Soil > Temperate forest >... | reverse complement strand
ATCGTCTGATTGATTGCAGTGACCATACCCGTGTTGCTGAGACCCCAGGGTATGCCGAGTATAAAAAAGGGAACGAGGATCCAGAGAACGGGAGTTTGAATTCCGATGGTCCAATGTAACCCCACCGCCAAAACGCCCATGAAAATTGAAAAAAGAAAGAGATTGGCCATCCCCAGCCATTTCAACAGACGATTAAACATAATCGAAATAAATACCTGAGCCGCAGGGATGATTGCGACAATCAACCCGATTGTAAAAGGGGAGTCATTCCGGATATTGTCCAGATAGAGAGGATCAAAAAACATAAAGACGTAAGAGACAATTCCCGCCATGCAACAGCTCAATAGGGAAAGAAAGATCAATTTATTGTGGAAGATGGGCTTCAGACTTAAGAGGGGATCCGATTTTCTCAAATCGATGGTAAAGAGAACAATGAGAGCGATGAGGCCAATGAAGCTCAACCAGCTCATTGCAATGATGCCGTAGATGAGGGTTCCCAGTCCAAAGATAAGAAGAGCCAAACTGAGCCAATCGATTTTCACACGAGTCGTTGGGGGAGTGACGCGCTTTAAGCTAAATAGACAAAAGATCAGTCCAAAGAAGATGAGAGGGAGATTGATCCAAAATACCCATCTCCAATCGAAGGCGGCGATGAGCATTCCTCCAACAAAAGGGCCTACCATTAAGCCAACTCCTGTAATCCCACTGTAAATCCCTACAGCTTTTGCTTGTTCTCCTCTCGGAAAGGCATCAGAAAGGAGTGCGGCTGCAGAAATAAAAACAATCGAAGCGCCAAGCCCTTGCAAGGCCCGAAAAAAGGTCAGAAATTGGATGTTCGCACTAAGTCCTGCCCCAAACGCGGCAATGCCAAAAATCACAACGCCGATATAAAAGACTCTTTTTCTGCCCCATCGGTCGCCGAACTTCCCCACTGCAATCATCGATACGCTGAGGATGATCGCAAAAATATTTGCGACCCACTGGAGTTCTAACACATTTGTATTTAAATCCTTCTGGATAAAAGGCAAGGCTGTATTCACAATGGTGAAATCAAGAAATGCAGTGAATGCGAGAAGAGAAATCCCAATGAGGGCAAACCACTTATAGCGAAACTTTTCGTCCATAATCAGTTGTTTAGAAGATTATTTGTTTTTAGACAAGATCAAAATCGAGAAATAATGGCGCGTGATCAGATACCTCATCTTCTAAAACTTTGAATGAATTAACCTGCACTTCAGGAGAAGTAAAAATATAATCCGCAAACTTCTCTTCCTTAGAATAAAAGCTCGTCCTTGTAGAGCGAATATTGTGGAGGTTGATCAGATTGTTCATTGCATGTTCAATGATTTGAAGACTCTCCGTATCCGGTCTCAAATTGAAATCGCCGCAGAGTATTTTTCGCGTGTCGATCGAGTTCACAAAGCTTTTGATCTTTCGCGATTGGGCCAATCGATCGGAGCTATCTTTTTTGCCGAGGCCATTCCAAAGGCCGTGGACGTTAAAAATAGAAAAGCTTTGATTGAGAAAATGGCATTTCAACCATTGCAAATTCCGAGAATGTGTGGGGCCGCGCCCTGGATAATTAGCGCAGGTGTAAATATTGATATCGCCTTCCTCCTCCACTTCGATTTCTTTTTTTATAAATGTTCCAATGCCATAGATATTTGATACGACAGGCCTAAAAAAGGCGTTGTGTCCGGGAAGCAACTCTTGCAATTCTGAGAAAATGTTCAACGCTACTTTTTTGTCATCCGCCGAAACCTTATGAGGGGCCTTATGATAAACCTCCTGAAAACAAAAAATATCGACATCTCGATGCGATTGGATAAATTCTAAGAGCGGTTTGTAAATGTGCCCGCCCCAAATATTCAACGAGATCAGCTTCATAACTACACTCCTAATTTAGGAATTTATTCGCGAGATTGCGAATGCCCACACTCATAACAAAGAGAGAGTATAACGAATAATTCGTAAATTGGGAAAGCTTCACTTTTTAGTTCGATGGCAAAGTCGATGAATCTTAATCCGGAGATGGGCTGATTTTAAACGCAACTTCAGTGCGCGCCCTTTTGATCTCCTCAACGCTCGCTCCACCATTGACCGCTTTGTTCCTGTGAGCAAGGGCTATCGAATGCTCCTCAATTAAGGGTGTGATCTCGTCAGGCACCTCTTCGAAAGCATCTTGCATGGCTCCTTCAGCATCATGGGCTGCTGAAAGGGCGACCTTGCCCGCTTTTTCAATTTCATTAGCGCTTTGTTCGGGATTTTTACTTTCCCCAAATTTCGCTAATCCCTCGATAGCCAGCTTTGCTGACTGCACAGCGAGGGTCAAAAAATCGTAAATTCCTTGAAATCCTTGATTTGTGCTCCGGGATACAACCTGATAATCCCTAGCCGCGGACATAGCCCGTTCTGCATAGATGGCGCTACTAGCCGCCAGGCAAGCAATAGCTTCCCAGTGGATGGCGTTTTGCTTATAAGCATCAAGGGTTAAATGGGAAATCCCAGCGGTAGGCGGTGAAGATACAGAACAGGGTGATGAACTCATTTTTTGCTCGCAGTTTTATTTCCAGAGTAGAGAGTTTACTTCCTTCACTAACAAAAAATCAACCACCGATCTGTTGCATAAGAAATCATTTTTTATTATGTATTATTTTTTTGGAGAAAAAAATGCAAACATTACTCTTTGTCCACCCGCTTAAACCAGGAAAACTTAAAGAATATAAAGAGTTTTGTGCTGAAATCACCGGCCCCGGCAAACGGGAATATGGAGATCTCTTAAAGCGCTACGGCCTCAAAAAAAACAAAAGTCTTTTGTCATAAAATAGGAAGCAAAGAGTTCTCGCTCGTTCTTCACGAAGCAGAGGATAATGCGATGGATCTTTTAGCGGGCTTCTCTTCTTCAACCCATCCTTATGATCTCTGGTTTTATGCACAATTACAGAGGTTGCAAGAGTTCTCTGTTGATTCGAAATCTGAGCTTTTATTTGCTTTTGACGTGCATTAATTCTTCTAGCACTTCTTCGGGAAAGGAAGCGGAAATCTTTCTGGCAAAAAAGAATCCTTTGTTTTTGGCCTCTTTCAGCAGTTCTAAGTTGTAACCGTTATTTTCGCAAAATAGGTAAGGGTTATCTTTTCCTTGATATTGATAAGGGTGGTTTTCATTTTGATCCCATTTGGCAAAGGTAGATTCTCGATTGCACAGCTCGGGATCCTCTAAGCATCCATGATAGCTAAATAAAGAGGAGTGATATGATTCTACATCCATCTCATGCTGAGATGCGAGAGGAAGGATTAGGTCGTCGTTTGCGATCAGTTCTGCATAACGGCGATTTAAAATGACCCATTCTCCATTGCCAAAGCGGTGCGCCTCAGGAATCTCTTCAATTTCACGAGGTCCTCTCCTATCCCACCAGGGCTGTCGAAATCTCATAGAGGAGAGGTTGTCCTGGGTCAGTCGCTGATAGATCTCATTGAGGGAAGAGAGGGGAATGCAGGAGTCGGAGAGAAATACAAATTTTGTGTTCGCAGGGTCTTTGACGGCTTCCCGCAAGAGCTCTTGCCAAGCTCGCATATGTCTCGACCAAGATGTGGGTACAATATTTGCAATGCGATATTTAGCAAAAAATGGGTTTTGCATCTCATTCTTAGAATGCACATAGACGGAAAAATGGGGGTCGTCTTTTAATTGCCGCTCCCAAAGGCCAGGATGATTCAATTCGTTCACAGTGAGAAATAAAAGAGCTACTTTCTTCTCATCACATCCAAGCAAAGCGATCAACGAAAGAAAGGTAAGACCTAAATATTTTAACATGGGAACAGGCTCTCAAAAAATCCTTTTTTTGGCAAATTGGTTTAACAGTGCACGATTGAGGGCTGTACAGAAATTCCTTTGTGGGTTAACCTTTCCTTCCCACCATGGATGGCCAATGGCTGTAGCTGCGATTTCACTTCCGCGTCCGGTGCTCAAAAAAAAACGGTATGATTTCCGCAAGGATACCGCCCTCTCTTTCATCGATAGCATCGAAAGTACTTGGAAAGGTCATGAGCCTTTTGCGATCTGGCTTGTCCAGCGCCTTAAGCCAAAAACGATTGTCGATCTCGGATTCGATAGAGGTCTTTCCACGATCGCGTTTGCCTATCGGAATCGGGGCCATGTTTACGGCATTGATTGGTTTGATGCGGGAAATTACGCCTCAAAATGCTTTGCCCTCGATAGCGCTTTTAGAAACATCGCTAATGCGATCCGCTTTTCTTATGCAAAAAACATCCACTTGATTGTCGGTCCTTACAGAGATGTTTTGAAAAATTGGAATCGAAAAATCGATGTTCTTCACATCGATTGGGTCCATACGTACAATTCAGCAAAACAACATTATGAAAACTGGAGCTGCTTTCTCAATCCAGATGGTGTAATTCTTCTGCACGATGTCATGGCTTTCCCTCAAGAGACCGGTCGCTTCTTCCAAGAGCTTCCCTTAGCCAAATGGATCATTCCTCACGCAGCAGGACTCGGCATCGCTTCAAGCAATACCGCCCTCATTGAGGAGATCAAAAAAAAATTTACCTAGAATTCACCTTAATAGGGTTTCTATCTTTCTTCTCAAGTTCAGAGTCATTGCCTTTGACTCCGTCGAGTTGGATTTTAGAACTACCGTCATTAAGCATAGATATGATTGGAGAATTAGAAAGTGGGACAGGAAAGCCTCTTGGATCGGGTCTAAGACGAGCCAATACTTCCTGAGCTGCATCTTCCGTTTTACATTCTGTACTAGAAGCACAAAGCCTAAAAGCGCTTTTTTCTGAGATAGTGATTGTTCTCATTGGACTAGCCGGCGAAAAAGTATCAGGTCGTATCAGTGGTGGAGTATGTAGAACTGCTGGTCTGGGGTATGTAAATGTTTCTGAAATAACAGTACTCATTAAAGTCCTCATTTGAATTAATTGTTAGAAAATTATAGCGAAATATACATTTCTTTTAAAGAGAGAACTTGTTGAATTTTAAATTGAATCTAAAACGTTTGTTTACAGTAACTTAATTTACAGCTTCCGAAGCTTGGCTACGATATTTGCCATCCGCTCGATGCAGAGGTCGATTTCTTCGCGAGTGTTCGTCCGGCCTACAGAAAGGCGGAGGGAGGAGCGAGCCGTTTTCCGGTCGATGCCCATTTGGGTGAGGACGCGGGAGGGTTCGAGGGCGCCCGCGCTGCAGGCAGAGCCGTGGCTGACAGCGATGCCGACAAGATCGAGTTGCATGAGAAGCGTTTCTCCATCCACTCCTAAAAAGGCGATGTTTGAGGTATTCGAGATGCGAGGTCCTTCGCCGTTGATGGCGATATCCGGGATCTCGCGCAAAAGGCCCTGTTCGAGGTGCTTGCGGAGATCGGTCAAATGTTGAGTGATTTCTGTTTGACTTTCACTGAGGATTTTAAGGGCTTCCGCTAGACCTAAGATCCCGGAGAGATTTTCAGTGCCTGCTCGCCTTTGGTATTCTTGGTTGCCCCCTGTCAGGAAAGGAGCTAATTTAAGGCTTGAACGGGACATTAAAAGGCCGATCCCTTTTGGGGCGTGAAATTTGTGTCCGCTGATGGCAAATCCTGCGACGGCGCGAGGCAGCGAGATCGGCTCCTTACCCATAAAAGCAACGAGATCGAGCAAAAGAGGTACACCCCGTTTTTCCGCTACTAAAGAAATGGCCTCGAGGTCGATTTTGACTCCCGTTTCTCCGTTGGAAGCAGAAAGGACGATGGCGCGCGTGTCGGAGCGAATCGCTGAAGCTACTTGATCGGACAGCGGCGCTCCCCATAGACTTACCGGTAGATAGGTCACTTCTAATCCTTGCGCTTCTAAACTCTGGATCGTTCTGTAGACAGCTGAGTGTTCAATGGCGGTTGTGATGACATGCCCTTTTGTGCCGAGGCCTCGCAAGAGATAATTGAGACTTTCGGTTCCGCCAGATGTGAAAATAATCTCTTCGGGCCTCGCATTGAAAAAAGTGGCGACTCGCTGTCTCGCTCCTGTCAGTAGGTGGCGCGCTTGCTGACCGAACCAGTGGACGCTGGAGGGATTAGCCGGGGGACCGCTCAAGTCGAGCAACATCGCTTTGAAGACTCGGGGATCCAGCGCTGTCGTCGCGTTGTTGTCCAGGTAGATTCTCTGCACTTTGAACCTCTGATTCAATCATAAGAATAGTAATGTTATCAGAACTGCCCTTAACTTTCGCTTTTTCAATGAGTCGCTTGCAGGCATTTTCTAGTTCCGATGAACGGTTTAAAATTTTTTCTATATCTTGAAGGGATAAAACATCGGATAGGCCATCTGTACAAAGGAAGAAAAGATCGCCTGCTTGGTGCGTCGATACGGCGATTTCTGGATTGGCTTTTGGTGCGGTGCCGACGGCGCGAGTGATCACATTTTTGTAAGGAAACGGGGTTTCACACTCTTCAGCGAGCTTTCCCATACTCAGCCATTTGGCGAAAAGGGAATGATCTTCGGTTAATAATTCGAGCTTTTTGTCTCTCAGGCGATAGATGCGACTGTCGCCTACATGGGCATAGATGATGGCTTCGTTTGTCCAGATCAAACAACAAAGGGTAGTTCCCATCCCTGTCAACGATTCTGCACCGCGGCTCAGGTTATATACCCATTGATTTGCTTTTTCAATGGCATTCCTCAGCTCGGCAATCAGCTCCAAGCAATCTCTGCTTTTGATCTCTTGGATCGATGCATAGAGATAGTCGAGAGCTTCTTTAGCCGCAACTTCCCCAGCTTGATGCCCTCCCATTCCATCTGCAAGGGCGAAAAAACCGATTTCAGGGTAGGCTATCCAAACATCTTCATTGTTTGGCCGAGTGAGGCCAATGTCCGATAGTCCAAACGATTTTAGGCGCAAGGAGGTCATATCCCAGTCGTAAAGCCCCCGAACAGATAGAGATTGATGACGCTGATGGCATTGAAGGTGGCGTGGAGGACCATCGGCGCCAAAAGGGAGCCCCGTTTTTCATAGATGTATCCAAGAAATAAGGAGAGCAGAAAGAGAGAAATGATGATCGAAATATTGCCTAATCCTTGGGCCCCTGTGTAATGAAAGAGAGAAAAGCAAACAGAGGTGATAAGGATCGCTTGTTTAGAGCCGAGATGTTGCCGGATGTAGCTTTGGAAAAAACCGCGGAAAAGAGTTTCTTCGATGAGGGGAGCGAGGACGACAATCGAAAGAGTGGCCAAGATGAAATAAAGGGGGTTCTCAAAAGTGGATTTGAGGAAGAGAACTGCGTTTTGATCGGGGAGTTGTGTGATGCTAAAGCTCCAATTGATCAGTAGCTCGAGCAATTGACTTAAGAAAAGGACGAGAGGAAAGGCGAGGAGCCAAGCAAAAAAAGCAAACCAAACGTCATTGAGAAGTGGGCGTCCTTTTTCGGAGGAGCGACGCAAAATGCCATTTCTCACTTTTTGAGGGAGATATTTCAGATAAATGGCGAGAAAACAAAAAATGAAAAAAGGAGACTCCGAAATTTAGCCAACTCGAATAAGCGGTAAAATGGAGAAGGATCTGTTTTTTAAACAACCCGACGACGAGGGTCGAGGAAAAAAAAGTGACGAAAAAATAGATCGCGAAGGCGCCTATGAGGTGGAGAAAGCGGATCGGCACTTCCCATTTTTCAGTGAGAGGCGAAAAGAAACCTCGGCGCCATCCATAACAGAGAAGCAATGCGGAGAGAATTCCCAACGCAATCGTCGCGCCGATTTCTGAACTCATCTACTTTTTGCCAAAAGGATATAGTCGCTGATCCGATTGGAGATTTCTTGCACGAGCTGTGCATGAGCAATGCCCATAGGAGTTTTGAAATAATCTTCAGTGCCCCAATAGGCAGTGGAGTAATCGACAGGAATGAGTGTTTTAGGGACGAAATAACTGTCGCGAACCATTTCTTGAAGGACAATTTTTGGTGTTGCTGGACGCAAGTCAATCACGCGGAGGCGGACAGCCATGTTCAAGTTCGTCGAAACTTCTTGAGGAGAATAGTTTTTTGCCTTAGTTACGGGAACTGATTCATGCTCGACGAGTTCGAGGAAGACGACGAATTCTTGCGATTGGAATTCTCTCTTCATCCAAGAAAGGTCAGCGCCAAAGGGACTTTCTGTGAAGGGAGATTCATCTTGCGAGCGGACGAAGATTTGTCCGCCGGCTGAAATTTGGCCCACAATCATCGAAGTGAGTTCTTCGGAAAGATTCCATGAGGCGTCGAATGAAGTGGTATCGATCATGGAAGCCACGGCGACACTCGGTTTGGCTCGCCCATCTTCGTGATAGCGACTCATCTCGTCGTTGTTGCTCCGATTGCAGCTCATTAGTCCCAAGCCGAGCATGATGGCAGATAAATAGCGCATGTATGTTCCTCCGCAAATGCAAATTACGACTATACCAGAGAATTTTCTTTCTTCGCAAGAAATGCAGAATAAGGAGGGAGTTGAATCGATGAACAAAGAGGACCTTGGTTCTCGAAGAGCCAATCTTTTGCTGAGTGTACAACTTGGCGCCATCGGTTTGTTTCAGGCAGTGTGATGGTTACTGCTGCGTCACTTGCGTTGAAGGCGATGTAGAGAGGCGTCTCTCCTTTTAAGGTCCATGCGATGAATTGAGAATTCCAATCGGGTTGGAAAGGAGTGCTCCCGTGCCAATCGACATCGGCTTCTGTTAAAAAATGGCTGCGGCGCAACTCAGGTTGTTGTTTTCGGAATGCAATGAGAGAAGAGAGAAACCCCAAAATTTTTGGATCTATTTTGTCCCAAAGAAACCAGTTGAGTTCGTCATCGTGTACATAAGGATTGTTATTTCCATTTCGCGTATGGCCATAGCTATCGCCCATCGAAAGCATCGGAATGCCTTGAGAGACAAAAAGAGCGAGGAGGAAATTGCGCATTTGCCGCTCTCTAAGAGCTATGATATTTGGGTCATTCGTAGGTCCTTCAACGCCACAATTCCAACTGTCATTTTGATCAGAGCCGTCCCGATTCATCTCGCCATTGTCCTGATTGTATTTGCTTTCATAAGTGACGAGATCGCGGAGCGTAAATCCGTCGTGCACTGTGATGAAATTAACGCTGCAGAGGGGAGAGGGGTAAAGCGAATCGGTGCCGCAGAGAACCTGAGCGAAAAGGCCAGCTCTGCTCCCCCTTCCTTTGATGAATCGACGCACTTCGTCTCGGTAGCGCCCATTCCACTCAGACCAGGGACCCCACTTTGGAAAAGTCCCTAACTGATAAAGCCCCGCCGCATCCCAAGCTTCTGCGATGAGCTTGGCATGGCGAATCACTGGATCATTGCCGATTTTTTCTATAAGTGGTGGCATTTTCATCGGCTCGCCCTGAGGATCGCGTGTCAGCGCAGAGGCCAAATCGAAGCGGAAGCCATCGACGTGCATTTCTTCGACCCAATAACGGAGACTATCGAGGATCAGCCGTTGGACGGCTGGATGATTGGCATTGACCGTATTGTCACAGCCCGTAAAGTCGCGGTAAGCGCCTGACTCATCGAGCATGTAGTAGACAGAATTGTCAATTCCGCGGAAATTCACCACATAGTCTTTTTCTTTTCCCTCTCCAGTGTGGTTATAGACGACATCGAGGATGACTTCGATCCCATTTCTATGCAATTCGCGCACGAACGTTTTGAATTCATCGACGGCATCTCCCGCTGCATACCATCTCATGGGAGCAAAAAAATGGAGAGGGTTATAACCCCAATAATTGATCCGCTCTTTTCCTGTATCAACGGCCTTTTTGCAATGAGTCTGGTCGAATTCGAAAATCGGCATCAGCTCCACGGCATTTATGCCCAGCTTCTTTAAATAAGGGATTTTTTCTATCGCGCCCAAATAGGTCCCTGGCTTAGAAACTCCGCTCGAGGGGTGCTTTGTGAAGCCCCGCACGTGCATTTCATAAATCACCCAATCTCTCAAGGGCAATCGGGGGGATTGAACGCCTTGCCAGTCAAACGGTTTAGGCAGCGACACTTTGGCCTGCATCCCGTGGCCCATTCCTTTAGCATAAGGGTCTGACACTTCTTTTCCGTCGCACCGGAATGCGTATTCCGCCCCTGAAGCCAGTCCCTCGATCGCTACATGCCATACGTCTCCCGCTCTATTCATCGGGATTTCTTTCTCCAGTTTTTCTCCCGAAAATAGACCTAATAGGACCTCTTTTGCATGGCTGGAAAAGAGGGCGAAATTTACCCTATCTCCTTGGATTGAAAGCCCCAACGGCTCCGATACTCCCGTTAAAATCCGCATATTCAAAAATATCCTTTACATATACCGCGCCCGCTCATCCTGAGTGAATTTTGTTGAGCCTCTTTTGGGCCCCAGCGCATTGCTCGATCTCGTTAACATTGTGCAAGTTGGACTTGATTTCCGCAACGCTACTGGAACCCAAAATCTGCTGTCAAAATTCACACAACCCAGGCGGGCGCGGTATGTTTAATTTTCTTTAACATTGAAATATACTTTTGTTTCAACTAAAATATTACTAACAAAATTGCTATCGCACGCAAATTTTCCCTTTTTTGAGGGTCGGCAGAAATTTCCCTTGCCTGCAAGGGATGCAAAGATTTATAAAAGTTTCTGCTCATTTTGCTGTTATATCTTGAATTAAAAAAATTTCAGTCAGGAGGAAAAAACAATGTCCTATGAAAACGCCAAAGCGAACCTGCGGGAGTTTGGCAAAGAGCTTAACTTAGAAGGTCTAGATTTCGACGAAAACAACACGTGTATTCTCGGGATTGACAATACCTTTTCACTGCATATTACTTACGAGCCCAATTCAGATCGTTTATATCTATACTCGCCCATTCTGGACGGTCTTCCCAAAGATGATCGGATCCGGCTAAAGCTCTATGAACGTCTTTTAGAAGGTTCCATGCTGGGCGGCCAAATGGCTGGCGGCGGTATTGGCGTAGCGCCAAAAGAAGAATTGATCCTCATGCATTGCGTCATAGACATGGGTCTTGGCGTGGATGCAGCGGCTTTGCGTCGATTCGCACCTCTTTTTGTAGAGACGGTGGAGAAATGGCGCGAGATCGTCAACAAGATCTTAGCTGGCGAAGATCCAGGACCTTTCCAATTCCCAGTCCCACCACCAGATCAAGCTGCCAATTTCGGCGGCATGAGACCTGGCGAACGGTACATCAAGATTTAATATTTTCTAAGGGGCGATCTTTCCGATCGCCTCAATTATTCTCATATATGTCTCCTGCCAACAGAAAAGTTAGTTAAGCTGAAACAAATATTCACTTTCTAGTATCTATTCATTAGCATTGAAATGAAACAAAGTTGGTGAGATAATTTGCTTCTGTAATAACGAGGTTTAATAATATGAGTATTTCAGTAAAAGCTTTTACATTTAGTGAGACAGGAACTGTTTTAGCGCCGAAACCGGGACCGGAAGCAGGTCGTGGAAATAGGTCTGTGATTAAAACAATTGCCGGTGCGATTTTTTCTCCTGTTCGGACTCCTGTTAGGTATGCCGGGAAAAATGAATTTTATGAAACTTTTGAGAGTCATAGAGATAGATTATTTGTTGATGGGGAATCGATCGGCAGTAAATACAAAGATAGATTTGATGCCATTGACAAGACGCAATCTTCGTTTGATAGGTTGAAAAGAGAGAATCCAGAAGAAGCGGGAATAGAGCTTGTTGAAGACTTTCTTGAAGAAGAAAGGTCTACGTTTCGCAAAGAAGTTGCGGATGATTTTCACAAGTATTTGCAGCAGCAGCTAGGGCCTGCTCGATTGCATTTAGAGCCAGAAATCACCGACCGTTTTTCTGTCAAAGCTTTCACAGGCCTCGAATGCCGGATTCAGACGGCCGTCGCAGAAGAGTTGGGAGCCCTCGTGACAGGAGATGCCCCAGTGCATTCGTGTTCTCTTTTCATCCCCCCTGAAGGTCCTGTTGTCATGAAGGTCAAGACTGAAGGGAGCTATAAGAACGTATTTCGTCCGGAGCCAGAACTTCTCGACCCTCCTTGTGAATATAAGGGTTTTTCCCATTGTGTCATTGATCCAAACGGGAAAACACAGTCGGAGATTTCCTTTCGCCTGAGATAGATCTTCTAGTGGATTGCACCCGTACGAAAAAAAAAAATAACTTTGCCCGTGCCCCAATTAGGCATGGGCAATCATAGTCTATAGGTTTCTCTTGCCAGGACCGAAAAATTTAACACCGAGAGCACCGAGAAAACACCGAGAGAGTCCTTGCAGAGCTAGAGAGATCGGAGAGGAAGGGCTCCCGCCGGCCAAAGGGCTTGCGCCCTCTGGACTCCCATGTTTTCGAGATATACTACGCGCGGAGTCGGGCACGTTCACAAATTAGTTTTCTCCGCATCCACATGTAATCGCTCACGATTTGCGTCAGCAGCTTCTTTTAGAGCGTTATTTAATAGATCTGCTGGGATTAAACCAAGATGAACTCCCGTTCTTCGTTGAATCGGAATGGTGGTGAGTTCTGCGATGATTTCATCGACTTGTTGAGGATGAGCACTTCGGGCTCTCGTAAGATCTTGGGCAATCCCTTGTATATCTGCCTCGGAAAGAGGGGGATTTTTCCTGAAATCGACTTGTTTGATCCTCTGTCCGCCGGGGAGGTCGATCACAGCGATTCCTGCGGTATAGGAAGGTAAACGAAAAAATGGAATTAGACTTTTCCAGCCCGTGCTTTGCGCATCAAATAATACCTTCATCCATTTTCCCCAAGCGCCTTGAGGTCGATCGTCCGGAAGCATGGCTAAATCTACATCGACATAAGTTTGGCATTCTTGTAGATAAGCTATTTCATCTTGTAGCTTCTTGAATTCAAGACTGGTTTGTACAAGTCCTCGAGCTACTTGGTCGAATTGCGTCGCATTTTGGCGCGCTTCCTGACTATAATTCTCCATTGCAGAGCGGGCTTCGATCAATTGCGTATTGAGAGAAGCTAAAAGCTGACTATTTAGTGCTTTATTTTGTTCTTGAGCCTCAGTACAACTTTTTATTTGTGCCTCTAAATCATCGATCTTTTGCGCGTGTTGGGCCAGACGCATTTCATCGGCTTGTAGCGTCTCTTCTAATGACTTGACTCGAGTATTCAAAATTTCATTTTGATTGCTTTTAGATTTCAGAGCTATCTCGTTGATTGTGTTTTTATTCTCGATGATTTGCTTGAAATGACTTTGTAGTTTTTGCTCTAAGGATTCTCCTTCAGGGATGAGAGACTTCAACTGCGCTTGCGTGACGTTGATCTGATGAGAAATATAATTGATTTCTGTTAACGTTTTTAGCAAATTCTCGCAATATTGTTGTAAATTTGTTATGACAAGCTGAAGTTCTTTATAGGACTTGTTGCTTTCGATCTGTTCAAAGTTGTCTATCAGATCTTTCAGTTGAGCAGGTAAACTAGTGAAATGATCCTTTCTACCACTATGCAGGGAGGAAAGAGAAGTATGCAGATCTAAAATTCTCCCAAAAATCTCTTCTAATTTTTTTTGAGTAGAATCGATATCCCTGAACAAAGAGTCCAGGTTGGAAATCGCACCTCTGTAGCGGATCTGATCGTTGGCATCGAATTTTTCGAGGGTGGAATCGGAAAGTGCATCGCTGTTGGGTATGGATTTAGAGACCTCGGGTTTCGAATAAAAATCGGCAATCCATTTCTGAATTCTCGCCTGTCTTTCAAGACCCATTTGCTCTAGTGATGCGCCGTCAGCGATGAAAGTATTTAAATATTTGATGTCCTGTTCTAACCGAATCTGAAAGTTTTGCACCTTGTTTTGATTGTTCTGCTTCACCCCTTTGGCTTGGACAATCCCCAATAGGTTAAAGAGTCCCGTCACGGTTGAAATGACCGCTCCTCCTGTGGCATAGGTGGCGCCTGCTGAGGCAAGTGAAATCCCGCTCTCGTAGACAGTGGACCCTAATTGCGCTGTCTTTGCACCCAGTTCTGGCAATTTACTGACTTTCCCCAGAGCGCCTACAGCAGATCCCATTGAGGCCAAACTCTTAAACTTCTGTTTGAGCTCCTGCTTGACAGTGGGTTCTTTTAATTCAGCTTGCAGCTCCATCAAATGTTCGTTGATTTCCTTGAGGAGGCTGATCGAGTCATCCAATCGATTTGAACTTTGGATAGAGTTGTCGCCGCTATCCTGCAGATCTGATACGGGAGAGGAGAAGCTGGGACTTGAGTAGATGGGGCCAGGAGGTCTAGGTCCTGAGCTAGAGGAAGAACTTGAACTGCTCATAATTATCCGTTTAAATGCTTTTTTTGAAAGCATTATATCACGGAAATTGCGTTAAGGTTTACTAAACAAATTTATTTATAATATTAAATATATTTATTTACTGCATCTTCTTGCGCAGAAGGTCGTTGACGAGTTGAGGGGAGGCTTTTCCTCGGCTCAGCTTCATGACGGCGCCGACGAGGAAGGCGAAAGCCTTTTCTCTGCCTGCTTTGAAATCGGCGATCGATTGGGGATTGGCGGCTAGAACTTGATCGACATATGTCTCAATCAATGCCATATCGTCGAGAGGCTGATAATCGGGGTTTTTGGCGACGATGGCCTCTGGGTCAAACCCAGGCATGGCTATCATTTCATCGGCGACCAATTTGGCGATGGGGCCGGTGATCTTTTTCCCCTCGATCATTTGGACGAGCTTGGCTAAGTGCTCAGGCAAAATGCCGATTTCGACGAGCGTTTTGCCGCTTTCTTTGAGCCGTCCTGCA
>Ga0206803_1128_pt1 | contig 14781 bp, 13 predicted proteins | sample Alteio_BWOrgCont_61_FD_152909 | JGI IMG/M metagenome (GOLD analysis project Ga0206803, IMG submission 152909) | Enriched cells from forest soil in Barre Woods Harvard Forest LTER site, Petersham, Massachusetts, United States -... | ecosystem: Environmental > Terrestrial > Soil > Temperate forest >... | reverse complement strand
GGGGAGTCAATTTGGGACCGTTTCAATGGCGGACGCGAGGGCACTCTTTGGTACTATCGGGCTTTGCTCGAAGAATTTCTTCGGGGCAAGCCCAGCCGATTGATTATGGAGTTGGAACTGGCTGTCCGGGAACTGGAAACCAGCGCGAGAGTTGCTGGTTCTGGTCGAGCGGGGAGGTGAAGCGATGCCGCGGCAAATCGATTTAATTCGCGCTTCCAAGCTGCCGTCGAACATGATGCAGTTCGCGGCGAAGGGTGCGCTGTCGGTGCCGCCGGACGAAAACCTTGAGATCCTGGTTTACCTTGCCAAACATAATAAGATTTTTGGCGACCTTGCCCGGATGACATTGGCGGGATGGGACGAGAAGGCTTCGCTCGTGGCGGCCTCCAATCCAAAGACTGCGCGCGAGGTACTGGACTATTTAGTTGCGCCGGAGAATCTTCGTCCCAGGCTGCTGCCGGCGCTGCTGGAGAATCCGTCGGTTGACGAAGGCGAGTTAGCCAAGTTAGCCATCTCCGCATCTCCCGAAGGAATTGCGGCTATGCTGCGAAGCCCACGAGTGCGGGCTTCGGCGGGCATTCTGGAATGCCTCCGCGCGAATCCGTACTTGAAGGCCACCGAAGCGTCCGAAGTCGCTGCGCTACTCGGAGGCGGCAAGAGCGACCCGTCCACAGTTCCAGTTACGTGCAGCGTGCCGCAAGTTGCTGAAGCTGCTGTTGAGGAAGCCGGTGAGCCAGTTCAAGACCCTGCTCCGGATGCAATCGATGAAGGCGGAGAAGTTCCTGACGAGGCGATTTCCGCTTACCTTGCCGAACACGCGACGGAGATTGCCGGGGAGCAGGATAAGCCGTTCAAGACGGTCGGCGGAATAGTGGAATTGCTGGGCTCGGATTATTTTCCCGTGTCGCAGAACAAAGAGATGGCGGAGGGTGCCGACGACACGGAGAAAGCCGCCGCTGAGTCGGCTGTCACGGCTTCCGCAGCCGTGGCAAAGGCGAAACTCGCCGCAGCCCAGCCCAAGCCGGGCCAGCGCGACAACACGCTGCAGAAGATCAACCGCCTGGATGTGAAAGGCCGCATCCAGCTGGCGATGAAGGGCAATAAGGAAGAGCGGTCCATTCTGATTCGCGACGGCACGAAGGTGGTGGCGCTGGCGGTGCTCGATGCGCCTAAGATTTCGGACGGGGAAGTGGAAAGGTTTGCCCTGCAGAAAAATGTGCTGGAAGCAGTTCTGCGGCAGATCCCGTTGAAACGCCGCTTCATGAAGAATTACATCGTGGTGCGGAATCTCGTGGCCAATCCGCGCACGCCGCTCGACCTTGGATTAGGGTTGATGAAGCATCTGCAAATGCAGGACTTGAAAAACATTTCCGCCAACAAGGAAGTCTCCGAGACTGTCCGCTCGCTGGCTCTCAAGATGTTCAAGCAGAAGAAGGACGCGGCGAATAAGAAATAGAGGGCCATGGCTTCTTTCCCGCAAACCGATCCAATCACGGAACTACTGAGCCAAGCGCGAACCATCGCGGTGGTCGGGCTTTCCGACAATCCTATGCGCCCCAGCCATGGAGTCTCGGCTTACATGCAGAGCCAGGGATACCGCATCATTCCTGTAAATCCGAGGATCGAGTTGTGTCTGGGAGAGAAGGTTTACGCATGCTTGCTCGATGTACCGGAGAAGATCGACATCGTGAACATTTTTCGGCGACCGGAGTTCGTGGAAGAAGTGGTCGACCAAGCCATCGAGTTGAAGGCTCCTGCGATCTGGATGCAAGAAGATGTTGTTCACGACGAGGCGGCTGAGAAGGCGCGCCGGGCGGGTATTTTCGTCGTAATGGACCGCTGCATTCTGAAGGAACATCGGGCACGATTCCGATGAGCCGGTCCGCCAGCGCTTGGATTACTGTTTTAGCTTTTCGCTTCACGCCGATCGCTTAACCCCGACGAAGACCACGGTTGCATCGTCGCGCACGCCAGAGCCGTTGGCGAAGGCGCGGACATCGTCGACGATGGTGACGGCAGAAGCTCCGGCGCCGGCCGCGTGTTCCGCGAGCCGCTCAGGGCCGTACTCCTCTTCGTCGGCGTTTACCGCTTCGGTGATGCCATCGCTGTAGAAAACCAGCCGCGAACCCTCCGACAGAGTTACACGAGTTTCGGAATAACCTCCGCAGTTAATGCCGAGAGGCAATCCACACTCGGTATCGAGAAACTGTGCACCGTCGTCGTTGATAAAGAGAGGATGCAAATGCCCGGCGTTGGCAAAGACCACCGTCCGAGTTGCCGGATCGAGCACGGCGTAAACCAGGGTGACGAACTTGCCTGCGGGAAAGTCCTCGACTAACAGGCCATTCAGCTTGGTCAAAACCTGGCCCGGACTGCAGCAGGCCGCGAGAGACCGAAGCATTCCACGCGTGGCCGACATGAGCAGGGCGGCGGCCGTGCCTTTTCCGGAGACATCCGCCAGCACAATTCCCCAGCGGCCATCGGGAAACGGGATAAAGTCGTACCAATCCCCGCCCACGGCGCTGGCAGGGACGCTAAGGCCAGAAATCACAAAGCCCGGTATGAAAGGCGAACTCTTGGGCAAGAGCGCCTGCTGCATGACCCGGGCTTCCTGAGCCTCGCGGTTCATGATTTCGCGCTCCGCGCGTTCCGATTGAAAACGGCGGGCATTGTGTATTGCCACGGCAACGTGATCACAGAGTGCCTGAAGAATTCTTAATTGCTGACGAGGGAAGGCATCCAGTTCGGGATGGGACGCGGTGAAGACGCCCACGAGGCAATTGCCGACGTGAAGTGGAATCACCACCTCGGAGAGTGTGTCGTGCTCGCAGCCAATGTAATAAGTGTCCTTGCGGACGTCGGGTGCGTAGCGCATCTGGCCGGTGGAAGCGACGTAGCCGACCATGCCTTCTTTGCCAATCTTCAAACGATGGCCTTTGTGGTTGATGCTGCATCCGTGCACGCCGGCCAGCACCATCTCGCCGTGCTCTTCATCGTGCAGGTAGATGCTGGCCTCTACGCAGCCGAAGGAACGGGCAACTTCGTTCACGACATTGTCGATGAGTTGATCAAGGTCGAGGATGGAAGTGATCTTTTGCGCTGCTTTCTGCAGCTTCTGCAGGTCTTCTACCTGATCGATGAGCGGGGGGCGAACGGGAACGGCGGCGACGGCTCCAGGAACGGTGACCATGGGATTCAGCCCTTCTTATCTAGCAGGCGGGCACAAACCATACACGTCTGTTCATTCGTCAGATGCGGCGCAGCATCTCTAGGATTCTTTCCTAGAGCGCGAAGGTTTGCTTCCGGTGGCCGGTGCACGTAGCTTCTTGATCTCTTCCATCCGTTCGCGGATACGCTTCTCGACGCCCTCGCTGGTGGGTTGGTAGTAGACGCGGTCGCGCAAATTCTCCGGCAGGCATTGCATGTTGGCGACTTTGCCTTCGACGTCGTGGGCGTATTGATAATCCTTGCCGTATCCCAATCCCTTCATGAGTCCTGCGGGCGCGTTTCGGAGATGCAGGGGCACGGGTTCGGCGGCGGTTTGCTCGATGTCCTGTTGCACATTGGCATAGGCGGTGTAGAGCGCATTCGACTTGGGCGCGACCGAGAGGTAGACGACGGCTTGCGCCAGCGCGAGATTGCCCTCCGGCATGCCGATGAAGTCAACGGCGTCGCGCGCAGCCATGCATAAGGAGAGCGCATTAGGATCAGCCAGGCCAATGTCTTCGACCGCCATGCGTACCACGCGGCGCGCAATGTAAAGCGGATCTTCGCCCGCTTCGATCATGCGACCGAGCCAATAAAGGGCGGCGTCAGGATCGCTGTTGCGCACGGACTTGTGCAGGGCTGAAATCAGGTTGTAATGCTCTTCGCCGGCCTTGTCGTAGAGCAGAGTGCGCTTCTGCAGGGCGTCGCGAACGATGTCGTCGGTGATCTCCGGAGGCTGGGTTCCGGCCTGCAGCGCTAGTCCGGCAGCGACCTCCAGCACGTTGTAGGCGCCGCGCGCGTCGCCGCTGGTGTAGCTGGCGATTCTCTTGAGGACGTCGTCGGATGCGCGCAAGTTCATTGTGCCAAGGCCGCGCTCTTGATCGGTCAAGGCCCGCTTCAACAGTTGCACGATCTGATCTTCGGTCAAGGGCTGCAACACATAGACACGGGTTCGCGAAAGCAGCGCGGCGTTGATCTCGAATGAGGGATTCTCGGTGGTAGCGCCGATCAGGCGGATGTTGCCCTTTTCCACGTGGGGCAGAAAGGCATCCTGCTGCGCTTTGTTGAAACGATGAATCTCATCGATGAAGACGATGGTGCGGGTGCCGTATTGACGTGCGCGTTCAGCGTCGGACATGACCTGCTTGATCTCTTTGATTCCGGCGAGGACAGCGGAGAACTCGATGAACTCAGCCTTGGTCATGTTCGCGATGATCTTTGCGAGCGTCGTTTTGCCTGTGCCGGGCGGTCCCCAGAAGATGAGTGAACCGGTATCGTCGCGCTGGATCTGGGTGCGAAGAGGCTTGCCGGGACCGATGAGGTGTTCCTGGCCGACGTATTCCTCGAGCGTGCGCGGACGCATGCGGTCAGCCAGAGGACGGGTGCGGTCGGTGGCGCTGTCGGCGCTCGGCGTGGGCTGGAAGAGTCCCATCGAAATCCTTTATTTCCTCTGCCGTGCAGCTTCGTACAGCACGATGCTGGCGGCTACGCCGGCGTTAAGACTCTCGACCTGCTGCGCGTGCGGAATGGAGATGAATTCATCCATCATGGCCATTATTTCGCGCGGCAGGCCGGCGCCTTCGTTGCCGAAGAAGATTGCGGTCGCACCTTTCAAGTCTGCTTGATCCAACGGCGTTCCCTTGTGTGAGGAAGTCGCAAGCAAGCGCACTTTCTGCGCCCTCAGGGCGTCTGAAACTTCTGCTAGCTTTGTTGCTGCCTTCCCGTGCTGTCCGTGAATTACGGGCAGGCGAAATACCGATCCCGCTGAGGCGCGCACGACTTTCGAGTTGAAGGGGCTGACTGTGCCTTCGCCCAGGACGACTCCAGCGCTGCCAAACGCCTCAGCGGAGCGCAGAATCGTGCCCAGGTTGCCGGGGTCTTGCAGTCCGGCCAACACAACGATCGGGCCTATCTGCAAACGCTCCTTCTCGACGACATCGTCGAGGGAAAATTTCTTGAGACGCACGAGCGCGGCTACGCCCTGCGGCGATTCGCTGGGCACGAGGCTGTCGAATAATTTGTCAGGAAGCAGCAAGGTTTCGACCTGGGCGCCGAGTTGGGGCAGAAGACGCTCGGCGCGATCCTGCGCGGACTCGCGAAAGAACACTGCGTTGAAGCGAAGGCCGCTGCGGATGGCCTCTTCGAGGATGCGCAAGCCTTCGATGGCGCAGTCTCCGGCTTCGGTTAGCTCGGCACGCGAAAATGCCTGGCGGAGTTGCTTGACCAGCGAGTTGTGGCGTCCCTCGATGCGGCGCAGCCTGTGCTGAGCGCTGAGCCGGGTTTCTGACAGCTTTTTCATCCGGATATTGACCGCTAATCGTGACTGAATGATACGCCGCCCACCCGTCTTGCGGCTCTTTGCCGTATTATGGTAGGTTCCACGGACAAAATGTTCCAAGCAGAAACGAGCAGGAAGGGAGCGCTGTGCGCGCTGAAATCCTAAAAATCAGTTGTGAGACGCCTGAGATTTCTCTGGTGAAGTACGCCGCCGACCAGATTCGTGCCGGCGAAGTGCTGGGCATGCCAACGGACACGTTTTACGGGCTAGCAGCTGACCCTTTCAACCTGCGCGCTGTCGATCGCGTGTACGACATCAAGACACGTTCGCGTCACAAACCCTTGTCGCTGCTGATCGAGAGCGTGGATCAGGCCGAGGAACTGGCCAAATCGCTGCCCGAGGAGTTCTATGCGTTGGCGCGGCAATACTGGCCGGGACCGCTGACCATCATCGTGAAAGCAGGATCACGCCTGCCTCTAAAGGTGACCGCGAATACAGGCAACGTGGCGCTGCGCGTGCCGAACGCGAAGATTCCCCGGGCGGTAGTTGTGGCCGCGGCGATTCCAATCACGGCCACGTCGGCCAATCTGAGCGGGGCGTCGGAGTGTACCAGCGCTGAGCAGGTGCGCGATCAACTGCAGGGCCGCATCAGCATTATCGTGGACGGAGGGACTTCCCCGCGCGATGTTGCTTCCACCATCATCGACCTCACCGATGAAGGCGCGCGCTGGCGGGTGATTCGCGAAGGCGCGATCCCCGCCGAGGAAATTTCCACCTTCTTTGCCAAAGGATGAGCGACGATCCTGTTAACCGGCATCCGCGACGCCGCTGGCTGGTGCGGCTGGGGGCGCTGGCTCTGGCCGCGTTGGCTGCTTTCCTTGCGCTGACTGCGGTTGGCATTGTGCGCGAAGGACGCCAGCAGGAAGTGCACCCGGCGGACGCCATCGTCGTATTCGGGGCGGCGGAGTATGCCGGGCATCCCTCGCCTGTGTTGCGAGCCCGGCTTGATCACGCCTTCGATCTCTTTCGCCAAGGCATTGCTCCCGTTGTCATTGTCACGGGAGGCGCTGCGTCTGATCCCAGCTTCAGCGAAGGCGGGGTGGGCAGCGATTATCTGAAGCACCGCGGAATCCCCGAGCCCAGCCTGATCGCCGAGACGCAAGGTTCCGATACTGCGCAATCGGCGGCGCGGGTGGCTGTGATCATGCGCGCTAACGGACTGCACAGTTGCGTGGCGGTAAGCGATGCGTATCACGTGTTCCGCATTAAGAGGTTGCTGGAGCATGAGGGCATCGGTCCCGTGTATGTGGCGCCGCGGCCCGATTCGCGTCCGCGCGGTGTTTTGCAGCGCGCGTATGCGGTTATGCGCGAGGCGAGCAGCTATTTAGTGTGGAAGCTGGGAATGACGTGAATCTGGAAGCTGTTTCTGATCTAGAAGGTGTCGATTCCGTTGGTGGTGCGAACCTTGAACCAGTCGTAATGCAGACCGTAGCGCACGATGCCGTTGCGGACCTTCATGAAGACATGCTGAATTCGCGTCTCGAGGGCAGTGTTATTGCTGATGGTGGTCTGATCATGCCGCGCGCCAATATACTCGGCTCGACGGCGATTCTCACAGGACTGGTAGTCGCCACCCTCACGACAAATCTCGTTCCCATTGCTGAGGTTTTCTTCCCGCAGGGTATTCACGGTCTGATTCTGCTGGATGGCCGCGGCCAGGTCCTCGTCGTATCTCTCGTACCAGGCTTGCACTGCCGTTTCCGTTTCTGCGGGAGTGTGGCTGTCTTTGTACTTGCCGATGGCGGCAATGATTTCGTCGGCGTTTTCGGCGCCCACCATGCGAAGCCGGGGAAGAGCATTGGCCGGGGAATCCATGTCGTCTTCCGTAATCACTTTCTTGGCTCGCAGAGCGTCTGGCTTCTTGGCTGCCCGGGCGACCGCCCCCAGGGACTGGTCCGCGCCCGAGGACGTCGGGTCCGGTGCGGGAGGAGCGACCGGCGATTGCTGGGCATCGGAGATGGAAAGGAAAAGCGCCGAAACCAGCAACAGAGGCAAGGTGTGGCGAAAACCCAAGAATCTTGACGGAAGAATAGGCACTCTGAATCGTATCCGGCAGCCTAAGCAGGGGAAAGGTGACCAAAGTCTTCAGAAAAGCTTCCCCTTTGTGTTACCAACTGTTCCGCTGGCGCAGCGAAGTGATGTGGGCCACGTGATGGCGACCGTGCCAGGCGTAGAGGGCAAGGTTCTTCTCCAGACTCACCAAACCCAGTTCGGGATGACGGAAGGAGCGCTTCCATTCTTCAGGCTTGAGTGAGCGCAGCAGGCGCACCCAGCGATCGTGCAGCGAATCCAGCATAGTCAGTGAAACCTCTACCGGAGTCGCCTGCGTGTCAGATAATTGCGCCCAGCGATCTTCGGCGTAGGGCTTGATGGTTGGCTCTTCTTCGGTGAGGGCCAGCTTGAAGCGCACGTAGGCGTTGAGATGGCTGTCCGGGACATGGTGCACGACCTGGCGGACGGTCCAGCCATCAGGGCGGTAGGGTGTGTCGAGTTGCTGGTCGGAGAGCCCTTTTACGGCTATACGCAGGTTGGCGGGGGCCTGGGCGATCTCGTCGATAAACTTCTTTCGTTGCTCGTCGGTTGGTGGTCCGTCGAAGTGGAATTTGCCGACGGGGTAGCGCAGGTCGCTCATTGCTTGTATCTCCAAGACGAGAGTGTCTCTTCACAGATGACTCGTATCGCAGGGAAGGTGCAAGAACGGTGGCGGCATGGTATGCCAGCTATGGCGCCGTGCCGCTGGTGGACGCGCCGCTGACTTTGATGTTGCCGCTCGCGACCATCGCGAAGGCAGGCACCGTTCTTTGAGGGGGCGCTCGGCAGCCCGCGGCGGGCAAACTTCATTCCCCGAATCCGGGAACCCCCTAAGTTAACTACAACCCCTAGCGCTTGCGAGCTGGAGACCCCATGCCCTCCGGCTTCTCATTTCGGTTCCCTTTGCCCTAAGATTTGTGCAACCAAAAGTCCATTTCTAGGCTAAACTCCCAAATCTGGGCGGTTTATGCTCTCCGCCGGTGCGGTGGCTGCATCCTAAAGTGAACGAGGGGGATTATGGCAGCTTCAGTCTGGTCTGGACACTTAACTTTCGGCCTCATCTCCATGCCGGTGCGCTTGTTCTCGGGCGCGCGCAGTAGCGGCATCTCTTTCAACATGCTGCATCGCACTGACAAGTCCCGTCTCAAGCAGCAGTACATCTGTCAGTTGGAAGGCGTCGTCGTCGATCGCGCCGACATGGTCAAAGGCTACGAGTTCCGCAAGGACGAGTACATCATCATCGAGCCGGAAGAGATCAAGAAGATCGAGCCGCAGACCGCCAAGACCATGGAAATCCTGGAATTCGTCAAGGCAGGCGACGTGGACCCCGTGTACTTCGAGTCGTCGTATTACATGTTGCCGGAAGAGGCGGGACGGCGTCCGTATGCGCTGCTCACCAAGGCGTTAGAAGAGAGTGAGTATGTTGCCATCGCCAAGATCACCATGCACAACCGCGAGTACACGGTGTTTCTGCGGCCGCACGAAGGTGGACTGATGTTGCACACCATGTATTACGCAGAAGAAGTGAAGAAGGTGGAAGGCTTCGGCGCGCCCGATGTGGAGTTGAAAGATGCCGAGGTGAAAGTGGCGCACCAGCTCATCGAAGCGTTGGCCGATGAATGGGACCCGGAGAAGTACAAAGACAGCTTCCAGGAAAATCTAAAGAAGCTCATAGAGACCAAGCTAGAAGGCGGGGAGGTGGCGGCAGTCGAGAAGCCCAAGAAGCTGGCTCCCGTCATAGATCTGATGGCCGCTCTCAAGCAGAGCCTGGCGCAGATGGAAGGCAAGAAAAAGCCGGCGGCTGCGGCCAAATCAGACGAGCCATCCGCCGCGGCGGGGGGCAAGACCCGTCGCGGACGGTAGTTTCGGACTTCGGCTATTTTCGTCTTGTCATTTGATCCTGCTCTCTAATCCTGTATTTCCCAGCCCAAGCTGCGCCCCTGCTCTCGCCTTCGTCCAACTTGCGCTCTCGTTCAGGCATCCCAGAAAGGGCAAGAGGCTGAAGCCCGAAGCCCGGCAACCGGAAGCTGCATCGGCCCACTGGCACAGATCGTGGCCAGCCGTTAGAATGTTTAATTCCTTGTAGCCGGAACTTTCCTTTTGGGGTGCTGATGAGTCTTCGACGTGTGGGCCGATTGGTCGCCATGGTGGTTTCAACTCTGCTTTGGGCGGCGTGTGGCCAGGTCTACCGTCCGGTGGTCCTGCCCTGCACGGTGGGCGGAATTCCTGGATGCCCGGTGCAAACACCTGCGATCCCGGCGAATTTCCATGCTGTTTTTGCCATCAGCACCAACCTGCCCAACAACCCGGGCGGAGCCCTGCAGATTGACGTTGCGGGAGACTCTATCATCGCGGAGACTCCCACCTCTGACCAGAGCGAGCCCAACCTTGGCAACCTTCCTACTCATGCTGCCGTTCTTCCTAACGATTCACGGGTGTTTGTCGCAAGTGCGGGTAGTGTGCTCCCGGGCGGGATCGATGTACTTTCTTTCTTTACGGCGGCGTCTCAGTCCCCGTTCGGGGCCGGATTTGGTCCGGTCACTACGATTGCTTTGCCGACAGGGTCGCAGCCCGACTTTGTGAACACCACGCAGAACAATGCGGTGTATGTAGCGAACTTCGGCACGAATTCAGTCAGTGCCATAAACGCGACTTCGAATGTTGTGGCGAATACGGTTTTGGTCGGGGCCAATCCCGTGGCGCTGGCCGAGACTCCGAATGCCTTCAAGCTCTACGTGGCGAACCAGGGCACCAGTCAGGCGACGAGCTCCGTCAGCAGCTTGAACGTTGCGGATTTATCGTTCAACACGGTGACCGGTTTTACCGGGATCAATCCCGTATGGGTGGTCGCTCGTGGTGACAGCCAGAAGGTCTACGTGCTCACGCAAGGCGATGGACAACTGGTGACGATCGACACTGCCACGGACACAGTCACCAGCAGTCTTCCGGTAGGCGCGGGAGCGAACTTCATTTTCTTTGACCCTAACCTGAACCGTCTGTACGTGACGAACCCTGCGACCGGCGCGGTGTACGTTTTTTCCGACACTGGCGGAGCCGGCGACACACCCACCCTGCTGGCGCAGCTGACGATTCCCGGGCTGAGTGCAGCTACAACGCCGGCAACACCTTGCACGGGATGCAGCCCCGCGGTGCCGGTTTCAGTAGCCGCTTTGCTTGATGGCAGCCGGTTCTATGTGGCCAGCTACCAGACAGCCCCGTCCTGCCCTGACCCAGCTGTCGGTGCGTCTTCTGCTTGCGTGATTCCCATCCTCACTGTGTTTAACGCCAATAGCCTGAACTTTCAGTATCCCAAGGCGCCAACCATGACCTTGCTGACTTATCCGTTCGCAGCGAGTCAATATGCTGTTCCATCGGTCGCCTCTTGCATTTCGCCCGTGCCGCCTGCGCTCTACGCACCCGGCGCCACCCGCTTCCGGATCTTCACCACGGCCGCTGTGGACAGCAGCCACGTCTATGTAAGCTCGTGTGATGCCGGCGCCATCGCCGACATAAACACCACCGGCAGCAATTCCAACACCAGCGGGGGTGCCGCTATTCCGCCCGATACGCTGATCACCGACCTGCCTGAGGCCTTCAGCGCCGGGCCAGTTCAAGCGAACGGTTTCCCGGCAAACCAGAATCCTATTTTCATGCTGACTGGGCAATAGCCCGCATACGCTCGGCTTACTGGACAGCCAACCTATCGGGCCACCAAGGGCATCGCGTTCAGCAAAATGTACTGTCGTTCCATTCCTGCAATACTGCCGAGTTCTTTCGAGGTTAGAGTCACCGGCCGCTCCACCAGCAATTCGTCACTGATCACTACGCCTTCGCGAAATGTCGTGAAGCCTCGCCACTGTGCCCGCCCGGGACTGACGTCCGCAGTGTAACTTTTCCCGTCCTTGGTCAAATGAACCTGTTTGGCATCGTTGTCGAAGAACCCTTCGCCGGTTCCCTCGCGTTGCAAGGTCACGGAATGTTCCGCCGGGTCTAGCGCCAGCACGGTGACCGTCTCCTTTCCCGCTGGACCAAGCTCCCATGGCTCCGCGATCACGACCTCCCAGCTTGTTCCTTTGCGCAGGCTGCTCGGCGGTGAGCCCCAGACTCCTGCGTTATAAAGAAGCCCGCTGGCATCGGTCGCCGTCGCGCACTTTCCCTCCCAGCACGAGACTCGACCTTGATCCTTGAACTCGGTTTTTCCCTTCGCCTCGGGCCGCCCGTCGTACAAGAATGTGCCATCAACAGCAATCTCATCCGCAGAACTCTCACTCACCACGTACTCAGCCGTTCCGCTAACGCGCCGCACTACATCGTCAACGCCATCAGCTTTGTACGCAATGGCGCGCGAAAAAACGTTGCCGAGCTTCTGCCCCGGTTGAACGTGAGGCTGCAGGCCAAGGCTGGAAGATAGTTCCTGCGCATCCCCTGCGCGCTGGCAATTCAGTCGGTCGCTGGCCATCCACCCCGAACCGCCGTTTGTCTCCCAGGTCACGCTGAATGTATCCACCGACTTCGTTTCGAACACGAACCGATTACTGGGAACCGAATAGCTGACAGTTTCCGTGCTGGTTAGAGTCAGCGACCGATCCTGCCATCCCGGACTTGTGTAGACCGCGTAGCCAGCATTATTCGCATCGAGCTCCACAACCTGCTTCTTGCTCGTGTCATAGCCAATCAGATAATGGCCGACGTAGCCCTTGGGCTCGATATCGGTCTCGGTCAGCTCAACCCATGTATCACCCGGCAAGTTCCTGCCCGCGTAGGTCGACCGGTGCACCTTCCCACTGCGAACGAAACTCCCGCTGCAGTCCCACGTCCCGGTGAAAGTAAACCCTCCCGGCGGGGTAGCCGGCGAATCTAATGCCAGGCTGGGAATCCAGAATGTGACGACCAGGCTTGCCAGAATCAAGGGGCGTTTGCGTCGCATAGCTTTGAGTCGCATAGCAGAGACACTCCTCTCCTGGAACACGTTCGAGTGGTTTAGACGTTCAATGCCGGTTAATGTGAGCCTAAGTCGAACAAGCTCGATTCGGCCCACGACCGGCCCGCTCTCAAGGTTGGGTTGTCGCTCCGAGATGAAATCTCGCCGCCGGCGGGCTGCAACCGTCGATCAAATGCCTAGCTTCGAGCAGCTATTTCTTCTTTTTGGGCCTCTCTAGCCGCGTAGTGGGAGTCGACGTACTCATCGAGGATTGTTATGAACTCCGCAACGATGCGATCACCCTTGAGTGTGGTGAACAGGCGTCCATCCACGTAGACCGGAGCCTTCGGCTCCTCAAACGTTCCCGGCAGAGAGATTCCGATGTTGGCGTGCTTGGACTCTCCGGGGCCGTTGACCACGCAGCCCATGACGGCAAGCTTCATTTCTTCCACGCCTACATAGCGGTTCTTCCAGGCCGGCATTTGCTCGCGAAGATAGGTCTGAATCTGTTCGGCCATTTCCTGGAAGAAGGTGCTGGTGGTGCGTCCGCAGCCCGGGCATGCAGTGACTTGCGGGGTGAAGCTGCGAATCCCCATGGATTGCAGAATCTGCTGCGCCACACGAACTTCTTCCGTGCGGTCGCCGCCGGGCGCCGGAGTAAGCGAAACCCGGATGGTGTCTCCGACGCCTTCCTGCAGCACCACGCCCATGGCGGCGCTTGAGGCTACCACTCCCTTAGCTCCCATACCGGCTTCCGTGAGGCCGAGGTGCAGCGGATAATCGCAGCGCGCGGCCAGCGCGCGGTAGACGTCGATCAGGTCCTGAACGCCGCTCACTTTTGCGCTCAGAATAATCTGGTCGGGGCGCAGGCCGAACTTTTGTGCGAGGTCGGCAGAGTTCAGCGCGCTCACCACCATCGCTTCCATGGTGACTTCGCGGGCGTCCTTCGGTTCGGCAAGAGCGGAGTTCTCATCCATCATGCGGGTGAGCAGCGTTTGGTCGAGCGAACCCCAGTTCACCCCGATGCGCACCGGCTTCTGATACTTCACCGCCACTTCGATCATGGTGCGGAAATTCGAGTCGCCAGTGCGTCCGATACTCGCATTTCCCGGATTGATGCGGTACTTGGCGAGGTCGCGGGCGCACTCCGGAAACTTAGTAAGCAGCACATGCCCGTTGTAATGGAAGTCGCCAATGATCGGAACCCTCACACCCTGCTTGTCGAGTTCCTCGACAATGCGGGGAACGGCCGCTGCCGCTTCTTCGTTGTTGACGGTGACCCGCACCAGCTCCGACCCGGCGCGAGCCAGTGCGGCACACTGCTGAACCGTCGAGGAAACGTCCGCAGTGTCGGTGTTGGTCATGGATTGCACCACAACCGGTGCATCCGATCCAACGCGCACACCACCAACGACGACCGTTACGGTTTTTCTACGGGGAATTATGGCCATGGGAACCTATATTTTAGCACGCAGGAAGAAGGTGCTTCACCACGGCCTGTTACCGCGAGAAGCTCCGTCTCCTGCATACATGCAAAGGTAGCCCGAGGAATGTTTCTTCACGCACCCACCTTCTGGTACCCTGCTTGCACTATGCGCCTTCCCCAAAGCCTCTTGCTTCTAGTCACCATGACCAGTTCCATCTTTGCCCAGGACCTCAAGCCCGTTGCCGATCGCCTCGCCGCCCAGAACGCTCTTTTCGAAGAGCAATACGAGACCGATCTCCGCAACTTTCCCGAGCGCGCCACCGCCTATGGGGACTACCGCTTCAACGACAAGCTCGCCGAGTACTCACTCGACGCTATTCTCCAGCGCCACCAGACCGACGAGACCTTCCTTGCCCGGCTGGAAGCCATCCCAAGCACTGGTTTCTCCGACCAGGACCAACTCTCCCACGATCTGCTGGTTCGCGTTCTCCAGCAGCGTATCGCCGATTTCGACCTCAAAGAGTACGAGATGCCGATCAATCAGCAGAATGGCATCCATACAAGCTTGGCGGATATGCCTCTGTCGATGCCCTTCGACTCCGTCAAACACTACGAGGATTACATCGCGCGCCTTCACCAGATCCCCCGCGTCCTCACCCAGACCACCGAAGTGCTTCGCGCCGGCATGAAGGACAAGCTCATGCCAGTCCGATTTCTGCTGGAGAAGCTGCCCGTGCAGTGTCAGGGCATCATCGACGCAGACCCGTTTCTGATACCGACGAAGAAGTATCCCGCGGACATCTCACCCGATGACCAGAAACGTCTGACCCAGCAAATCACGGATGCCATTAATACAGA
>Ga0206803_1127_pt1 | contig 14995 bp, 13 predicted proteins | sample Alteio_BWOrgCont_61_FD_152909 | JGI IMG/M metagenome (GOLD analysis project Ga0206803, IMG submission 152909) | Enriched cells from forest soil in Barre Woods Harvard Forest LTER site, Petersham, Massachusetts, United States -... | ecosystem: Environmental > Terrestrial > Soil > Temperate forest >... | reverse complement strand
CTCGTGGATCATCTCGTCGATGACAAAGGTCTGAGACCATTCGGGATAAAGCGTTTCTTGATACGATCCATTGGCAGCCAATAGGCCTGTTGCTAAAAGGATATTTGCGAACATGAGAACCTCCTAAAAAAGTTCGCAATGATACTTGGTTTTAGATTTTTAGAGCCAGCGATTTCTGCGGAAGAGGATCACTGCCACGATCGATGCAATGACGGTGATTCCCATGACGAGAGGGAAGGCGTAGGCTTTGTTTTGAAAGGGGAGGGCCATATTCATCCCATAGATCGAGGCGACGATGGTGGGGATGGTAAAGATGATGGTGACGGCTGTAAGAAGTTTAATCGTCCGATTCACGTCATTGGTGAAAATGATGTGATAGGAATCGCGTAACGAGCGGATGCTTTTAATATTGACCCGGCAAACATCTTCCGATTGGCGCATCGAGATCATGAGGTCTTCGAGGAGATCTAGATCTTTTTCATAGAAGTTCATATATCTGCCGCTGGCCATTGTCTCCAGGAGATTGCGCATGGGAACAAGCGAGGTTAAATATTGGTTGAGGATCTCTTCGTTTTTCGTCAAAACAAGGATCGCATTGCTGTCGATGGGCTTTGTTGGTTGTTCTGAACCAATGATGCTGTGCCTGACCCGCTTGATGCTGTTCGTGTAGTCTTGGGTGATCTTCAAAAGGATGTGGAGGATCAGCTTTGATTTTTGCGTAGTGCCGAGGGGCGTGTTGCTGGCGATGAGCTGCTCGATGATCTCGCTCCGATGAGGGGAGATGGCGATCACAAAGGTGGTGGCGAGGATCATGGTGAGTGTTTCTGTATAGAGACCTAACTCATGATCTCCGGGGTGGCGGACGAAGAATATGATGTTGTCAGCTATGTGTTCGATGCGGGGGAGTTCGTATTTATCTAGACTATCTCGGATATCGGCGATATCGAGACCGGTGATCTCGATAATTTTATTAAGATCCTCGAGCCCAGCCTCTTTGATGTAAATCCAGCTACCGGTCCGAAAATCGGTAATCCTTTTGAACTCGGTGTCCCGAACGGTTTTGAAATATATCTCAATCATACCCCTCTAATACCAGGAGGGGGAAATTAAGAATTCAGTTTTTTTTTGTAACTATTCAGATACCCCCATATTCTTTGCTTTGAAGTTTGTGTAATACCAGACTTATTTTCTTCATCAGCGCAGAGGGAATTGCAGAGGCGCAGAGGGAGAGAAGGAAACCGCTCCGCTGGCCAAAGGGCTTGCGCCCTCTGGACTCCCATTTTTTTTAAGATATATAGATTGTGGGTCAAAAATCGGCATGGCGAGAAAAAAACAACAATGCGGCAAAGCCGCAAGATGTATTGCTTGTCTTGTTCTTATTATATAAATGATGGGAGTCCAGAGGGCGCAAGCCCTTTGGCCAGCGGAGCGGCTTTCTCTTCTCTCTTCCTCTACGCCTCTGCAATTCCCTCTGCGCTGATGAAGAAAATAAGTCCGGTATTACACAAACTTCAAAGTAAAGAACTTGGAGTATCTAAAACAGTCGCCTTTTTTTCTAACTGCTTCAGCCGTTCTACATATTCTTCCAATTTGCGGACATAGACTTCTTGCCGATTGTATTCGGCAATCGGGATGGCGGGGCTGCCCCGGTATTTGCCGCTTTTCAGCGATTTGCTGACGCCGCCGCGGGTTGCGACGAGAACCTGGTCGTCGAGTTCAACGTGGCCGACGATGCCGACTTGGCCGCCGAGCATCACGTATTTGCCTGTTTTTACAGAGCCGGCAATACCAGTTTGCGCGGCAATGATGTTGTGTTCCCCAACCTCTACATTATGAGCGATTTGGACGAGGTTATCGATTTTGGTCCCTTTCCGGATCAGGGTCGCTTTAAAACGGGAGCGGTCGATGGTCGTATTGGCGCCGATCTCGACGTCGTCTTCGAGGATCACGATGCCAAGTTGCTCAAGTTTGATGTGGCGACCTAGCTTGTCTGGGGTGTAGCCAAAGCCACAAGAGCCAATGACGACACCGGGCTGTAGGATAACGCGGTTGCCTAAACGGCATCGTTCGCGGAGAGTACAGTTGGGGTGAATGACGCAATCGGCTCCTATCTCGACTTCAAATCCGATCGAGACATGGGGACCTATATGAGTGCGGGGGCCGATTTTAACATCGCGGTCGATGACGGCATGAGGTCCAATATGGACGTCAGAGGCGATTTGGGCGGAAGGGTGGATGACGGCTGTTGGATGAATGCCGGAAAAGCCAGAGATAGCCGAAGGAATGAGTAGCTCTGCGATCATTTGAAAAGCGCGGGAGGGGTCGGCGTGGAGGAGAAAATTTTTCCCTTCAGGCAAAGCGTCTTGAGGGGCTATGCAGATGACGCCCGCATGGGACTTCTTCATGGCATCAATGTAGCGGGGATTTGCTAAAAAGGAGACGTCAGAGGCTGTGGCTTCTTCGAGGGTGTTGATCCCTGAAATGAGATGCGTTGCATCTCCAATGAGCTGGGCGCCACAATGGGCGCCCAATTCGATCAGTGTAAACTGTCGGCTCATTAGCCAGCCTTGTCGAGGACCGGTTCGCTCGCAGAATTCTCTTCATTTTCAGAGAGTTTTTTCGTTTTTGCGTCGAGTTCAAAAGAAGTATCCATCTCGGAAATAACCAGCGTAGTCACATCGAGATCGGAACGGATATAGAAGCATGCTTCTTTATTCATCACGTAATCGAGTTTTCTCTGCTTGGCAACTTTTTCAGCTGCTTTTGCAATCGCGCCGCTCATTTTTTGAACGATCTGGTAATTCGTTTGCTGAAGAACTTGATAGAATTGGTTCTGGTAGCGGGCTAGGTCTTCTTCGAGAGCCTGTCCTTTAGCTTTCAGATCTTCTTCTGCTTTTGGAGAAAGACTGTCAAGATATTCAGGATCTTCTAACTTAGCAGCAATTTCTTTGAGTTCTTTTTCTGAGTCTTCAATGAGAGAGGACATGTGCTTGCGCATGTTTTCCATGTTCTCTTGTTCTTTTTTTCCTGCTTTAGAATCAGTGATGCAGGAGGCGAAGTTCACTACGCCGATAAGGGGGGCGTCAGTTGCACTGGCCGAGGTAGCGGCAAGGCCCAATATAACGGCCGCCGAAAGAAAGAATTTACGCATATCTTATGCTCCATTGGTTGTTTTTAAAATTGTCCGCCCATTGAAAAGAAGACTTTCTGCCATTTTCCATCATGTCGGTCTTTTTTGACTAGAGGGATCCCCCAGCCGACCATAATTGGGGTGCGATTACCGATATCAATCCGAATCCCTACGCCTGTGCTGGGGCGGATTTTCGTGACGTCAAATTCTCCAAAGGTCACGCTGCCGACGTCGAAAAAGGCGAAAATGTCTAACATTCTAAAAATTTCTTGGTTGTATTCCAAGGAAAGCAAGCTGGAGGAAAGTCCTCCGAGAGGGGTGTCTGTCTCTTGATATTGTCCCGCACTATTCTGCAATTCGACGACGGGGCCGAGGAGGAACGGTTTATAACCGCGGACTGTCGTTTCACCGCCGAGGAAGAACCTTTCACTGTATGGAACGTTGTCGTTGTTGGTCTTCCCTCCAAAGGGGAGAATATATTTGAAGTCGCCTCGGAGTTTCAGGGTTCCCTTCGACCAGACAGGAAAATAGATCGCATTCAGGTAGCTGATTTTAAAAAAGTCGTAATTGCCGCCAATCCCGGCGACTTCCGTTTCAAAATAGGAGCGCCATCCCCGATGGGGTTTATAGGCATTATCCGTCGAGTCGTAACTGACGTTGCCGCTAAGGGCAGAAATAAGCCCTTGCTGGTCGAGCAGTCTCTTGACCTTATCGACGGATGCTTGGGCAAGCTTTGAATCATCGACCGGCTCGAGGTGGAGGCTATCTTTTGAGTGGCGCAAGCGCTGTCTCATCCCGGCGGTCCAATAGGTGGAAAGGGGATAGTTGGCCGTGACAGAGCCGCCATAAGTGACGACGACGACATTGTTTTGCAATTCGCTGAACGTGCGGCTGATCTCGACGCCGAGGCGCCAGAGAGAGTCGTTGACGTAGGGGTTCATCCAAGAAAGGAGGATGTTATTTTGCTTTTTACCGAGCGTGCCTCGCGCATGAAAAAATTCTCCGCCGCCGCGCAATGCTGACATCCGGCCGGTTAAAGCCTGACCGATGCCGGCGATATTGAAATTCCGCTCGGTTAAATCGAGTCCGCCGAACACATCATCCATAGAACTGAAGCCCATAAAGAGGCTTACGTTGCCTGTTGTTGTCTCTTCGACTTCGATGTAGACGTCTCGATATGATGCTCCGAGGTTTTCATCGTCCATTGTGCGCACTGCGTAGACATTGACGCTTTTGAAATAGCCGATCGCTTCGAGCCTGGCTTGAGTCGCCTTCAGTTTACGCGAGTCAAAAGTTTCTCCGGGGACAAGGAGCGATTCGCGGAGGATGACGTTGCTTTTCGTAGAGACGTTGCCGAAAATATGGACCAGTCCTACTTTATACTGCTCCCCTTCGTCAATGGTAAAATGGATGTCAAAAACCGGTTCGTCTTCCTTCAACATCGTTTCATGTTGGACGCTGGCGTCGATGTACCCTTTTTGACCGTAAAGGTCTTTGATCGCTTGGGCTGTATCGCGGATTTTGTCGGGAGAGAAGTTGTCTCCAGAAACAACGAGCGTCCGTTTTTGGATCTCTGCATCGGAGATCAGCTTGTTGCCCTCGAAATCAACCGTGCCAAAGCGGTAGATTTGACCGCGGTGAGCTGTGATTTCAACGATGAGCTTGCCGCTGGCTGGATCGTCGTCGAGTTGGATCTGAACCCGCGCATCAGCGTAACCTTTGTTGTGCAAATAATTGAGGATCGTCACTCGGTCCTGTTCGAGCACTTCGTCGCGATAGGTGCCGGTTCCCGTGATCCAGCTCGTGAGGAAATTATACTTTTTCAAGTACATTTGCTCGGTGAGATCGCTTTGCTCCTGCTTTGTGAATCCATTCAAAACAATTTTTTGAATAAATCCAGGCCTTCCTTCTTGGACATCGATCAGAATGTCGATTTGGTTAGACCCAGGAACAGATTGGATAGAATAGGAGAGTTGTGACTCGAAATAGCCTTTTTTAAAGTAGAATTCCTTGACCTTATTGAACGCCTTATTGAATTCTTGCCGGTTGAAGAGGGTGTTCGGCTTGATATCGAGTTCTTTTTGCAGCGTCGAAGTTTTATATTTTTCATTGCCAGACCATTGGATCTGATGGATCACGGGTTTGGGCACGATATGAAGGGTGATATAAACCTGTCCATCTTTCAAACTCAAAGAAGGTTCTACTCGATCATACTCATCGGCCAAACTTTTCAAATCGTTGTCGAAGGTGAGCTGAGAAAAATCATCTCCTTCCTGTGTTTTTAAACGAGAGAGAACGGGAGCTGGATCGAAATAAGATGCATCGGGTGAGTCGATGACGATCTCGATATGGGAAACTTTTTTGTCATCATAGAGCTCGGCACTGAACAAAGGTGCAGTCGCACTGGCGAGCAATAGAGAGAGGAGTACATAAGATCTAATCATCATTTATCCGGTCGTAGTCGCTCGATTATAAAAACCTAGAACAATTTAAGCAAGCAATTGACGACCTTGGAGTGCGCGTGCCAGCGTTCCGCCATCGATATATTCGAGGCTACTACCACACGGAAGCCCGAATGCTAAACGGGAAATGGAGAGATTTGGACGGGCGAGCGCATTTTTTAGATAGAGGGCGGTTGTATCTCCTTCGAGCGTCGAGTCGAAGGCGATGATGATCTCCTGAATGGGATGTGCGGCGAGGCGCGCTTCGATCCGATCGATACGCAAAGCTTCCACATGGCGTCCATCGAGAGGGGATAAAAGATGTTCAACGACGTGATACAGTCCCCGAAAGGAGCGGGTCTCTTCGACTGCGTAAACGTCGCGAGCCGTTGCGAGTAGGCAAAGAGACGTGCAGTCGCGGGCCTGGCAAAAATTGCACGCGCCTCGATCGGTAAGGCATCCGCAAACTGGGCAAGCGGGGATTTTTTCTTGGATTTCTTTCAACAGATCGCTCATATCAGCGAGTGTTTCTTTCGGCCAAGTGAGCAATTCGAAGGCAAATCGCTCGGCCGTGCGGGTTCCGACTCCGGGGAGTTTTTTCAAAAATGCGATGAGACCTAACAGGTCTTGAGGAAATTTATGAGCCATACCATTCCAATCTATACTGTGCGATTATTTTTTCACCAGAATTGACACCGCACGATCGACAGAAAGAGGGGAGAGAGAAGGGGGAAATTCACCACAGAGACACGGAGATAGAAGAGGATGCTCAGAGGAGAGTGAGGAGGGCACAGAGGAAGAGGTTGACTCCCTTGCCGTCCACCTCTCCCATAAGATGGGGCCCGGAGGGGCGGCATCACGACGTCTGTGTAGTAAAGCTCATTCCTCGCGTGAAGCTTATTTTAATATAGAAGCCGTTGATTTTGCTTATAGAACAAGTAGATTGTGGCTTATTTTACACAAGTCTCCCGCGAGGAAGAGAGTTTATTGCGAAAACGTCGTGATGCCGCCCCTCCGGGCCCCATCTTATGGGGGAGGTGGACGGCAAGGGAGTCAACCTCTTCCTCTGTGCATCCTCTTCTATCTCCGTGTCTCTGTGGTGAATTTTTCTCTTCTCTTTCTCCTTTTTCTCAAACCTCTTTTTGTCGATGAGGATATCCATCCGCTTTCTTATAAAAAATTTAATGCATAAGTTCTGCTTTTCTCTTCCAATCCTTCCAAATTAAAGGCCGATCCGATAAACTCATCCCCGATTATGAAGCGATGTAAAGCAAAAATTATAGGTACGGGTTCCTACCTTCCCGAGAAGGTATTGACTAATCAGGACTTAGAGAAAATTGTCGAGACCTCCGATGAGTGGATCGTCTCCCGCACCGGAATGAAAGAAAGGCGCATCGCAAGAGACGATGAGTTCACTTCTCACATGGGCACAGAAGCGGCTCGCAAGGCAATTGCCGATGCTGGTCTGCTGCCCGAGCAGATCGATTTTATCCTCGTGGCGACCCTGACCCCCGATTACTCTTTTCCCAGCACGGCCTGTTTGATCCAGCATGCCCTCGGCGCTAAAAAGGCGAGCGGAGTCGATATTCAGGCCGCTTGCGCGGGCTACCTCTATCTCCTCACGATGGCCAAAGCTTTAATTGAAAGCGGCGCTTACAAAAATGTCCTTGTCATTGCTGCTGAAAAACTCTCCGCGATCACCGATTATAAGGACCGCTCTACCTGCATTCTCTTTGGCGACGGAGCTGCTGCCTGCGTCATTTCAGGAGAGGGAAAAGGTCTCGTCATTGAAAATGTACAGCTCGGAGCCGATGGAGAACAGGCTGAACTCATCATCATGCCTGCAGGCGGTTGCCGCCAGCCCGCTTCCGCCGACTCAGTTTTAAATGGACAGCATTATATCAAAATGGCTGGCAATGAAGTGTTTAAGCACGCTGTTAGGCGCATGGAGGCGGCTTGCAAAGATTGCCTCGATGCCGCCGGATTGAGCGAGAAAGAGATCCGCTGGCTCATTCCCCATCAAGCGAATTTGAGAATTATCGATGCGATCGCCAAGAGGTTTGAGCACCTTCCCTCTGATCGGATTTTTAAGACCATCCATAAATACGGGAATACGTCGGCCTCTTCTGTTGGAATCGCTCTCGATGAGCTACTCAGAGGATCTCCGCTTGAGACAGGGGAACCGATTCTTCTTTGCGCTTTTGGCGCAGGGCTGACCTGGGGCGCCGCTTTATTGAGGGCCGAATGACGGCATTTATATTTCCTGGACAAGGAGCGCAATACGTTGGCATGGGGAAAGATTTTTTTGAATCATTCTCAACGGCGCGCGAGACCTTTGAAGAAGGAGACGACCTCTTAGGGCAAAAATTATCCAAAATGATTTTTGAGGGACCCGTTGACCTTCTTACACTGACAAAGAACAGCCAGACGGCGATTTTCATCACTAGTATGGCCATCCTCCGGACGGTTTTGGAGCAGTTTCCCGATCTGCAGCCCGCCGTTTGTTCAGGCCTCAGTTTAGGTGAATATACTGCTCTTTGCGCCTCGGGCCGCCTTGGGTTTGCAGATACGCTCCTATTAGTCAGAGAAAGAGCCCGGTTGATGAATGAAGCGTGTGAAAAAGCGCCGGGCGCCATGGCTGCCGTGTTGGGGTTGGATGCGGCGGGGATTGAAGCTGCCGTGAAAGGTCTCAACGGAGTCTGGGTGGCCAATTACAATGCGCCAGGCCAGACAGTGGTCTCAGGAACAAAAGAGGGTATTGAAAGAGCTCTCCTTGCGCTGAAAGAGAGCGGAGCCAAGCGGGTGATTCCTTTGAGCGTCTCTGGCGCTTTCCATAGCGGCCTGATGCAATCTGCTCAAAATGAGTTGGCTTCCTTCATCGAAAAAGCCCCCATCCAAGAAAGTTCTATTCCTTTTTGCATGAATGTTCCCGGCCACTTTGCGAAGACAATCGATGAAATTCGGCGTAACCTCACTCAGCAAGTGACTCAATCAGTTCGCTGGGAGCAGGGGATTGGAGCTATTGAGGCCTTAGGCGTTCAAACTTACTTAGAAATCGGCTGCGGGAAAACGCTCGCTGGCCTTAATCGGAAAATGGGTCTTTCCGCCCCCACTCTCTCCATCGACAAAGTTGCGGATCTCGATCAACTAGCGAAGGTGCAACATGCAGTTACTTAAAGGAAAAACAGCGCTTATTACAGGTGGAACCGCTGGAATCGGCAAAGCGATCGCGTGTCTTTATGCGGAGCATGGGGCTGATGTAGTGATCCTCGGCACGAATCAAGAACGGGCTGACCAGGCGCTAAAGGAAATTGAAGCATCCAAAGCAGATCCTTCGCAAAAAGTAGCCACCTATCTCGTCGACGTCTCCAAATCGAAAGAAGTAGATCAGATTGTCGAGCAGATCTTGAAGAGTTGGGGCAAAATCGACATCCTTGTCAACAATGCTGGGATTACTCGGGACAATCTCCTCATGAAGATGAGTGAAGAGGACTGGGATCAGGTCATCAATGTCAATTTAAAATCGATTTACAATACCTGCCGCGCCCTCTCGCGTCCGATGATGAAAGCCCGCACGGGGACGATCATCAATATCTCTTCGATCATCGGGTTGACGGGCAATGCGGGACAGGTCAATTACGCTGCATCGAAGTCGGGCATGATCGGCTTCACCAAATCGCTGGCCAAGGAATTAGCCAGCCGCGGTGTCCGCGCGAATTGCGTGGCTCCTGGATATATCGAAACCCAAATGACCGAGGGTCTTTCCCAGCCTATTAAGGAAGCGATCCTCACAAAGATTCCGTTGAGCCGTATCGGGCAACCCCGAGATATTGCTCATGCTGCTTTGTTTTTAGCCAGCGACCTCGCCAGTTATATCACTGGTCAAGTCCTTACCGTCGATGGCGGAATGGTCATGTAAGGCATCTTATTAAAACCCCAAAAGGAACTTATGACAATACAAAAAGAAGTCATTGACATCATCGTCGAACAGTTAGGTGTTGACGTAGCCGATGTGACGTTGGAAAAGTCCTTCGTCGAAGATCTAAATGCCGATTCTCTCGATCTCACCGAGCTCATTATGACATTTGAAGAGCGCTTTGGCTTTGAGATTTCTGAAGAAGATGCAGAGAAATTGAAGTCAGTTGGCGATGTAGTTGACTACATCGAAAAGCGGAAAGTGAACGCTTAAGTGAATAAGGGGGCTAAATCGCCCCCTTCAGTAGAATTGCTTTGGGGAATTTAAGGAGTTGTGCCCGCAGCACCGATAAAAGGAACTTTGCCCATCGCTATACAACCGATAGCGATAATTCCTATAGTTACCGCTGCTATCAGATATTTTTTCGACTTTAGGTAAGCTCCCCAAGTTTGTTCGCCATCCAGATTGATTCCCGCACGTATAGCGGCTTCTTGTACCCGTGGGAGAAAGTTACTATCAATATACTTAATTGTTCCCTCAAGGTTACGAACCTGTCTTTCAAGGGGCTCTATCGCCGCCTCTTCTGCCGCCACTGCATTCTTAAGTGCCCGAATCGCTGTTTCCATAGCTGGATCCACACTAGGGATTCTGATCGTGTTCTTAGCAATTAACTTTCCGAATCTATTGACGGTCTGTTTGTTGGTTAAAGGTTTATTTAGATCCCCATAAAAGGCTTCTTTACGAGCGATAATTTTCTTAGTTTTCTCAATCTCTTCTTTTCTTGGCTCGATTGATTCCGTGGTTATCAGCTTTATTCTACTTCTCAATGATGCCTTTGTCCCGTCGAACCCCTTACCTGTCTCTATAATTCGTTCCACATGCTGATTCGGACGATCTGTCGGAAGTTCTCCCTCAACTATTATCTGAACTATTCCATTTGTCGTATCGAAATCTGGCCACGCAGCTCTCATTTCCTCTACTGTTGGTGCTCTTGCTGGCACTCCGCTTAATGCTGACATAATTATATCCTCGTTATATTAATGTTATTACGTCTGTAAATTATACTTAATTTGGCAATTAAAATAAATGAAAATTTATTATCGACAATTCAATATTTTAATTTGATGTAAAAAAATTATTTTAAGGATTTAGGATCTGGAAGCAAAGGAGGTGGATATCCTCTTCCAAGTCTTTCCGTTTGGTGGCGAAGGCGAGCTCTTTTTGGAGCATATTGGAGGTGGTTTCTAGGCCGTCTGAGGCGAAGACCTTAAGGACTTTAGAGAGGAGTTCGGAGACCTTCTGATGCCCTTTATAGAACCGGAGGAGCCCTTGGTTAAAGAGGAAGAGGTAATCCCCTGAATCGACTTTAAGCGACCCATCTGAAGATTCCAAAAATTTCCTTTCATCGAGGGACCAGAAGAGGGGGAGGTGGGGGCCCTTGATTTGGAGCAGAGAGGCTGCCTGGTCTAGAGAAAGGGAGGTATGGGTATGACTTTCTTTAGAGAGCTTATATTGAGTCAGGAGCTGGTACATCCCTTCGAACCCCTCTTCTTCCGCTTCAGCCAGGTGGATCTGGAATAGATCGGCTCGTTCTCCTTTAGGGAAGTCGAGGAGAAAGCCGCGGGGGCTCTCGGAGAAGAAAGTGATCGACTTCACAGCGACTGCATCGGATCTACAGTCGTCGATGTTTTTTTGGAGCATCATATGTTGCAGGAGCATGGCGCACTCATATTCTCCGTACATCCTCTCGCGGAGAAGGGAGTTTTCTTTCAGCCGGTTGATGTTTTCGTGTAGACATTCGCTCATCGTATTGAGGGTATTGGCTAGATCGGCGATCTCTTTAGGCTCTGTGACGTCGACCGATTCGCCATATTGCCCTGCGGCGATAGCGAGGGCTGAATTATTGAGTTTTTGCACGGGTCCTGAAATCTTATTCGCGATGAAGAAAAGGGTGAGGACCATCATCAAAATGGTGAAGCCAGAGCTGAAAATAATGAGGAAAAGGCTCTCTTGGAACTTTTTATCGATGAGATTTACATTGATGTCGGCAGCCATGAGGGCCATCAGATGTCCATTTTGATCGAAAATGGGGGCATAGCCGGTCATCAACTTTTCACCGTTCTCTGATTTGTAAATGGGCGTGATGTGGACGTCTTTGGGAATCGAGGCGATTTTCGGAGAATGGATGGGGACGATATATAAAGCGGTGACCGACAGGGGCTCGCGGAGCCTCTGTAACTGCTCTTCGGGGAGGTTCATGATCGCGGCGCTGACGACAGCCGATTTCAAACGAGTTCGGAATCCCTCGACGATTTCTCCATACCAATTATAGGCGAGGAGGGTCGACACAAGCGCGATGCTTCCGATCAAGGTGGGCAGAAGGAAAAGCAAAAGCCGGGTCCGGATTTTCATAGCAAAATCTGCGCTCCCTTATGTCTGCAGGGCAGTTGCTGCGAATAGGCTTGGAGGAGTGTTACGGCGACTGAAGGGCATTCAGAAATGACCGACAAAAGATGGCTGCGAGAAAGAGTTAGAAAGAGAGAGTCTGTTTTACAAACAGCGGCGTAGCCTCTCGGCTGCTCGTTGAAGAGCGATTCATCGCCAAAATAGTCGCCTGCCGACAATTCGCAGAGAGGTCTTCTCAGCTCACTCTCGATCAGCACCGTCCCTTCGACGATCAGATAGACGCGGTTTGCCACTTGCCCAGGCGTGAAGACTTTTTCATCTTGGTCGTAGTCATCTTCGTGGAGCTTTTCGGCAATCGCCAACAAGATCTCTAAGTCGAGATCGCCAAAGAGGCGCATTTTTTTCAAAAAGAATGCTTTTTCAATTAAACTCTTCATATTAAGTCTCTAAAAGCTCGTAAGCAAATTGATGGAAGGTTTCGTCAGAGTGTTTCATCTGTTCGCGGAGCTGTTGTCTCCAATTGGGCATCTGCAATTTTGCTTTGAGGCGCACGGCGACAATCTTATCGAAAAGGGAGGGGGATTGATCGAGTTTGCCGAGCAGCTCAGAGAGGGTCAGTTTCGGGTAATCGCCCTGCCATCTCAGGCAAGCGGCCATTTTCTCTTCAAGAGGAAGATCGTCGACCAAAGGGGCGATGAGTCTAAAAATTCGGAGATCGCATGTTTTCTCCAGGCTTTCGACGGCGTGGGAGTGGATCTTTGCATTGCGGCTATGGAGTGCGCGGACAAGCAATTCGGGATCTTCCAAAGATCCGGCTGCGCCGAGAAGGTGGATGATGAAGTCGATGACCGACTGGTAGCCTGTTAAAAGGGCGCTCTGGAGCATTTCCAAATCATAGAGAGGGTGTTGTTTTTGGATCGTATGGCCGAAGTAGAAGTAGAAATAGGCCCGTTCGATCTCGATGTCGAGGATATCGATTAAATTCGCCTGCAGTTGGGGCAGCGCTAATCTGCCTAAGATCTTGCCCGCCAAAATGCGCGCTCGCTCTGGCAAGGCGATATCTTTCGTCAACGTCAGTAAAAGGGGGACGATCTTTAGTCCCATCTGGACGATGATCGCCTCGGTTCTTCGCCGCTCATTCGGGCGGAAATGGACACTTGCTAGGAGGATTTCCTTGGTCGTCGTCGAATCGGCAATTTTGCCCAGCGCGTCGATTAACGAGAGGCGGAATGCGTTGTCTCTGGCTGTTTCGAGTTCCTCGATGATTTTTGGCGCATGCCGAGCCAGCCGTTTATCGGCGAGTCGCGCGACACAGCGGGAGGCGGCCCGTTTTACGAGAATCGCCTCGTGAGAGAGGAAAGGGAGCGCCCTTTCGGCGGCTTCTAGGCTGTTTTCTTCTGATAAGATGTCTAACCCTAAACTAATTTCATCAATGCGGGTCGATTTGAGCATGAGATCGAGCTTTTTCGCCGCGATCGTCCGATTTAAAGCGGCATAATCGAGCGATTGATTGGCGAGCGACTTTTTCATCGTCAAGATGGCAGCGCCTCGCAAAAAAAGATCGGGATCATCGAGGTCATCTTCCACCTTTTCTGGATGGTGGAGGCCCCGTTTGGCTAAATAGAAATTGGCCCATTTGGCCAATTCGGGGGATTCATTTTCATCGGTCCATTTGTCGACGAGCTCGATGACGCGCGCATCATGGCCGAACGAGCTCTCTTCTAAAAGGCGCAAAAACTGGATCTTCGAAACGGTTCCAAAGCGTCCCGCAATCGAGAGGATTTGAGGCAAACTCTCTCCCAGTTGCAAGAGCGCTTCAATACTCAGCAGCTGCGTTTCTTCAGAAGGGGAACGGAGGGCTTCCAGAATGTCTTTTTTCGCCTCTTTCTGCTCTCTGCGCGTCCAGGAAGAAAACCAAGAGCGGAGGCTCCGTTCGAAATGGACGGCATTTTCTTTCAGATTGGTGAGGATCGATTTCGAATAGATCGCCCGTATTACAAGTGTTAACGTCAAGGCGACTATTGTCAAACTAAACCCTAGCCATTTGCTACCTGCCGAGTCGACGCAGAACAGGAGAAGTGAGCTCAGGAGCATACCGACCGGTTCGAAGAATGAGTCGTTGATGATCCTCACTCTCGATTTCAGCTTGGTGGGAACGGCATTAGAGAGGAGGTTGAAGCAGTTGTCCTCGACGGTGAAAAGGACCCCGTCTACGGCGATGAGGCCGAGGACGGCCAGCGTCATCGAATCTTGCCAGACCCAGAAGGAGTAGACCCCAAAGTAGAAGAGCGGCGTAATGAGAACCGCGTTTTGCAGTCCTGCCCGGCGGACGACCCGGCTATAGAGGAAGATTCCCACGAAGATGTTGCAAAAAGAGATCCAAGCGCGGCATTTTCCTAAGAACTCGGCGATTTTCCCTTCGCCTCCATCCGCTGCGCTCTGAAAATGAGCCCCCATGCTTTCCATGTAGTTGAATTCGGTGGTTGTCCACATGAGCTGGATGAATAAACTAAGCAATAAAAGGGTGATCGCAAAGCGGGAGCGGAGGATAAGCCTGACCACGGAGGCGAAAGAATCTCTGCTGCTGGAAAAGACCCCCTCCATCGTGTCGTCGTGAACGGCCTTTGCCTTCCGGACGATCCCGCGTGCTTGGAACATCGCTAGAGAGACTGAAATCGCAGCGCAATAAAGGAGCCCTGAAAACCCCACTTTATCCAGCAAGAGATTGATCGCAGTTCCCGATATAATTGTCCCGAAGAAGTAGGCAGCGCTATAGAGCGCATAGATCCTTTTGGCATCTTGCAGGTCATGGTATTGGTCAGTGAAGGTCCAGGAGCAGGCGATCATCACCGCAAAGAACATCCGGGAGGCGATTTTCAGCGCATACCAGAACCAATCAGGAGTCAGGGGAGACTCCACAAAAAAGGAGGCGCCGATACAAACGCACACGCCATAAGCCATGGCTGTCGTCAAAATCCGGTAAGGGCTGGTGAATTTAAGACTGTAGAGGACGAGTGAAGAGACGCAGATCATTCCCGTGGCGATCGATAGATAGACGGTAGGGAGAGAGTCGGCCCCTATTTTCTCGAGGAAGAGGCCATC
>Ga0206803_1126_pt1 | contig 15050 bp, 11 predicted proteins | sample Alteio_BWOrgCont_61_FD_152909 | JGI IMG/M metagenome (GOLD analysis project Ga0206803, IMG submission 152909) | Enriched cells from forest soil in Barre Woods Harvard Forest LTER site, Petersham, Massachusetts, United States -... | ecosystem: Environmental > Terrestrial > Soil > Temperate forest >... | reverse complement strand
TTCTTGAGGGGGCGCCTATTTGGAAAGGAACTCGAAGTCTTTTTACCGCTCTCCCGAACCTTGCGCACTCCACGAGTGCGCAAAGATGTCATTTAACTAGCGATTTGTTTCTATTCATTTTTAATTATAAATGGAATGGCGGAGTAGGTGTCTGTATCTACAAAGTAACTTGCAAGGTTGATTCTATTTAATTTTCTGAGCGAAGCTTTGTTGTAGGGATCTAGTAGATAAAAGTCATAACCTTTTCTTTGATTATTGAATTGGACAATCACTCCATAAGCTTTCGGAGTTTTTCCCAGTTCTTCTTGGAGTATAACGGCGCCTAAGAGCGGTTTATTTCTTGCCGTATGTTGTAAGTCCAGAACCAGAGATTCCATTGTGTTCGAAGCGGGATGTTCATCGACTGAGGCTTTTGGTTTTTTGTGTTCAAGCTCTACCAACTCAAGCCCGTCATAAGATTCTACAATGGCTTTAAAAGGGATGGGTTCATCTTCGCGCAAGTTCATATTTAAATAAGTGACAACGCCTGCTCGGTGAATGTCATCCAAGATGTCGGGTGTGATGGTTGTCTGCTCTTCGATTTTCGGCCAAAGATTTTCAACCCCATCAAGGACTATTGAAATCGCCGCTTTAGCATGATCTGACTCAAGAGGTAGCGTACCTTGCACAGGTTTAATCCATCTAACGGGCTTAGGTCTCCTTGAGGGATTGATGGGGTAAGCTTCATCTAATATTGCATTTCTTTCTAATGTCCCCATGTCCCACATAGCTCTTACCATACCTGTCATTCCGATCTTTTCTTCGCTTTTCTGAACTGCTGGAGCATCGTTGTTATTCGTATTGCTATGTCCATTGACCTGATGATGGCCATTTGCGACGGCGTGTCTGATCTGCTCCGCTTTTCGGAGAAGGATATCAATCGCAGGATCGTGATCGTCTTCCTCTTGATGCCCATTTGCAAGTGGGAGTCCAGGAACTTGATCGATAGGGTGTGCATCTCCTGCGGCGGGTCCGGGAAGTTGAGGAGCAAGAAGGTTGAAAAGTTGTTGAGGTGGCAACGGCACGGGTGCGACTTCTTGGACATGAGCCGGAGGCAATGGCGCCACTACGACTGCGTTGAGTGGCAGGGGGTCAAGCGGTTGTTGGGCTGGTTGATGCAACGGCACGGGTGCGACTTCTTGGACATGAGCCGGAGGCAATGGTGCCGCTACGACTGCATTGAGTGGCAGAGGGGCAAGCGGTTGTTGGGCCGGTTGATGCAACGGCGCGGGTGCGACTTCTTGGACGTGAGCCGGAGGCAATGGTGCCGCTACGACTGCATTGAGTGGCAGAGGATTAGGAGGTTGTTGAGCGGGTTGATGCAGCGGCGCAATCTCTTGTCTTAGCACTTGGACAGCAGCGGGAGGTTGAACCCCTGGCAGATTGGGTTCGACTCTTTGAGGTTCTAAAGGTGGCGATGTCTTTGTAAAAAAACAGGGGAGCATCCATCGGAAAAATTGGATGATGGTCTCTTTGATCGCAGTCACGAGATCGCGCAGTTTTTGTGTGCAGCTTGTCGCTGTGGTACCTTCGGCAAAGTGGGGACGGATAGTGGGACAAATTGAATGAATCATTATATACCTCCAAAAAAAAGATTGATATTTTCCACATAAAGTAAATTTTTTGCATTATATTTTTTTTCACATGCAGAAAAAAATATTTTTCCTCTCATTCGGCGGATTGCGTGGATGGAAAAAGGTGATTTTCTTTAAAATGATTTACATGAACATTTTCCGCGGCATTCTTTTCCTTGGGCTTCTGATTTTGCAAGCTTGTAGCTGCGGCAATGGAGGTCTCTCGCGAGGGACTCTTCGCATCGGCATCGATCCGAACTGGTATCCGGTTGATTTTGGCACCCAAACTTCCTATGTCAATGGCTTTACCGAAGACTTGCTTTTGGAAATAGCTCTCTATAGCGGCATTGAATTTGAGAGGATGCCGGCCAATTGGGATAATTTATTAGACGGGCTAAGAGAAAAAAAATACGATGCGGTTCTCACATCGCTTCCTCCCTATGAATACAATAGGGCCAAGTATGACTTTTCCGGCAATTTTCTCGACCTCGGCCCCGTTCTTATTGTGCCCGCTGATGTCCAAGAAATGGATCTAGACAATCCCAAAGGGGGATTAGTGGGGATTATCTCAGGCGCCTCTACGGTATTTGAGTTAGAGAAGCATCCCGGCGTAATCATTCGCAATTTTGATAGCATTCCCGATTTGCTCAATGCAGTCGTAGCAGGAGCGGTTGATGCCGCGCTTCTCGATCGGATTCCCGCCGTGAATTATGTCGGCGATCTCTATGCTGGCAAGCTCAAAATCGTCGGATCTCCATTGACTGAAGCGGGACTCCATCTCGTCGCTCCTAAAAGAAACGCTCGCCTTGTGGGCCTCTTCAACAGCAGTCTCGACAGACTCAAGAAAAATAAAACTCTCGACACCCTGCTCAAAAAGTGGCAGTTAGAATAGTTCTTCTTGTGCAAGGCGGGTGTGTTGCATAACTTATAAATCAGAGGGATGTTTCTTGTTTTTTTCTCTGCGGCCCTCCGCGTACTCTGCGCCTCTGCGGTGAATTTCTAACCCTTGTGCATAAGAGCTTGCTTGAAGAGGGATTCAAAGTTTACCGCAGAGACGCAGAGTACGCAGAGGGCCGCAGAGGGAAAGTGGGTTATGCAACACACCCGTGCAAGGGTTTAGGATTTTTCTTTAGATGCTAAAGGCTTCAAGTACTTAATTAGTTCAGGTAAATCTCTCTACTGTGTTCCAAACTTAATTAAGAATATTCACCGGATTTTGCACTCGTCGTATTGGGCGTATTCCGCGCGTACTTTGGCAAGGATGGCGGGGTCAGAGGGGCAAGGCTGAATGTCCCAAATCTTTTGGGCGTAATTGTGGATGGAAGTATCGGTAGAAAAGGAGGCCATGCCGGCTATGTTGTGAATAGCCATTTCGGCCCAGGCCTTGGGCTGAAGAAATAAGGCCTCCACTTTTTTCTGCGTTTCATAGTAGACGCGCAAGTCTTTCAACACATGAAATGCATCGCTTTCAAGCAGGCTCTGGTGAATCTGATTAAAAGCTTCCGATTCGGCGGGGCTTTCAGCGAAGGTGCCGTCTTTTAAGGCATCGACTGCGCGCCGGATCTGTTCATCCTGAAGATAAATATCCCAAGATTTATAAGGTTGCCCATTTTCTTCCATCGTGGCCCCAAAACGGAAAGGCCACCATCGATCTGTGACTGCTTCGCGCATTTCAATATTCGCCCCATCTTCGGTACCGATGGTGAGCGCTCCATTCATCGAGAGCTTCATATTGCCGGTGCCCGATGCTTCCCAGCCGGCAGCAGAGATTTGTTCCGATAAATCGGCGGCGGGAACGATTAATTCGGCTTTTGAAACATTGTAGCCTTCGATGAAGGCCACACAAAGGCGTTTATGGATTTCGTCATCTGCGTGAAACTTGCGAGCGATCGCGCAAAGGAGCTGGATGATCTGTTTGGCCCTTTCATAGCCAGGAGCCGCTGTCCCTGCAAAGAGAGCAAAGCGGTGGATGGAACGAGCCTTTGGGTTGGTGCGGAGTTCTTGGTAGAGCATGATTAGATGGAGCGCACTTAACAATTGCCGCTTATATTCGTGGATTCTCTTGATTTGCACATCGAATAGCGATGTGGGTTCGAGAATGTGGGAATGACCGATGATTTTTCCCGATGCGTCGCGGATCGAATTTTCTTTAACGAGGAAGTCGATGAGTTGTTCTTTATTCTTCCGCTTGATCGCAAGGAACTCCTCTTGTGTTGCAGGGTCAGCAGCAAAACTGGCCAGTTTCTCGATCTGGGTGAAATCGGAGATCCATCCGGCGCCGATTCGCTGTGTGATGAAACCGGCAAGTAGGGGATTGCTGTGGAGGAGCCAGCGGCGATGAGTCACTCCATTAGTCACATTGGTGAATTTGTCGGGATGCAGGTCGAAAAAATCTTTGAATACCTTGGTCTTTAAGATTTCAGAGTGGAGTTTTGCGACCCCGTTCACTTTATGACTGCCATGGATGGCTAAATGGGCCATCCGGACTTGCCCATTTTCGATGATCGAGAGGCGGCGCACTTTTTCCTCATCGCCCGGAAAGCGGGCGCGGATGGAGTTGCAAAAGTCGAGGTTGAGCCTTTGGATGATTTCAAGTTGACGGGGAATCAGATCGTGCACGCGGGTTACATTCCACTCTTCAAGCGCCTCTTTCAAGATCGTATGATTTGTATAACTGCAGCAGCTTTGGCAAGTTTCCCAAGCGTCGTTCCAGGAAAAATCAAAATTTTTGGTCAGCGTTCTGATGAGCTCCGCGATGATCAGCGCGGGATGGGTATCGTTGATCTGGATACGGACTTTATCGCCGAAGTTTGACAAATCTCCATAGACATGCAAATGGCGCCGAATGATGTCTTGCAAGGACGCTGAGACAAGCAAAAATTCCTGCTTCAAACGGATCCGTTTGCCCAATTCGGTATTGTCATTGGGATAGAGAACATCGGTGAGCGATGTGTTTTCAGCGGCTTGTCCGAGGAGTCCTGCATTATAGCGCTGCAATTCGAAGTTGCGGGGAGATTCTTTGGTCGACCAGAGGCGCAAAATCAAAACAGAATAGTCGCTTTTTTGAGAGTAGCCAATGACTGGGATGTCAAAGGGGAGCGCTCTCACTTCCTCAAAGTCATCCAATAAATAAACAGCATCTCCATGTTTGTTTTGCGCATACGTGGGCCTGCCGCGGAAACGGACATTTGCTGAAAAAAGATCGCGCCTCATTTCCCATGGGTCGGTGTTCAAAAGCCAACAATCGGGCTTTTCCACTTGTACGCCATTCCAGATCTCCTGTTCGAAAATCCCATATTGATAGCGGAGGCCGTACCCCCTCGCCGGGTATTGCAGCGTGGCTAGTGAATCTAAGAAACAGGAAGAGAGCCTCCCCAATCCTCCACTGCCCAGACCTGGATCGGGTTCACAAGAGATGAGATCGGAGTAATTCTGATTCATCTTCGTCAAAACAGCTTTGACCAATTCGCCTGCGCTCATGTTCGTGATGTTGTTGGCGAGGAGTCGGCCTGGGAGGTATTCCATGGAGAGGAAATTGAGGGTGCGCACTTTTTTGTATTGAATCGTGTCGATGGTGGCTGTCTGGTTGATCATGATCTCTTCGCGCAAGACCGTGCAAAATGCCTGGTAGAATTCTTCCAGGGTCGCAGCTTCAGCGGTGTGGCCGCTCGTGGTGATGAGATGGTGCTTGATTTTCTGAACGAGAATTTCAGTTTGAGCGTTTAGGTCCATGTCCCGATATATAGTGAAGCCCAACTACTTTTGCAACTTGAAAAAAAACTCAGAAAAATGGTAAAAATTCTTGCCAAATTCATGGCTGTACAACTCCGCTCTCCTTACCAAATCCTCGATCCGTCTGTTATTGGGCCTGCATCGGCTTCCGAGTTGGAAAAATGCTGGCACCGATATGATGATAAACTGATCAACTACCTGCAATTGAAAAATCAGATCTATCGCAGTCGAAAAGCTGCTGATCGCATTCTCCAGAGTCAGAAGATTTTAGAGGGGGAAGCGAAGCTAATTCGCCATTGCGTCGTAGCTTATTGTGGAATAGGTGGCAGCGAGGAAATGGCTTTTGTAGAATGGATCAAAATCCCCAATGCGTTCTTTGTGAAGATGAGAGGAGCCAATTCCCATGCTTTTGTAGTGGCTGGCGTCCCCAGGGATGAGTTTAGAAACGCTGGGAAAAAAGGAGATCCGATTGAGAAGGTCTTGGCCCGCCTGTCGCAAGGTGTTTTGATCGATCCAGCGCTCCGATTGAACTGCCCGATTGCGAAACTCCAAGAAGAGGGCGAATCATTTTTAAGATACAATCGAGCTGGAGGGCTTTATTCTATGATGAACGCCGTCCGATTGACCTCTTTGGATGACGCTGCACGGATTGAAAAGAAGGGAGCAGAAATTTTTAAAAAAATTGAGGGGAATTGGACAAAAGAGGAGCTGACGGATGAAGATCCAGGTGTTGAAGGACGCCTATTTCTCGCTAAATATAGAAGAGAGATTTTGCCCCGAGCTCTTTCGTCTATCAAATCGTTGTTTCCCAAATTCGCTTGGGAAGAAAACATAGAAAACGACTGCTTTGAAGTAGTGGCTGAAGGGACAAAAAAGGAGCTGGAACCGATTGCGGCTCAATTAAAAGAGAGAGGCCTCCAAGTGACTTTACAAGTCGTAGAGGGAAGTTCTTTCCTCCGCGTTCAAAATCCCAACCCAGATCGGCTGAAAGCGCCAGAAAAAAAACGGGGCTGCTGTCAAAAATTTTTCCTAACGATCTGCGGTATATTCTCGGCTTTACTAATAATCGGCTATTTTCTGTCCGAAGAAGATTAAAGGATTCTACAAAAAGCAGAACTTGAGTAAGTAAAACGCTACGATGCTAAAGAGGGCGCAGAGCGGGATCGTCACGATCCAGGAGACGACGATTTCTCGAATGGTTTGGAGATTGAGAGCGCGGAGGCCGCGAGCCATGCCGACGCCCAAAACAGCCCCGATCAGCGCGTGTGTCGTGGAAATAGGGAGCCCTAGCTTAGAGGCCAGTAGGATGGTTGTCGCTGCGCCAAATTCGGCGGAAAATCCGCGGGTTGGAGTGAGTTCGGTGATTTTTTTGCCGATGGTCTCGATCACGCGCCATCCCCAAGTGGCCAGCCCGATGACAATGCCCCCTCCGCCCAGGGCAAGCAGCCAGGAGGGGACTGCGGATTGGGTAGAAATGCTTTGGTCTTTCAAAACGCTGAAAACTGCGGCGACCGGGCCGATTGCATTGGCCACGTCGTTGGCTCCGTGCGCAAAGGCGACGAGGCAAGCGCTAATAATTTGCAGAGGAATAAAGATCTTTTCAACGCCATGATACTGCGTTGTCGAATGGAGAAGGGGCGTATTTTTCTTGACGGTATCGCTTAAGTGCTGCACTTGAGTGACGAGTTGAGAAATTTCTGCGCTATACGTTTCATTCCGGTTGGAGAGGTGAACGCGCTGGAGGTGATGGAGCGCTTTTTCAAGACTGACGGCTTGATAGGGATGAAATCCATCTGCGAGCTGAAGAGTCGGTTCGGTGATCCTCTGCACCAAAAGGCGGCTAATCAGAGCGGCGGTGAGACCCACTGCTCCCGAAATCAAGAAAGCCATTCCTACGGGTATCTCGAGATTCAGTCCTTCGCATAATACGCTCAAAGTGACCACTGAAAAACAGAGAAACACAAAATAGGGGGTGAGCTTTTGAGAGGCTTCAATGGGATTGAGGGCAAAGAGGATTTTTCTCTGGATCACGCCGAAGATGGCATAGGAGAGGATGCCGCTTAGAAGAGGTGAAAGAATCCAGCTGCCGGCAATCCATCCGAGCTCGCCCCAATGGACGGCATCGACCCCTCCGATCACTGCACCAAAGCCGATGACGGCGCCTACAATCGCATGCGTGGTCGAAACAGGAAGACCAAAATAGGAGGCGACTTGCAAAAGAGCGCCTGTCGCAAGGAGAGAGCCCATCATTCCAATGACGAAAATCATCGGATCGGCTTGGAAAACATTTGGATCTATAATCCCTTTTTGGATGGTTTCCGAGACGCTTGAACCGACGAAAAAAGCGCCTGAAAATTCCAAAACAGCAGCGACTAAAACGGCTCGCCTTAAGGTGAGAGCTTTAGAGCCGACGGAGGTGCCCATTGCATTGGCCACGTCGTTGGCGCCGATATTCCAGGCCATGTAGAAGCCCAAGATCAGAGCTACGATCTGAATCAAAGTCAGTGTGTCCATTGATATCAGATCTTTTTCCTCACTTTAACTCTAATAACATGCGGATGCGGTTGCCGAGCTTTTCCGAAAGGGATGCCAGGCAGGCGATTTCTTCAATCAGCGTGAGACAAAGATGGAAAACGGGGTGCGTCATCGCATCTCCTCCCTGATAAAGGCGCCGCTTCAATTGATTTTGGAGCTTGCTCGTCTCATCTTGGCAAAAGGCGATCTGGTCGACCATGCCCTTCACTTTTTGCGCTTCAATTCCACCGAAAGATGACTCAATGAGTTCTTCTAGCTCTTTAATCACTTGATTAGCGAGCCAAAAAGCCTCGAGGCTCTTCTTGCAGAGCGCAGAAAACTCTTCATTCATCTCGGGAAGTAAGGTGAATTTGCGCATGCCGGCGCGCAGAGCGATCTCTTCAGCTTGATCGGCGAGAGAGTCTTGGAGCGATAAAATTTCGAGAAGAGCGCTTCTGTCAACCAGAAGAAAAAGGCTTTTGGGGAAATGATTGCGGATATCATTTTTCGTCAGGTCGGCTTCGTATTTTAAGCGGGAGACAATACAGCTGATTTGTTGGATGGCTTCAATCTTTTGATCGATCAAAGATTGGAAAAGAGCTGGCAATTCGCTCATGCAGCTCGCCACTTTGGCCATGTGAGTTTGCAGCGGTGCAAAAGGGGATTTTCCAAATAGCTTAGCGATCGTCAACATATGAGGAAAATGATAGCTGACGATCAGCTTAATTACAACTGAAGATAAGTTCTTTGTCGTTTTCAGTGAGAGGGCGGAATTGCCCCATGGGCAAAGTGTTGAGAAGAAGCCCGCCAATTCGGATGCGAGTCAGCTCGATAATCTTGAGTCCAGCTCGTTCGGCGATGATTCTCACTTCGTGTTTTTTCCCCTCTTTGACGCAAATTTTAAAGGTGCCTTTTCGCACTTTAAAGACGGAAACTGGACGTACCCATTTCTCATCGACGCGAGCTCCTTGGGAAAGATTTTCTAAGTGCTCAGGAGTGATTTCTTGCGCTGTTTTAACGAGGTATTCTTTGGTGACATTGGAAGAGGGATGGATCACTTGATTAGAAAAGTGACCGTCGTTGGTGACCAGAAGGAGGCCTGTTGTCTCCCGGTCTAGTCTGCCTACGGTGAAAATGCGGGCTGTATCGGGAAAGAGGTCGAGAACGATCGCTTTTTTGCCCGGTCGAACACTCGAACAGATATAGCCAGGGGGCTTGTTGAGCATGTAGTAAACTTTTTTCTGCTCAGAGGAGACCACTTCTCCATCCACAGAAATACGGTCAGATCCCCAGGTGACGAGGGTTTGAGGGATCTTGATGGTCTGGCCGCCCACTTGGACTCTGCCGGCAAAAATTAGTTCTTCACAGGCCCGCCTAGAGGCGATTCCTGCAGCGGCAAGCGCTTTGCTCAATCTTTTCTTTTCCATAGGTCTGAGAGTATAAAGGAATCATCCGTTCTGTTAAACTGGAAAATAAAGGAAGGGCTTATGTCATCGAAACTCATTCTCTTGCGCCATGGTCAATCGATTTGGAATAAAGAAAATATTTTCACCGGCTGGGTCGATATCCCCATGAGTGAGGAGGGGATCCAAGAGTGCCTTAAGGCAGGTCCGAAAATCGAGAATATTCCGATCGATATCATTTTTTGTTCCACGCTGACACGCACCCAGATGACGATCCCGTTAGCTCTCCTTCATCATAAGAGTGGAAAAATCCCCGTTTTCATGCACCCAGGCGAAGGAAAGTTCGATGAATGGAGTCAAATCCATAGCGAAGAGATGAAAAAGAAAATTATTCCTGTATATTCCGCGTGGGAGCTCAACGAGCGGATGTATGGCCAGCTGCAGGGATTAAATAAAGCGGAGACGGTTAAGAAATTTGGAGCTGAACAGGTGCAGATTTGGCGCCGCAGTTTTGATGGGAAGCCTCCTGAAGGAGAGAGCCTCGCGATGACAGCTGCTCGCACCCTGCCCTATTTCCAAAAACGGATCGTCCCTCATCTTGAGAAAGGGGAAAATGTCCTCATCTCGGCACATGGCAATTCGCTGCGGGCGATCGTGATGCACCTCGATCAATTGACGAAGGAAGAAGTCGTTAACCTCGAAATAACCACAGGTGAACCGCTGATCTATTCGTATCAAAAAGGGCATTGGAAAAAAGAATGATCTACCTCGATGGCCACTCTTCTACCCGTCCTTGCACAGCCGCCATCGAGCGGATGACTCCCTATTTCGAAGAGCATTGGGGCGCTTTATTTGCTCCCCATCGGATGGGACAAGAACTTGTAGCTGCCCTCGATGCCCGTTATCAGATGATCTACGATTTGGTCGGCGCCAACAGAGAAGATCTTTTTGTCTTCACCTCTTCAGGTGCCGAAGCGGTCAATCAAGTCTTTTGGTCGGTCTTTTTAGAGCGGGCGCGCAAAGAGGGGAAATGCCATATCGTCGTCTCTTCGATCGAAGACGCGCCGACTATGCAATCAGCCAAGAGACTCGAAGAACTCGGTTGTACAATTAAGATCGCTCCTGCAGATGGACAGATCGATGTGAATCAATTGGCTGAGTTGATCAATCCCCGCACAGCGCTCATTTCAGTGACTATGGCGCAAGGCCTCACTGGCGTGATCCAGCCTGTTGAGGAGATCGCCCGCCTTGCGAAAGAAAAAGGGGTGCTTCTCCATCTCGATGCGACCTATGCAGTGGGTAAATATCCTTTTTCATTCGCTGAACTGGGCGCCGATTATTTGACTTTTTCGGGCGATCGGATCCACGCGGTGAAGGGCTCCGGCGGACTCTTCGCTAAGGAAAAAAGTCCCCTCGTTCCTCTCATCGTCGGCGGCAATGAGCAAATGAGCTTGCGAGGTGGAGCTTTTGATATCCCTTCTTTCATGGCTCTCAGCGCCGCTGCGCAGCAGGCCCTTCTCTATTTAGATGCCATGGGGCTTGAAGTTGTTCGCCTCCGGGATTTGTTCGAAAGTCAATTGACCTCAGCTCAAGTGCTCTACAAAGATTTTCTCCGCCTGCCCAATACAACGGCAATTGCTTTCCCCCGAGTCCATCAGGAAGCTCTTCTCTATCTCCTCAACCGAAAAGGCGTTTATGCGGCTCTAGGCGGCCCCTACTGCCAACACCTCTCTCGACTCACGGGGAGCGAATCGACTCTCAGCTTTTCTCTCACGCGGATGACCACTGAAGAGGAGATCCTCCGCGCCGCAGCGCTTATCAATGAAGCTGTGAAACAACTCCAAGCGATCTCGGAGGATATTTTCTGATGAAAATGATCCAACCCTTTTATTGGGAACTTTTCAGTAAAAAACTCCGCGAAAAGATCGACCGGCTCCGCTTTGTCGGCTTTTTCACCGTCGATCTCGCCCAAGAAAAAAATATGCGCCTCGTCGTGGGCCGGGAAGGAAAACTCTCCTTCTATTGGCTCGTCGATGAATCAGATGGCGTAATTGCCGATGCGAAATTCCAAGCCTTTGGACCCGTGGGCCTCATCGCCGCCGCAGAAATCGGCAGCGAACTGGTTTTGCGCAAAAATTACGATCAAGCTTCTCGCCTTTCGGCCGATCTCATCGATCAGCACGTCCGCGACCGGAAGGAAACTCCCGCTTTCCCGAGAGAATGCGACCCGTATCTCAATCAAGTTCTCACAGCGATCGATCGGGCCGTTCAACAATGCCTCGACATCCCCTTTGCGGCTAGTTATGACATGACCCCGATTGAAAGAGATTTTGGGGAAATTCCCGGTGGAATCCCCGGCTGGGAGCAGTTTCCTCATCCCCATAAACTAAAAATTATCGAGGAAGTGATCGATAAAGAGATCCGCCCTTACATCGAACTCGATGCCGGAGGGGTCAAAATCATCGCCTTCAACGAGGAACGGGAAGTGGTCATCGCCTATGAAGGCTCTTGCACCACCTGCCATTCCTCCACGGGCTCCACCCTGACAGCGATCCAACAGATTCTCAAAGCACGGGTCCATCCCACCCTTTTCGTAACCCCAAAATTATGAAGATGAATTCAGCCCTCGTTTAAGGCCATGTAAAGCAGCTTTACATGGCTGTGTAGTAAATATTTTACTATTATTCCGATTCTCGTTTGTTGTTTTTTTATATTTAGTTTTGCTGTATAATTGACAGAACTAATTAATTAAGGTTCGTGTAATTATGTCGTTTATTAGTTCTTGTGCTCGGCGCGTTTATGATGCTTTTGGATGTGGCAGGCCAGATCCTCGACTGGATGCATTAAAACGGGAATTTCCAGAGGTTCAAGGGCTTTTATCTGGATATAGTCGGGTGAAATTGGATGACGACGATATTTCTCTTTTGCGTGAAAAAATTTCTATTGAGAATAGGTATCTCAAGAAATTGGGCCCCCGACAATATGCAGAAATGCGATCGAGACTCAAAGAACATGTCTTTGTCTGGGATCAACCTAGATTGAAGAAGAATTTGGACTTACGACTCCAACAGGCAAGAGAAAGACGATTGCAGGCGAAGGCGGAAATCTCTCAGAGGAATGCTCAATTCTCTAGCATGCGGAACGCTCGCTCCTCTGAACTGGTCAGAGACTTCCCTCGGATTGATGTCTCTAAATTTTTGCGTTCATGTGCAGAAATGGATTTATTGGATGACGCGGCAATGGGTCAAATTCGAGAATGGCTCTTCCAGGAATCGGCGATTTGCGATGAGTTAGGAAGCGATTATTTTTCTGTATTAAGAGAAACGGGAAAAAACTTTTTTCTCGAATTCAATGCAGATCCAATAGGTTTGCAAAATTGGGTAGACCGGAATTTAGCTCGATTTGAATTTGTTGATCTAGCCAATAAACAGCGATTAAAACGAGATTCTGGACTCTGGAAAGAATTCAAAACAACGGGTCCGCTTTTAGAACGAGCTGTTTTAGCTCGACGTTTGATTCATGGCTTGACTCTCTGGCTGGAAATAGATGTTTATGCCAATGAATGGCAAAGAGATCTCATTTTGAAGTTTTCCCCCCGTTTTACAGATCGCCATTTCCCTTTGACAAACGAAGATCGAGAATTAATTCAACAGTTTGTGAAAGTCTGCAACGAGAATGAGGAGAGGTTTCAACGGCCTCAAGATCGAGTTGTTCTAGAGCAATATTTTTTGAAGTTTAAATTATTGGATTTTTACGTAGCTAAACGAGCTGTTGCTGAACAGAACAGAGACAGAGAAGGGTTTGATGCGGTAAATGGTGCGATTCGCGAACTGCAAGACAAAATTTTTCAAGGACCTGTTTTTTCAGTGCAAATTGAAGAACCTAGGATAGACCGAACGATTGATCTAAAAGACAATTATATCACTTTTCCATTCGGCGATATTCTTTCTGATAAGCCGGGAAAAGGACGGAGGATTGTCATTGATTGGTTTGAGATTCCCCCGGAAGAGAGAGCGGAGCTTTTTAATCGAATTGACAATCCCGAAATGTTGAACCAATGGCTTGCAGATAAGCAGCCTTATGAACATATCGCTTTTAATTATGCGAACGGCGATTTGACGGCTGTGGATAATTCGGAGACTGGAAAGAAAATTCTTCAGGGAGGAGCTCTCAGGATTTTTTATCAACCCGGTAACGAAGTGATTGAGGGCCATAGAAGTCTCGAACTTGGATATCGCCCCCGGATTGTCAGAAAAACAAATGATACTTGGAGCGATCGGATTAAAAATTATACCACTGAAGCGTGGGCGAGAGATCTTGTGGTTGGCGAGTATGCACGCGTTGCAAAACCCCCTAAAAATTTATCGGCTATGGAGCAGACGCCTAACCAGGAAAGGACAGCGATTCTCGAGCGACAACATGTGATTGACACGATCGCTCAATTGGCGGAAAGGATCCGTAAAGACGGTCGGATTGATCCGAATACCGCTTTGCGGTTAAAAGAATATATGGCTTCCGTGGCTGGGAGTGATCTTCTCGATGAAGATGATAGATATCGAAATGCCATGCAACTTTATGGACAAATTGGCGGAGCTTTAGATCGCTTGTTTGGGTCTGAAGAGGGTCAATTGACTGATTTAATAGCTAAGTCAGATTCTGGAGTTGATAAGAACAAATACGATCTTGCAGAGGGCGTCAAGAATATCAAAGAAATCCCTCGGATGTTCTCAGATTGGGTGAAAAATATTGATGAGCTTTTAAAAGAAGTAGATAAGGATCAGAATTTAAAATCTGATTTTTCATGGTTTGCAGAGGAATTAATGACAATTCGCAGCAATCTTGAATATTTTGCAAATTCATTTCCCAGGGAATCTTCAGATGCAAGTCAGGAATCGTTTATTGACGCCGCTTTAAATTGCATCCAAGATTCGCCTATTTTAAGAGCTCTTCCTCATGCCCTTTATCGATTAGGAGTGGCTCAAGAGGGAGCTACTTTCAATAAATATAAGCGGGCTTTGCTCGAAAAACACACAAAGAATCGTCTCTTTGTCGAGAAGGCGAATCTGGTTTTGCCAAATGCATTTCAGGCGTTGTCGCGCGTAGCTCTTTGTTTAGAGCCGTTGATTAAAAATATTTCCAGGCCATCTCCACTTCTGTTAAAAACTTTGAAAACTTATACGTTGGCGAAAAAAACTGCATTGGAGCTTGAAAGTCGGAGAGAGATTGAAATGCAACATATTTTAGGCCGATGCAGGGATAAAAGTAGAATGAAGGAGATCATTCTAAATTTTTATCCTGGAGCCAATCTTTAACATCTCCCGACAAAACTGTATGGATGCTCTGATCGGGCAAGTATAAGTTGAGCTGTCCTTCCATGGTCAATGAATGGCAAATGCCGATCCATTCTTTTTTTCCATCAAAGCAGCGGACCTTTTGCCCCTTATAAGCCAATAGATTTTCGAATTGATTATGAAAGGGAGTAAATCCCTCTTTCTTGAACTTTTCTAAGTCTTCCGCAAACTGTTTCTGCACCTTCTTCAGCAACGCCTGTCGATCCCATGTTCGCCCTGTTTCTCCTTTCAGCGAAGTGGCCGGTTGGTCGATCTGCTGGATTTCTATTTCCATGTTCACATTGATCCCAATCCCGAGAAAGATCTCCACATAGTTTGGATGAAACACCGTCTCGCACAAAACCCCAGAGACTTTTTTTCCACTGAGCTGCACATCATTGGGCCATTTGATCTTTGGATGGAGCCCCTCTTTAAGCAGTACCGTAGTGAAACTAAAA
>Ga0206803_1017_pt1 | contig 15152 bp, 12 predicted proteins | sample Alteio_BWOrgCont_61_FD_152909 | JGI IMG/M metagenome (GOLD analysis project Ga0206803, IMG submission 152909) | Enriched cells from forest soil in Barre Woods Harvard Forest LTER site, Petersham, Massachusetts, United States -... | ecosystem: Environmental > Terrestrial > Soil > Temperate forest >... | reverse complement strand
GATCGAAATTGTCGAATACACCGAACTCGATCCTGCGCAAGACTACCAATTCGCCTATAGCGGTCAGCTGGCCTTCGATCTCTCTTTTTTCCGGCGCATGGCTGAGGTAGAATTGCCCATTCACTGGGTGCGGAAACAAATTCCCATTGGTTCTCATGCCATATCGGTTTGGAAGGGGGAACATTTTATTTTTGATGTCTTGCCTTACGCAGCCCGTGTTCGCTCCATTCGCGCTCCGCGCGAAGCTTGCTATGCGCCTGTAAAAAATCTACAATGCATCGCAGCTGTAGAAAAAATACTACGAGGGAAAAAATGAAGAAAACTCTTTGTCTCCTTTCAATTCTTATTCTGTCTCTTCACGCAATCGACTGCATTCCTTTGCGCGACTGCACGCCTCTTCGGGAAATAGAAATCAAACCTGTGGAAAAAGTGGGCGCTATTATTTTAGCCGGCGGCCAAGGGACTCGATTGGGCTATGAGGGGCCTAAAGGACTTTTTCCAGTGGGGGGGAAAACTCTTTTCCAATGGCTTTTAGAGAAAGTGCCCTGCAAAGATTTGCCGATCGCCATCATGACATCTTCCTTAAATCACGAAGAGACGGTTGCTTATTTTGAAGAGAATCAGTTTTTTGGTTTGGATCTCCATTTTTTTCAGCAGGAAATGCGCCCTTTTCTCGATGAACAGAAGATGCCTATGGAATGGACAGGTCCCAATGGCAACGGGAGTGTTTACCGCTCGTTTGTCCAAGCGGGCCTTGCCGATCTCTTTGCTGCGAAGGGAGTGGATCTTCTCACCGTCGCCTATATCGACAATCCTTTATCCGATCCTTTCGATGCAGCGATGATTAGCTATGCGCGTGAAACAAAGGCCGATGTTGTGGTAAAATGTCTTCACCAGGATGAAGCAGATCCGGCGATGGGGAGATTGGTGGAAAAGGGAGATCGGATCGAAATTGTCGAATACACAGAACTCGACCCGACGCAGGATTACCAGTTCGCCTATTGCGGACAGATGGTTTTTGATCTTTCGTTTTTTCGCCACATGGCTGAAATAGAACTGCCCACTCATTGGGTTCGCAAAAAAATTGGCGCAGGCCTCGATGCTATTTTGGCCTGGAAAGGGGAACTCTACATCTTCGATGTCTTGCCTTACACAACCCGTGCGAAAGCCATCTGCGCTCCGCGCGCAACCTGTTTTGCTCCCGTAAAAAACCTTGAGAACGTTCCCCTCGTGGAGAATATACTGAAAGGAAATCGATGAATAAAATTGCGTATCTCGGCGCCGGAACTTGGGGATTTGCCCTGGCTACGATTCTTGCCCAAAATGGACACCAGGTAACCGTATGGACCCGCGACGGCGCTTTTGCGGATCAGTTGCAAAAAAGCCGCATTCATCCCAAACTCGCTGGGATCGAAGCTCCTCCCAACATCCATTTCACCAGCGATTTAAAGATGGCTTTAGAGGGCGCTGACGGCCTTGTAGAAAGCGTCACTTCATCGGGCATACGGACGGTTTTTGAACAGGTTTTAAAACAAGGGCCTATTGAAGTCCCAATCATCCTCACCTCAAAGGGAATTGAGCAGGGGACGGGTCTTCTGCTCCCCGAAGTCGTTTGCGCCTTGATGGGGGTGGAAGAGAGCCCTCTCGTCGGCTGTCTCAGCGGACCTAGCCATGCCGAAGACATCATCCAAAATTTGCCCACGTCCGTTGTTTGTTCCGCTTATGAACCTAATGTCATGAAGAAGATTCAGGAACTCTTTACTACGCCCACCTTTAGGATCTATCCCAATTCCGATATCCGCGGCGTCTGTTTTGGCGGCGCCATGAAAAATATCATCGCCATTGCGTGCGGCATCGCCGATGGCCTCGGATGTGGCGACAATACAAAAGCGGCCCTCATGACCCGCGGCCTTCACGAAATCCGGAAGCTCTGCGTCGTGAAGGATTGCAAACCAGAAACGCTCAACGGCCTTTCTGGGATGGGAGATCTCTGCGTCACTTGCATGTCGCGCCATAGCCGCAACTACCGCTTTGGGAGACTCGTCGCCGAGGGGTTTTCTCCTGAAGGCGCGCGGCAAAAGATCGGTATGGCGGTTGAAGGGATTTACACGTGCGTTTCTGCGAGAGAACTCAGTCATAAGTTTGGAGTCCCTGCGCCGATTACTGAAGTGACCTACCAGATCATCTACGGCGGCCTTGATCCGCGAGAAGCTGTAAAAGCGCTCCTGCAACGAGCCATCAAAGAAGAGCATCTTTAAAGCGGGATGAATTTTTAATAATTTAAGATTGATCTGTTTATAGCCCATCCCTAAATTGTCTTGATAATTTTAAATAAATTATTTTGTATAATTAAGTGTGAAGGTAGGTGAGCTATGGTTACGGGAATAGGATCTAATTCAATTCCGCAGCAAATTGCTGCAGACATTAAGAACATTGATGATTTGATCGATTTGCTTAAAAAGAAAGATGGCATAACGAAGGGAAAAGAGCTGATCAATCTTTTGATTGAGTACATTATAGCTGTAACTCAGGGTGATTCTGCGCGAGCGCAAGCGATCTTAGGTCAAATAGCTGCACTGCCTGGTGCACTTGCAAACGATCTGAAAGCGGCGAACCAATTAAAAGACGACTTGAAATCGATTTCAAACGATCCCAAGGAACAGACAGGAAGTGAATTGGAGTTTCTCCAGACTCTGCAAGCAGCACTACAATCGATGTTAAGGTGATTGCGGAGTCGATTAGAAGTTGTACATGGGTTGGGCTGCAATCTTACCGCGCGCGGATTACCGTAAGTTTGTGTGATACCAGGCTTATTTCCTTCATCAGCGCAGAGGGGATTGCAGAGACGCTGAGATCGCAGAGAGAGAAATCGCTCCGCTGGCCAAAGGGCTGCCGCCCTCTGGACTCCCGTATTTTTAAGGTATACAGATAAAAATCGGTAGGCCGAGAAAAAAAATAAGAATGCGGCAAAGCCACACGCCGCTTTGCGGCGAAAAAACCATTCTGACTTTCCTAATGAAATGTACTACTTGTTGTAATAAATAATGGGAGTCCAGAGGGCGCCAGCCCTTTGGCTAGCGGAGCGATTTCTCTCTGCGATCTCTGCGTCTCTGCAATTCCCTCTGCGCTGATGAAGAAAATAAGCCTGTTTCTTATATATGACTTTTAATCGTACCCATAATCACGCCATTTCTTTATTTTTTTAAAGTTATGCGCTATAAAAATATTTATGATTCAAGGTGTAAAAGTCGTTGCCGCTTCCGAGATGGCGCGCATTGAGAAATTGGCGATCCAGCAGGGCGCCAGCGAAGAGCGCTTTATGGAAGAAGCGGGACGCCAAGTCGCTTCTGCCGCGATGGCCTATATCGAAAAGCACCATTTGCCAAAACGGGTTGTCTTACTCATTGGAAAAGGGAACAACGGCGGCGATGCCTACGCCGCTGGGATCCAGCTTCTCGATGAGGGATTTAAGGTGCGAGCTCTGACGATCTGTCCGTTTGAAGCGTGTAGTCCGCTCAATCGTAAATTTGGTGATCGATTTCGGAAAAAGCGAGGTCACATAGAACTTATTGAGGGGAAAATCCATTTTGAAGAGGAATTGATTCTCGATGGGTTTTTAGGCACTGGTTTTAAAGGAAAAGTCGAAGAGAAGATGGGGGCGGCGATCGGGCAGGCCAATGAATCGGAAAGGCCGATTTTGGCGATCGATATCCCAAGTGGGCTGAATGGAACGACCGGGGAAGTGGGAACCAGAGCGATCAAGGCTCAAGAGACTATTGCGCTTGGCTTGCCCAAGATGGGCTTTTTCTTGCGTCAGGGATGGAATCATGTGGGCCGGTTGCAGGTTGCCGATTTTGGGTTGTCTGAAGCGGTTGTGAAGGAAGCTGAAGCGATTGCTTATTTGCCGGGGCGCATTGATTTGCCGAAGATCGTCCGCAATAGGCATAAATATCAGGCGGGCTATGTGGTTGGTTTTGGCGGATCGAAAGATTTGCCGGGGGCGATTAAACTCTCTGGCTTGGCCGCTTTGCGAGCGGGAGCGGGGATCGTCCGTCTATTTTGTCCCGAAGAGGTGGGACCTGTTCCCCTCGAATTGATCTGCAATCGATGGAATGAAAAAGCTTGGCGCGCAGCGCTATTGAAGGCGCAGGCCGTTTTCATCGGACCAGGTCTTGGCCGCTCTGCAGCGCGGGAAAAATGGCTAAAAACCCATTTGAAACGGATTGAGCAGCCCTGCGTGCTCGATGCAGATGCGCTCTTGCCTACTTTATCTTTCCCAAAACACACCATCCTCACTCCTCATCGGGGAGAGGCGCTTAGACTCATTGGATTGAAAGAGATGCCGGAAGAAGAGATCCTTTTTGCCAAAGTAATGCTCTTTTGCAAGCGGAAAGATCTGGTGGTCGTTTTGAAAGGGGCTCCAACAATTGTTTTCGCACCTCACGCGAAACCTCTGATTATTCCCCATGGCGATCCAGGAATGGCGACGGCGGGGAGCGGGGATGTTTTGACGGGGATCATCACTGCGCTGCTTGCGCAAGGAAAGCCCCCTCTTGAAGCGGCAGTTCTCGGAGTTGCTCTTCATGGCTTGGCAGGTGAGGCCGCGGCGCGGGAAAAAACTTCCTACTGCCTCATCGCCAGCGACCTCATCGACTTCCTTCCTGCCGCATTCTCTTCTTTCTAATTCAGACTACACGCGCTTTCGATGCAGTGGTACTCTTTGAACCAATCGATGAATCGCAAGATCCCCTCCTCCAATGAAACGGAAGGAGTAAAGCCCAACATCTCTTGGCTCTTTTCAATGTCGGCAAATGTCTCGATCACCTCTCCAGGTTGCATCGGGAGCATCTCTTTGATCGCCTTTTTGCCCAAAGATTCTTCCAAAAGCTCGATCAAATGGAGAAGATTAATCGGGCGATTGTTGCCCAAATTAAAGATCTCGCAGGGGGCGCCGAGATCAATGGCCGCTGCAGTTCCAGCGACAATGTCGTCGATGTAGGTGAAATCTCGCCTCATCAGCCCTTGATTGAAGACTTGGATCGGCTCCCCTTCGCAGATTTGCCGCGTAAAGCGATAGTAAGCCATGTCAGGACGGCCCCAAGGGCCGTAAGCAGTGAAATAGCGGAGTGCTGTCACTGGAATTCCGTAGAGATGGTGATAGGCGTGTGCCATCACTTCGTTCGCTTTTTTGGTGGCTCCATAGAGGTTGGCCGGTTGATCTGTCTTGTCATCGACGCTAAAGGGGATTTTTTGATTGAGCCCATAGACTGAAGAGGAGGAGGCGTAGATGAGCTTGATCCCGGGAAAAAAGCGGACTGCTTCCAAGATGGAAACGAAGCCGTGCAGGTTAGAAGCCACATAGTCGTCGGGCTGCGAAAGGGAATGGCGAACCCCCGCTTGAGCGGCCAGATGAACGACGTGGGTGATGCCGTATTTGAGGAGAAGAAGCTTGAGGTGATCCCTCTCGCGGATATCGGCATGGAGTACTTCGACTCCTTCTTTCTGAAGAAGCTCGGCTCGGTCTTTTTTGAGCTGAGGGTTATAATAGGAATTGAAATGGTCGAGTCCGAGACAGAAATCTCCCCGTCTATTTAAATGGCGGGCTAAATGATAGCCGATGAAGCCCGCTGCGCCAGTAATCAGTATCCGTTTCATCAGGAAATTCTTGTTCTCATAAAAAAACTTGTGTTATACAAGAGGGACTTCGTTGTTTTGCTTCCATCTTAAAGGCATGAATTCTTTATGACAAGAATGATTCTCTCTCTCCTTTTCGCTCTGATACTTAGCAGCTGTGGCGGCCCTTATATGGGCAAAGATTTATTTGGCGCCGATGAATTCGTTCTCGACTCCTACAAGATCCGCGAAGGAAAATTCTCCATTCTCGAAATGGAGGGACAGCCATTCGCAGAACTCGACGACGAGTATTTGGATGAATACCAAGATCGAATCCATGAGGATGATGTTCTCCAAATCGCTCTCTATCACCCGAAAAGGAAGGATGTGATCGAGGCGGTTCAATATATCGGCGCAGCCGTCGGTTATCGGGTTGTCAACGGGCAGATCATCCTTCCCGATCTACCTCCGGTAGAGGTGACTGGACTCACCTTGGATGAAGCGCGTCAAAAAATCCAAAAACATTATCAGGAACACATCCACGACATGGAAGTTTTCCTAACTTATAAAGATCGCATTGTCAGAAAAGTGGAACTGATGGGGCTTGTCGGTTTATCCAGCGTTCCGATCGATGGGAAGATCCGCCTTTACGATGTTCTCTCCAAAGCGAGAGTGCCCACTGAAGCCAATCTTTTTAAAAGCTATGTCATTCGCGATGGAAAATTGCTCCCTGTCGACCTATATAAACTCATTAAAGAAGGGGATATGCAGCAAAATATCGTGATGCGGGGGGGCGATAAAGTCTACATTGCTGAAACCTATGCAGCAACGATGATGGTGATGGGCGAAGTAATGAGGGAACGGACTCTTCCTTTGCCCTGTGGATATATGTCCTTGCGGCAGGCATTGGCTGAGGCGGGAGGGATCCCCTACACAGGCGATAAGTCATATATCCAGGTCATTCGAGGTAACATCGCTAAGCCGAAGATTTATACGCTCAATTGGGAGCACGTCATTCATCTGCCCAATGAGAGTCTTCTCGTGATGCCGGGCGATATCGTCTATGTAGCTGCCAAGCCGATCACTGAGTGGAATCGATTTATTTCCCAGCTTCTTCCTAGCTTTTCAGGTGTAGATGTGATGGTCAAAACTGGATCGGGCTGGGGAGTCATACTCCCATGACCAAGCCGGCCCTTGATCCCGAAGAGAGGATTTTTACTCTCAGCGATGTAAAAAGACTTTTTCTTTCACAGCGCGCCCGTTTGATCCGCTGGGCCTTGATCGGAGGGACCTTATCTTTTCTCTATTGCGCGATGAAAGCTCCTAAATATCGGGTCGAAGCCACTTTTAAAGAAGAGATGGAAGGTAAGGGAGGCGGCGGCGATGCCCTTATAAAAAGCTTTTTGGGCGGCGGTGGGGCAGCCACTCAGCCTCAGGCAACCGCTTTGATGAAATCTTTTCAGGTACTCAGGCCACTGGTCCAAAAGATGGGCTTGCAAGCCAATGTTCCTCAATCAGAGTGGGCTGTCTCGAAAATCTTCCGAAGGCTCAATGAAAATTGGAGAATTGAACGGAAAAAAGGGATTGCCGATCCCGATCCCTTTGTCTTCGAAGATGTTTTTTACGAGGGGGAAAATTCTCTCGATTTTTTCATTCGGTTTACCCAGGCTGATCACTTTATTGTTTATCTCCCTGATCGAAAAACAGAGATCTCTAAAGGATCTCTCGGCGAAAGCATCCATCTCTCCGACGCGAAATTCACCCTCACAAAGACGCCTAAGACGCTCAAAGTCGGCTCTTTCTATCCCTTGCAAATCACTCCCTGGATTTCCGCTGTACAAAGTGTCCGTGGCCAGCTCAAGATTCAGAGCGAAGCATCCAATCTGTCGCTGCTTCAACTCTCATTTCAGGGGCGAGATCGCTATTTTGGGACTCGTCTGCTGAATGAATTGATGAGTCAATACCAATGTTATTTGAAACGGGATCACGACCAGCTTATGTCTGCGCAACTCGCTTATCTCGAGCAGAAGCAAGGACAGATTTACAGCAAACTATCAGATCTATTCCAAGAGCATGTCGACTATTTGACTTGCAATATGAAAGAAAAAGGATTCTTTTTTATTGAGCAAGAATCGGAAAATATGTTGAGGCCCCACCAAGATCTCCAAAATAAAATCATGCAAATTGAGATTGATTTATCTCGCATTGATCAAATGGAAAAAGAAGGGAAATTGATCAGTGGAGGTTCATCATTTTCAGACGAGTTCAACCAAATCTTTCATAGGATCAATGATTTGAAGCAGCAGAGGGATCTTCTTGAACTCTCTTTTCAGAGCCAATTTGTTGAACAATCTCTTGAATCTCGGAGGGAAGAGCTCAAAGAAATCCGCCATGAACGGGATGCTGTCGAAAAATTCATCGAGGAAGTGGATCGAGGGCAAGAGATTTCATCTTTTGGGTTGGACGAGGGGCTAGCTCTTTGGGCAGAGCGTTTGCAAGAGCCTGAAGAGCGGGAGGATTTGGCCGAGTATTTAGAAAAATATGCGCGGCTTCTCTCCGTTCGCGAAAAAATGTACCAAGAGCGCTTTTTTTATGGGGACGCCTCTGCCTCTGAATTAGAGGGGATTGATCTTGCGACAGCGCGCACCCTTTTTATCCAATATAATGGGAAGTTTGATGAAGCGGAAGCCTCGATGTCCCATTTTGAAACGTTGAAGAAGGAAATGGAGCGCACCGACTTTGAACTCGGCTCTTTAAGCTCCATTTTAAATGATTCTCTCAGTCAGAAGCTCATTGAAGATGCCTGTAAAACTGTTCTCCAATTGAAAGATGAGAAAAATCACAGTTCCAGAGAAGGGGAAAGATGGCAAAATGAGCTCGCTTTACAGAAAAAGATCCTTTCCGATCACCTCGAACAGCTCTACAAAGTCGAAAAGCTCAACGCCTCGTTGATTCGCGAAAAGATGTCCAAATTGCAGCAGATCAGCCTCGACTGTATCAACCGGCAGATCTCTGTCCTTTATGAGCAAGCAAACGACCAACTCAAAGCCCTTCGCCAGACATTGACTCAGGAGAAAATCCTCTTTGAAAAAAAGATGGAAGAACTCCGCCAGTTAGCCGCTTATCTTCCGGAAAAATGGCGCATGGAGAAATGGCTTGAACTCAAGAGCACAATGGAAACGGGTATGATCACGAACATGACCGAGCTGATCGAATCGAAAACGATCGGGCACCATCTTCATCATGTCCAATCAAAGCCTCTCGATATTGCCATCCTTCCCGGTGCTCCGCTCACCCCATCGCTTTTTAAAAAGGCTCTTTGCGGCGCCCTTCTCTTTGCCTTTGCCGCCTTTTTTATCATTTTAATCCGGCAGATTCTCAGGGGATTTCCCACTTCTTTGGAGAAGCTGCGAGCTCTCCGATTTCCTCTTCTTGGATCGATCAGCGCCTTTTGCGACGGCCCTGCTGTTGAAACTCCGACGGGCCCTGATCTGGAGCTCCTGCGGCAACTCGCTCTTTTTGCTGAAGGGGGAAAAGTGATTGGCCTAATTGGCGGACATGGCCCCGACTATTCCTATGCTCTGGGAGAAAATATCGCGCGCATGTCGGCCAAATCGATCGTTTTGCGCTGTGATTTTCTCTCCAAATTTCGAAAAGAAGACACCCCGGGACTTTTGCAGATTTGGAAGGGGGAGATCGGCGAGCTCCCTATCCGCAAAGGAAAAGGATTTGACTACATCACTGCTGGCGGTTATAGCCCTTTTGGGACCGAGATTATTCAATCTCGCAGTTTTCAACAACTTCTCGAACTCTTGAAAAAGAACTACGATTGGGTTTTTCTTCTTTTTCGAACTCCGCTAGCCTCAGCCGAATCGACCGCAGCTCTCCGACTTTGCGATAAAGCTGTCGTGACTGTAACCGATGAGCAAACTGAAGAGTTGACACCGTTTGCTACTTGGGGCTACCATGAGAATCGTAGTCGACTAACATTTATTCACCGTTCATGAGAGATCTAAAAAAGAAGAGAATCCTTGTCGCTGGAGGAGCCGGTTTTCTGGGCTCTCATCTCTGCGAACGTCTCCTTGAACAAGGGCATGAAGTCCTTTGCGTCGACAATTTTTTCACGGGCGCTCGGGAAAATATCCTCCATCTTTTTGACCATCTCGACTTTGAATTCATGCGGCACGATATCTGCTTTCCTCTCCACGTTGAAGTGGATGAGATTTACAATTTTGCCTGCCCAGCCTCGCCTCTCCATTACCAAGCTGATCCAATCCAGACGATCAAAACCAGCGTCCTCGGAGCTCTCAATCTCCTCGGTCTAGCCAAACGACTCAAATGTAAAATCTTCCAAGCTTCCACGAGTGAAGTGTACGGTGATCCCCATATGCATCCACAAAAAGAAAACTATTGGGGCAACGTCAATCCGATCGGCTATCGCTCCTGTTACGATGAAGGGAAAAGATGCGCAGAAACCCTCTTTTTCGATTACAAGAGGATGAACCATGTAGATATCAAAGTCGCCCGCATCTTCAACACCTATGGCCCCCGCATGCATCCCAACGATGGTCGCGTTGTTTCGAATTTTATAGTACAAGCTATTAACAGTCAGCCACTTACGATCTATGGAGAGGGTTCTCAGACCCGTTCTTTTTGTTATGTCGACGATTTGATTGAGGCGGCGATACGGTTGATGCAGTCGTTGGAGTCGGGGCCGATCAACATTGGGAATCCGACGGAATTCCGCATTGTCGATTTGGCGAGAGAGGTGATTCGGCTGACGGGGTCTAAATCATCGATTGTTTATAAGCCGCTCCCAGAAGACGATCCAAAGCAAAGGCGGCCCGACATAACGGCGGCGCGCGAACTGCTTCATTGGGAGCCGAAGGTAGCTTTGGAAGAGGGGTTAAGATCGACAATCGCCTATTTCGAAAAGTGTCTAAAAAAGCCCGCCGAGATGAGCAAGTCTCTTTAATCCTCAATTTTCTGTATATAAACGCTGCCAGTCGGAAGAAACCCACTGCTCCGCGAGAAAAAGATCCCCGGACCTTTTTCTCGATTCCGCAGCCCCAGCGGGAGGGGGGCAGTCGGTGAACTTCGCATGGGACTGCCAATATATAGATTGAGGCAAGGCGAAGCCGTTTTTTTCCTCTCCATGTAGGGCTGAATATACCCTTCGGCTTTCCCCAGTTCGAAATCTCAAGCGAGGTTACTATCGCCCTTTTCATTTCCCTTAGTTTTTCTCTGGGAAGGGCTTCCCCGTGAAAAACAGGGCGTTTCGATGCCTCAAGTCTTCAAAGCTTTTCCGATCGATTTGTGCCACTTCTTCCTGGCTGATCCCATCTTTTAAGGGAATGAACGTCCCTCCCAAAAGACCTTGGCAATCATACCCTTCTTGCTCCACCAGTGTGACTTGTCGCGGCTTGGGGAACATGTAAATATATTTCCCTTCCGCATTTGGATCTTTCGTGTAGATCATGTAATCCATGTGATCGATGCCAGACTTTTCATCCATGAGGAGTAAATGGCCCCGTACAGGAACTAAGTTATTGTCGCCATTGAGAACTTTTCCTCCCAGTCCGCTGCAGTTAAAGACGACCGCTTCATCCACTTCGTCAAACGAATTGAGTTCTTTAATTTCGATGGGGATTCCAATTCTGTCCACTTCAATATTCAATTGCCGCATGATTTTCGTTACATCCATGAAGTAAGTCATATACTTCACGTAATCGGGATAAATGACTCCATTGCCGAAATCAAGGGTCACTTCTTCGCGGGGAGGGATCAATCCTCTGATTTCCAAATCCTCGACGCCAGAATCTGTTTCTTTGCTGCAATAGACGGGGATCATCCGCACCGTGTCAGGAAAGAGAAAGGGGTGTCTGTTTTGCTCGATCTGCTGATAGGTTCGGAAAGTGTCCATCCCAATGAGATTGAGGTTCTCTTGCTCTTCAGGAGAAGTTTTTACTGAAACAAGGGCAAAATAGCCAGTCGCTCGCCAAGAAGCGGTATCGTAGAACTCTTTCGCCGTGATTCCCGCTACTTTATATCCAAGCCGTGTCAATTCGGCGGCAACGGTTAGTCCCATGCATCCCGCACCAATGACTCGAATGGGGACTATTTTGTTGGGTTGCGTCGCTTCAAAGAGGCGAATCGCTTGATTCACAGAGCCAAAGAGAGTGGTCCATCCAGAGCCCCCATGTCCTAAGCAATTAATAACGGTCTTTGCCCCTTTTTCTCCTGAAAAATCTTCTTTTGAAATATTGAAGCGGCCGATTCTCATCGGGCGGTTGCAAGCGATTTCGCTCCGAATTGTTTCTGTATTTAAGAGAGGTGGAGTGAGTTGGACAACAGTCGCAAAACCGGTAGCTATAAACAGTGTAAAGAGAGCAAAGAGCTTAGTCATAAGTCGTTCCTGGTTTTAAGAAGAGCAAGTATGGTAGCAAATTTTTGATTTTTAGGAAGCATATTTTTCCTTTCGATTTTTTAGCGCTTATGAGTAAAATGTTGGCCTCAAACTCAACTTGCGGAAATATATGTCAATTTTTTCTATGTTTGGTTCCAGAGCTCCTAGCCCAGATTCCTTTGCGCCCACAGATGTTTTAGGAAATGCTTTTGCTCCTCCAAAGACTCCGATCGAGCACCTCCAACAGGTTCTTGCGGGAAGTTCGATTGAAAAAAAACAATTGGTGCAACTGTTTAATGAATTTTATGGCCCAGGCATTGTCCAGAGGTCCAATGTAGCTTCTTTAATTGAGTCCCTTCCAAATTCGTATAAGCTCGAAAGGCATCACATTCTAGAATTCATGGGGCGAATTGGAAATAGTGTTACGATCGACGACTTGCAAGATTGTTGGAAGCAATTGCGAGAAAATCGGATGACCTCGCAAATTCCTTTCGTATCGGGAATTGATCCTCATGCTATTGAAAATCGTTTTGTCTTCCAGATTTTCGATCAGTTTTCCAAGCTGTCCTATGCCTATCACATTTATTTTAAGAAACTTCTCGATGCTTTTCATAATCCATTAAAGGTCTTAGAGCCCGATAATAGAATGACTCTTTGGGAGGAATTACAAACCACAGCAGTCCGAGATAAGAAGCATTTTGGTTATCTCTGCTATTACGATTCCACTCAGAAAACAGCGAATCGTCTGACTCCTGTAGATAATAGTGAGGTCGCTCAGAAAATGGAGGCGGAGAGGTCTGAAGAGGAAAGAATTGTTGACAAGACGGAACGGCTAATGGCCAATCCGGAAATGAGAGCCAGACTTATTGGTTATACAAAACCCGAAATGGTTCATCTGGGAATGGTCGTTCCCGTTATTAGATCGGGGAGCCACCGAATTGTCTATTATCAGTTAAGAGAAAAAATCAATGAGGATGGGTTACACGCCTATCTCTTCACTCCGATCAATCGTCCCGGGTGTCCAGCGCAATTGATCTTTCGAGGGACTGCCGGACCCAATAGCACGAAGAGCGATATGGATGGCTCTGGCGTCGGAAAAGATAGATTTGATCGGCTTTCACCGAGGATCTTCAATATGGTGAATCAGTATTTGGGTGAGAATGGCGAGGGAAGCGTAGAGATCATGGGCCATTCTTTGGGGGCTTGCGATACGCAGCGAGCGGCAGCACTTTTGATCGACCAGGTCGTAAAGGCTCCGGAGACTTTGCTCGGGCGATTGACTGGGCTTAAGATATTTGCCTATTGCTCACCGAAATTGGATAAAGAGACTTATGCAGCGTGGCAGAGAAATTGCGTGATTCAGGCTGACAAAGGGGAAAAAGAGGCAGCCCCTGAAATCGAGTTGAATTTCGCCCACAATCTTTACGATGGATGTACCTGGGCGGGAGATTTTAATCTCACGGGCGCCGATCGGATGCATTATCTTCTTGTGAAAGGGGATCGAGGCGTTTTAGGCACGTGGGAACATCACTCGGAGCCATTGTTTACTCCTGAAGGTCGCTTTAACTTCGATAAGGGAGGGCGCACCTTGACCTTCTTTGAAGATCAGGTTTATAAACAGAACGAAGAACGACTGGATCAAATGGTCGCGAAGCCTGAAAATTATCATGCAGAAACAGGTTCTTCGGTGGTGATCACGGATGAAATGAGATCGGTGCTTAGGAATCTTGAAATGTTTGAGAGACAAAAGGCTCAAGCCATGGATGCGCATAAAGGCTTGGCTCAACATTCTTGGAGCATGTGGACTCTTTCTCAAGGATTAAGGCCCTTAAAAGGACTTAGTTACTATGCGATCAGTGCCATCCAATCCGTGAGAGGTTTTTTTAATCCGTCTTCGTCTAGTTCTTCTTCTTAATCTCTCTCCATTTTTGGATCATTTGGGCGGCGAGTGGTGCCGCCTCTTTTCCTGCATCGCCATAGCGGAGGAACACAGCGACGACGAGTTCTGGTTCCTCTTTTTCAAAAGCGATGGTCCCGAACCAAATATATTTATAGACCTGAGCCGCACTGGAAGGGTTCATCGACAAATTACAGAGGAGTTCCGCTGTTCCTGTTTTACCGACCATTTGATGCATCAGGGCCAGATAATCGCGCATCCATATTGGATTGGTGAGAAGACCCTTAATCGCTCTGGGGCGAGCGCTTCCTTTGGGCCCCGAGACAACCCGATCCATCCCTTCGAGGAGCGTCGAGCGGATGCGAGAATCCATCGGGATCGACCGTCGGATATCTATGGACGTTTCTGGTTCTTTAGGAATCGAAGTGCGAGATTGAATCCCCGTAAAGAGAGGGAAATGGATCCCGAGAGCCTCTAATTCCCGCTTTGCCAGATAAGAAGAGGCGGCAAAAGCTCCCAGCGGTTGTCGATCTGGCGTGAGTCCCGACGTTTCTTTCACGATCTTCGGCCTCAGCAGTTTTCCTCCATTGGCAATTGTCGCGAGCATAGAGGCGGTTTGCAGAGGGGTTGTAAGGAGCGTATGTTGTCCGATCGCCATGGAATAAAGACCTGTCCGATTCGTTTTCAAATCATCGGGCACTTTGCCTTTGAGTTCTCCCGGTAGTTCGATCCCTGTTTTTTCACCAAAGCCGAAGAGTTTTGCCGCCCGCGCCAAATCTTCCGGATCTTCAAAATAATCGCCGGCGAGGATTGAGAAGTAGGGGTTGCTTGTTTGTTCAATGGCCTCTACCATATCGATGAGGCCGATCCGCGCCGAAGCGCTTCGGGGCAAGCGCCCACCTTTATAAAAGCGGGGATAGGGGGTCCCATTCAAGTGAGAAGCCACTCCCTGTGCGCTTAGCTCATCGATGAGTTTGAATGTCTTTCCCTGTCGCAGTCCTTCCCAGGCTGTCACGAGTTTGAAAATCGAACCTTGAGGCACTCCTGCTTGGTAAGCAAATGAGCGGTTGAATCCAAATCCTCCGATTGGGTAAAAGCTGGCTGCCAAATCCATTTCGGTCTGTTCTTTTTTTCGATTCCTCAAGCTCTTATACTTTCCCAAAAGTGGTCGATTTAATTCTGCAAAGGAACGGAATGTCCGAAGCAATTCCTCGTCTTGCAATTGAGGATCCTTTA
>Ga0206803_1122_pt1 | contig 15162 bp, 10 predicted proteins | sample Alteio_BWOrgCont_61_FD_152909 | JGI IMG/M metagenome (GOLD analysis project Ga0206803, IMG submission 152909) | Enriched cells from forest soil in Barre Woods Harvard Forest LTER site, Petersham, Massachusetts, United States -... | ecosystem: Environmental > Terrestrial > Soil > Temperate forest >... | reverse complement strand
TTACGGTGTGTTCTATCACGACACTGCTTCCGGCGGCGTCGATTACGTTTATGCCGCTGCGCCGCGTCTCACGGCCGCTTCGCATGCCCGGCATCCACCGCTAGTCATGCCCGGGACGGATTTCGATTACGTCGGCTTTTGCGTGCACAGATTGCCAGAGCGGTTTGGCAGCATCCAGCTTTGCCATTTCGTGACCAGCCTGTTAAACATGGAAATTGGCGAGCCGGTTGCATTGCGTGGCGCCACCCCGCTGGGTCGCTACCTCGGAGCGTTGGCAAAGCGAGCGGTGCGGCTAAATCCCGAACGGGGGCTTCTGGACCAGCTGATCACCAACGATGACTCTTTCTTTGAGGGAAGTTTCCGACTTCTTGTAGTAGAAGGCCATCCGCCCGAGGGAGGCAACGGATAGGCATTTCATATTTTATACCGTCAACAATGGTAGTCTCAAATGGACCCCCACTCCGATCGGTAGGGGAAAAGAATTTTCGATGGTTCACCCCTACCTTACTCCCGTAGTGACGTGGCGGGACTCAATTCAAGACGTTTCTAGCTTTGGCTAACTTTGCTCGAAGCAACTGGTGCGAATGCGCGGAGCAACTTCGGCGATGCGAGAAGCTTTGCGTTCCAAAATGAAGATCGGAACCGCCGAAGAGATATTTACCGGCTGGTGAACAGAAGATGCGTGGCCTTTTCGGCGCCCTCTTCTCGGCGAGGCGCAACCGCGAACCGAACAGAGAGGGGCAGTTAGTGCACTTACTAGGAGTTGGAGAATCAAGAGTCTGACTGTTCTCAGTAGAAAATCATGCTTGCCACTTAATATAGCGCTCCAAGAAGGATTCTTCGGCTCCGTTTTTTGACGCCTATCTGATTTGCAAGTCGACTGTGGTAGGGATGCCCAATCAGGGGAGGTGATTTGCGGGGAACTAAATTGATTAATTCTTCAAAACGCCTTGCCAAAGCCATCGTTCCCAACGACAACGATCTCACGCGAGTCTAGCGCTCGATTCGTACAAAAATCGAGCAAGTCACGGCCCTGATCGCATTATCCTACGAAGCTCAATGGCCCGAAATATACGTAGACCAACTCTCCTCTCCGTCTTCACGGGCGCCGGAGGACTTGATATTGGCCTCGAAGCGGCTGGTTTTTCGAATTCTCTGTGTATAGAATTGGATACTAGTGCTAGAGAAACTCTCGCTAAGAATAGACCGGGTTGGAAACTCTCACTCCCGGGCGACATACACAAACTCAAGCCACACGAAATTCTTCGCCAAGCAGGTCTCAAAAAGGGCGAGCTAGATCTTCTAGCGGGCGGTCCTCCATGTCAGCCTTTCTCGAAATCGGCGAACTGGGCTGATGTAGGCAATCGCCGCCTTAGAGATCCGCGGGCGCGTACGTTGCATGCCTATATGCGGTTGGTCGAGGCGGCGCTGCCACGAGTTTTACTTATTGAAAACGTGAGCGGTATTACTTTTGCAGGAAAAGACGAAGGTATTAAGATGTTAAGAAGGAGGATCCGGGCGATCAACCGGCGCAAAGGAACGAACTACGAGCTGCGCGTGCTCCATCTGAATCTCGCTGATTTCGGAATCCCTCAGTCGAGGGAAAGGGTTTTCTTGATTGCAAGCATCGACGGAAGTGAATTCTTGCCACCTGCCGTCACCCATGGAGTAGGCCCTAATTTGAAACCATTCGTAACTGCGTGGGATGTGTTGGGAGATCTCGATACCAAGGATTGGCCACCCTCTTTGAATCTTACTGGCCGGTGGGCTCGTCTCCTTCCTTCGATCCCGGAGGGGCAAAACTATCTTTGGCACACTCCGCGCAATTCGGCTTTAGGTGGTGAACCACTGTTCGGCTGGAGAACTCGTTACTGGTCTTTTCTCCTTAAGCTTGCGAAAAACCGGCCCGCTTGGACGGTTCAGGCGAATCCCGGTCCGGCGACCGGCCCTTTTCATTGGAAGAATCGTCGCCTTTCTATTCGAGAGCTTTGCCGCCTCCAAACTTTTCCAAATTCTTATCGAATCCAGGGTGCCGACGACTCCGCGAGGCGACAGATCGGAAACGCGGTTCCTTGCGCGATTGGAGAAATCATTGGCTTAGAAATCCGGCGACAGTTATTCAATATGCCAGCAAAGGAATCTGCTAAGCTGATCCCTTCAAGAAGGCGAAAATGTCCAAGCCCAGAGCGTCCACGCAGTGTACCCAAAGATTATCTCGTCCTGAGGGGCAAACACGATGATCACCCAGGCTCAGGACTCGGTCCTGGAGTTCCTAGATTGAGACTTTTTGTAGCCGCCAAATAGAGGCGAACTTTATCACTGTGTAGGCTGACTTCCGCAAGCTGAACAAAATGAATCCACAGCCCGACTGGGATCTTCAGCAATTGGAAGCCATAATTGAGCCTGGCAACAGCTGGCAGCTAATCACAGCCGGCCCTGGCGCGGGCAAATCCGCTGTCGCATGCCAACGGGTCTCGTATCTCGTGGATGAGGGGATCGCACCGTCACGAATTCTGATGATTAGTTTTACGCGTACTGCAATAAGCGAAATCCGTGATAGAATAACTTCTTATGCCTCGAACCGTAGTGCAGTATCAAGCGTGCGCATATCGACAATTGATTCGCACGCTTGGTCCCTTCGATGTGGATTCGACGATGAACCGTTTCAAGTTGGAACCAATGACAATTCCTTTGAATTGAGCATCGTTAGAACGCTCGAGCTCTTTAAGAGCAAACAGAGCGGCTTGTTAGACTTTATGGGTAGACTGGAGCACGTCGTAATTGACGAAGCCCAAGACGTGATCGGCATCAGAGCCGATCTTATTGTCGCATTGCTTAAGAGCCTTTCGGCCGATTGCGGCGCAACAATTTTATCGGATCCGGCGCAGGCGATTTATGGCTTTACTAGCGAAGGAGAAGATCGGAAAGGGCCTATGCCTCCCTTAGTAGATCGCATTGAGAAAGAGATCTCAAGAACGCTCAAGAAGGTGAGCTTGCTAAATGTCCATCGCTTGAGAGGAACAGGATTGAGCGATCTATTCACATACACGCGCAAAGAAATCGAGCGTGAAGGGGACGCTGAGGGACTCGTTGCCCGAGTTCAAAACTCAATTCGGAAGTATTGTGGTAAAGACGTGGGCGTTACTTCGTTTGATAAGTTGGCACCATTGATTGCCGCGAATTCCGGCGCATCTACTCTAGTTCTTTTTCGTCGGAGAGCAGATGTACTATTTGCTTCCTCGTTCTGTTCAAATTCTGGAATTGAACACAGATTGCGGATGTCAAATCTCCCGTTTCAGGTAAAGCCATGGATCGGTTGGCTTTTTTGCGAGTTTGAAGGCGACTTTATAAATCACGAAGATTTCAATCGGCTATGGGATGAGCGCTCGCTGATTGCTCCAGGACCATTCGCTAGGGAAGATAAAGTTGAAACGTGGCGCCTTCTTCATCGCATGGTCGCCGGATCTCGCCCAGGAGTTATCAATTTAGAACATCTCAGGCTGTTGTGCGGACGTCCGAGACCGCCCGTGGAGTTTTGTGATGCAGAACTCGGATACTCGGGTCCAATTTTGGGTACAATACATGCCTCAAAAGGACGTGAGTCAGAAAATGTGGTTTTAGCTATGTCCCGAGGGTACGATCAGCATGCCTCTGATACTCGGGACATTGAATCGGGCCGTGTTGAAGAGGGTCGCGTCTATTACGTTGGCGCAACCAGAGCACGAAAGGACCTGCTTGTCACGGAAAGCAAAAGTCCTCCGGTCGGCTATCTTAAATCAGGGCGCATTTTTCGAGTAATTGGGCAGACTCGGGCGCAACTTGAGATTGGGCGGATAGGAGATGTCGACCCGACGAGCCATTTGGTACCGTATAATCGGCTAGAGGCGCAGCGTGTTCTCGCCCTTGCCGTCGGGAAGACTTATCCGGTTGAGTGCCGAGTGGATCCCGATAACGGTTATGCGTGGCGAACCATTCTATCATTTAAAGGCTCGGACGGAATCACACAGTGCATTCCAGTCGGAGCGATGGGGAAACAATTCGAGATGGACCTAAACGTGCTTTGGGGCCGAGTCGATCCTGACTGCAAATACAAGCCCGCCTCGAGTATCCTGAATCTGTACCTCGTTGGAGTGACGACCATAGGACTATCTCCAAATCAGGCGGCGGAGAGCAAAGCTCCATTTAACGTGAGTAGACTCGCACTCGCGCCTATAATTAAGGGATTTCCGACCGTTGAGTTCTTTTTTCGTGGGAATAAATACAATGAAAAGTCATAGCGGGCGCACACAAATTTTTCAGCGGCTTGTCGAAGACTTAGTTGGGCCATTGGAGCCAAACGAGGTAATATCAGACCGCCCGACTCAGCGCTATAGTACAGGTATTCTCTACCCTTTAGACTCTCGCATTGGTCCTGAAGAAAACGTCGACGGCGGGGCCGCAGTGAATATTGGTGAAGATGCAGCTTCTTTGCCGGAGGAAATTGGGGTATCCCTTCATGCTGCACTAAAGCCGTCGTCAGCTGGGCTCTCGTTTGCGCTGGAAAGTGCTTCTGGCAATAAGGTGGCTGAAATCCAATGCGACGTGAAGTGCGCAGTGTATCAACAGATCTTCGTTGATGAAAATGGAAACGAGACTTCGGACAATGCCCGACAAAAGAGAGGGTTTGAACGCTGGCGACGACACCCGTTGATAGCTTGTAAGAAGTTGAGTCTCAGCGCTGGTGATTCAAAGTTCGATCTAACCGAAGAGGGTATCCCAGGTCTCGAACTCTATATCTTGGTTACCCCGCACGCCGGCTTAGCTACTGTAACGACAGCGCTTTCTAATCGAAGGCATCGCGGTGAAACCTCGGCGTTTGACGAGGCGCAGCATTTTTTTCAGGTCGAGTTGCGCGTTAGCAAGTCGGCTAATGGCGAATTTGCTCCGCGACCGTCTCAGCGAGTCCAAACTGATGAAGACAGTCGAATAGCGGCATTGATCTATCGCGACGTAAAGGAGTATGTGGTCGGTCATACATGTTCGGCGCGAGCAGTATTCTCCGATACACGCGTTATTGCATTAGTAACCGATTGGATTCCCAGCACGCTGGTTCCCGGTGTAAGCGATAGTGGAGATCAGGTTTTCGAAGGCATTAGAAAACATTCGACTTTGCATCCTTTGGAGGCCCGTTGGCTTTCAACCGCAAAAGAAGAACAGATGCTAGCGGGATTGGGATTAGTCGCAACTGCCTACGAAAATTGGATCGCTTCAGAAGAACGTCGCATATCCGAAATTCCGATTGGTTTGCGACCGCAAGCCGTCAAGCATATTGGCCGCTGCAGAGACGGAAACGCGAGGATCCTCGCAGGCATAAAATGCCTTGGAAAAGATCGTACGGTTTTGAGAGCATTTCAACTTGCCCAAGAAGCGATGCACACTCAGTTCAGCTGGCAGCGTTCGGGTAAAATGCTAATTTGGCGGCCCTTTCAGTTGGCTTTCCAGCTTCTGGCACTAGCGTCGCTTGCAGATCGAGACCATACGGACCGTGAGACCATGGATCTTCTCTGGTTTCCAACGGGCGGAGGTAAAACAGAAGCCTATTTGGGCCTAGCCGCGTTCGTAATTATATTACGCCGACTCCGGGCTTCTACTGTTGATGACGGATCTGGGGTCGCTGTCTTGATGCGCTATACACTACGGTTGTTGACAGTTCAGCAGTTTCAGCGCGCATCGGCAATGATTTGTGCTTGTGAATTAATACGAAGACGGCTTGGTGCGAGCGAAATGGGGAAATCTCCAGTGGGAATTGGGCTTTGGGTCGGCGCTGCTGCAACTCCATCGACTCTAAAAGATGCAATCAATCGAAAGCCTGGGGATACGAGTACTGCAGAACAGTTGACCGCCTGCCCTTGTTGCGCGGCAAAGCTTAGTTGGAAAATTAACTCGCGAGAATCAGAGGTCGAATGTTCGTCTCAAGCTTCGAAATGCGAATTTGCTGCGACGGGAAGTAGATTACCTGTTTGGACGATTGATGAGGAAATATATCGCCATACGCCTTCGTTGTTAATTGGGACGGTCGATAAATTTGCTCAAGTTGTTAGAAAAGTTGAAACCGGGGTGCTTTTTGGCCATGGCACAAAACATTATCCCCCCGACTTAATTGTTCAGGACGAGCTCCATTTAATTTCAGGTCCCTTGGGGTCAATTGCGGGACTATATGAGGTAGCAGTTGACGAGTTATGTCGTCGCGATAACCAACGGCCCAAGGTAATAGGTTCGACAGCCACAATTCGTAGAGCAGAGGAACAGGTTCGACACCTTTTTGATCGAACTACGTATCAATTTCCAGCTCCCGGTTTGGATTCGGGAAATTCCGGGTTTGCGGTCACTGACTTTGAGCAGCCAGGTCGCCTGTTTGTTGGTGTGACTACTGCTGGTCGCTCGGCAACCTACATGCTGCAGGCTACTACTGCCGAGATTCTTCAATCAGCATCAGCGCCGGGAATTCCGGATGCCCAACGTGATTACTATTGGACCCTAGTTGCCTACTTCAATTCTCTTAGGGAATTGGGGCGAGCACTCGTCTTGATGCAAGATGACGTTCCTATTTCCATCGCACAATTTGCGGCCAGACGACTTGAACAAAGGAGAAAAATAGAGCCCCCTGCCGAACTCACAAGCCGCGTCCGTTCTTACGAAATCAGGGACCGCCTTAGCCAACTGAGTAAGACTTTTGGAGACCCTGAGGCGGTGGATCTTTTGGTGGCTTCTAATATGATCTCCGTCGGCATGGATATTCCTAGATTGGGAATAATGATCGTGAATGCCCAGCCGAAGACCATGTCTGAATACATCCAAGCTACCAGTAGGGTGGGAAGAGGCGACGTTCCTGGCATTGTCGTCACTATGTACAATAGTATGCGCGCGCGCGATAGATCCCATTTTGAGACTTTCGAGACTTGGCATCGAAGTCTCTATCGTGATGTAGAAGCCACAAGCGTGACTCCCTTTGCGTCGCGTGCGCAAGACAAGGCGTTGCATGCTGTCTTGGTTGCGCTTGTTCGCCATATGGTACCAGGCATGAGGACGACTCCAGTATTGGGTGGCTCCGACAGACTTGAAGTCGATAAGATCGGTTCTGTTATTGAGCAGAGAGTTGCGAGGATTGACTCTCCTGAGTGCCCAATCGTAGCGCGAAAGCTCAAAGCGCTTATTGATCAGTGGGAGAGTCGTAAAGATCTGCAAACCTACTGGGACGACTACGATAAGAAGATTAGCCTATTGATGTCGGCCGAGCAATATGCAGCCAAGGCCGATTCCGAGAATGGGCTCGATCCAGAGAGGGCCCGTCGTGCGCTCTGGCCAACTCCCAACTCGATGAGGGAAGTCGAAGCAGGAACTCCCTTTGTTTTACGTTATGTCTTAAGAAAGGAGCCTAACAAATGAACGACGAACTCGGAGATATTCGGAGAAGTCAGGTAGTTACTACTCACGGTCCAGGTTCAATAATCGACTTTAGATCAGGTGGTTTTGGAGGGGCAGCGGTCTCAGTGGTTGCGGCTGGCCTTGAAGAATGGGACCGATGGGCTCCCCCTCCTGGGTTGGGCCACGAACAAACGGTCTTCGAGCCTCGGCTCCAAAAACAACTCGGCGTGGATGGTTTCCGTTTGCCTCCCGTCGCAGTGCAAGTCGCTCCGGGTGTTTATTCGAAGAAATCCGGCAAGTTAATTGCGGTCCGTTTTCCTCGTTGGCTTCAATGCCCGGAGTGCCATCTGCTGCGTCAAGCAAAGGGGTGGAACGAGGATCCTGGAGACCCCGCGCTTTATTGTGCCGATTGTTCAACCAAGGCAGGAGGGCGAAATCGTATCCATGTTGTGCCTGTGCGTTTCCTGGTCGCCTGTAATCATGGACATCTTGATGAATTCCCCTGGGATTACTGGGTGAAGCACTCGGAAATGTGCGCGTCTAAGAAGGATCTCCGACTTGAGGGGAGTGCGACAGCGGGGCTAGCAGGTCTTGTTTTGACGTGCGTTGGTTGTGGCGAGAAAAGAAGCATGGAAGGTTGCTTCGGTCCGGACGCTATCCCTTCGCGATGTCACGGACGTAGACCGTGGTTGGGCACCGATGCTGACGAGAATTGTGATGCGAAACCGCGTGTCGTTCAACGAGGAGCGTCAAACATTTACTTCTCAGTTGTCGAGTCAGCTTTGGATATTCCACCTTGGTCAGATGAGCTTCAAAAGAAGCTTGGATTGCGGTGGACCATGCTCGAGCAAGCCGATGGTGCGGAAGCTCGTTTAGCCTTAATAAGAGCACTTAAGCTGCCGGCGATCCTCGGCAAGACTGAGTTGGAACTCAGTACGCTTATCGAAGACAGGGTTCGACGCCTACAATCCCCACAACGAAATCTAAGATGGGAGGAGTACCAACAGTTCGTACTGCATACCCAGCCATTTGGGGAAAATACAGAATTTGAAATCCGACCAGCTCCGGCTCCAGCCGAACTATCAAGTTGGTTGAGTCTAGTGACCAGAGCTACTCGCTTGCGAGAAGTTAGGGCGCTTAAGGGGTTTACCCGACTGTTGCCGCCGGTACCGGGTGATGATCTTCGAGTCGCTAAGTTATCCGCGGAACCACTACAATGGTTGCCAGCAGTTGAGAATCGCGGAGAGGGGATTTTCATCCAGCTTCGCGCCGATCGCGTTAAGATCTGGGAGGAATCGAGCAATGTTGTCGCGCATGTGGAAAAAATTCGCTTGGGATATGAGTCCGCGTGGGCCCAACGCCGACCTGGGGTGGTACCGAAAGCAGTTACACCACGTCTATTATTAGTACACAGTTTGGCGCATGCGTTAATCCGACAACTATCGCTTACATGCGGATATAGCAGCGCTTCTCTTCGTGAGAGGCTCTACGTTGACACAAACCTCGAATGGCAAATGAGCGGCCTCCTGATTTTCACCTCTTCACCCGATGCTGACGGTACGCTTGGTGGGCTCGTTCGCCAGGGTGAAGCCGCATATATCACTCGTATATTTGAAGATAGTTTGGCAGCGATGGAGTGGTGTTCTTCCGACCCGCTCTGTATCGAGGGCGTACATGCTACCTCTGAGCCTGCGAATGGCGCGGCTTGCCACTGTTGTTTACTCGCCGCTGAGACGTCCTGCGAGGAATTCAACGCTTTTCTAGACCGGTCGCTTTTGGTCGGAACTCCCAACGATTCCACTCTAGGCTATTTCTCGGATTTCGTTTCTGCCCGAGGGTAACTAAATAACATGGGACTTGCTCGCGACATCACCGAACTTAGTGACGGAATCCGTCGTGAACCAAGAGTCGAGTTATTTCGCCCGATTGAGGATTCAGGCCTTTTGGAATATGCTGAGAGTTCGGCGATATTGAATCGGATGGTCGCCCAAGGCTGGAGGGAAGGGGGCAAGGCATTGAGGCTCTGTTTGCAATCTCTTCAGATTCAGGATGAATCCATGCGTGCGAGCTTATTCGAGGCCGAGTTTGTGGCTACGTTGCCGACAGGAACTCCAGGTATCGCACGGCAGACTGCAACCGTCGCGACTGAGATGCTCGATAGCGCAAAAAAAGAGATTATCTTTCTAAGCTACGAGTTTAGTGACCGAAACTTAATTGAAACTTTGATTCGAACTGCTTCGCGCGGAGTCGATATCGTTATAATCTGTGATCGAGGGCGGAAATCGGCTCGTGAAGTTCTTAAAGCTTGGCCACGGAAGTTACTGAGGCCTCGAATATTTCATGATAAAAAGCGTGTTGGCGGACCTCGCTACGCTTCTCTGCATGCGAAGTGCATTTTAGTCGACGGTATGCATCTCCTCGTGACGTCGGCTAATTTTACATTTCATGGACTACACGGCAACATTGAGGTTGGTGTGCGCTTATCTGGGCCCCCTGCCGGCGAAGCCAGAAAACTATTTTCTTACCTCGTTGAAAATCGCATCGTCGAGGAAATGGATAGCCAGATCTGATGCAATCTACGAGTTGCGCCCCGGGCGCTAGGGCCACAATGGGGTGCGCAGAGTTTCTTTAGATTTACCCTAGGGCGGCACCGACGATGGCGTGCTCGTCGAAGCGTGCTGCCTTGGAAGCAGAGCCACAATCTGCAAGAGAATCAGGAATGCTAGGATCGAGCCCTTTTTGTCCAATGCACTGGCTGGCGCAACGCCGTGAGATACGGTGTTGCGCGAAAGCCCTTTGGGCTTTTTTGGATCAAAATCAGCGAAGTAAACCTGCTCTAAGAATCGCTGAAATCTGGAGGGAAGAAGCAGGCTATTGGAGTGCGGGCGCAATGCACTCGGTCCGCTTATCCCGGCTGCTAAATTCCTTTGGTTTGCTTTGCTAATAGCCCCGGCGGCAATGTGGTGAGTGCGCAATATTCCTTCGATACGTGGAAAAAGAATCGAACTTGAACTAATGTAATCTTCGGCTTGAAAGCGTTCGAAGGCGGTCTTTAGAAATGGGTAATGCTCAGCCAAGAGTGAATGCGAACTCCAGCTTTCGATTTGCGTCGCAATCATTGCAGTGGCCTCGGCCGAGATAGTCTCCAGCAGGTCGTCTATGGAAAAGCCACTGCCTGCTAGACTGATCATTTGTTTTATTGTCGTCTGCTTTAAGGCGATAAATGGGAACCATTTCTGTCTTATGATTTCATTCCATATTGGATCGGAGATCGCGAAGAGATGCTGAAATGCGACGTAGGAATAGCAGTGACCAAGAGCTGTCTCTATGTCGTAGTTGCGGCGAACTCCCTGAAGCGGCTCAAAATCGAAAAATAGGCCTTTTCGCCAACCGACAGAAAAGATCGCGACAAGACCTGCGTCTTCTGGAATGACGATCCCTTTTAGACGTATGCGAGATACGTCCATGATATCATCCAAACTTACTGCTTGGCCGGCTTTACCAGCGCCTTTCGCGCGAATCTCCACGCTATGAGGTAGGTCATTGACGTAGAGAGTTGCCGTTTCGTCGGGGCGAACGATGGCGAGCATGTGACTCACGCATGATTCATCGGCGATCGTGGCTCCAGGGATTGCTGCTAGTAGCTGTCGCGGAATGCCTTCAAGGCGGCTGATAAAAAGATTGCCGTCTTCAGATGAAGTGAATTCTCGGTATACGAGATCGACAACGTCCCCTTTCTTCGCGCTTTGCTGAGTGTAGCCGGCGGGCTTAAAGCCAAGTTGGATTTCGTGTGGCATAACGAATACAGTATCGCGCAAGGGCTGTATCCGTCTAAGAATAGCCCTTATTTAATTGCGCACGGATATGGCATTCGTGGTGAACGAGACGAGTATTCTTTTCCGTGTATCCATTATATGCCTGGAAACGGTCTAACTCCGCACCCTTTAAGGGCAGTCGCTTACCGCAAAGTGCACATTTCCCCTTTTGTTGAGCTCGCTTCAGAAGTTTCAACTTCCTTCGTTCCGCCGGTGTGCCGCGCTCTAGATACACAAGTTCTTTGGCGAGCTTTCGACGCAGAGCCCACTTGAGATGCTTGTTTCCTGCGGACAACTTTTCAAGACGCTCAATTGTGCGAGCGAGTAGAGGACGCAGAAGATTGCGTTGCTGAAATTCGGTAAGGGTAGGGTTTGCCACAATGAATTGTTTGCCCGATTTCCTGAGAGAACCTGTGCGGGTCTAAGGGTGAATATCGTCCGAGCGATCGGTCAGGACAAGGTAGAATGGAAAATAGATTCGCCCATTACTTGTTGCGCGAAGGCATCTTAGCAAGAAAGAGATCAATTGCTTGGTGAGAGGAAGTCTTCCTCTTGCTCTCTGGAGTGCGTACCGCGATACGCCAGCAAATGCCAAAATCTTAGGCCCCGAATTAGGAATTACCTGCAAATGATCGACGGCTCCCCGGACTGCCAGCCAGATTCGCCGATCCTTTGCCGCCCAATCGAAGTTCGAATTGCGTCCGCGGCGGGCTCGGACTGGCATTACGCTCTCATAGAAAAGACGATCTGTTTTGCGAACAAACGCGGCTTCCGCAGGCGCTAAATGGAGTATCGACTTTCTACCTAAGAATAGCCGCCCTTTCGAGAGCTCGAAGAGTCTCTCTCGTGCGTACCTATTAAAGTCTGATTCACAAGGAGTCGTGGATGACAGGTGTGGAGCGAACTCCTTCTCATTCGTGGGAGTGAGTAGATCCGAAACACTGATTCCAGCAGCGCGTGAAATAATAAGGTACCGGGCGACTGGCTCTCTGACATCCGATCGCATAATTCCGTCGTTCGCTATGTTTCGGAGGCGGGGATCGACCCTAGCTAGGGTGGCTGGAATTGCATCGCACAGATCCCCGACAACCCGAGCCCATCTCACTCGACCATTGAGGGTTGAATATCTCGCCATGGTGAGAAGCCGCCTCCTGATCTTGGCGGCAATCGCCCCGAATCCCGGGAGGCAATTCGACCGGCTGGCATACAGGGCTGCAACATCCGCGGCGAAAGCGAGGTCAGGAGCTGCGACAGAGATCTGCGAGGCTCCCGTTTTCTCGACGAAGTCGGTGGGGTTGTGCAGTCGCTCTGGATTTAACTGGGCACTTGTAAACTCCAGGAAGCACGCGTGTATCGGACAGCAGTTTACACCAGGAAAGTTCGGAATCACTTGCCACGTAAGCGGCTGACCTTTGTCGACAGCTTGCCGAGCACACACAGGGCAGTAGCGCAATGAGGCGCCACTTTGCCCTCGCACTCGAATGAATCCTCGAGTGCCGCGTGCGTCCGAATCAAATATACTCCTGCGCAAACCGAGTCTTTCGGCCTGATCCAAAAATGGAGAGATTATGTGGTAAACCGAACCATCAATAAGACTCGTTTCATTTAGCCCAGAGATAGCAGGCACCCGCTCCAATAGGCGATGACCATTGTTTGGAATAAGTCCTCCCAGCGTTAGATCACTTCGCCCAAGAAACCGCTCGTTAATGCGTCGAATAGATAAGTCTGGAAAGAGAATGCATGAGGCGCGCGCGGCAAGGCTATATGCCAACTCGCCATTTTCTGGCTGTGGGTAAAATCCTAAGCGCGTAACGCGTTGGTTTGAATCAATCATTCACCGCGGAACGTATGCCCCCTCTTTTAGTCGACATTGCTTGACGGCAGGCCACGCGCTTTTTTCGTAGGATGAGATGTTGAGAGATCATACGTTCGGCGATTCTCCGAGAACAGGGTAACAGCCCATGGTAAAGCGACTCATAGTTGTTCCACGTTAAACCAGCCAACATTGCAATTCGGTGGAAGCTCATGGGCATTTGCCCTTGTGGCTCGGTTGCCATGTCGACGCGCATTAGCTTCTCGGCAACGTCATGATCTTTCGCGATCCAGTGTCTTCTCCGTATTTGCGGGCTCGGCAGTTTCTGTCTCAGCCAATCGGGGTCTTTTCTTTGCAACAATGTGATTTCCGAGTCGCACCATTCTTTTAGCTGCTCTTTTGATGCGCTGGGATCCAGGGCCATTGCACATTTCACAATGTGGCGGTTCTTATCAATCTGCATGCGGTCACGTGTCGCGATAAGCCCCTGTACAATCTTCTCTGTTTTTGGCAGTTTCCCTCGGTGCATTTTTAGCAACGTCATCGGGAGGCCGGCGATTCTAAGGACCGAGCCGCGTGTGAAGCCGACATGCGTTCGCACAGTCAATGCATCTCGTGTGACCCGATGCTGAATTTGACCATGGGCGAGGATGTCTGCAGCTCGCCAATACTTCACTTTCCACCGTTCGATTCGTTTATGGTTCCTACGGGACCACTCGGGGTACGCTTTGCGAGTCTGCTCTATTTCTCTTGGCATCAGCACCCCAAGCGAGCCGATTCTGACTGCCGGCGGGGATTTCAAAAGGCCGATAGCGTGAGATTTGGCTTCTTCTGGACGAAGGAGCTTACCTCCTAGCACTTTCAGATATCGTTTCCGATTTCGATCCTCAAGGAGGCGAATGTCTATCTCGGTGGCGGCGATTTTCGGCATTATACTGCGTAGATTGAGGCCTATAAATTGCGCGAGCAGCGAGTAACTTTGGTATGGTGCGTCGTACCATCCATGGATGATCCCCGTGATTCGGCCTTTGCCTAAAAGATCGGGATCAAGTGATCGGACGGTCGAGCCCATTTTCGTTTCGATTTCGGAGGCAATACTAGCTGCGTTAAATCGTCCATTCCGTCCGACAAAGCGGGCGATTTTATGAAATTCGACTCCGAGAGATAGTCCGACTTTGTTCCTGCCGGGCATTAGGCGGCCCTTTTGGGCAATTAGGAACTGAAGGTCTCGGGCTACTTCTATTTCCCAATGAGATCCCTTTGGGGGGAGTTTGGCGTTCAGCTTAATGGATTCGATCGGAGAAAACAGAACATTCCGGCCTCCGGGTGTAAGATGCGAATCACTTAAAAGACGGCCATGCCGTGGGCAACAGGAGGAGCCAAAGAGATTGGCTTCAATCGCCCAGATGGGTCGTTCGCCCGCCTCATGGTCTTCGCGAGCACAGAGCAGACAATATCTGAGCGAAAGCTCGTTTCTCCGTGCTAGGATGCGATTCTTGGGCTGCGGACTTTCAGAGAAAATTTCCTCGCGAAGAGTCGCAGCCTTTTCTGTGCCCAAAAATGGAGCAATGGCATAGTAGCCGGAGCTCTCGATTACCCTGTTATCGGTCAATCCAGCGATATCGGGGACATGTGCCTGTAAGGCTCGGGCATAGCCGGGGATAACAACGCCAAACGAGCGGCATTGGCCGCCCAAATAGCGCGCGCGATCAACCATGTTTCCCCCATTGCAGCAGCTCCTCATTGCAATAGCTGTCGTACTATAGAGAAGCTCGCCTTCACGAGGAGTGGGGTAGAAGCCTATCACGTTCGGAGAGTGTTTCGCTTGCTTGAGGGGACTGAGTTCAACGAGTGACAGGAGTCTGCCGAGATTCATTACTGCGCTCCTTCGCTAGGTAGAGTCGATTGAAGCGAGCGTATTCATGCGGAAAAGATTCCCGCATGCTGTGCTCCAAGACGTCGACAGTTAGCTGTTCGCGCGGATATCTCGTATTACCAATCACGTTTGCTTGAGCCGTGGTGAAGAGACGTTTGGCATAGTCAGGGTTTCCGCCTGAAAGCCGATGCATGGTTTCTGACAGGGCAACGTCTAGTGGTGTTTCATGAGAGGTTACTTGGCAGGACCATAGC
>Ga0206803_1121_pt1 | contig 15663 bp, 13 predicted proteins | sample Alteio_BWOrgCont_61_FD_152909 | JGI IMG/M metagenome (GOLD analysis project Ga0206803, IMG submission 152909) | Enriched cells from forest soil in Barre Woods Harvard Forest LTER site, Petersham, Massachusetts, United States -... | ecosystem: Environmental > Terrestrial > Soil > Temperate forest >... | reverse complement strand
CGCGGATTTCTTCTCATCGATGTGCGGATGCATTTCAACGAACTCGCCCTCGCTCATGTACCGGCCGCGTACATCCTGGAACACGAAGATGTAGCCGGCCTTCTGGAACTGCTCGGAGGGCCCGAGCGTGCGCGGAAATTGGTCCTCTCCATAGGGCGCAACGCTGTACGGTGTGCGATCCATCAGCATCGGATACGGCCCCGGATCGCTAGGAAAGGTCGCGCTCTTCGGCACGTAGACTGCCGTGAAGAGCCGTTTGCCGTCGCGCATTGGAATGCGGAATTCGTATTTTGTGTAGTGCGAACGGACAAAGTCGTCAACTGGAGTTGCCTGCGCCTGTTGCCCGTGACCCGATGATAGACTCGCGACCAATAGTGCGAGAGCGACGAATGAGCGAATCCGAGGTTTCCGCATCTTCAAACAGATCTCCTTTAACAAAGACGAACAAATCCAATCAAATCAAGTAGACTGCAGTTTTTCGACTGTCATTGCTGATCGGTATCCCCATCTTTCTTTGCCGGCGCGGGAGCCTTCTCCGGCGTAGTCAGCGGCTTCGTAATATCGTCCAGGTACGCCGGCACATCTTCGACGCGCTCCAGCACTGGGTAGCGCTCTCCGTCGTGATAATCAATCTCCGCATTCGAGACGAACGTGTCCGCCTGGACTATGAGACGGATCGCCTGTGTATTTCCCTTTGCATCGCGAATCGCCTGCTTCAGTGCATCAGACGAGAAGATTTGCCCATTGACTGCAAGGACCTTCTGGCCTGGCGCAAGGCGCGCCTTGTCCGCGGGTCCGTTCCAGCGCACATCGAAGATGGCGCCATCGGCGCCGATCCGCAGTCCAATCGAATACCAGCAATCCGGGCCGCCTCCACCGCGCCGCCCCATCACTCGAGCCATCATGCGCTCCGAAGCGCTCGGCTTGTCCTTGTACACCAGTTTGTAACCGCCCTGCTCGATGCCCACCAGATCGGCACGCGGACTAACCCTGTCAACGCGGTCGTGCAGAAACGCCGCCCACTCGTACGGCATCACCTGGTTCAAGTCCTGCACCAACTCGTCGAACGTGTAAGTCACGATCAACGGCCCAGTGTTGCCGCCCTTGGCCAGAAAAATCTTCTGGAAGTCATCCAGCGATTTCTTATTGTTTGTTTTGCTGCGAATCAGCGTGTCCGCATCGAGCCACAACAACTCGCCCTCCTGGTAGTAGTCCTGGCCACGCCTCCAGTTCGACCAGGCCGGATTCCCTCCCCGCAGCACGCTGGCCGCAACCGCGGTATCTCCGGTGGGACGCCAGTCCCGCCCCGGCTTGTAATCCAGTTCCGCCGCACTCCTGGCCAGCATGTCTCGATACTGCGCCTGCGACTTCAATCCCGACCGTGCCGCCAGCACGTTGCCAAGGTATTGCGTCATGCCCTCGTACACCCAAAGCAGCGCTCCCTGTTGCATGGTTGCGAAGTCGGGCTGATAGAGCCCCACTGGCCGACGATACTTGCCGTTCCAAGAGTGCGTGAACTCGTGCGACAGCAGGTCCGCCTCAGCCAACTGGTGAGCGTCATCTGCAAAGCCCTTCTCACCAACGCCATTGTCTGAGGATTGGCCGTGTTCCAATCCTTCGCCGCCGGCAACGTCAGACAGAGTCAACAGAAAGTGATAGACGTTGTAGTGGTGCGACGCGTAGAGCGCGTCAGCCTCGCGAACCAGATTGGCCACCTCGGCCAGAACTGAGGGACGCAGATTTGAATCCACTGGGTCATCGGAAACCACGTCGATGTAGTGCTTCGGCGCGATCGTAGGCGCCAAAGCGAACTCATGGAAGTTCTGTCCAGTGATGAGCGGCGAGTCTTCGAGCTGTTCCACGTTCGTGACCGCGAACTTCGTGGTGCTTCCTGCCGCGGGCACCGGCCATGAGTCGGCACCCTCAGGTTGCAGCGCGGTCCCCACTCCCCATCCTGCCGGTACCTTTAACGAAGGCTCGATCGGAATATCGCGGACCGGCGTGTGCGCCGGATACAGCAGAAGCTTTTCCCATTCCAGTACCGCCATCTTCTGGCTCAGGCGCCCCGTCACAATACAGTCCAGGTGCGCATGCAGTGTGGTCGTACCCGCGGGGATGTTGACATGAAATTGGTACATGTCCACATCATCGCGGCGCCACTCGATCGGCTTGCCGTCAATTGCGAATACCACGCCGATTATGTCGCTCACCGGACCGGTCGGTCGATGATTCCCCGGAATCCACTGTGGCGTGGTCAGCACCAGGGGTCCTGAAGTAACCGGCAACTTCACATCCGCGTGATAGACCTTGCGGGGCGCGTCCGACAGGTCGGCAACAATCTCGATTGGCCGTTTCTGCGCACGAACGGATGCAGAAACCAGGGTGAAAAACACTAACGCAAGGCATAGATAAGGGAAGCGGAACCGGTGCATGGAGTCTCCTGACAAATCAGGTTACAGTACGAATGCGCCCTTCCCCACCCTCGAATACATAGGGCCCATTTCCAATGAAATTCGTACTGGAGGCCCTTGTCTCCGCAACGATTTAATTGGCCGCGCTTTTTTGGGTCAAGTCGCGCAGGCAGTCGTTTATCGTTATTGAGGAACCGCACAAAAGGAACGCAGTCTTACATTGCGAATCAGCTGCGTCCATCCCAGACACGGAGATTCTCGGGGTCAGGTTTCGTTTTTGCCGGTCGCTCTTTCCGAGCCAACCGCTTCACGTCGCCATCATTCTCTGTCTGTTCACAAAACCTTATCGGGCGACCTGCGAAGATCATTCGTAGACACCACATCCATCCCCCGTCGCCCGGCACATTGGGGTGATCCTGTTTTCCGGGGAGGGCGGAAGCCTCACCTGGCGGGTCAGTGCAACAACCTTTTTCTGGAGAGCCAAAGCCATGATTCAGAAATTCTGTCATCAGCAGCGGATTTGCCGTTCTGTTTGCAATCCTGGCGCTCGCTCTGCATTCGAGCCCCCTTGGTTATACGCAGACCGCCGGCGCAGGCACCATTACCGGCACCACCACCGATGCCAGCCATTCGATGGTCTCCGGCGCATCAGTCGCTGTCACAAATACGGACACGGGCGCCGCCCATGCTTACTCCACCAACGGAGACGGCATTTATGTTGCGCCGTTCCTGCAGCCAGGGCACTACCGCGTTGAGGCCACGGGCAGCGGCTTTGGCAAAGTGGATGCAAATAACCTCACGCTGCTTGTGGGCCAGACCCTCACCATCGACCTGAGCCTGTCTGTACAGGTGCCTCGTCCACTGTCGAAGTCACCAGCGAGACTCCTCTGCTTGATACCGAACGCACGGAGGTCTCCCAGGTTGTCGATCAGGCGGTGATTCAGAACCTTCCTGTCAACGGCCGCAACTGGAGCGATTTCGTTCTACTCACGCCCAACGTTGTGCAGGATGGCGGTAGCGGCCTGGTGAGTTTCCATGGGATCAGCGGCCTCTATAACCAGAACTACGTTGACGGCGCCAACAATAACCAGATGCTGTTCAGCGAAGCGCGTGGCCGCTCCTCGGGCGCCCCTTTCGCCTACAGCCTGGATGCCATCAAGGAATTCCAGTCGGAGGCCTCAAACTATTCAGCTGAATTCGGCCAGGCCGCGGGTGGCCAGGTCAACGCCATCACCCGCAATGGCGGAAACGATCTACATGGCGACCTGTTCTACTACCTTCGCTATCCGGATCTAAACGCCCTCGATCCGATCAGCAAGTGGTCCGCGCTCTTCAACCACGGGAACCCGTTTCTGCTCACGCAGCCGACCCACCAGCAGCAGGAATTCGGCGGAAGCGTCGGCGGTCCCATCAAGAAGGACAAGCTCTTCTACTTCGTCACCTCCGACAATTTCCGCCGTACCGGCCGCGCACTCTACTACGAGACCAACACCGTCACGCAGCCCCGACCGGCACTTTCGGCTCAACTACCATCATCTCGCCAACGCAGTGCCCCGCAACCATCAGCGGCGTGCAGTGCACCGCTGGCATCAACTTCCTGCTGGGTCTTCAGGGCGCGCCGCGACGCTTTGCCAAGGAAACACAGGTCTTCCCGCGCATTGACTATCAGCTAAATCCGAAAAACCTGCTCTACGCGAACTTCAATTTCGCTAATTTCGATCAGTCCTACGGCTATGCCCCCAACCCCACGTACTCCAACACCTCTGCCAGCACCAACGCGCCCACCAGTTACCACGAGCGCTTCCTCATCGCTCACTGGACATCTACGCTCACCAATACGGTGGTCAACGATGTGCGTTTCCAGTGGGGTCGCGATCTTGAAACTGCCGGATCCTATGCGTCCGGGCCAAGCGTCAGTCTGGGCGCCGAAACCTACGGTATGCCGAATGCCCTGCCCCGTATCGCAGAGCCTGACGAGCACCGGTACCAGATCACCGATGTGTTCAACAAGGTGTATGGGCGCCACACTTTCAAGTTCGGCGGCGACATCAACCTTGTCCACGAAGTCACGATCAACCTGTTCCAGGGCGGCGGTATCTACGGCTACTCCGGCAACACTACTCAGGAATTCCAGAACTGGATTGCGGATGCGTTTGCCGGCCAGGCGGGCGACACCGATCCCTTCGCCGGATCGCACTAGAACACCTTTGTCCAAACCATCGACGCCGTCAACTCCATCAAGAATGCCGGCGCTGACGACCTCTGGATGAAGATGTACGACGGATTCGCCGAAGACACCTGGAAGGTCAATCAGAAGCTCACCGTAAACCTTGGCGTGCGCTACGACGTGCAGCTCACCCCCAACCCCGTCAAGCCCAACACCTCCACCGCGCTCGCCGCCAAATACAACACCACCATCAAGAACGTGACCGATCGCATTCAGCCCCGCGTCGGCTTCGCGCGGACACCCTATAACGGCACCGTCGTAAGGGGCGGCTTCGGCATGTTCTCCGGCCTCAATCAGGGCAGCACTTACTACGCGATGCGCGTTGAAAATGGCATCTACCAGATCAACTACAACTACAGCGGCCGCAACGGCTCCTGTACAGCCGGCAACGCACCGGCGCTCAAGCTCCCCAATGTGCCGTTCCTGCCGGTCGGTCCCTCGCTCTCCAATGCGCTATTCCCAATCGGGGCACCGCTCCCACTGTCACCAACGTCTCCGGTAAGGCCAGCATAAGCTTCCACGGCCTCTCACCTGACTTCGTTCCGCCCCTGTCGCAGGAATTCGACCTCGGCGTGGAGCAAGCGCTCCCCGGCAAAATGAGCCTCTCCATCGGATACGTCGGGTCGCGCGCCACGCTCCTGCCCGGCTTCCTCGATGCCAACCTCGTGGGCCAGGCTCCGCACGGGCTGCGCTCATTCAACATCACCAACGCAGACGGAAGCTCAAAGCAGATCACGGTCCCGTATTACCTAGGCCCTTTGCCAACGGACTTGAGCTGCTTGTGAACCACACCCGCGCCAAGGCTCTCGATAACGACCAGGTGCAGGGCGCCTTTGGTACCTTCTACGGTGGCAACCCCGTCCTCGACCCCAACAACCTGAATGCCGAATACGGCCGCGCCGACATCGATATGCGCAACCGCTTCGTCGGCACACTGCTCTAAAAGCCCAACCTGCTCCACAACAAACGCTTTGTGCGCGAGGGCCTCGACGGCTTCACGTTCTCTGGCACCGCTACCGAGTCCGGCGGATTCCCCATCGTCGCCGGCTTGAGCGGCACCGTCTCCAGCCTCTGGTCCGTCAAGGGGCTCTCCTCACCGCCTTCATCTGCCACGGCAGCCGATGGCAATATCTACGGCGGCACCATGAGTTCCTCCTCGGGTGCCGCCACCACCGGCCGTCCTCCGCAGATTGCGCGTAACAGCCAGCCCGGCCCCGGCACCCACAACATCGACTTCCGCGTCACGCGCGACATCCCCATCCACGAGCACATTTCCATGCAGTTCATCGGAGAAGCTTTCAACCTGCTGAACCACCAGATCATCTCCAGCGTGAACTCAACTTACTCCACCTACACTGGCCCGACCGCAGTCAGCGGCGCCTGCCCAGCCAACTCGGCGGTCCCGACAGGCCCCTATTTCTGGGGCTGCATCACCCCGTTTGCAGCAAGCACGCCCTCCGGCGCATTCGGCCAGGAGACGGGCACCAACACCCTCCTCTACGGCCCGCGCCAACTGCAAGTCTCCGCCAAGCTCTTCTTCTAGCGGCAGACACAATTCGAACCCTGGGGCGGCGGCGCATCAAGCGCCGCCGCCTTTTCATTGACCGCCTTAAACGTCCATGAAGGTCCGCAATTTGTCGTGCCAGCCCGGCTCGCCAGGTTCTTGATGGCCTCTTTATACACAGCATGATAAAAATCAACAGATCAGGGCATTCGCAAAATCGGGCGGGGTGCGAGCGTTTCCAACAAGATCGCTCGGCTGTTCCACCCCACCGTTCACCAGATTCTACAAATCTCAGGTTCCTGTCGGATAATTCTTCAGCAATGAGTTCCAGCCCTTCCATCCAACTCGACGCCCTCTTTGGCGACTACCCGCTCGACCGCGCGTTTGACGAGATGCGCGAGCCCACTGGAGAACTGCGCCCGCCTTACCAAGCGCTTGCCGAAACCCTCGCCCGCCTGCCCCGTGAAGAACTCCAGCGGCGCAAGCAGTCCGCCGATCTCTCGTTCCTCAACCAGGGAATCACCTTCACGGTCTATGGATCCGACGAAGGCACCGAGCGCATCTTTCCCTACGACCTGCTGCCGCGACTCATCACCGCCAGCGAGTGGGACCACATTGAGCGCGGCCTCACCCAGCGCGTCACCGCCCTCAACCACTTCCTGCGCGACATATACTCCGAAGCCAAGATCCTCAACGACCTCATCATCCCCCGCGAACTGGTCTACAGCTGCAAGCACTATCGCCGCCAGATGCGCGGCCTCCAGGTTCCCCGCAACGTCTACATCACAGTCATCGGGTCCGATCTCCTCCGCCTCTCCAACGGCGAGTTCGTCGTGCTCGAAGACAATCTTCGTGTGCCCTCCGGCGTCAGCTACATGCTCGCCAATCGCCGCGTCATGAAGCGCACCTTCCCGCATCTATTCCACAGCTACGGCGTGCGCCCCATCGAGCAATACCCGCAGCTACTGCTCTCCACGCTGCGCTCTCTGGCTCCCGAAGGCCGCCCCGAACCCAACATCGTCCTGCTCACTCCCGGCGTGTTCAACTCCGCCTATTTCGAACACACCTACCTCGCCCGCCAGATGGGCATCGATCTCGTGGAAGGCCGCGACCTCGTCACCCACGACAACGTCGTCTACATGCGCACTACCGACGGCCTCAAGCGCGTCGACGTCATTTACCGCCGCGTTGACGACGACTTCAGCGACCCGCTCATCTTCCGCGGCGACTCGATCCTCGGCTGCGCGGGCCTCTTCAACGCCTATCGCGCCGGCAACGTTACCGTGACCAACGCCTTCGGCACCGGCCTCGCAGACGACAAGGCGCTCTACGCCTACGTCCCGCGCATCATCCGCTACTACCTCAACGAAGACCCCATTATCCCCAACGTCGAAACCTACCTCCTCACGGACGAGAAGGAGCGCCGCCACGTCCTCGCCAATCTCGACAAACTCGTTGTGAAAGCAGTCGGCGAAAGCGGCGGCTACGGCATGCTCATCGGGCCCCACGCCACGCCCAAGATGCGCGAAGAGTTCGCCGTTCAGATTCAGGCCAATCCACGCAATTACATCGCCCAGCCAACGCTCAGCTTCTCCCGCGCTCCCTGCCTCATCGGCAATCGCCTTGAGCCCCGCCACGTGGATCTGCGCCCTTACATCCTCTTCGGCGACAAGGTCAACATCGTCCCGGGCGGCCTCACTCGTGTCGCACTCGAGAAGGGCTCCCTGGTCGTCAATTCTTCACAGGGCGGGGGCAGCAAGGACACATGGGTCCTGCAAAATTGATTTCCCACCGAGGCGGGAGAATCCGACCATGCTGAGCCGAGTGGCCGACAGCCTTTACTGGATGAGCCGCTACCTCGAGCGCGCGGAAAACACCGTGCGCCAGCTCGACGTCACCATGAGCCTCATGCTCGATCCCGGCGGCGCCAGCGCGGAGACCCGCTGGCAACGTCTGGTTGCCTCGCTCGGAAATCCCGCCGACCTCGAGTGGGACGGCGACTTCGATTCCATGGCCCGCAAGCTCGTCTTCGATGCCGAAAATCACGCGTCGGTCACCTACAGCATCGACTTCGCCCGCGAAAACGCCCGCCAGGTCCGCGAAGAAATCTCCAGCGAGCAGTGGCAGCGGCTCAATCGCCTTTATCACCAGATTCACGCCCCGGCAGCGCAGATCCAATTCGGCGTAAACCTCAGTGACTTCCTCGCCTCCATCATTGATGGAATCCACCTGTTCAAAGGTGTCAGCGACACAACCATGATTCATGGCCAGGGATGGCAGTTCATCCGCCTCGGCCGCTATCTCGAACGATGCTATTCAACCGCCACGCTTCTCGAAGTCTTTCAGCCGGAGCTCCTCTCCGTGCCCGAGCGCGAGCACTCCGGATACCAGTACCTCGAACAGGTTGGCCTGCTGCGTTGCTGCACAGCTTTCGAGGCCTACTGTCAGGTCTACACCGCAGACATAAGCCCCGAACAAATCGTTGAGTTTCTGCTTCTCAACAAGGACTTCCCGCACGCCATCCGCTACTGCGTCGACAGCAGTCTCAATGCGCTCGAATGCATCCAGCGCGGCAGCGACCGCCGCCATTCGGAGGAGCTTCGTTCTGCTGTCGGCCGCCTCCACGCCATGCTCGGCTACACTACCGTCGCTGAAATCCTCGACTCAGGGGCAGCGGGCTTCCTTCATCGCATCCGCGAACAGTGCATGACCATCCACGAAATTCTCTATCGCTTCTACATTCAGTACTCCATCCAGTCCGCACTGACGGCCTGAAGGCGCGAGGTCCAATGAACTATTACTCCGTCCGTCATCTCACCCGCTTCCGCTACGCCAGCAGCATCAGCGAGAGCATCATGGAGACGCGCATGCACCCGCGCTCTGACGCCCAGCAGCACTGCCTCACCTTTTCGCTCTCCGTCAGCCCGCGCTGCCGCGTATTCACTTATCGCGACCATCTCGGCAACAACGTGCACCACTTCGACATTCCCGGCGAGCACAATCAGCTCGTGATCATCGCCGAGTCTGTGGTTGAACAGCAGCCGCTTCCCGAACTGCCTCAATCCCTGGGATCCACAGCCTGGGCCGAGCTCGACCAGACTGTTCGCGCCGGCGATTACTGGGAGATGCTGCTGCCCAGCACCTTCGCCGTCGAGACACCCGCCCTCCTCGAACTGGCCGCGCAACTTGACCTCAAGCGCCGCGATGACCCGCTCTCCCTCACTCGCGAGCTCAACCAACGCCTCTTTGATTACTTCGAATACGTCCCGCGACACACTCGCGTCGACTCCCCCATCGATGAGGCGATCCTCGGCCACAAAGGCGTCTGCCAGGATTTTGCGCACACCATGATCGCCTTGTTGCGCCACGTCGGAATCCCCGCACGATACGTGTCTGGTTACCTCTACCGCGGCTCGGGAGATCACGACCGTTCCACTCCCGACGCCACCCATGCCTGGGTCGACGTTCTTCTGCCCGGCCTGGGCTGGGTCGGCTTTGACCCCACTAACAACCTCGTCGCACAACACCGCCATATCCGCACGGCCGTCGGACGCGACTACGCCGACGTCCCACCCACGCACGGCATCTTCCGCGGCAAAACTAAGAGCGAGCTCTACGTAGCCGTCCGCGTGGAGGCAGGCGACCGCCTTCCCGCGCTCGAACGCAAAGCTCCCATTCCGGAGGATTGGTCAGTACTCGTCGAGAGCGCGCAGGAACCACCCGCCAGGGCCATCCCATTGCACCGGCTGCAACAGATGCAACAGCAGCAATGAATCCCTTGTTCGCGGAATTATCGGTGAGCTGCCGCTCCACCTGGTTTTGGCTTGGCAGCTTCCGGCCCGTCGACCTTCAGTGATTCCACGCCCTTGGTCTCCGGGATCTTCACCTCGGTCCTGCCTTCGAGCCGGCCCGGGGATCGCCCGGCCCAGAACCTGAGCACCGGAATATCCGGTGATCGCCTCCGCAGCCCGATTCCAGAAGACCACTCGATCTTCACTGTCCAGCAGAGCCAGCCCCTCCCGACAGCCTCCAGGGCGGCCTCCACCAGTTCCGCACGATCCGCCATGCCCGCCTCCAAAACGTTCATCGGCAGACCTTGGGATCAACTTCACATGCGTTGAGCGATCCTCGTCCCGTAGTGACGACCTGAAAATAGCCCGGAGGGAGCAAGGGCAACGGAGGAAGCAAGGGCAACGGAGGAAGCAAGGGCAACGAAGGGAAAAAGGGCCTTCAGGCCCCTGAATACAGCCGTCAAATCGAGGTGGCTTTAGCCTTTGAGGAGCGTAAACCTCCGTCCTTCAGGGCGGAGATATAAGCCCAGGGATGGGATCCGACGAGCGCCCGGCGTTCTTGAGGATCACATCGGAAAAGCGTAGAATAGGCGAAGATGCCATGTTGATTCAAAAGGCGTTCCTCGATTCTGGGTGGTGTGGCGGAGCCGGCGTCAAGGGTCAAGATGAACGCCAAAGAACGGCGCCCTTGACCCCGGCTCCGCCACGCGAACGCCTTTGTGTGCGCTCTGGCGATCAACCACGGGCCTATTCATCCCGGCAATAAAGCGCACAAAATCAACCGGGCTTCAGCCTCTGAGGTATGCTCTTCGTGACTTTTCGCCCTGACCCGGTCCTTTTTCCCCATCATCGTCAATGGATCGGCCCTTGCGGAAAATTCATCGTCTGCGGCTCCAGGTTCAGCTGCCCAAACGCCTGCTCGTACTGCGCCACGTTCTGCCCCAGCACGTTCCACAGCGCCTTTGCCTGCTGCGGGCTCAAAAAGACCGCGCCCTGGTTCTTGATCGTCACCTTGTCCGGCGAGTCGCTGGAAGCAGTACCGAAGACCAACTGGAAATCCCAGACACTGACGCGAACCTGCACGCTGTTCGCGTAAGTCTCGCGATATTCGGGCGCCTGCGTCACGGTTATTTGAGGCTGTGCGTTTGGATTCATGGTTCCCCCAGCTTACTCCCGCCAGCGGGGGAGTCGAAGGGGGTTGCCCTGCGCGAAGCTTTATTCAGCAGCGTTATACCGATGATCGCTGCGAAAGGCGGGACTTTGAACCGGGTTGCCGTGCGCGGCGATGCCGTTTTGATGTATACGTCAAAAACATTCAGTTAATTGTTTGTTTTTGATGTATTTGGCAAGTCAAGATCAAGGCGTTATTGATGTATACGTCAATAATCTGCTTGAAGTGACTATATTTTGACGTATACTTCAAAAATGCAGACCGTACCGGAAGTCGGAGAGGCTCTGGCTCAGAGACGAAGACTACTCAACTTGAAACAGGGAGAAGTAGCTGCCCTGTCTGGTCTCTCCCAAGCTCTACTCTCTCGTCTGGAGAATGGACAATTGCCGGAGTTCGGAACCCGAAAGCTCATGTCCGTGCTTGCGGTGCTCGGGCTGGAACTTACCTTTACGGAAGCCGGAAAAGCAGGCTCCCTCGATGAACTCCGCCGTGAACGAGGCGGCACGGCATGAAATTGAACGTCCATGTCCTCGGCCGACATGTCGGCGTCCTCGAACAAGTCGGCGATTTCAAGAGCGTCATGAACTACGTCCCCGACGCCGCTTCAGAAAATCTGATATCCCTGACCATGCCCGTGCGAACGGAATCATATCTCTGGGATGATGAACTTCACCCCATCTTCCGAATGAACCTGCCGGAGGGCTACCTCCTGCAAGTCTTGCAGGAAGAGTTTGGGCCACACATCGGCGCAAGTCCCGTTGCGCTGCTCTCCGTCATCGGGCGAAACATGGTGGGAAGGCTGAAAGTCGCGCCACCGGGAGCCGCCCTCGAAGAGCCCGCAAAACCAATTGAAGTCGCCGAACTCCTCAGGGGAGACAACTCAGAAGAAGTGTTCTCCCAACTCGTCCGTGAACATGCGAAAAGTGGGGTTTCGGGCGTGCTCCCCAAGTTCCTCGACACTGAAGTGCTAAAGCGAAGAGGACTCGGGGCCCACAAGAAAGCGACTATCCTGACGCACCAGCACATCATCAAAGGCTCATCAGCCAGGCTCCCGTATGCGACCGCTAATGAACACCTCTGCATGCAGGCCGCGGCAAGCGTCATCGACAGTGCGAAGACCGAACTGTCGCAGGATGGCAACGCTCTGCTGGTGCATCGCTTCGACGTGGACAAGAACGGCAAGCCCCTGCGGGCATTGGAAGACTTTTGCGCACTTCTCGGACTCAAGGCCCAAAACAAGTACGAAACTACCTGGGAGAGAATTGCGAAGGCGGTTCGAACCTATGTGGACGGACAACGCCACTACGAGACATTCCAGAGGCTCACCGCAATGCTGCTGATGACTTATGCCCTGCGGAACGCCGACTGCCACGCGAAGAACCTGGCTCTGATCTACACTTCACGGGAGGATGCACATCTCGCCCCCGTGTATGACTTTTTCACGACTTCCGTCTATGCCGGATATCGGGATAATCCTCCCGGCATCAGCTTCATGGGCAAGAAGACCTGGTTACCCGGAAAGACACTCGCGAAGTTTATCGCTTCGACATTTCACATTTCAGAGAAAGAGCAGAAAGAGATCGTTGAGCGCATCAGTGACGCGATTGCAGACACCGCCCCCGCAGTTCGCGATATGATGGACGGCTTGGCCGGCTTCAAAGACACAGGGAAGCGGATGCTCGCTGCATGGAGTGAAGGAGTGAACTTCCTGCGAGAGCCTCGCATGTATGCCCTCGGTGCGTGGAAATCGAGCAAGGCTTTCGAAGGTGATTCGGACCCACCGAAACTTCAGAACCCGAAAACCGTTATTGGGCGCTCGTAGCTCCTCTCCGATCCCCGGAGGCGAAAGCTCAAATGAGGCGGTTCGAGGGCGTATCTTTACGGATCTTATGATGGCCTTCCGTTGCAATCAATCAATCTTGATCTGGTGCGGAAGGGGGGACTTGAACCCCCAAGCCTTTCGGCGCTAGCTCCTAAGGCTAGTGTGTTTGCCATTTCACCACTTCCGCACTAAAGCCAGTCTAGATGGAACTTTCCGCAGGCGCAACGATAGTTAACCCGGCGTTTCGGCGTGAGCCGGGCTCTCACCACAGCCGGAGCAAATAGGATAGAGGCAGGCACATTCAAGCACTCTCTAATCCTTTTGTGGAAGCCGCGGGAGACCCTGGCGCATCTTCATATCGAACAAGACTTCACCAGCCCATGAACCCAGTCGAAACCAGCCAAATGGCCGCCTTCCAAGAAACGCTCTTGAGCGCGCGCCGTACCATGGTTTTGAGCGAGATCCTCAGGATCGCACTGGACAGCTTCCGCGCCAGCAAGCTGCGCTTTGCCCTCACCGCTCTGGGCATGGTCATCGGCACCGCCTCCGTCATCCTGGTTGTCACCATTGGCATGACCGGCAAGCAATTCATCCTCAGCGAGATTCAGAAGATCGGCACCAACGAGGTTGAGCTCGAGTATGCAGGAGGCGGCGCTTCCGGCACTGAGAACACGATCTACAACGACTACCTGACCCGCGATGACGAGAAACTCGTCGATGCCCAGTTACCCGGCGTCATGTACTCCTCGCCCGTGCTCGAGATGCACACTCGCATCAGCTTCGGCGGCGGAGTGGTCAAGGACACGCTCGTCCTCGGCGTCAGCCCCGACTACCGCTTCATCCGCAACCTGCTTGTCCCCTACGGCCGGTTCCTCGATGAGACCGACGAAACCGCGCACTTCAACTGCGCCGTTGTTACTGATACGTTTGCCCGACTGCGCTATGGCGGTTCCGATGCCGCGGTGGGGCGAGAATTCGAAATCAGCGGGATTCCCTTCACTATCATTGGCGTCTTCAAAGAGAGCGTTACGGACTTCGGCCAATCGGAGATCGCCGATGAAACCATCCTGGTTCCCTTTTCCGTCGCCCGCTACTTTACCGGCAGCGAAAACGTGAAGCAGATTTACTTCTCCATGCGCAGCATGAACGAGGTCGCGGATGCCGCCAAGGAGATACATCGCATCGTCAGCGCGCACCACCGCCTCAACTCCGTCTACAAAACCCAGGACCTGCGGGAAGTGCTCAATATGGCAGCCACCATCTCTAACATCCTAACCGCCGTCCTGGTGCTGGTCGCCGCCGTCACCCTAGCCGTCGGCGGCGTAGGCATCATGAACATCATGTTGGCGACGGTTAGGTCACGGATTCGGGAGATCGGGATTCGGAAGGCGCTGGGGGCTACTTATCGTGAGATCAAGCTGCAGTTTCTGGCTGAGGCGGTCATTATCTCCCTCACTGGAGGCGTGGTGGGCACTGTTCTGGGCCTCATGCTGCCCCTATCGGTGCGCTTTTTCACTGACTACAACCTGCCTATCTCGTTTTTTTCCATCGTTATAGCGTTGGCGGCGGCGGTCGGGGTCGGAGTTGTCTTCGGAACCGTGCCCGCCACGCGCGCGGCACAGATGGACCCGGTAGAATCGCTCAAATATGAGTGATTCGCGCAAATCACCTGATCCCGCCGCCCGCGCCGGGCAGATGGACCCCGAGGATCCTCTAAAAACTGAAGCTTCCCGCAACATAACCCGTTTGCGAAGGGGGGAGGAAGACGACGGCCGCTCGCGGGGACCGAATCTAGTTATCGTGTTTAGTATCATGGCTTTGGCTCTGCTTGCTGCGATCGCTGCCGCGGCGCTCATCGTTTGGCCGTTTTACAAGTCGCGGTGATCAATTCGCTCGTAGAGCCGCCACAATCCGGTCTGTGTCGTAGACGCAGCCGCCCCAGACGCCCCCGCTGGCCTGAACCAACGCTGCCCAAAGCCGTGTGTCATCCGGCAATTCGGGATGCGGGCGGAGATCTTCGCGCGGCACTCTCTGCGACAACCGCTTCGCGCCTTCTTCCGCGCCGAACACGGACCCCGCATCGCCGACCAGGTTCACGGAACCTGTCAGGCGCTCGCGATCGATGACGATCTCGATCTGATCTCCATCGCGTACCTTGCCCACCGGCCCGCCCGCAAGCGCCTCCGGCGAAACGTGACCGACGCATGCGCCCGTGGAAACGCCGCTGAAGCGCGCATCGGTAATCACCGCGACATGCTTGCAATGCGGTAGCTGTTTCAGCGCCGAGGTGACCTGGTAGATCTCCTGCATGCCCGCACCCTGCGGGCCGCCGCAGATGAGCACCAATACATCACCTTGCGCCACATCGCCGGACTTGATGGCGCGAATCGCCGCTTCCTCCGTCACGAAGACCTTGGCCGGCCCGCGATGACGATACACGTTCGATTCGTCAACCAAAGACGAATCAATCGCCGTACTCTTGATGACCGATCCCTCCGGCGCAAGATTGCCCATCGGGAAGCAAACGGTCGCCGTGAGCCCGCGAGCACGCGCACGATCGCGGCTCATGATCACATCATGCGCATCGATGCCGTCCTGCTCATGCAATCTGCGTCGCAGCGCAACGCGCCTTTCGCTCCGCTTCCACCAGTCGAGGCATGCATCCAGCGTCTCGCCGCTAACCGTGCGCACGCTCGTGTCCAGCAGGCCCGCCGCACGCAGTTCCAGCATCACCTCA
>Ga0206803_1120_pt1 | contig 15727 bp, 6 predicted proteins | sample Alteio_BWOrgCont_61_FD_152909 | JGI IMG/M metagenome (GOLD analysis project Ga0206803, IMG submission 152909) | Enriched cells from forest soil in Barre Woods Harvard Forest LTER site, Petersham, Massachusetts, United States -... | ecosystem: Environmental > Terrestrial > Soil > Temperate forest > O... | reverse complement strand
TGTCGATCTCTACAGCCTGCAGCCCGATAAAGCCAAAATTGCGGCGCACTACAGGATCCCTGTCGCCAACCCCTTTTTGGCAGCGTGTTTTAATCAGGGAGATGAGCGAGCGTATGCACTCTTCAGCCTCTTCTTTTTGCCCATTGACCAGGAGATTTTTTAGAGTGGGCATGACCAGATTCGCCCTTTTCTGTAGAGCAAATTGGAGAGAATCTGCGGGAACACTATGGGAAATGTGCAGCTTATCGATGAGGGTAAGCGAGAATCCTAAATCGGTGGAATTGGCGAGGTGCGCGTAGAGAGTCCCCGTCTCTTCCTGCCAAGCGGTAGATGCCAAAACGCAACTGCGCATGAACTGCTCCCGCTTCGTCTCTTGGAAGCGGACAAGCTTTTGGGCGGGATTGCTTAGGAAAGACGGCAAGGGGCAAGCGTTGATAAATGAAGGGATAACAAAATGGTGCTGCTTGAAAACTTTAAGGACATACTGGCCGTCTGCGCTGACAAACGCAAAACTTTGCGAGCCGCTTCCCAGAAAGTGAAAGGGTTGCTTGAGTTTGGCGCGAAGTCCATCCGGCAAAGGGGGGTTCACGATCTGTTTTTCGAAGGAAGTTATAGTTGCCGGTGTGCGGATGCGGGCGATTTGGAATCCTGCTGTTGCCCGGTAGCATAGGCGTTCTACTAACACCAAAATAAGAAGGCCAAAGATGACCTTAAAGCACCAGTGGTACTTCTTGCGGGGCCTTTTAGACCGGTTGTTTGACATGGAAGTCTTGGATTTCATTCTCTAATTGTCTGATGAGGAGTTTGGCAGAGCGCAGAATTTCCTCTTGTGAACGTTCTGGCTCAGCGATGGAAGGATCTTCTTTTAAGGAACCGGCATCCAGATAGACTGCCTGTTTACCGACAAAACCCAGATTGCAGTAGAGGCGGTGGTCTTCGTCGATGATCCCTTTGGCGCAGCGCAAGCCCACCAGATTGATCGCGCTGCACATGGCTTCCTGGGCCTCTTGGATACGCCCTTCTTTCATGAGGGGGGCCAGGTGTTTAACAAGGGGGACAGCCGTCCTTTGGATGATGAAAGGTTTATTATGCAAGTCGATGATATGGCTGATACCCAGTTTATCGACGATGTGCATGGTGGACTGGCCCCTCTGCTTACCATTTAAAAAGGTAGCCTCAAGGAGCGTTTCGGACCGCATTTTTTGGTAAGCTAGCGCATAGCCCCCCAAAAGCCTTTGCCTTTTGGCGAGCTGCTTGAGAGTCAAATGGGGACGATACGGTTCGAGGAAGTCCGGCAGAGAAAGATTTTTAAACAGATCATTCCAGGTAAAGCGGAACTTAAAGAACTTGACGACGTGCTGGCCATCTTCAGAGATGAATACCCAGGATTGCCCGCCATTATCAAGAAAGAGAAACTTTTGTTTGACGATGTTGTCGATGGTAGCAAGTTCGCTATGGGCCTGGTCTTGCACCTCCCATTCGGGATGGAAGGGCAGATTGGTCGTAATGCGGGCGATGGTGAAGCCCCCCGTAGCCTTTTCCGCGAGCATGGATAGACTCATCGCGAGGGCAATAACAGCGGCTATTTTAGCCGATTTTTTAATAATTGGTATCACAATGCAAAATAGTAAATTAAGGTCGCTTTAATGCTAATCGAATCCAGATTTTGAAGAAAAGAAAAAAGCGAGGCAAAATAGGTGACTAAATAGTCACTTGGGTGCGAGAAACTTTCCTATTTTGCGCCCAGCGGCATTGCCAGCTGATTCTGCAGCTCTAGCCGCAGGATCAGGCCTAGAAATGACCATAGGCTCATCGGTTGCAACAGAAACCGCCTTATCGGAAATGGGGGCTTTTTTTTCGGCTTTTTGTTCCACAGCTATGTGTTTTTCACTGCTGGTTGGACTAAGTTCTTTACGAGACGGGGAGATCCCTTCTTCTTCCAGCTCTTTCTTAGCTTTTTCAAATGCCTGGGTCAAGGGGGCGCTTTCTTCCGACACAGGATCTTCTGCGGCTATGTGTTTTTCACTGCTGGTTTCATCAAGTTGTTTGCGAGATGGGGCTATCCCTGCATCTTCCAGCTCTTTTTTAGCTTTTTCAAATGCTTGGGTCAGAGGGCTTGTAGAGCATCCTTCAAATGCATTCTGTTCGTCACCTGCCTGCATCATGTGTGGCATACAGATCGAAATGCAGGTGAACAACACGAACGATGGCTTTTTCAAATTCATAGCGCCCTCTCAAATTTCCAATACGGGTGATAAAATTCACATTAGCGAAATGGAATTTCTTTTGTATAAAAAAAGTGCGCTGGTCCAACCTAAGCGCGGCATCTCTTATGTGGAGTGCGGCGACCTGGCGCCGCTTTTCTTTCGGGCGACCCGGCGCCCGAGAGACACGTCCAAGTCGATGTCTAAAAAAGCTCTGCCTAAGTCCTGACTCTTGGACACATCTTTTTCTTGACAGACGGCTTACTAGGGAATGCAATTGAATCGCCTTATGGGATCTGCTCCAAGAAACCCTTCTCTTTCTTCCTTCTTTCAGAGGAACTTTCGATAGTCGGTTTTAAAGAACTTGGCGAATCTCAAGGCCATAACTTTACCAATCGATCTCTTCCCATTCTCCATTTCGCTGATGTGGTTTTGAGAAATATCCAACGCCTCGGCCAGCTCCTTTTGCGTAAGCTCAGCCTTATAGCGGCTGCCACGAAGCATTAGACCGGCTTCCCCGTATTTCTCAAGCTCTTCTTTGAAGACTTCTCGCCAATGGATCGACTTTTCTTGAGGCTTGCGCTTCGGCTTTGTTTTTGTCTTAGGGGCTGATACCCTTTTAGTACGGCGCGTTTTCGTGTGTGCCGACATAAAATATCTCCATGATTTTAATCGCTTTATCAATCACTTGCCAACACACAACATAGGTTGGCCGGCCGCTTTTAATGTGGCAGTGATAGGCATTAGCGGAATGTTTTTACCTTTCTTCAATGGGCCATAATGCGACCAATCGGGTTGAACAGGACCATGGTGCTCTAAATCCCAAGTTAAACTAGCAAGCTGTGCCGTTACTGCTTCAGGAAGCTATTTTTTCTGCCGTTTATCCAAGGGGGAATAATCAACACTCCATTTCTCTATCTTTTCGGAATCGGTCATATCGTCCAGCCTTGACCTTCAATATATGCCAACCAATGGTATATTGTCAAAATGTGAATGCGCGGTTTAATCACGGCCTTGTACTCCAAAAAAGAGATGCCTCCGCTTTGGCGGGTTCAAGCGCCCCGCTTACTTTTTGAACCGCTTCTCGCCGCAATCCCAGCCCTTCAGGCTGGATCTAGGCGGGATTCAGATACACGAAGAATCCCCTTCAGAAGGGGCCCGATACGCGAGAACGATTTCTCGCGGAGCAGGGAGGGGAAGGAGTTCTTCAAAGCCTCGTAATACGAGTGCGAAAAAAGATATCAAAAATATTCAAGTATTTGATATAGGCTGATGTTTGTTAAGGAAATTTGCAATCTTTTACTATCAAAAGGATTTGTCTTATGAAAAGCAGCCGTCTGGCAATCATGACATCTTGTATCTCCCTTTGTATGCCGCTTGCGCTTTTAGCCGATGGCAATGGATTAACCAGACAAGACGAAACCGACAGGCAGGACCTGATCGAAGCTTTTGAAGAAGCAATGAATGAAGCCCAATCTCTTTCAACTAAGCTGCAAACCCTCGAGCGCCAGATAGCTGCCTTCAGCGATGCAAAAGACCCAGCCTCCTCGCCCAAGCCTAAGAAATTCATCGAAACCGTGCAGAATGATCATCGATCGCGACAAGAACAGCAGGTAGCGCAGCAGCCTGCTCCGAACGAGCAGCTTCCCGTTCAAAACGTAGAAGCCAGACAACGCCTCTCTAAAAAGCTCATCAAGCAGCAAGAGGCTTCCAGCAAAATAAAGCTGGGCGAGATCGTCGAACAAAAAACCAAAAAATTGCTCCAAGAACCCGATGTCGTTGCGTGCGACATGGAATGCCAGCCAGTCGAGGTGGAAGTGGTAGAGGAGTATTCCGTAGAATGTTGCCCCGTTAAAGTATGCTGCCCAATTGTAGAAAATCCGGTGTGCTGCTGCCCCGATATGAGAGTGGGAAACGGTTTTTTTGGCTCAGCCGAATTGCTCTATTGGAAATTCTATGAAGGGGGTACCGAGTTTGCGGTCGATTACAACACCAATCTCGCTGGTGATCTTGCAGGCGCACATTCTAAAAAGGTCACTTTTGATTGGGAATCGGGGTTTAGAGTCAGCGCTGGCTATCAGTTCCCGCAAAACGGATGGGATCTCTATGCGACCTACAGCCAGGTCCTTCCCCATGGCTCGGATTCGTCAAGCGCAACTGCATTTCCTCTGCTCTATTATCAAGGCATTTTTGAGGCAACTACGGCAATGGCAAAGGCTAACTGGAACATCCATTTTAGAACGTTGGATGTTGAGCTTGCGCAAAAATTCTGTTTGACAAAATCCCTTTCCTGGCGTCCTCATTTTGGGCTTAAAGCCGCTTGGATCAATCAACATTTGCATGTTACGTATAGCAACCTTGCGCATGGAGTCACTTCACTAGCTGCATCGATGGCTGTTAAGGAGAAGAATGATTTCAAGGGAGTCGGCGTGCAAGCTGGCTTCGATTCGCAGTGGAAGATAGGATGCGGCTTCAGCTTATTTGGGAAGCTCTCTGGCGCTCTTCTTGTCTCAGAATTTGAACTTCACCAAACCCAAAATTTTGTTCCGGTAGCTTCAGAATCTTTTGACCAAATCGACCTTAAGACACACTTGCACGTTCTTTCCCCTATGGCTCAAGTAGCACTTGGATTGGAATGGGAAAGAGGAATTTACTGCGACACGATGCTGCTGCATTTCAATATCGGCTTTGAGAGCCAATACTGGTGGAACCAAAATCGCTTAGAACGTTTTACCACTATTGGTGATATTTTCGGTGTGCCTAATTACATAAGAGTTTCTGAAGACCTCGGGCTCTACGGCCTCACTCTTGGCGGCGGTCTGGACTTTTAAATTAGGTATGGCATGTGGCAACCAAAGTCACCGCACGCCATATCCGATTTTAAGGTTACGATGGCATCATCAAAAGGTGCATGAATGCGTCTCTAACAGCTTGTGGAAGGTCAGACAGTTTTTGTTTTTCGGCCCAGGCGCGCAGCTGAGCTAGCGTGGCGTCAGGATGATCTCCAATCCAATCCAGTGCTTTCTCAAAGATGTTCGCAACTGCCTCAAATTGATTCAGGCTCATCCCTCGCTGCTCAATGATCTTTATTGCGTCCAGGTCATTGTGGAATTTCGCGCGGAGCTGCGCCCATTTATTGTTTCGAATTAGATCCTCGATTTGCCCACGCTCCTTGCTGCTGAGATTCTTCAAAAAATCTGCAACCTTCTTAAAGTCCGCGAGGTAATTGCTGATTGCGGTTTCGACGCGAGGGAGCATGGAAACGCCTGTGATTTGTGAAAACAGATCACGTGAAGCTATGAGAGCATCATTGACATTGGGGTACTTATCGATGATAGCAGATGCCTGCCTTCTGAATTCTGCCATGTCTGGATTGCTTCCCAATCTGTAAATGAGTTTGCTAAGATCCTCCCATATCGATTTATCTGGTTCTCGCAATCTGACCATGGATAGATAATTTGGTACGACGTTGACATAGATCTTGTCCATTGCAGAGGGCTTGGGGATATCTGCTTCAGAGGGTTCGCCATCGACCATTTTAAAGTCAAAAATCCTAGCAAACCACCACCTGACCTCATGAACAGGCGGCGTAGCTCCATCTTCTCTGGTAAATCCCAACTTCATATAGATATCAGGTTTTCCTGGCCCGAAGAATTGATCGTAAAACCAAGCCTTGAACTCGGGCATTCCTTTTCCCTTTTCCATGAAGTCTATGAGCACGGGTCGGATCAAGTTAATAATACTTCTATCGGGTTCTCGAGTTCCATGTGATTGAATCCAAGCTTGGACTACGTCATATGCTGATTGCAATTGAGAACTGTTTGTGAGTTTGCAAAAGGCAGCTTTTGCCGTATCCGACGCGTTGATAAATAGTGGATTATTGAAGAAGCCAGTCGCCCAGCTCTTAAGGGCATCTAGTTTTCCACTAGTTCCCAGTGTTGTTTTAATATAATCCAGGAGGGCTTCCTTGAGATCCTGATCACGTTTCTCTGGCGGGAAGGTAGTATTCGCAACCTCGGCATATTTCTTCTCCATATCGCTAGCAGAAGGGACAGTGGCAATAGGAAAGATGGGATTGATAAAATTGAATAGCGCTTTTAGGCGATCTTCAGTAAGACCGGGGAAGTCGAAGTACATGCCCGCTTTGAAAGTGTCTGTGATGAATTTGGTGAATTCCGTGATACTGCCGAGCTTGCCGATAAGAGCCTCTCTGAGCTTTATCTCCCCAGGGTTTTTTGCATCCCATTTGTCAATAAGGATGCGCGCCACAATAAGCTGGCTGTTTGTGATCTTAAAAAATTCAGCTCGAGTCGCAGGGGCAGCATTAAAGAAGTCGTTGCCTATGACATTCTTTATCATTTTCGTGAAATCGTCTGATTTTGGATCGATTTTGCTTCCCAAACCCATCATTCCATTAAGCAATGCAGCCCATACGCGTTGGTCTGCACCCGGTGGCGGTGGCAGTTTGTCAATTACAGCTTGATAAGTCTTGGCGTCTTTGTATAACGTGTCCATAGCAGTAAGCGGGATCTGGGCGCGAATGACGGTTTCATCGATACCGGTCATCCCTCTGAGTTTGGGGATAAGATCGTTAAAGTTAGCAGTATCCCAGCACTGCCAGTAAATATCTTTGGCCGGATCGCCCGTACAATCCTTACTGCTTAACCAAGTTATCAAGGCATCCGGTTTGGCCTCTGGGTCAGTGGAGATGATGAGTATTTGGTTTAAGAATTTTGCAACAAACTTTGCGGTATCGCTACCGGGAAGCTCGGTGTTAAACCAAGCAAAGCCTTTATTGAACATTTCTGCAATAATAGGCGGTTGCTCGGAATGGATAAATGCAAAGAACGCTAATCGAGCTCCATCGGCTACTTGTATTGCAGGCCGAGGAGGATCTATTGTATAAAAAGCAGTCTGAAATGGGCTCCCCGTTTTCGGGATGAGTAAGGCAAGGATACGTTTTCCCACTTCGGCGAGGGTTTTTGTATCGGGTGCTTTGATACAGTCGTTAATCACCCGGAGCAATTCACTGCCAAGGATTTTCAAGTTCTCAGGTAGAGTGCCTATCCAAGCCGTCACCTTATCGCGCAACTCTTCCAAAGGTGTTGGAGTTGGCCCTGGCCCCTGTGCCGGAATATGAAACTTGTCGATGCTAATGGTGTCAGAGAACCGCGCGCACAGATTCTTCAGCCGATCTTCGGTGATGCCAAGGTTATTCTTATAGAAGTCTGTGTCACCAAAAATTTTACTGCCGTTGAGAATTGTAAGCAGCTCTTCAGATGTGCATGTAGCGAGGTCAATCGGCGGGGCATGTTCTTTCGCTATTTGTTTAACCTTAGCGTAGAATTTAAGCTCATTCGTACCAGATGCCCATGATTTAAAGAAGTCTGAATAGTCATTAGCTGGCCCAACTGAACGCAACTTATACCCAACAAGATCTCTAAATTTACCTATTTCAACGTCGCCAGCTGCTATGTATTTCTCGAAGTTCTCTTCAACATCGAGGAACTTGTCTGCCTCGGCGCTCAAGGCTCCCTTGAAGTTGCTTCCCAGGTGATCATTCATGTACGTGGTGAAAGCAGTCCAGAAGGGCCGTTCATCAACGCCTGCGGCTATCTCATATCCTTTGGCCTTGATGTATTGTTTATCTATCTCTTGGATATCACCAATAGAGAATCCGCCGGCAATATTCTTAAATTTATCAGCAAGTGCAGAGGGTGTAAGTTTTGTATCCCAGCATTGCCAGAAGGCGTCTCGGGCAATAGGTGGCGTGACCTGAGGCGCAAACTGTGTAGTAAGCCAGTTTTTTATATTCTCTACGGAGCCTTGTGGGTTTGTGCAGATCTGGAGAATTTGGTTTCGCAAGCTCTGAACAAATTTGAAAGTATCCGAACCGGATGTCTCGGCATTTAGCCATGCAAGTGCGCTATTTAAAGAAACAGATGGATCGGAGGCAGTAGTGTTAACGAACTTTAGGAATGCAGATCGGATAGCGTTAGCGCTTGCATCATTGCTGAAAAAAGCAGTCTGAAATGCTTTATCTGCATCGGCATTGGAAGTAAGCTTACTATAAATAAGACGCCCTAGCTCGGCAAGGTCGAGGTCTTTTTTTCCGTCCCTCAAGCCCTCCATCAGCTTCACTAATGTTTCGCCAAGGATTTTATACTGTGCAAGAGGACCTATGAGGGTATCTTTCCATGCGGTGGCTTCTGCAATCGCTTTATCCCATGGTGTAGGTATGGGAGGTATATGAAACTCGGCGATGCTAATGGTGTCAGAGAACCGCCCGCATAGATTCTCGAGACGCTCTCGACTGATCCCCGTGTTGTTCTTGTAGAAGTCTGTGTCACCAAAAATGCTACTGCCGTTAAGAATTTCAAGCAGTTCTTTGGGTGTGCATGTAGCGAGGTCAATCGGTGGGGCATGATCTTTCGCTATTTTTTTAATCTTAGCGAAAAATTTAAGCTCATCTGTACTAGATGCCCATGCCTTAAAGATGTCGGAATAGTTATTAGATGGCCCAACTGAGAGCGACGTATACCCAACAAGAACTCTAAATTTACCTATTTCAACGTCGCCAGCTGCTATGTATTTATCCATGTTCTCATCTTCATCGAGGAACTTGTCTGCCTCGTCGCTCAATGCTCCCTTGAAATTGCTTCCCAGGTGATCATTCATGTACTTGGTGAAAGCAGTCCAGAAGGGCCGCGCTTCAACGCTTGCGGCTATCTCGTATCCTTTGGCCTTGATGTATTTTGAGTCTATGTCTTGGATAGCGCCAATAGAGAGTCCAGCAATGTCCGTAAATTTCTGAGCAAGTGCAGAGGCGGTAAGTTTTGTATCCCAGCATAGCCAGTAGGCATCTCGGGCAATAGGTGAGGTATCCTGAGGCGCAAACTGTGCAGTAAGCCAGGTTTTTATATTCTCTACCGAACCTTGTGGGTTTGTGCAGATCTGCAGAATTTGGTTTCGTAAGCTCTGAACAAATTTGAAAGTATCCGAACCGGATGTCTCGGTATTTAGCCATGCAAGCGCGCTATTTAAAGAAAGAGACGGATCGGGGGTAGTTGTGTTGATAAATTTTAGAAATGCAGTTCTGATAGCGTTAGCGCTTGCATCATTACTGAAAAAAGCCGCTTGAAATGCCCTATCTGCTTCCGCGCTGGAAGTAAGCTTACTATAAATGCGACGCCCTAGCTCGGCAAAGTCCTGCCCATCCCGTTGACAGTCCTTCATCAGCTGCACTAATGTGTCGCCAAGGATTTTATACTGTGCAAGAGGACCTATGAGGGTATCTTTCCATGCGGTGGCGTCTGCAATCACTTTATCCCAAGGAAGCACGCCCGTGCCTGTGATGTTTCCAAAGATGCGCTTGGCGTCTACCCCCGCAAGCTTGTAGAACGCGACGGCGGCGGGATCGACATCTGCTGCTCCATCGATGACTTTTTGAGCCCAAGTTTTTAGTTGCGTGAGTTCCGTCTGGCCTGCATTTATAAGATCCCAAACTTTCTTGAATAAAAGATCGAGGATTGTATCATCCTTATATTGGTCTTTTGCGTCGAAGGCCTGCCACAAACTCCTGTCCAGAGCCGAGGCTGTAGGAACCCCCAGTTTCACTTCCAATCCAAGAACGTCATTGAAACCTTTCAATATAATACCCAAGCGTTCATCACTGAGGCCCGGACATAAAAAGTAGACGCTATGTGCGAGGAACTCTGTGTTGATTTTTCTGATGAAGTCTCCGATTGTTGTCAGAGAATATGGCACCTCGAGTTGGTCGATCTTCTTAAGGAACTCTCGTTTGAAATCCAACTCCCAGGATTTTGTGGCCGGCATATTCTGTACTTGGGCACGTAGGTCTTCCAACACTGTGCCCGTGAGAGTTTCAAATAGATCGTGTGTTGCTTTAGTGACGCCGGAGAACCCGGATGTAGTATCGCGGATGGTGGCGATTGCCCATTCCTGGAGCTTTTTTGTATCTCCTGCGCTTCCGTATTTAGTCATTTCAGCGATTAGTTTGCCCCAAAGACCTATGTCGGCAGGTTTGTCTGCGGGAATCGTGGATTGATAAGCCTTGGCCCTTACGTAGTCTCTGTCGGCTTGGGTAATGCGGCTTGTTATACCAAACTCCGCCAGCTTTGTGCGGATTCTTTCAGCGTCTGTATCACCGACGGTATGTTCCCAGTAGATGTCACGGGTCTGAAATTGCGTCGTAAACCATAATTGGAGTTTTGCTTCGGTTCCCTCTGTCTTATTGAATATTCTGCCTTCAATTTGCGTTAGAAAAAGTCGGGCAATGTTGTAGGCCGGAGTGCCTTCTCTTTCTGCTGCAAGCCATGCCACTGCTTTATCGTACATACCCTTTAGTGGGAGAGTATATCCTCCGATGGTTGCAAAGGCGATCTGGCCTGCGGGAGACATTCGTTTGAACAAGGGAGAGAAAGTGGGATTGTTGTTATCGACAATGATGGCGACCCATAACTTTAAATCGTCTATGGTCTTGGGCGGCGTATCTGTGCCATAACCTTGAATTACAAGCATAAATGTAGCGAAAAAATCCCGGTCTTGCTGCGTTGGGAGGCTTGCTACTTTAGCTCGGGCATCCATGTAAGCAGTGTCCAACGCTGAAGGGTTAGGAGCCGTCAGGCCCAACTTCAGATCGTTGTTAAAGAGATTCAATATAGTCGTCAGGCTATCTTTAGTGATGCCCGGATAAAAGCAATAAAAATTTGTCTTGCCAAAGAACTCTTGCTTGAGTTTTACGATGCACTCGCTGATTGTGCCTGCGGGGTGTGTTTGTCGATAGGAGTCGAGCCAGGCGATAATGGCTTTTTGGAACTCTTTTGCTTCGGGTCCTGCGGGCCATTTTGCGAAGTAGTCTCGCAAGTACCCTAGCCCAATGCCCGCGATGTCCTCAAAGGCCATTTGGGTTTCTTGAGGCGCGTCAGTGAACTCTTTAGATTTGATACCGGTGGTGCTAGCCCAGGTGGTTAAGCCTGCGAGTGTCGTCGTGCCATTTCTCCCCAACTGCGCAATGTTGGTGATGAAATAGTCGAAGAGTTTCGCCGCGGGGGATGAGGGTTGATACGTGGCTCTTTTATCCAAGGCTTTCCACAATGCCGTGTCCATCTCTGTGGCTTTAGGGGCAACTAGGTCGATCTGCAAGGCCTTCAATATGTTCGCAAGTGCCTCTGATCTGATGCCCACGTACGTGCAGTAAAAATGTTCGTCGTTGACCATCCTCTTGACTATATCGAAGAAATCCTTGACTGTTCTCGGTGGTTGGAGCGTGTCGAGCTGTGTGAGGAGATTTCTTTTGAGCGTTCTTTCGATTTCAGTTCCCTCAGGCAATCCTTCGAGAATCTTTCTCATGTCGCTGAGCCTAGTGGCTGTTAGCAAGGCAAATCCAGCTTTTGCATTATCCGACGCATTGGCGAAAAGGTCTTTCCCCACACCCTGGATGAAAGTGAAAGCCTCTTTTTGGAGAGTTCCTATTGTTCCAGAACTTCCCAACTTATCCATTATTTTAATCAGTTCTGCCCAAAAAGTTTTGTCATTGGGTTTGTCTGTTGGAATCTTGAATTGATAATCCTTGGCGTCTGCGTACTGGATGTCCATGAGCTGGATAGTGCCGATGTCATATCCGAACTTATCCATAAATAGTTTCTTAAGGGCATCTGCATTCCCATACGTGCAGGCACATTGCCAGTAGATATCATGGTTTTTATCGGTAAATTCCGTTTTAAGCCACGATTGTAGATTAGCGTCGGTGGCATTCGGGTCTTTAATGAGGTTTGCTGTCTTCTGTAGGAGTTTAGCAGCAAACTCTTTTGCGGCAACCTTACTGGCATCACTTGGGGGATCAAGAAGCGTCTTGTACCAGGTAACGGCGTCAGCATATTTTTGAGGGAGATTTGAAGAGGCGTTGAAGAACTTAAGAAATGTCACCTGGGCTGCGGGGCCTGCATTCCAAAACGTATCAGCAAATATGTCCCGACCCGGTGTTCCGGGAGGGGTGAGCATATTCAAAAGCCATCCTTGCAGATCGGCAAGGGTTTTGTTCGGTATAAAGGCCACAAGGGTATCCCGCAGTCTTTCGGCGAGGGCTATCTCTTTTGGGTCTGGGGGAGTCTTGGCCTTGCTAGCTGTCACCCAGTCGTCGACTTTTGCCCGCATCTCTTCTAGAGGCGAAGCGCCTGTGACATTGCAAAATGCGGCTTTGAAAGCAGGTGATGCACCTGCGAAATTTAAAGCTTTGTTTCGGATGATTTCGATAGCTTTCGGCGTGATCAGGTTTATGTTTGCTTTGCTTCCCCATCCTCTCATTGCTGCGAGGAGTGCATCACATATGTTTGTTTCAGTTCCGGGTGCTTTGGCAATGTTCAAGACATCTGCATATTTCTTGTCCATATCCGTGGGCTTGAGCCAGTTCTGATCTATCGGATTTTGATCCGCACCACACGGCTCGCCTAGCATCCAGGCAATCCAACGTCTTGCCTCGAAAACGTCATCGCTTTGGGTTGTATCAAGAACAAGTCCAAATGCCATATAGATATCGACTTTTCCAAAGCCTTCGTCGCTCTTAAACCAGTCCGAAAGCCCTTTGGGAGTGCACTTCGCTGGGTCTACAAATAACTCCAAGATTTTATTCTTCATAGTTATAGCCACATTACACAGCGTAGATGAGGGCCCTTTGTCAATCCATTTTTGGGCCAACCGGTAAGTATCTAAGAGGCTATTATGCTCACCGGTGAGTTGCCACACCCAATTCTGGACCGCTCCAGACGTGTTGCCGTACCAGGTCCCACTATCGCCATTTCTAACGATCGTATTAATCCACTCAAGGAACCCCTGCTTATCTAATGAAGGATTACCCTTCATGAAATACCCAGTAATTGACCCTCTTATATGATTGAATAATTTGTTCGCATTAACCTTCTGGGGCGCACTGTCCGTACATCTGGAGCTGTTAATATAGGCTGCTGCGGCATCGATAAGATCCGTAATCCGATTCCATTCCCAATCATTTAGAGCCCCAAGTGTAGGGGTGCTTGGCATCGCAGCGGGAGCCGCTGGTGCAGGGGCCTCTGTGCGCAGCGGAGTTCGTACGCCTGCATCAGGCTCGGTTGTAGGCGCCTGTGCGCCTTTTACAGGCTTTGGAGCAGGCTTTGGTGGTGTAGGTGGATGTGGAGGCGCAGGAGCTGCTTTCGCGTGCTTCGGATGCTTGGCATGCTTATGCTTATGCTTAGGAGCGTGGGCCTCTGCTTCTTTCGCCGCATTCCCTTGGGCTTGAGTTTTTTTCTCCTCTTCTTCCTTCTTTGTCCCCCCCACCTCTCCGGGAGATCCATACTCTTGCTCGATTTGCTTATAAAGTACAAGCTTTTCGCCATAGGTTTTAGCGGCTTGGAATTTGTCTGCAAGTGCGTGAAGTTCTGCGCCGGGAGGGGGGCCTTTACGTCCCAGTGTGGGAGGAGGGGGAGGGGCAGCGTTTTGTCCTTCAGCCTGCTCTTTTAGTTGCTTAAACAAGTCCTCTATGAATTTGGAGAAATCGAATTCGGCACCTGGCGCCCCGGCTGCTGGAGGTGTAACCTCACCTGGCGCGCCCGCCCCAAGTGGAGGAGGAGGAGCTTTCATGGGTTTCTTCTCTCCACGCAGCTCCATAATGGATGGGAGCTGCGCATTTTTTGCTTGCTCAACAAGGTCCATGACGGTTGCCTTGATGGGGTAATGTTCTTTCAGTTCATTTTTCAGCGCGACTTGTTGATCAGGAGGGAGGGATTTTAATACCTCTTGGATCTTAGGGTCTTTTTCTAAGAGAGCCTGGAATTCTGCTTGTCCTTCCTCGGCGAATGCATTCCCGTTCTCTGGATTCTCTAGAGCCAGCTTAGAAAATTTTTCATTAATTTCCGCAGCCTTTGCATCAAGGAGCTCATGTAATTTTGTTTTGGCGGATTCGTATCCCTGGCCAAATTTGCCTTGTTCGAATGGGGTAGCACCTGAACCTAGAGGCAGAATAGGCATAATGTCACTCTTTGTTGATTACAACTGCTTAAATCAATGATCTAAAGCTGGCTTTGCTTATTTTTATTAATATCAAAAATCGTATTTATTATTAACAATTATTAATAACGCAATCTTAAGCGACTGTGTTCAAATGCATTCAGTATTCTTATTGTGGCGTAGGCATTAGAGGTAATTGCGAAATTCCGAAAGAAGCAGATTCAGCATCTCTTATGTGGCAGTAGCGGCGACCTGGCCTTGCGGTTCTACACATCTTTTTCTAGGGCACCCGGTAAAGCGATGATTTTTTTTACCGCGCAAGCGGTACATTAGCCGCGAAGCGGTGACAGTGGATAGCCGTAGGTGATCTGACGAGTACACGCCGGTAGGCGTGATTCGCTGGGAACCTACGGACGCATGTAAGGCAAGGCGTGGAGCCGGGAACCGGCGACATGTTGACCCTCGCATCTATTGACAATTCTGTCGCCAGTTCCTGGCTCACTCATATTTGCGCAGGTTCCGTAGGTTCCCAGCGAATCACGCCTACCGGCGTGTACTCGTCAGATCACCTACGGCTATCATCTGTAGCCAGTTCCTGGCAAATCACCGCTGTCGCGGTCTAAAGTAGCCTGACCACAATTTCGGTTGTTGTCGTATACAGAGATGTCAAGAAAAAGATGTGTAGAACCGCAAGGACCTGGCGCCGCTTTGTTAGAGATGCTCAGCTTGAGCCCTTTGTCTCGGTTCAATTAAGGGAGAATTTCCTTTCTACGGTATTGAAAATGCCGGGTGCGACTTTGTTTTGTTCGTCGAGCAGCTCGAGCTTGATCGTATGATCGCCTCGTTTAAGGCCATAGATATAGTAAGGCGCCCAAGTGAGCAGGATGCGTTGGATGGTGCCGTCAAGGGTGACGCGCACTTTATAGCCGTCTTTAGATAGAAGGACATTCGTTAGATAAAAATCAAAGAGGACGGGTTTTTTGGGGTCGTAGGTAATTTCGCCTTGCGGCTGGTTGGCTGTCAAATAGGGTTGAGATAGATCCACGTTGAGAGTCGGCGTTTTCGACCTGTAGTAGAATACCCGCGCCGTGAAGCTGCCATCGGTTTTTATGCTTTCTCCATAGGATCTGGCCGGGAAAACTCTTAGAACATGCATCCCTGGCGATAGATCCATCGGCAGGTCGAATTCTAGCACTTGGTCGTAATAGTCCAGGGTGTTGTCCAAGGCATCGACGATGGCTTCATTTCTGGCAATGTACGGGTAATTATCGACGACGATATGCAGGCTTTGGCCTTCCTCATTGTAGTTTGCGACTTCTTTTGCCCGGGGAAATTGGCTATAGGTGCGCAAGGGATAGCCATCCAGGCGGATCTGAATATCGACAGGGTTCCTTGTCTGGATATCTCTAGTCTGGGGAAAGACGACCCGGGTTTCGACATTATCCGAATCCGGAGTAGGTTTTACAGGAACGAAGCGAATTTCGCTTACGTTGGGTGTTTGTTCGTGCAGTTCGGCCGCATCG
>Ga0206803_1119_pt1 | contig 15837 bp, 10 predicted proteins | sample Alteio_BWOrgCont_61_FD_152909 | JGI IMG/M metagenome (GOLD analysis project Ga0206803, IMG submission 152909) | Enriched cells from forest soil in Barre Woods Harvard Forest LTER site, Petersham, Massachusetts, United States -... | ecosystem: Environmental > Terrestrial > Soil > Temperate forest >... | reverse complement strand
ACCAATCAGGTCTACGTGATGACACTCGCTGGCGCCAAGTGGCATTTGGGCCGCCCCGTGCCAGGGGTTGGCGGCCGCCTGGGTGCATCGGCGGCTGGAGCTAAGAACCAAATTGTTCTTATGGGCGGGTATGTGCTGGATGCCCAGGGCGATGAAATCACAGTTCCCGATGTGAATGTTTACATCGAAGAACGCAACTGGCATCGCGGCCAGGACATTCCCGTCCCCGTGGACCGCGCGGCCGTGGGAGTAACGCATGACCGCTTCGTCTACCTGATCGGCGGACGATCGAAAAAAGGTCCAGTCAACAATGTTCAGGTTTACGACGTCGAAAAAGATTCCTGGAGTCAGGCCACTCCTTTCCCTGGCACACCCGTCTTCGGCCTCGCGGGTGGCATAGCCGGCGAGACTATCGTGATCGTAGACGGCGCCAAGCCGGGCTCGGCGGACGGTTCGCGCTATGTGGCTTCGGATGAGTGCTGGCTGGGCAAGATCGACAAGAAAGATCCAATCAAAATTGAATGGAGCAAACTGCCTCCGCATCCCGGTCCGGCGCGCTTTGGAATCGCCGGCGGCGGAAGCGAACATGAGCACCAGATTTTGTTTTCTGGCGGCACCGCCGCTCCTCACAATTACAAAGGCATCGCCTACGATGGCGAGCTAACCGAAGCCTCCGCCATCACTTTCGCCTACGATTTGCACCACGGCCGTTGGGAAACCGTCAGCGAAGACACCGATGATCCCCGCGTCGACAGTCATCTTCTGGATACTACAGTCGGGCCGGTGCTCTTGGGCGGGATGGCGAAGGATCTGGCCGTCACCGCGCGGGTAACGCTGCTGCCCAAAAATGAGCGGTGAGCTTACGGCAAAATAAAGTTCGGCGGCGACGGCTAACGAAGAGCGGAATCGCCTGATCAGCGCGGGGAAATGGGGTATCCCCCTCCCCCCTCCCATCTGTGGAATCATCGAGTTAGCAGAAAATTCCGGTACTGTCCTAATAGTAGGACACTACCAAAATTCCCCGCAAAATCCGGACGTCAAAGAACTTAGATACTAAAATCCGTGAAACAAAGGACTTAGGGCGCGACGACTTGCTGTGTAGAAGACCGTCACGGCCTCGACCATGATCGCCGATTTGAATTTGGCGGACAAGGTCAGATGTCACAAGTGATTGTGGAAAACGTTAAGGACGAGTGAACTTGGTGCGATGTCCATGCTGCTCATCCTTCGAAAATCGGGGAAGGGTGAGGCAGCCTAATTCGTGGTGGCGCAGGAATGGGCCAGCCCTTAGAGCAATCACCTTCAACTACAACCGCCTTTCATCGCAGTTGGGCGTTACGAAGCTTTATTGGAACTCGAGCAGCACAATCTCGGGATTCGATCCCAGCCGCAGCGGCGGTCCCCAGGTTCCGGCTCCGCTCGAAGTGAAAACCTGCATCTTCCCGATCCGGCTTAAGCCATAGACAAACTGCCGGTAAATCCGTCGCGCCATCCAACTCCAAGGTAGGAACTGGCCAAGGTGGGTATGACCGGACAGTTGCAGAGAGACGCCGGCCGCCTCCGCGATCCCCGGATGGTCAGGGGCATGCGTCAAGAGAATGCTTGCGCGGTCGCGATCCAAGCCAACGCCGTGCAGGACCGAGGCAAGCTGCCCATTCTGAGTCGCGTTCCGGTACGGAACGCCGATAATCTGCAAACCGTCCACTTCCACCTTCTCATTGCTAAGCACGCGCACTCCGGCCGCTGCGATGGCATTCAGATATTTGCTGTCGTCTCCAAATTGCTCATGATTTCCCGCCACGAAATACACACCCTGAGGGGCCACCAGCTTGTTCAACGGCTCCGCGGCTTGCCGCGCGTCGATAGCCGTGCCATCATACAAATCACCCGCAACAAAAATCGCGTCGGGCTCTTCCCTTAAAGTCATCGCAACCAAGCGCCGCAGGAAGCTGCCGTTTCGCACGTGCCCAAGGTGCACATCGCTGATCAGTGCCGCTGTTCGTCCGCGCCACGCTGGCGGCAAGTTCGCAAGCCGCACCGTCGTTCGCGTGATCCGCGTCCAGCCTGCATTGAAAACTCCGTAGAGTCCAGCCATTGCCGCGGCACCGAACAGCACCTCCACGGTCCGATGAAAATTCACATTGAGGGCTGCCAGCCGCGCAATTGCAAAAATGATCCAGGAGGAAACCGCGGCGAGAAAGAGGAAGCTCACCAGTCCCATCCAAACCGCGGCAGCCCTGTAAAATGCGCGCAGAGCAGCATTGGTATAGCGAAAGGCAAGTAGTGAAGCGGCAACAAAGCTCACCGACAAAAGCCCGAGGACGAGTTTGATCCAGAACGCGCCGGGGGTTTCCTTGCCTGCGGGAGAAAAGGCCCAGGTCTCATAGAGCAGATAATGGATCAGGAAAAGAAGGGATTGAATCACTACGACAAAACCGATTAATTCTCTTCGTACACGCATGGTGCATTAGATTCCTTAACCTGCCATTTCGATTGTCGGGGATAACCTAGTGGCTGCAGAGTGGGGCTTCGCCTCGCGAAGCAGGCGACCACACTGTGCCGATAGTCTGGAATTCCCACCCTTTGCAAAATGCGCAAAGGGGCCACCCGCGAAAAAGTAGGGCGTGATTGATGGCTGTGGATTCGCACTGGAAAATAAAGTGAGCGCGGACGGTTCGCGCACAGCGGGATCGTCCGATCGGCGTTGGAAAATCGGGGTATCCCCCTCCCCCCTCCCCTCACTGGAATCATCACGTTAGCAGGAAATTCCCTGCAAAGTCCGGATGTCAAAGAACTTAGATGCTAAAATCCGTGAAGCAAAGGACTTAGGGGCTCGACGGATTGGCTTCTGCCAACCGTCACGGCCTCGACCATGATCGCGCAAGTGAAGGGCTGTGGACAAGGTTAGATGTCACAACCTCTTGTGGAAATTCCTGGGACGGTGCCTGTTCCCGTGGCCCCAGCCGCCCCATATCCTTTCGCAAGAATGCGAAAGAATGGGCACGCCCGCGATTCCTCGCTAAGGAATTGTGATGTCTAGAATGTCGTTCACGAGCTCTGGAAGCCCCTTGGCTCCCTCGGCATTACAGAGCAAAGCAACTCCGACGCCCGAACGCGGCAAGTAGCGAAGAAATGCTGTGGTCGAGAGTTCCAGCCCATTCATGCCTACCATATCCGCCTTCTCCTTCCATTTAGAAACGCCCCAACCAAGCCCGAAGACCGTCCGCGCTCCATCGAACGTGTGTTGTCCAGTCCACATCGCGTCGACCGTGTCGGGCTTGAGGACCTTGCCGGAGCCAACTGCAATGACGAAGCGTAGCAGGTCTTCTGCTGACGCATCGAAGCCCCCAGATGGATAGCGATTGCTGATGTCGTAGTAGTGGGCATTAGTGATTTCGCCAGCTGTGCCCTTCAAGTAGTCACGCCCCGCCACGCGGCCATCATTGAATTGCAGGTTCAGAGTCCGGTCGACCAGATACCCATGCACCCGACGAGGCACAATGGCATACGGATCGTCGAGAGCGAGTCCATGGATCGAATTTCTGGAAAAGAAGTCCATGGAAAGCTGCGGAAATGAGCGTCCGGTGGCCGCCTCCGCGGCTGCACCCAGGACCGTAAATGCCAATGAAGAGTATTCGACCTTTGTCCCAGGAGTGAATGCCAGGGGGTAGGCCATCATCACTTTCAGGGCATCCCGTGAGCTGGAATAGTGGACCGTGCTGAAGAGAACGTCTTCTTCATCCGCATAGCCCTTGACGCCCGACTGATGGGAAAGCAACTCCCGCAAGCTCACACTTTGGTAGAAAACCGGGAGTTCGGGCAAGTACTGGCGGACGGATGCGTCCAATGACAGTTTGCCTTGCTCCACCAAGTCCATGATGATTGTGCCTGTTATGGGCTTCGACAATGAGGCAAGCCGCTGAACGCTGGCCGTCGTGAGGGGCACGCCCTGTTCAATATCAGCTTTTCCGAGAGCCTTGGAGAAGACAATCTGGTTCTGGGAAGCCACTGCAACCGAGAGACCGGGACACCTTGTCGTCTCGAACCGATCATTGACGAGTGATTCGAGACGTTCCGGAACCGAGACGCCCTTGGTTTGGGCTTGCGCCCAGGCGCAGAGCAACAGGAATGACAGGGATGGAAGCAGCCGTCTATGCATAAATCCTGCGGGATCGCATAACGAACTCTTGGGAACTGAGAACTGCCTATCTTGCTCGCGCCAGCACCAGCGTGATGTCATCCGGCTGCTCGTTGTCGCCGATCCAGTCATCCACTGCCGATCGGCATCAGCAACACAGTGAATGCCCCGTCCTTCGCGTTCTTTGCGAAGGGCGGGACACGGAAATGCCAGCGCACATGGGTTGATCACACAGCGCGCTAACATGACAAATCAAGTGGCACAGGCGGCATCGCCGCCCACCCTTGCAAAAAACGCAAGGAAGGGGCAGCCTCTTGGAAATGGTCCATACAGAAATCGGTAAAGGTGGGCCAGCCGCCAGGCTCCTTCGAAAATCGCCAAGGGTGAGGCAGCCTCATTCGTGGTGGCGCAAGAATGGGCCAACCCCACGACGTGACGTTGGGTTGTTCTCCGAACTTTGCTCAAGCGTCCGCTACTGATGAAGAAGGGTCACTACATACCAGTTGGATCCGCTGTTCACGGGCAACAGAGTAACCGCAAGGTCAGGCTTTTTGTCGCCGTTAAAGTCGGCTGTGGCAATTGCGGCAGTTGGCCCTCCGGCCTCAAATCGGGTCGGCGGCGTCAACAACTTGCCCATGCAATCGCCGAAAAATATGTCCACCATTCCGCTCGAATCGCCGACGGCAACGTCAGGGTTGCCGTCCAGGTTAAAGTCTGCAACTACGGCTCTGGTGGGGATGCTGGTGGCGCCCAGGGAATAAGGAACGGGCGCCTTAAACGTTCCATTTCCGTTGCCAAGCATCACGAACAGATCGGATCCGCTCGTGATCAGGAGATCGCTTTTGCCGTCTTTGTTCAAATCGGCCACTGTCAGGAGTCCGGTCGTAGGGCCGGGCGAGACGACTGCCGGCCCAAAGGTCCCGTCGCCTTTTCCCGGGAGGACAGCGATGCCCGATGCCGTCTCGGCGACGACGTCTAAGTAGCTGTCGCCGTTGAACTTGCCCACCGCAAAATTGGGAAATGAGTTGCCGACCGCCGTAGGAATACCCTCCTGGAAGGTTCCGTCGCCGTTCCCTAGAAGAATGCTGATCCCGTTTAGGTCTGATGCTGCCAGGTCGAGCTTGCCGTCGTTATTGAAGTCACCCACCAACACGAGCTTGTGTTGAACGCCAACATCGAAGGAGTCGCCAGGGGTGAAGGTTCCGTCGCCGTTACCCAAGCAGATACTAATGCCGTTGTCTAGGTTCGCAACATCCAGCTTGCCGTCGCGATTGAAGTCGCCGATGGCGAACCCGAGACCGCAGTCGATGCTCGGCTCCTGGGTAAAAGTCCCCTCGCCGTTCCCCAATAGGACTTCACCGAACCCTCCCGTCGAGAGCAATAGATCGGGTTTCAAGTCGCCGTTGAAGTCGCCAACCACAAGATCCGGAATGAGACTGAAAGTGGGTGGATCAAAAGTGACCTCGAAACTTGGGAGAAACGCGGCGTTCCCCTTGAAGGTTCCGTCACCGTTCCCCCGCATGACGCTGATGCCGCCCGCTGCATTCCCAAAGGCAAAATCCACCTTCTCGTCACCGTTGAGATCGGCAGCCACCAACCCGAAACTAGAATTCGCCCCGTCGGCGACGTACAGCTTCTTGCCGGGGGTGAAGGAACCGTCACCATTGTTCAGGCAAATGCCGATAAATCTGGCATCGGTCGGACCGCCAAAAAGTGCGATATCGGGGTGGCCGTCCCCGTTCAAGTCCTGCACGGCAGGTGGGCCTTGGAACCCTTCCCCCTCCCCGCCACTTGCCAAGTTGGAACATGTATGGATTGTCGGAAAGCTGCCGGCGCCGTCCCCGAGAAGGACAGTGACGCCGGGCCCCACCACCAAATCAAGGTTGCCGTCACCGTTCAACTCTGCCGCAGTGATGTAGTTGCCGCGTACGCCGGCGGTGGTGATTGTCCTCGGCGATTGGAAGGTTCCATCGCCGTTGCCCAACATCACGGCAGCTCCGTTGACATGGTCCACGAGCGCCAAGTCGAGTTTCTTGTCGTTATTGAGGTCACCCGTCACCACACACCCGAAGCCGGCTACTGACGACGTTGTAATGGCCGCAGAGAAAGTCCCATCTCCCTTTCCCGGCAGGACGACGATGATGGGTCCGCCCAGGTACGCAATGTCGACCTTGTCGTCGCCGTTGTAGTCTCCTACGTTGGCCACGCAAGCTCCATTCTTCGGGAGCTCAGCGCTCGGGAGAATGGTTTCCCGCGGCGTCTGGAAGGTGCCGCCTCCATTGCCCAGCAGGACCGCTACCACATTTTGACCGGTGACATGGTCGATACCGAACACGGCTACATCAAACTGCCCATCGCCATTAAAGTCTCCCAATAAGAATTGGTAGTTATCCACTTTATCGATTCCGGTGATGGATGTGTTGATAGGAGCACCGAAGCCGCCGTTTCCGTTCCCCAGCAGGACGGTGATGTCTTCCCCGCCAGTGAAACCCAACCGCATCCCGATGATGTCGGTCTTGCCGTCCTGGTTTATGTCGGCGTTGAGAAAATAGCTGAAGTTCATTCCGTTGTCGTATCGCGGTAACCGAAGAAACTGGCCGTGAGCAGTCAAGGCGAGCGCCAGCAGGACGGTAGCATGTATGGCGGGGATTCTGGAACGCATGTTCTTGCTCCTTCCTAGCGGCAAATTCGGGCCCGGCGAGCCTGGCCACGCCTCTTCAGGTTCCAGCGCCGGTCAGGTCACCTTCTACTGACTACTGTAGCCCGACGTTGTCAACAGAGCGAGACGGCGGCGCGTGCCGGTCGTCATCGGCTCGGGCGTTGCATAGAACAAGCAGCGTACATCAGAAGGTAAAGAGCAGGCAATCTTTGCCCGCGGGATCGAACTGAGAAGCTACCTTGCCCGCGCCAGCACCAGGGTGATGTCATCCGGCTGCTCGTTGTCGCCGATCCAGTCATCCACTGCCGATGTGACGGTCTGGCTGATTTGCAGGAGCGGCAGGCGCCGGTTGGCGCTCACCAGATCGATCAGGCGGTCCTCGCCGAATTCGCCGAAATCGTTTTCCGGCTCGGTGACGCCGTCGCTGTAGGCCAGAAAGATTTCGCCGGGATGCATTTCCACGGCGCCTTCGTCGTACATCATGTGATCGAAGAGTCCGACCACCGTACCACCGGTTTCCAGGCGTCGCACGGCACCATCCTTCGCGATCAGGATGGGCGGAAGGTGTCCGCCGTTGCTGTAAGTCAGCCGGTGCGATCGCCCATCGTAAATTCCCAGGAAGAGCGTCGCGTACTTCTCCGGCGGAGTGCTCTCGTAAAGCTGGTGGTTGAGCAGGCCGAGCAAGGCTCCCGGAGAGACCTCAATACCGTCAGGCCACGCCGCCGTGATTCTGCCCGCGCCCGCTACGGCGCCTACCGCGACGGGTTCCCTCATTTGCGGCAGGCTCTCGATGCTGTAAGCGCGGACCGCGGAGTGGATGGTCGCCATGAGCAGCGCTGCCGAAATTCCCTTCCCGCTGATATCGCCCACGGCCAGAATCAGCTTGTGGGAGCTGGCCGTGAGGAAGTCGTAGTAGTCGCCGCTGACGGTGCGCGCGGGGCGGCAAAAACCATGCACTTCGAGCGACTCTAGTTCCGTAACCTGCCGTGGAAACAGTTGTGCCTGCACTTCCTGCGCAATGGCGAGTTCGCCCTCCAGCCGCTGCTTTTCCTTCTGCTCCTGAATCAGCTTCTCGATCGACTCCGTCATCGAATTGAACGAAAGCGAGAGTTGCGCCAGTTGGTCCGTTGACTTAACCGGAATGCGATGGCTGAAGTCCCCGCTGTCCACATGCCTGGTAGCGTCGTAGAGATGCGCTACCGCTCCCGTGACCGTCCGGGTCATCCGCGTGCCGATGATCAGGGCAATCAATTCGATCACGCCGAAAAAGATGAGGATGGCGAGAAGGGTATACTCCACCATCTGCACGAACTCCCCGAGGGCCGCGAACAAATGGCCGTAAAGCACTGATGGGCGAGTTCGAACCTGCACCACTGCAGACCCGGTCGGCTCGCGTTTTCCGGTTTTCCAATCGAGCACCGGCAGCGGCGCGAGGAATGGAACCTCGCGGTCCAGTCGGCCCATGGCAGCCGGCAACGTCCCCACGGCAAATGTGGGGCTAGGATGTAAATCCGCGCGCTGTGGATTCCTGCGGTCGCTGATCACAATGTTGACGTTATTCGTCCCTGTGTTCGCTGGCGGGACCGTCTGCGCTTCTCCCCCCCGGAATCCAGGGTCTTCCAACAATGTGATTTCGCCCAGGTCTGCCGCAATCTTTCCCACTAACGGTTTGTCGAACGGCTCGCTGGTAACCACGGTGAGCGTCTTTGATCCCGTCGAAAGCTCCGTAACCACGCGCAGATACAGGCCGTCGCGGTCGCGCGTGATTTCGCGCAGCTCGCTCTTTGCAAATGTGGGGAATGAGGGCGCAGCCCCTTTGGATTCGTCGCCCAGGGGCAAAAGCTTATCGTCCAGCCAGGCATACATCCGGCGTCGCTTCCAGGCTGCATCGCGCTTCCTCATCCCGGCCAGCGATTCGGCGGTGGGATTATCCCCACGCTCAAGGCGCGCCGCCAGTTCGTTCCCGACCGCGGCGTTCACCGCGCCCAGACTGCGCAACTGCGAGTTGATTTCCGAAGTCACTACGAACACGGCGAACTGACCAGCCAGTCCGTAAAGCGTGATGAATGTCATGGCCACCAGCAAAACCGCCGGAATCACGCCGATGAAGACGTAAGTCACGATTAGCCGGTTGCGCAGGCGCCACAGAATTTTTCGCTTCGACCACCGGAAAGCAACCACGGAAAACAGGAATGCCGTGTCGAAAACCAGAAACTTAACCCAGCCCCCAAGGCTATCGGCCGCCGCCGGAGCAAACGGCTTCAACACCATCTCAAGAGCGAACAGCCCTATCGCGAGACCCATCGAATACAGGGCTCCGCGCGCGACCCATCCCTGCGGCCACAAATCGGCGGCCAGCATTCTTGCGCGCAACCTCGAGTAAAACTGCTTCATGATTTCGCCGTCGGACTTGCTAAATTTCCGGATACAGATCGAAGAACGCTTCCAGGCTGGTGCGCAACTGCTTCTCGATCTCTTCCTTGCTGCCTTCGAGCACGTGCATGGTGACGTGCGCCTGGCCTCCGTTGGTAAGCTTCACCGGAGCCTGCCCCACTTCGGCCACATCGTCGGAAGGCAGCAGCCGCATGCCGTAAACCAGTGTCAGATTCGCCATGCCCTGAATTCTAATCGAAACCCGGTACCCAGTAGCCAGTACTCAGTACCCAGGTATCTGCAACCCAAGGTTTTCACTGAATACTGGGTACTAGGGTATTGCGCACTGCCTTTGGGTTATCATTCTGCCGTGCTTCCAAAACTCATTTCGATCGTCACTTCACTTCTGGTAGCTCTTCCTGCGGCATCGCAACAGGCTCCCGAGACCCCTTCGAGCGAACCGCAAGTAAAAGTGAACATGCTGAACGTCTGCACGCCCTCAGCCGAGGAACAAAAGGAAATCGCTGCCGCACTGGCGCGCATCCCGAAACAACCGCTGTTCAGCGATGACTTCGAAATCTCCCACGGCCGCTCCACACTGACTGAACCTCCTAACTTTCTTCAGCCCGGAAGCGGCACGAAAATGTCGGATGAACCCTCCGTCGCCAGCTACGTTCGCATTCGCCGCGAATTCTCCGTGCAGGCTCTGTTCGCCAGCGTGCAATACTCTTTTAGCAATGACGGTCAGAACATGATCGAGACTCTGGTGCTGCACGTGCGGGATCCTAAAGACCTGATCCAAGTCTCGATGGAAGACAGTGCATCGGCGATTAGCAGCGCGGAAGCCATGGTCGCGGCCAACACTCCGGCCAGCCGCATCCGGCTCGAGCGCTTCGGAAAGTCGTCCATCGCGCTGGCCCGTTGTGGCGCTTCGGAAAACGGACCGGCGCCGGATCAGAGCGCCTACGAACCGCTATTCCACAGCGCCTCCGAAGTGCTGGCCAACTACCGCAGCCTGCTCGGCGTCAAGCGTACCGTGCCCGCCGAGCTGGCCCAAATCCCGGGAGCAGGACCGAAGGCGACGCCAAAGAAAAAATCGACCAAGCCAGCCGCCAGTCCAACTGAAGAGAAGAAATGAAGAAGAACTACCCTGTGTACCCCGTGCCCCCTGTGGTAAAGGTTGGTTTTTTGCAGCGGCCGCGAGCAATGCATCGAAATCTGAATCCGGCAATCTAACGGCTATCTCATCATGAGCGAAACCCGCAACGTCGTCATCATCGGTTCCGGCTGCTCCGGACACACCGCCGCCCTTTACACGGCACGCGCCAATCTGAAACCTCTGGTGGTCGAGGGCCACGAGCCCGGCGGCCAACTCTCTCTTACCACGCTGGTGGAGAACTTCCCCGGCTTTCCCGAAGGCATCATGGGACCACAACTGGTCGAGAACATGCGCAAGCAGGCAGAACGCTTCGGCGCCGAATATCGCGTGGGGCATCTCAGCAGCGTTGACCTCAGCCAGCGCCCTTTCCTGCTTCATCTCGGCAAGCAACAGGTGCACACCAAAGCGCTCATCATCGCCAGCGGTGCGTCCGCGCGCTGGCTGGGGCTGCCCAACGAGCAGAAACTCATTGGACACGGCGTGTCTTCCTGCGCCACTTGCGACGGCTTTTTCTTTTCAGGAAAAGAAATCGTGGTAATCGGCGGCGGCGATTCCGCCATGGAGGAAGCCATCTTCCTCACCCGCTTTGCCACCAAGGTGACGATCATTCACCGGCGTGACAGCTTCCGGGCTTCCAAGATCATGCTGGAACGCGCTAAACAGAATCCGAAAATCCAGTTCCTCACCGACACCGTTGTCGAAGATGTCCTCGGTCACGACAAACAGGAAGTCTCCGGCCTCAAGCTGCGCAATGTGAAGACCGGCAAGGTCTGGGACTTCCCCACCAGCGCCTTATTCCTCGGCATCGGGCACGACCCCAACGCGAAAATGTTTGCCGGCCAACTCGACACCGATGCGGACGGCTACCTTAAGACGCACAACTACGTCCTTACCCGCGTCCATGGCGTCTATGCCTGTGGCGACGTGCAGGACCGCCGCTATCGTCAGGCCATCACCGCGGCTGGAACCGGGTGCATGGCCGCCATCGAGGTCGAGAAGTTCCTGGAAGAACACGCCGGCTGAAACAGTCGGCAAGCCTCGCGCTGGGCTGGCCAACCTAGCCACAATCCCGCGTTTTTTCTGGAGAATCGTTGCTCGATTACCGAGGTAATCTACTGCGCGCGTTAGATACCTCTTATTCTGAACCAGAACAAAATTCTTAATACGGAACCACCGACCCCAATGAGAAACCGGATTTCGGTTGCTTTATTTGTTCTAGTCGCGACACTGACGCTGGCGCCCAAGCACGCCCTTACCCAGGAAACTTCTGAAAGCGGCCGCAAGGTTGTCACCAGAGTGGCTCCGCAATATCCCAATATCGCCCGCTCCATGAAAATCCAAGGCATAGTAAGAGCAGACGTTCTGGTTGCTCCGAATGGAAAGGTAACGTCTATCGAAGTCAAGGGCGGCCATCCCTTGCTGGCGCAATCTGCCCAGGATGCGCTGCGCCAGTGGAAGTGGGAAACCGCTTCTCACGAAACTCACGAGATAGTTGAACTTCGCTTCAATCCTTAACTTCGCCGTCCATCCCAGCCGCAAAACACCTCGGGCTCGACCGCTTGTGGTCGCCGGGCCAGGCTGCAGCATGCGCTCGTTGTGATACAACGTTCTGTGCTCTTTATCGAATCATCGCTTCCGGTGGATAATTCCTCAGGTGCGGAATGTTAAGAGCCTTCTTCGTCCGGCTTTCCGAAAACCCATCTCTGCGCACTTTTGCCGAGAGCTCTGCGCTTGGCCGCCGCGTCTCCAGTCGCTTCGTCGCCGGCACGTCGATCGCCGACGCCGTCCGCGCCACCCAAGCCGTCAACCGCGCGAGCATGAGCGTCAGCATCGACAACCTCGGCGAAAATGTTGCTAATCCCGAGGAAGCCCGCCTCAGCGCCCAGCTTTATCATCAGATTCTCGACGCCATCGCCGCTCACCAGCTCAACGCCAATATCAGCCTCAAACTAACTCACATGGGGCTCGATGTAGACGAGAAGCTGGCCCGCGAAATCGTCAGCGGACTGGTCGCCAAGGCCGCAGCCATGGACCCTCCCGGCTTCGTTCGCGTCGATATGGAGGGATCGCCCTACACCCAGCGAACGCTGGACTTCGTCCACGAACTTCATGCCATGCCAGGAAACGCCAACGCCGTTGGTACCGTGATCCAGTCGTACCTGAGGCGCTCCGAGAGTGACGTCGAAAAGCTTCTGGCTGAGCGCATTCGCATCCGCCTCTGCAAAGGGGCTTACAAAGAATCTGCGGAGATTGCGTTCCCTCTCAAGTCCGACGTCGATGCCAACTACATCAAGCTGATGAAGATCCTGATGAAAAGCGGCATCTATCACGGCCTGGCCACGCACGATGAGACCATCATTCAGCAAGCCCAGGCCTTTGCCATTCGCGAAAAACTTTCCCGCGACTCCTTCGAGTTCCAGATGCTCTACGGCATCCGCCGCGACCTGCAGCGCAAGCTCGCCCGCGACGGCTGGCGCGTCCGCATCTACATTCCCTTCGGCAGCGAGTGGTATCCCTACTTCATGAGGCGGCTGGGCGAGCGTCCGGCCAACGTCCTGTTCATCGCAAGGAATTTACTGCGGTCGTAAAGCAGTGGCCAGTGATCAGTGTCCAGTGGTCAGTAAAACCGCAGCCGGCACCGTGACTGGCCACTGGACACTGATCACTGGCCACTGTACTCATCACTGTTCTGGGACTGCAGCGCCATCGGCGCGCGCGTCCGATGCTCCGTAATTCACTTTGGACTTTGAGTCGTGCAGAACGGCCTGCCCCCGGCCCATCGCCGTCGAGTATGCGTTCCTCACGTCGAATTGATGCCCCATCGCGGAAAGCTTTTGCCGCACTTCCAGCGGCACGCGTGACTCGATCACAATGTTGCAGCCGCGCTGCGGGCTGACCGTGAAGCGCGCGTTCTCCATCGCTTCCTGAACATTCATTCCGTAGTCGACCACGTTGGAAACGAATTGCGCGTGAGCCAGCGGCTGGTTCGCTCCTCCCATGATTCCGAAACCAATGTGCTGGTCCCCATGTTCCATGAACGCGGGAATGATCGTGTGAAACGGCCGCTTGCGCGGGGCCAGCGCATTCGGAGACGTCGCATCGAGCGAAAACAGGGCGCCACGATCCTGCAGCGCGAATCCCATGCCGCGCACTGCAATACCCGATCCAAATGCCTCGTAATTGCTCTGAATCAACGAAACGATATTGCCTTCGCGATCGACCACCGAAAGATAAGTCGTGTCACTAAAGGGCGGCGTGCCGGCCGCAACGTCGCAATTCGCTTTGCTGGGATCGATCAGCCTGGCGCGCTCCCGCGCGTATTCCTTCGACAGGATTCCCTTCACCGGAACCTTGGCGAATCGCGGGTCAGCGTTATAACGCCCCAGATCAGCATAAGCCAGCTTCATGGCCTCGATCTTTTTATGCAACTCGACGGCGCTCAGAGGTCCGTCGGGCGAAGGCGCAGAGGTCTCCATAATGTTCAGCATCTCGAGCGCCGCCATCCCTTGTCCGTTGGGAGGAAGCTCGTACACAGTCCAGTCGCGATAGGTGGTTGAAATCGGCTCGACCCACTCCGGCGAAAACTCCGCCAGGTCATCGGCCGCCATCGTCCCGCCCAGATTCTGCGATGTGCTGATAATCGCGCGCGCAATCTCGCCTTTATAGAAGGCATCCGCTCCACCCTCAGCCACTAACCTCAAGGCCTTGGCGAGATCGTGATTCTGAAAGACCTGCCCCACCACCGGAGGCTTGCCACCCGGCAGATAAACCCGCCGAGCCTCCGCATCGTTCGCAATCCAATCCGCGGCGTCATTCCAATATGAGGCAATGACTTCCGGAACTGGATAGCCATCATCAGCATAAGAAATCGCAGACTGAAAAAGATCTTTCCACGCGAGGCGACCGAAGCGCTCGTGCAGCGCGTGCCATCCAGCGACCGCACCCGGCACAGTGACGGAATCAATGCCCGCCACCGGCATAGCCGTCGCGTCCCTCGCCTTCAAATGCGCGATGGTCAGCCCGCGCGGCGCCCATCCACTCGCGTTCAACCCATACAGCTTGCCGGTTTTCGCGTCCCAGTAAATCGCAAACAGATCGCCACCCATGCCGTTCATCATGGGTTCGGTTACGCCCAGCACCGCGTTGGCGGCAATCGCCGCGTCTACGGCAGAACCTCCCCGCGCCAGCACCTGCGCCCCCGCTACCGAAGCCTGCACATGGCTGGTTGCCACAATGCCGTAACGTGTGATCACCATCGAGCGCGCGTTGGACCGATCTCGTGCCGACATGGACATGGAAGTTGTAAACAGGAGCGCAGCGGCTGCAATCCGAATGGAAATTTTCATGCTACACCTGTGTCAGTATTTCAGGGCGAGTTCAGGATACCCTGGCTTACCTCTTCAGCCCTGCGGTGAAGCTCGTAACTACCGTAACCGATTGGCTCACCTGTTGCGCAATCCGGTTGAGCAAAATTTTCTTCCCGTCGGGGGCAACATCGTAGAAAGCTAGCGGGGCAGACCAGTTGCTGACCACGGTCTGTGGCACGCCAAATTGGAGAGCTCCGCCCGCATCCCTCACCGGCACGGCGAAGATATCGAAAGTCGCGTCCAAAAAGTAAAGTTCCTTGCCGTCTCTGCTCCATCGCGGCAGTTGTCCGGCATTGGCCGAGACCTGGTATTTGGCCTGCCCGCCGCCAAAGGCCACCACATACACTTCAAATGCGCCGGATTCGTCGGAAGTGTAGGCGAGCCAACGGCCGTCCGGCGAAAACTTGGCAAAAGCGCCCCGCGACAACACCATCGACGGTTTGCGCTCCCCTTGAAGCGGGAGAGCCCAAGTCTGGCCTGTGGGACCACCTCGGGTATAGATCAGGTACTTCCCGTCGTGCGACCAGTCGCTGGGGTCAATCCCCTGGTCATCGGTGAGCAGAAGCTCCTCCGCGCCGCTGCCATCGGAGGGTTTACGGTAAAGATTGAAACGACCGGTGCGAGGCGAGGCATAGGCGATCCACTTGCCATCGGGCGACCAGACTGGGGAAGTGTTCGCCACTGGTCCAAAGGTCAGTCTGGTGCGAACACCGCGCGACAAATCGAGCACCCAGATGTCGTTCTCTCCCGCGTCAATCTGAAGTGCGATGCGGTCCCCTTGCGGGGAGACGACCGCCCCTTGCAGCTCTTCGAGCTTGTCAGCCACAGTGCTGATCTCTTTGCCGCTGTTATTCATCCAGACCAACTGCAGGTCGCCCGACGCGCCGCTGCCGAAAACCAGCAGCCCACCGCTGGAAGCCGAAGCATCCATATGCCAGGTGCTGGCGTCGTTCATAATGCCCTTGGCCAAATCCTGGGGTTCACCACTCAGTTTTCCTGAGGCGGGATCGAAGGGTTGTGCCATCAATTGATTGCCACGCGCGAACAATAGAAAACCGTCAGCGTAAACCGCGTTCGCTTGAGAACGGAACAGAGGACGATTTTCGCGGCCATCCAGCGATGCGTAATAAAGCTCGTTGTT
>Ga0206803_1117_pt1 | contig 15918 bp, 10 predicted proteins | sample Alteio_BWOrgCont_61_FD_152909 | JGI IMG/M metagenome (GOLD analysis project Ga0206803, IMG submission 152909) | Enriched cells from forest soil in Barre Woods Harvard Forest LTER site, Petersham, Massachusetts, United States -... | ecosystem: Environmental > Terrestrial > Soil > Temperate forest >... | reverse complement strand
GAATCGAAAGTCTCTCAACCGCCAGCGCAATGTGCGCCAGGTCAGCAATTGACCGGTGACCGTACTGAAAGTAGAAAGTGTTGAGAAACTTCTCTGCCTTCTGCGCGCTGATCTCGCGCAATGACTCCTTCATCGATAGCGCCGAGCGCGAATACTTGGCCATGGCATAGGCCTGAATCTCGGGCTCAACGCCATAAACCGCGAAGACTTCAGTGGAAGGTGCCGCGGTCTGCAATTTTTCAGCTGCCACCGAGCGTTCCGCGGCCGAAGCCCGCAGCGACGATCGGTGTGCCACATCGGACGACACTGAATCTGACGTTGATGATTGCTGGCTGGGAGGTTCGGGCATCGCGATCACTTCGTTGGTCACAGTCTGAGGCATGGGAGTGTTTGAATGTTAATCGGAGGACGAACAATGCGCAATGCGCTAGTGAGGATGATTTTCGCTTTCGCGTTGGATCGTTCGACGGCGCGCCGAATGGAAGCAACGACGCGTATAATTCCACGTTCCGACAAAGACTTTCGCAGAAGAGACTCACAGCAACCATCGGGAGAATCCTAATGTCCCTTTCCGGACGCATAGCGTTCGTCACCGGAGCATCGCAAGGCATTGGACGAGCCTGCGCTGTGAAGCTCGCCACAGCAGGGGCATCGGTAGCCGTAGCCGCGCGCAATCAGGACAAGCTGAATGAGCTGGTGAACGAAATCACGGGCGCCGGCGGCAAAGCCGCAGCCTTTGCCCTCGACGTCACAGACGAAGAACAGGTTAAGTCCGCGATCAAGGCGGCCATCGCGCAGTTCGGCAAAATCGATATCCTTGTCAACAGCGCCGGCATTACGCGCGACCAGCTCGTCATGCGCATGAAGCGGGCTGATTGGGATTCGGTGCTGCAAACTAATCTCACATCCGCTTATCTCTGCATCCAGCAGGTCACAAGTTCCATGCTCAAGCAGCGCTGGGGACGCATCATCAACATCACCAGCGTCTTCGGCCAGATGGGGCAGGCGGGTCAGGCCAACTACGCCGCGTCAAAAGCCGGCCTGATCGGCCTCACCATGGCGGTTGCGCGCGAACTGGGATCGCGCAATATAACCTGCAACGCCGTGGCACCAGGCTTCATCGAAACTCCAATGACGGACGTGCTCGGCGAAGAGTTTAAGCAGAAGGCCGCCAAACAGATTCCGCTCGGTCGCGTGGGGTCACCCGCCGATGTAGCCAGTGCCGTGGCTTTTCTCGCGTCGGACGAGGCTTCTTACATCACCGGCCATGTATTAAGCGTAAACGGCGGGATGTTGATGGGATAGAACGCGCTCTTCGCAACCTCCGGTTCGCAACCTCCGGAGGACAAGGGTGCCGGCAATTCGTTTCTTATACACTGTTTAAGCATACCTGGATCCCAGCCCGTCAAGTCGTAGGAAGAAAGTGGCTTGGGTATGGCACTAATTTCCACTTGCCAGAAAATCCCCGTCTGGTTACTATGTCGCATCCTGAAATGCTCCCCCAGATCAACATCGGCGAGACCATCCGAAACTACCGGCTGCAGAAAGGCATGTCCCAGGGGGACATTGAGAAGCGCACCGGCCTGCTGCGTTGCTACTTGTCGCGCGTAGAAAACGGCCATACCATCCCGTCGCTCGACACGCTCTCAAAAATTGCCGGAGCCATGGAGATCGCGCTCTCGCAGTTCTTCTCCGAATCCGGCCACAGCAACGGCTCCAAGGGACTGCCGCAACTCTCCGACGACGAAGTTCGCTTCCTGAGCCAGGTCCGCCGCTACGCCGCCAGCCTCAACGACAGCGACCGCAAGCTGGTCCTCGCCATGGTCAAGAAGATGGCGTCGAATTCCTCGAAGTAGCCCTAGTTCCTGGCCGCTAGCCCACTCGACTCGATCCGCGTCACTTCTCAACCCAACTTTCCAAATCACATGCGCAATCGAGCTGTGAGGGAGTTGCCGAGCTAGCAGCCAGAAGCAGCCCCCTTACTTTCGTACCATGACCTCGGTGACCACAGGGTACCTCGCCGCCACGCCGCCTTCTCACTACACTGTGACTTGGAGAGCGTTGACTAGGAGACTCGCGAGTGACCACCGATGAAGAGCTGAACCTGCTCGAGACTCAGCTTCGCCGGCTGAAGATCGAGTACGAGGTTTACTTCAGCAACCCGACCAAACGACCGCCCACCGACGTTGAGTGGAAGGTGCTCTCCCTGCTGCGCAAGTTTTCCGACGGCGGCCGCATGAGCTTCTCCCAGCGCTTTCGCTATAACGAAATGGCTCAGCGCTACGCCATCTACAGCGATCTGTGGCGCAAGAAGTCCCGCGTCCGTGAAGAAGGCTACCGCCGCCCGCAAGATGCACTCCTAGGCGTACAGGGAGTTCGTCCCGAAGAAGATCACAAGCCCCACCACAACCCGGTCTATGGCTTGAGCCACGCTGCGGCCGCAGGAGCAGCGGGAGCCACCTCGCAGCCCTTCACCTTACACAACGTGGATAAGAGCGAGCACGAACAAGTGGAGCGCCTCTACAACACTCTGGTCGCGGCAAAAAAGAAGGCGGGAGAAAATGTCTCCGGCAACCTCGATTCTTTCAACACCTTCGTGCAGAAGAAAACCCAGGAAATCCGCAAACAGTACGGCTGCCAGGACGTGGAATTCTCCGTCGAACTCACCGACGGGCATGTAAAGCTGAAGGCTAAGGCGAAATCGTAATCGGGGAAAATCGTCTTACGCCGCCGAGTTGCTGCCAAGCGCCTTGGCATTTATCGGCCGCTGTTTTGACTATTCTCCATTTCTCGCGGTTCGGAATCATTCCAAAATACCTGGGACCCGATTACGAATAGAATCAAGCTTAGCGAGATCATGCGCGGTTCATATAAAGCCCGTCAACTCCGATTCTCTTCCTTGCCGAAGATGGCGCTGTTCCTTCTCTTCTTGATTGTGCCAACCGTGCTGCATGCACACACGATCTCAGGAACTGTTCAGGATCCATCGAGCGCGGTCATCGCCGGGGCGCGGATCGAAATCACCGGCGGAGATCTGACACAGCCAATCGTGCTTGCGTCGGACGGGCTGGGCAAATTCGCGTCTCCTGATCTGAAACCCGGGACCTACTCGGTGCGGGTGACGCGCGAGGGTTTCGAGCCTTTGATAAGAACCGTAAATTTGCAGGCCGCTGTCGAATTGCAACTCACGCTCGCCATCGCCAAGCAGCAGGAAGTCGTCTCGGTTCCGGGAAAGAGTCTGGCGTTTGCCAACACCGACCGCGTCTACCGGCAGCTTCGCGACCTGGGACTGGGTGAATCGTTCCACTTCGACAATTTCACGCTGACTTTGGACGCTGCAACTTTCCAGTTTCAGAAAGGGACTCTGACGTTCCTAAGCCCGGTGGATGGGGTGGTAACCGGCGCGATCTTCATCGGCGAAGGACATTTCAGTCTGAAGCCCCTGCTTGCTCTCGACGCGACTGAACTGAGCCGTCGCACCGGCGCAGCCGAAGTGAACGAGGACTTTAGCGAGGCGGTTTTCCGGTTCACTCGCGACGGCAGCCTGAAGTTCCACCCTGGCTTGGGGGATCGAACGGAAGCTGCATCCGAGGCCGCCGCAGTCCTTAGTCACTGGAGGGATCGCATGCGGCAGCGCCAGGAACACGCTCTGGGTTTTACCCAGTATCTGTTGCAGGGTGAAACCATGGACAACGTGGATGCCGATGTTCTGGCCGCGGTCTACAATCCGGCGCATCCCGAATTCTTTAATGCCTACCTCCGCGGCAAGAAGCACAAGGATCTCCGCTTCTTTGTAAGGAATCGCGTGGGTGCCGTGCCCCAGATCGACTCGCCGGAAGAGGTCTCTCTCATCAACTACGATCCCGACGGCATGGGAATGGAGGATGGCGTCTGGTATCTGGCTCACCTGAAGTCTGAATACTCGAATCGCACTGCCAATTCGCGCGAAGACCGCCGCCTCTTCGCCACCCACCGCTACAAAATCGAAACCGTGATTGCGAAGAACGGACACTTGTTCAGCACTGCCACGATCAGTTTCGAGCCTCTGGTGGCTGGCGAGAGAGTGCTCAAGTTCGGCCTCTTGCCCAATCTCCGGGTCACGCGGGTTGCGGACCAACTGGGCAGGGATCTTTACTTCGTACAGGAGAGCCGCAAAGAAGATGGCTCGTTTTACGCGATACTTCCTGAGGCGCCGCCGCTCGGAAAAGAAGTATCGATCACGGTTGAATACTCGGGCGACAAGGTGCTGGAACAGGCTGGAGAGGGAAGTTTCTACGTCCTCGCGCGCACGTCCTGGTATCCAAACCTGAATGGATTCGGCGAAAAAGCTCTTTACGATCTCACCTTCAAAGTCCCGCACCATTACAAAGTCATCAGCATCGGCAGACTGGAGAGCGAGTCGGTCGAGCAGGACTTGGCCGTCAGCCATTGGATAACGGCGATCCCCGTAGCCGTCGCGGGATTCAACTATGGCGCCTATGAAAGGCTCGATATACAGGACGACATCACGGGCTACAAAATTTCGGGTTATTACTTGAGTGAGTTGCCCGACAGCCTGCGCCGGAATCGTGCGCTTCAGTCCCTGGCGCCCCGCAGCATGACGAATTACGCCCTCGAACAAACACGGGCGCAGTTGCAGCTGTGCAGTTTCTACTTCGGCAAGATCCCCTACGAGGAAATCCACATCACCGAGCAGCCCGATTTTAATTTTGGACAATCCTGGCCAAACCTGGTTTACCTTCCCATCTCCGCCTATACGGATTCGACCCAGAGGTGGATGCTTTTCGGGTCGATCAACAGCAAATTCACCGGCTTCGTGCAGGAGGTGACTCCGCACGAAGTCTCCCACCAGTGGTGGGGACATTCCGTGGGCTGGGCCACCTACCACGACCAGTGGCTTTCCGAAGGGTTCGCGGAGTTTTCTGCCGGGCTATTTCTACAGCAGGCCGTGGGAGCGGACTGGCGAAAGGACTACCTCGAATTCTGGGAGCGCCTGCGACAGCGCATTCTGGAAAAGAACAATTTCGGCATCGCTCCCAATGACGCAGGGCCGCTGTGGATGGGACTGCGCCTGATTTCCCCTCGCACGGAGAGCGCCTACCAGAACGTTACCTATCCCAAGGGCGCCTACGTCCTGCAAATGTTGCGTTCGATGATGCGCAGCACGGAAGATCAGGACCAGGACAAGGCGTTCATCGCCATGATGCACGACTTCGTCGAGAGCCATCGCGAGCAGGCGGCGACTACTGAGTCATTTAAGGCCATCGCTGAGAAGCATATGACCAAGCTGATGGATTTTGACAAGAATGGCCGCCTCGATTGGTTCTTCAAAGAATGGGTCTACGGCACTCAGGTGCCGCGATACCACTTCGAGTACCAGGTCGCTTCGGGCGATGGTGGGCACTTGAAGCTGCACATGACCATTACCCAGAGCGAGGTCGACGACCACTTTGCCATGCTGGTTCCCGTGTTTGCCGATTTCGGCAAGGGCATGAGCCGTATTGGCCAAATCGGAATCGTCGGCAACAGTACCCGCACCGTCGATGTGCCGCTTCCAGCCCAGCCCAAGAAAGTAACCCTGAACGCGTACAAAGACATTCTGGAACGATAAGAAAACATTTTGGGACAATCCGTGGCTTGAGCGATCTACAACCGGATTGCTGATAGAATCTTCGGTCGCTCCCCACTCATCCTTCATATCCGAGGCCTCACATGTCCCGCAGCAGTTCCCGCATCCAGCGCGCCATCCTCAGCGTCACCGACAAGACCGGCCTCGTCGACTTCGCGCGCCAGCTCTCCGGTCTCGGCATCGAACTCGTCTCCACCGGAGGCACAGCCAAGCTGCTGCGCGACTCCGGCATCGCCGTCAAAGACATCTCCGAACTCACCGGCTTCCCTGAAATGCTCGACGGCCGCGTCAAGACGCTGCATCCCAAGGTCCACGGCGGCATCCTGCATCGCCGCGAAAATCCCGCGCACGTCGCGGCCGTCGCCGAGCACGGCATCCAGCCGATCGACATGGTCGTCGTCAATCTCTACGCTTTCGAGAAAACTGCTGCCAAGCCAGGCGTGGCGTTCGAAGAGCTGATTGAGAACATCGACATCGGCGGACCGTCCATGATCCGCTCCGCCGCCAAGAACTTTCATGACGTCGCCGTTGTCACGTCTCCGGCGGACTACCAAGCAATTGCCGAGGAACTCGCTCGCACCGGAGGCAAGCTCTCGCTCGAAACCAAGTGGCGGCTGGCACAAAAGGCCTTCGCCACCACTGCCGCTTACGATTCCGCTATCGCCTCAACGCTGGAGCGCATTCCTGACATCAAGAATTCTAAGCTCTCTGCTGCAGAAGCCTTCCCGCAAACCCTGCGCCTGTCCTTCCAGAAAGCCCTCGACCTGCGCTACGGTGAGAACCCCCACCAGAAGGCGGCTATGTATTCCGACGGCTCCGGCGCTGGCGTAGCCAACGCCCGCCAGCTCCAAGGCAAGGAACTTTCCTACAACAACATCGTCGACCTTCAAGCCGCTTGGGATCTCGCGCAAGAATTCGATCCGAATGATGCCGCTGTCTGCGCCATCATCAAGCACACAAATCCCGCCGGCGCCGCGACCGGCAAGACTCTCGCCGAGGCCTACAAACGCGCTCTCGAATGCGATCCCGTTTCGGCGTTCGGCGGCGTCATCGGAGTGAACCGCGCCATCGACGCCGAAGCCGCCGAAGAGATGCACAAGCTCTTCCTCGAAGTGATCGCAGCGCCCTCTTTCGACGAAGCTGCCAAAGCTCGCTTCGCCAGCAAGAAAAATCTTCGCCTCGTCGAGGTGAAAGCCGCACCCCAGAAGTGGATTCTGAAAAACGTCTCCGGCGGAATCCTGTTGCAAGACAATGACTCACGCCCTTTGCAGGACATAGACCTCAAGGTCGTAACCCAGCGCGCCCCCACGCCCGAAGAAACTCGAGCGCTGCTGTTCGCATGGAAGGTCTGCAAGCACGTCAAGTCCAATGCTATCGTCTACGCCCGCGACGGACAGACTGTAGGCGTCGGCGCCGGGCAGATGAGCCGTGTGGACTCGGCCAAGATCGGCGCCATGAAAGCGCAACTGCCATTGAGAGGAACGGTCGCCGCTTCCGATGCGTTCTTTCCGTTCCCCGACGGCGTCGAAGAAATCGCACGAGCCGGCGCGACCGCCATAATCCAACCCGGAGGCTCACAGCGCGACCCCGAGGTAATCGAGGCCGCCGACGGTCTGGGATTAGCGATGCTTTTCACCGGCGTGCGGCACTTCCGCCACTAGACAGCTCCACCGAGACAATCTAAGTGCCTATCGATCGCTATCGAATCAACAATCAACAATTGTCCCTTTACCAAACTTGACAATGAACTCTGCAAGTCCCCGCAGTCCCTGTACTTCCGCTTCGCTCTCGTCGCGCCGAAGTCACTGTTTTTCCCCAATCCCACCTGTATCAGGTTAGAATTGAGGCACACTACCCCGCCGCTTTTGCATCCAATCGGTATGGTTTCGGGAAGTGAGCGGGCTGCAACAGAATCAGCTCTAGCAGAATTAATTTCGGTAGAATCGAGTCCAGCGTCGTTCAAGGTCGAGCATGAATCGAATTTCTAGCGCTATCTTAGTGTTCTCAATCCTCGCTGCGGCCTCAGCCGCGCAAACCAGTCCATCCACGCCAGCCGATTCCAAGCCTGACGACTCCAAGGCCGCTCCGTCCAAGCCGGCGCAGGTTTTGCCACGCAAACTGGACCGCGCCGCCGCCTATTACCACTACACGGTCGCGCACATGTACGAGGAGCAGGTCACGGTCTATGGCCGCAGTGAGTTGGCGAACAAAGCCATGGAAGAGTACCGGCTTGCCATTGAAGCCGATCCGTCTTCCGAGTTCCTCACTTCCGGCCTCGCCGAACTCTACGTGAAAACCGGACGCATTCGTGACGCCGTGCTTCAAGCCCAGGACATCCTTAAGCGCGACCCCAACAATCTTGAAGCCCATAAGCTGCTGGGAAGGATTTATCTGCGGTCGCTCGGCGATATGCCCGGCGGCGGCAACGGTTCCGAGAACGTGCTCAAGCTGGCCATCGAGCAGTACGAGCAGATCGTCAAGATCGAGCCCAACAATGTAGACGACCACCTGCTGCTGGGCCGTCTCTACCGCCTGAACAACGACTTGCAGAAGGCGGAAGTCGAACTCAAGACTGCAGTGCAGCTCGATCCTGACTCCGAGGAAGCCGTCACCACGCTCTCGCTGCTCTACAGCGACGAAGGCGACACGACTCACGCCCTGCAAGTGCTCAGCTCGGTGCCCGATACCGGACGCTCCGCCAAGTTGTACGCCGCACTGGGCGCCACCTACGAGCAGCGCAAGGATTACAAGAGCGCGATCGACGCTTACAAGCATGCCATCCAGCTGGACCGTGACAACCTCGATGCCATTCGCGGCCTCGCGGAGAACCTCTTGAACGATGGCCAGATTGACGCCGCCCTCGATCAGTACAAAGTGATCGCCGACGCTAATCCCGAAGACGCGCAAACCTATCTCCGGATCTCCGAGATCTATCGCCGCCAGGGCAAATACGACGAAGCGCTCGAAAGCCTTAAGAAGGCCGAGGCCATGGTTCCCGATGCTCTCGAAGTGCCGTACAACATCGCTGTGGTTTACCAGGCTCAAGCTCGCTACGACGAAGCTGAGAAAATTCTGCAGGATCTGCTCAAGAAGACCGAAAAGCCCGAGAGCAGTTACTCTCAGTCCGACCGCAATAATCGTGGCATCTTCATGGAGCGCCTCGGCATGGTCTATCGCGACCAGGAGAACTATCCGGCCGCCGTTGAAGCTTTCCGCAAGATGCTGACCCTGGGCGACGACAACTCCCGCAGTGGTTACCAGAACATCATCGATACCTACCGCGAAGCCAAGCAGTGGTCACAGGCCACGGCCGCAGCCAAAGAAGCAGTGCAAAAGCTGCCCAACGACCGCGAACTGCGGATGGTACTGGACTCCCAGCTCGCCGACAGCGGCGACCCCGACAAGCCTCTCGCCGACGTGCGTTCGATGCTCAAGGGCACACCCGAAGATCGCGACATCTACCTTCGGCTGGGAATCATGTACACCCGTCTGAAGCGCTACAGCGACGCCGAAGAGGCTCTCAACAAAGCCGAGCAACTCTCCACCAAGGCAGACGACAAGGAGTACGTCTACTTCCTGCGCGGCGACACCTACGAGCACGAAAAGAAATACGACGAGGCCGAAGCTGAGTTCAAGAAGGTTCTCGCCATAACCCCGCAGAGCGCCGCGGCCCTCAACTATCTCGGCTACATGAATGCCGATCGCGACGTACGTCTCGAAGAATCGCTGAATTACATCAAGATGGCCGTGAGCCTGGAACCCACGAACGGCGCTTATCTGGACTCCTTGGGCTGGGCTTATTTCAAGCTCGGTAAGTACGACCTCGCCGAAGAGAACCTGACCAAAGCGTCCCTGCGCATGGGTTCTGATCCAACCGTGCAGGACCACCTCGGCGATCTCTACCAGAAGACAGGACGCCTGAAGCTGGCTGCGGCTCACTGGGAGCGCGCTGTCGAAGAGTGGAATAAAACGATAGGCCCGGAACTGGACTCCGTTCTGTTCGCGGCCACACAAAAGAAACTCGACGCCGCCAAGGTGCGGCTGGCCAAGGAAGATTCGGGTAAACAGCAATAAGTACCGGTGCTCTCACTCGGTACCGGGCACTGAGAGCTAGCATTTCAGGAGGCCTCTTTCGTGAAAACCTTCAAGCTCCCGGCCTTCTGTTTAGCCTTCGCGGTCTTGGGGCTTGTCCAGCTATTAAGCGCCCAGCAGCCCAAAGCCGCGCCCGCTCCGGTGCCCGCGCAAATTGCCGCCGCCCAAAAGGTGTTCATTGCTAATGCCGGCGGGGAAAGCCTCGAGACCGTCATAGACGAGACTGTTTTCAACGGTGGCCCCGACCGCCCCTACAACGAGTTCTATTCCGCAATGAAGAGTTGGGGACATTTTGAACTCGTATCTTCCCCCGCCGATGCCGACTTGGTCCTCGAAATCAGCTGGGTCCTCACGGATACAGGATTGAGACTGCCCGTCCTCGGACAGCTTCGCCTGGTGGTGATCGATCCCAAGACGCACGTCACGCTGTGGAACTTCACGGAGTATGTGCGAGGAGCCTTGCTGCTGGGCAATCGTGACAAAAACTTCGATCAGGCGATGAACACCGTCGTGGCACGCATGAAGGCATTGATGTCCCCGCCTTCGCCCACCGCGGATGCGACCCAGAAGTAACTTACACGATCGCATCGACTGCGAGAGCGCCCCTTACTGGCAACTCGGTACTAGGTACTCGGTACTGACACCTGTTAAACTTCGCAAATGCTGGCCGGCTACGCGGTGCAGGTGGAACATTCCCGCGGACGCCGCATCCCTGAACCCCCGCATCCCTACCGCAACGACTTCCAGCGCGACCGCGACCGCGTGATTCACGCCCGCGCCTTCCGCCGCCTCGAAGACAAGACTCAGGTTTTCACCCGCCGCTATTCCGACCACTTCCGCAACCGGCTCACCCACACCATCGAGGTAGCACAGATCACACGCACCGTCGCCGGCGCACTTGCACTTAATGTTGATCTCGCCGAGGCGCTGGCACTGGTCCACGATCTCGGCCATCCTCCATTCGGCCACGCCGGCGAAAAGTCGCTCGACGCCGCTATGCGGGCCCACAACCTTTCATTCGACCACAACCTCCACGCCTTGCGCATTGTGGAAGATTTCGAGCAGCGCTATGCCGCCTTTCGCGGCCTGAATCTGACCTTTGAAGTGCGCGAAGGCATTATCAAACACTCCCACGACTACGATGCGGTGAGCCATCCGGAACTGGCGGAGTATCTTCTCGATCAGCGCCCTCCGCTGGAAGCCCAACTCATAGACCTGACCGACGAAATCGGCTACAACACCGCCGACCTCGACGACGGCTACGAAGCCCACCTGCTCACGCTCGAGCAAATCCGCGGAGGCGTGCCCGTCTTCGAACGTTTCTTCCGCGAGGCCGAGCAGACTTACCCAAATGCCGCCGCCAAGCTGAAATTCAACGAAGCGCTGAAAGGAGTGTTGAACCGCCTGGCGGGGGACTTAATTACTGATACGCAAGCGCGGCTGAAAAAAGCCGGGGTCGTAACTCTGGCCGACGTTCGTCAATACAAAGAGCGCCTGGCGGCATTCAGTCCCCAAGTAGAGGCCGAGCGCAAGCAGATCAAGGACTTCCTCTACGAGAATCTCTATTACAGCGTATCCCTCGCAGGAGAAAAAGATGACGCGGAACGTATCGTTGGCGAACTCTTCGATTTCTGGATGAAAACCCCCTCAGCCCTGCCGCACTATTACCAGGAGAAAGCCAGCCAGGAATCCCTGCCCCGCGTGGTCTGCGACTACATCGCCGGCATGACGGATCACTTCATCATTCAGCAGTATGAGAAACACTGCGGCGGAAGTGATCGATGTAGTTGACATAGACAAACGTAAGGTGAATAACGTCGCCATGGAACCGGCGGAGAAAATGGCCAAGCTCGTTGTCGGGCTGGCCCTGGTCGTGTTCGCCCTGATCGTTTCACTTGTTTTCGAGGAATTTCGGCACGGCAAGTTCGGTTTCGCCATTTGGATAATTGGGGCGGTGTTCGGGGCGATCGCCCTCGGGTTGTGGAAGGCAATACGACGTTGAGAATAAGCAGAAAAAAACAACTATTAGTCCCAAATGCCCTCCTCGAACGTCATCCATTCACGCAGTTTTTATATCAGGTTTCCCAAAATTACCCTCCCGGAGACGCTCTGGTCTATGCTTCAGCCAGGACCGGAGGTACAATGTCTTTGGATATCAAGCATTTAACTCTTCAACTTCAGGGCTGGGTTTGGCATCCAACCTGTACTAGAAAGGGCAGGCGCCAGCAGAGTTCGCGGCGTCTGAAATTGAGATTTTCAGGCTTGCGTTGCGTCAGCGCAGGCTGGCACGCCGATATCGCTTGCTTTTATATTTTGTTTTCGGGGACGCAATCAAAATCACGCAACACGCCCGTTTCGGCGTGCTGGAGTGGAGCCCCCAAATGCTCCCCCAAACTTGGAGGAAGTTTCTTATGAAAAACCGCATTCTAGTTACGATGCCGCTGGCCGCTGTGCTCGCATTTCCGGCCTTCGCGCAAACTTCGTCTACCGATACTCAAACCTCTACCCCGGCCACCACTCAGTCCACCGACACCGGTACCGGCAAGCAGCCTTTGCAGCCGCCCGCTCGTGAGGGTTTCTGGGGCCGTGTCAACCCGTTCGCCCGCAAGACTTATGTTAGGCGGCAGACCGATCCCATCCGCGACCGCGTCAACGAACTCGATGACCTGACCGCGAACAACAGCAAAGCGATCAAGGACACTGACTCGCGCGCCCAGGCCGGCATCAAGCTGGCTTCAGACAAAGCCAATGAGGCCGATCAGCACGCCGTCGATGCCGGCAACAAGGCCACCGTGGCGCAGCAGACCGCGCAGCAGGCTACTTCTCGCATCCAGACCGTCGAGACCGTGGTCGGCAACATCGACCAGTACAAGGCCTCGAACCAGACCGAAATCCGCTTCAAGCCCGGCCAGACCGTCCTGAGCAAGAACGCTAAAGACGCTCTCGACGAGATGGCAAACACGGTAAAGGGACAGCGCGGCTACATCATCGAAGTGGAGGGTTTCTCCTCTGGCAAAGGCCAGATCGCAATCCAAAACTCGCAGAAGACGGCCGAGTCAGTGGTCCGCTATATGGTGCTGAACCACGAGATTCCGGTCTACCGCATTTATCTCGTAGGTATGGGCAATACCCCCGCTCCTGGTACCGACGCTGATGCAAAGACGAAGCACATCAGCGGCGGCCGTGTGGAAATCAGCCTGCTGAAGAACGATCTGGAGCAGTTGGCTTCCAGCGCGTCTCCGGTCACTGCGGACCAGCAACAGCAACCGAAGTAATGCAGTGAACTCAGTTTGGGACCAAAGGGCGCCTCGCCCAAGTCCCTCCCCCGGAGAAAGCCCCTCGCGTAAGCGAGGGGCTTTTTTCGTATTGCAAGAGATCCCACCGACAGCCTAACTTCGAATGACGTATTGCCGCCACTCCAAGATTAGCGCACCCCGCCTAAGAGAGGCTTCAACCTCTTCGCGCTCGATATCCGCCCGGCTTGATACCAAGTTGGTCGAGCTTGGACTGTAGCGTAGTGCGTTTCAACCCGAGGCGCGCCGCAGCGCCGTCCGGTCCGCCCAGCTTGCCGTGGCAATCCCGTAGAGCGCGAAGAATGCGTTCGCGTTCCTTGTCGCGCAGATTCTCATTGCTGCCCATGGCGCCCAGGTCAACGGCCGCGTGCAATTCTGCTAAAGGAGCCTGCAGAACCGACCCCGGAGTGAGAATGACCGAACGCTCCACAAAGTTCTCCAGCTCGCGAATGTTGCCCGGCCAGTCCCACCGCACCAGCATTTCCATGGTTTTTGAAGGGATGCTTGTGATGGACTTCTTCATGTGAACGGCAAACTTGCGGACGAAGTGTTCAACCAGAGGCCGGATGTCCTCACGCCGCTCGCGCAAAGGCGGTATGACGATGGGAAATACATTCACGCGGTAGTACAAGTCGCTGCGAAACTCGCGCGCTTTCACGCTCTGCTGCAAATCCCGGTTGGTCGCCGCCAGCAGCCGGAAATTCACTTTCAAGGTCTGCGTACCCCCGAGCCGTTCGAACTCCAGGTCCTGCAACACGCGCAGCAGCTTTGGCTGCAAGCTCAGCGGAATCTCTCCCACTTCGTCCAGAAAAAGCGTGCCCTGGTCGGCCAACTCCAGGCGGCCCAGTTTTCGGGTAACCGCGCCCGTGAAGGCTCCCTTCTCGTGCCCGAACAACTCGCTTTCCAGCAATCCTGAAGGAATGGCGGCGCAGTTCAGCTTGATGAAGCTATTGCCCTCCCTGTGGCTCATGCGGTGCAGCGCGCGCGCCACCAACTCCTTGCCCGTTCCGGTTTCGCCCAGCAGCAACACCGTAGCGTCGCTGGGAGCCACCTTGGCCACCTTTTCCATGACCTCTTTCATCGCTCCGCTTCGCCCGATAATCTCCCCGAAACCCAGTTCCGTATCGATGGATTCCTCAAGGTAAAGCTTTTCTTCAGACAGCTTCTCCTTGGCCAAGCGAAGTTCTTCCGTGACTTCCTGCAGTCGGCCCACATTCTCGCGCAGGGCTTCGTCCGCCTTACGGCGAGACTCCTCCAGCTTCACTTTTTCCGTGATGTCCCGCTGGATGCCCCAGACGCGCACCAGCTTTCCATCTTCCAGGGTGCCGATCATGCTATTCAGGAAAATCTTAGGGTTACCGTACCTGTCGACTTCATGTGACTCGCGTTCCAGCAAACGAAAGCCAGAGCGGATGAACTCCCGGGCGAGCTCGATGTTACGCTGATCTTCAGGCACCATCCGTTCGCTCATTCGTCGGCCCCGAAGTTCCTCCCCGGAAATAAAACCGTACATTGAAGCCATAGCGTCATTGCATTCCACCATGACGGTGTCGTGCAGGAAACGACGAATTAATTCGTCTTCTGGAAGGTCAATCGGGACGGGTACGGCCAGATCGTCCCGATAGATGCCTTCGGAGCTTTGCGAGACAAAATTGCGGTACTTTTCCTCGCTGCGTCGCAGGGCTTCCTGCGCCCGTGTGTGTTCAGTGATGTCTTGCACAACAGCAGCGATTCGATCGATCTCTTTTGCACCCTCGATGGGGAAGTATGATGCGAATATCTCCCTCTTTCCCGCCTTGGGATAGTCGTACGTCATCTGGTACCGGACGACCCTGCCCTTAAAACACTCATCCAGCTTTGGCTTGAAAACCTTCTCAAAGTCCTCCTTGTTGATCACTTCGGGGACAAGGCGGCCTATGACCTGTTCTTTCTCCATGCCCCGAAGGTTGAGGAAGGCGCGATTGGCGATCACATAGCGGTAATCCCGGTCCACCACCGCGATCACCTCCTCTAGGCCTTCCACGACCCTCTCATATTCCCGCAATCTGTCCTCAGTCCGCTTGCGTTCGGTTATGTCGCGGGAGATAGTAATGACGTAATCTCTTTCCAACTGGACCCGCCTCATGCTGACTTCCACCGGGAAGGTCGACCCATCTTTTCGCCGGTGAACCGTTTCCATCACGAAAGATCCCGAGTTCCGCAACTCCTCCTTGATTTTCACCGTCGAAAACTTGGTCACAACAGGGTTAATGTCGAAGACTCCCAGAGTCAGAAGTTCTTCTCGGCTGTAGCCAAGCACCGAGCAGGCTTTTTCGTTGACATCGAGAAAGCGAAGCGTCAGGGGATCCACAACTTCAATGGCATCGTTGCTTTGGTCCACCAGGGTTCGAAACAGCTTCAGCTCACGAATCGTGTGTTCGCTCTCTCGCGCTTTGGCAAGCAAATCCTCGCTTGCTTCCCGCGCCAGCTTTTCCGCTCGCTTCTGTTCCGTAACGTCATGGGCCAGGCCGCGCACGATCGGTGTCGTTACGCCTTCGCGCCGCAGGGTGTTGTGGTATTCCCAGATGCGCCGCTCTCCTGACCGGGTCATCACCGCCAGCAGGCCACTAGCCTCTCCTAAGCTCTCGATCCGTCTCAGGTAGGCATCAAACTCGTCGCGGAACTCCGGCGCAACTAGATCCCGCATCGGAATCTGCAGAATCTCTTCAACGCTGTAGCCGAGTACTCGTGCCGGGGCGGGATTCACCAACAGCAGCCGGCCCTCAAGATCGTGGACGCACAGCAAGTCCTGGCTGTGCTCGACCAGATCCTGATACCAGTCTTCGTTGTCGTGGAGAGCCTGCTGGATGGGCTCCAGCTCGGCGAGCTTTACTGTAGAAACGCGACTCTTCTCTGGCCCAGGGT
>Ga0206803_1076_pt2 | contig 16002 bp, 18 predicted proteins | sample Alteio_BWOrgCont_61_FD_152909 | JGI IMG/M metagenome (GOLD analysis project Ga0206803, IMG submission 152909) | Enriched cells from forest soil in Barre Woods Harvard Forest LTER site, Petersham, Massachusetts, United States -... | ecosystem: Environmental > Terrestrial > Soil > Temperate forest >... | reverse complement strand
AAAGCGCATGGAGGAAGAAATGGCTACGGTCCCTCAACTTTTGCAGGAATGCTCCGACGCCATGAAGGAAGCTGCCAATTTTTTATTCCTGTCGCGAAATCCAAAGCTCCAGAAGGAGCAGTACGACAAGTTGATCGCGTTGAAGGTAAGGATCAAAGGTTTCAAACGCGGAGCAATCAAAGCTGGGGAAGAAAGAGCAGCAAACGCTCTCTTTCACATGCAATGTGCCCTCAATTCCCACGCATCTTTTCTTAAGATGTGGGTGTTCGTCAGAGCTAAAAATTTTCACAAGGCTTGGGATGCACTCATGGATGCCGAGGAATACCTTGCGATTGCTGAGCAGGCCTTTGATTCAGGCATGGAATTGGGCCCCCTCATGGAGCATTTTAAGAAGGTCGAGCACGTCGTATTTCCAGGCTTTGGCGTCTATAATAGCTGGGGAGCCGTGATCCGAGGGGGCAAATGCACAATTTGCGCAAAGCCCTTCCATGAATGCGAGCATATCGAATGGAAAATCTACTGGGGACAAATGTGCGTTCGGGTGCATCCAGAAATTGTCGCAACAGATCATTGGGCTCTTGTGACCGACCCAAAAGATCGCAGATGCATTCTCACTGAGCTTTCAACCGACGATGGTTTTATCCGAGACTATCTTACATGGAAAATCCTACGGAAAGCTGACCCGCAGCCAGACGGGACAATCGGGCAATTGAGGGGAGTGATGTTCAATAACAATTTAATTGAAGTCGACTAAGATCACCCTGCACCTTTTCGGCGAATCTGCCACCTGCTGCGGCAGATTAATTCCAAACTTAGAATACGTCCGATGAGCAGAAATCGAGAACGTCGCCTTCAGGGGGATCGGGTAAAGAGCAGCGAAAGTTCGGTTTTAGCCGTCGTCACCGCTATTCTTGTTCTCGCTACCTTCTGGCTCGTCTATGAAACCCGTCATGCCGCCACGCGACAGATAGGTGTTCAGACCTGGCTCACACTCGATGAACGCTTTGACTCAAAGGAAATGAAACAAGCGAGAAAAATTCTTGCCGCCCAACTCGACCCTTACGATCCAACCAAGTTCGACCAGATAGACGAAACAGTTCTGAATTTTTTTGAGGATGTGGGCGTCACTTATGAGAATAACGACTTGGATAAGGAACTCGCTGAGTCATCTTTCAGCTACGAGGCCAACTTCTGGTGGGCCGCCGCAGAGGCATTCATACATGATGATCGGAAAAGAAGTGGCGACGATCCCACTGTTTACGACAACTTTGAGAGTTTCGCAAAAGCTATGCACCGTTACGATCCGAAAATAAGCAACAAGGCTTTGAAGCAATTTCTGGCAGACGAAAAGGGGCTAAATCTTAACTAGGCGTCGGCCTCTAAAAGGTTATCGACTGCCGATACAGATTTGACCGCTCAGCCCTACGGCGTATCCTGGCTGGAACCTTCCTCCTCAATGGCCTGGACTGACCCAAGATTGCTTGCCGACGCCAAGAATTGGTATTCCCACATTTTCGACTACGAAGGGCCCGCCTGTTACGAGCTTGGCACCGGCGGGCCGCGAGGGGGCGACATTCGATGGCACTATGTTGGCGAAACTAGCAATGAGCGAAGTCGCATGAGTCAGTATGCTAGCTACGGCTCGCATTTGTCTGCCGACATTAGGTGGCATCTGCGGCACGGCTGGTTTTTGTATTATCACGGATGCGCGCTAGCCTCCAAGAATGCGGCCGTCGCTATGCAGAACAATCTCCTCCGGCGATTCGAATACGATTGGAATAGGATAGGAAACTAGCTGCGCTTGCTTTCACTAGGATCGTACTGCCGCCTCTCGGTCGCTCGGGAATCAAGCGCCAAGTATTCTGGGGTTCAGGTGGATCGCAACAGGGACGTGACGCCTCTTACTCGTTGCCTGAATCTTCGGCATCGCCAGAAAGCCTTACCTCGGCAATTTACGCCCCACTAAAGGATATGAATTCAATGACCGGAATAGAAAATCTCCAAAAGACAGTCGAGGCCTTGGTCGCCATTTCCAGCGAAACTCAAGAACGACCGACCAACTGGCGCGGCGAACAAGCTTCATTGGCCTTCGCCAAGCTGGCCATGACTTGCCTTACCATTCTCAAGCTAACGCCCGGGAGCACATATTTCGCGCCGGCTAACGGCCTCGCGATGTGGGATGTGTCGGCAATTGCATCGCAAACGCGCAATCTGATCGAGGCGTACTATCTGCTGTGCTATTTGATTTTTGAGCCTACTGATCCCGCTGAACGCGAGTTCAGAAAGCTGCTATGGGATTTCCATGAAGCATTTGAGAGGAATGAGATGCTGAGTACTGGGATCCCAGATTCGAAGAATCTTCCGGTTATCAGGAAAGGGCTCGAGGAGCGCCAACGGCGCCTTGAAGCCAGTCCCGTTTTCGCTGGCCTGTCGACGGGTCACCGCGAGCAATTGCTGAAAGGGAAGAAGTTCAAACTCGAATCTGCTATCGAACTGAGCAGAAAAGCAGGCATAAGTGAGCGCTTCTATCGATCCAATTATAAATATTTGTCGACCTTTGCGCACAGCTCTCCGTTTGCGATATCTCAGCTTCGTGAATTCCGTGCCGACTCGCCGGAGGCCAAGCAAGTTATCGAGACCGTGGTTAATACGGCTCTCCCCTATTCACTTCTTGCAATTCGAGAATTTACGTCCCTCTTTCCGGATCAACTGGTCAAACTAAACCAGACGATTTTGGCCGGTATTCATTTCTGGGAGGAAATCCTGAAATGGGAGAAGTCGGAGCAATTCAACTCCCCGTCGGATCCCTGAAGGCACCTCGGTCCTATCCCAGGCGCTCGCAAGCCCGTCTGGATCGTAGGAACCTCCGCGGCGGGGGCGGCTCACGCTATGTTTCGGGTTAGCGATGCCTCCTGTCTAGCTTTCGGGGTCCATCTCACTTCAAGAAAATGGCTTTGCGATCGGCCAAATCATTTTCCCTGAGAAAAACTCGTCGTCTCAAGTTGCATTCGAATCGCCGCTAAGAGCCTCACGAAGCTTTCGGCAGCGATTTCTCCCACCGAAGCGATCAAGATCGCCCGCTGCATGATTTCCGGCTTCCATTTCAAATTATCGATTCCCTTTTCAGGAAACTCCGCTTGGAGCCACCTTCCAACCCGTTTAGAAAAAGTGTACCGAGAAACAGGAGCATTTGCTTCAAGCCAGGCTTCGTATTTCACCTCAAGTTCTCCTGGAGAACCTTCAAGGTCTAGCTCCTGAACCAGCGCCTCGAAATAGCTGCCCTGCGGGACTAGATCCTCGAACTCTTTTCCGCTTGGGAGAAGCACCGCCTGGGTGTTCGGGACGTCCTTCTTAAGGTGCTTTTCGCGTTCAGCCGCATGGTTATCACCGTCAAGATAAACGACAACTCGGGTCCCTTGCGCTTCTGCCAATTTTGCTACGACTACATGATTCTGGCCCCTTCCATCTAGGAAATGAGAAAGTCCTAAAAGACGCTCGAAGTCGGCAAATCCATCAATATTAGCAGCTCCCAGCTTCGCACAAATCGCTGGAATACAGTGAACCTCCGTTGGGCCCTCTACGATAATCGTGACCGGCCCATACATAAGCGAGTCCACGGCAGTTAAGCCCCAGCTCGCACGAACTGCCGCAAAACCGAGCTCCTCCGGGCGTGGCACAACTACAGATGTTGGAAGCCCCTTAATCCTCGTCCTTTTGAGGAGGCGCACTTGTTGGGGTCGCATCGGATTAATCATCGAAGGCGAATGCGTCGAGTAGATCACCTGCGTATCGCCGTTCGAACAAAGATCGTCAAGGAACTCCCGCAATAAATGCTGCGCGTCAGCATGCAAAGAGTTTTCTGGCTCATCAATTAATACGATGCGGTGGAGTCCCCCCTTCCCTTCAACCAAAAGTCGGGCAAGGATGGTAACCATCTTTTTAGCGCCATTTCCTCTCAGATCAAATGCCGTAGTGCCTTGATGCTCATCTCGAATTGTAACTATCAGTTTCAATCTAGCCTCATCCGTACTCCTAAATTTAAATTGGAAATAGTCGCTTCGCGGCAACACCCTTCTCGCCTGTTCGTTTATTTTTCCCTCTGCTTGGCTAATAGACTCCTCCCATAACTCCGGACTCATATCTTTAAATTTGTCATGATTAAAATCAGCTGAGAATGCGATTTTTAGGAGTGCCTTCTCTAGCGAATTTAATTTATCTAGAGGAATGATCGGTCTGATGATTTCAGTGTTCTCATCAAATCCAATAGCCACGCATGTGGGGACATGAAATCGGACATTAGTATGCATCCCGCTATTCCATTTCTGGGATCCATTGCTCACTTCAAACCTAATTGTTCGTGCGTCTGGCGCTGGCAAATTGCGGAGAGTACCGGACCAAGGCTTCTTAACTTCATGGCCCGGTAGCCCCAACACCTCACTGATCTGAGTCAATTCGAAGACGCCTTCCAACGTATAGGCGGTATCCTTCTTCCAAGAGCCTTCGGCGCCCAGAAGATGATCGCGGTTTAAATCTTTCTCCCCGGCAGGGCCTTGATTGAGCAGTAATCGTATGGCACGGAGCACACTCGTTTTCCCAGCGTCATTGGCTCCGGTCAGGATTGTAACCTTCGGATCAATATCTATTTTGAGCGGTGCAGAAAACGGTCCAATTTTCTCGGCCAAGACATGGGTGAGACGCATATCCAGGAGACTCATAGCAACGAATAGGTGTTGCCAGAACTAAGCGTGCTAAATTGGTCACCACCACCTCCGGCGAAATAGCCTAACGGGCACCCTCGTTTCTTAATTTGCAAGGCCCGCTAAGGCCACAGGAACGCTCTTGTAGGGCTTCTGGGATCCCCATTCGGCCAAGGGGAACGAGTCGCGGCAGGGGCAGGCCACCTCCCGCGACCAGGTATCAGCCCTTCCGGCCTGCGGCTTGGAGGATCTCTCCAAGGTCGACTTCAAGGACGGCCGAGATCCGCAGCAGCGTGTCCAGGGTGGGATTGCGCATCTCTCGTTCAACGTAGCTCACGGTTTGCTGGGAAAGACCTGCTTTTGCTGCCAAGATATTCATGGACAGGCCATTAGCTTCACGTCTGGCCCGCAGCTCTTTGACGACAGCGGACGCGATGGCTTTGCGGCGGGTCTCCTCGGAAGTCACTTCGTGACCCTACTTCATCCTTCACTTGACACGCATCTAACTATAGTTAGATCCCCCTACTATGATTCTCCGACGCATTGGCCCCGATCCTCATGCAAATGGCGCGAAAACCGAATCCCTCCGAGGCTGCCCGGACATCCTCGAACTCGTCACCGGAGACTTCGCCGTGATCGGCCAGGATATCACCGCAGAGGCCATGGCTCACCTGCCGGCAACCGTGGGCTGCGGTCCTGACGAGCGCATCATCCGGATTCCCCGCAAGACCCTCGTCCTGGCCAAGCCTGACATCCCCGAGGGGTTGTAGGCCCCTTCCCTGCCATTCAGGAAGGCGGTATACTGGCAGGTAATGCCAGGGTTAACGTGGATAGATCAAAATTGGTTCTCGGTACTCCAGGCCCTTGGAATTATGGGTGGTCTGGCTTTTACCGCGATCGCTCTGCGGACTGACATACGGGTCCGGAGGGTGCAGAACCATTTTGCCGTCACAGAACAGCATCGGAAGCTGTGGTCTGAACTCTTCGCTCGCCCCGAGCTTGCCAGGGTCCTTGAGCCTAAGCTCGACTTGGCTCAAAATCCGATCACGAGCGAGGAAGATCTCTTTGTTACGCTTCTTATTCTGAATCTCAAAAATTCCTTTGTCGCAAGCAAAGCTGATCTGTTCGTCAGTCCCGAAAAGCTAGGTAAGGACATCAAGGGGTTTCTTTCTCTTCCCATCCCACACACTGTGTGGAAAAGCCTTAAGGTCGTGCAGGATCGTGAATTCGTAGAATTTGTTCAGCGATCAATAGCCGAAAGATGAGCCACTCCCGCCGTCTCATTTGTTTTGACGAATTTCCAGTGGCGCACATTAATCGAAAGACTTCCTTCGCGAGAGAACCTTATTGTTATATAATATATAAATGCGATTGTCGCTTAAACACAGATCGATTCCTCTCTCTGACCGATGGAGGCAAGGTCTGTTGCCCATGTGGAATCATGCGGTATTCGTGGACTGGCATGGGGTGATGAATAAGGAGCAATTCTGGGCGTCCTTGCTGATCGACCCGAAACACCGTCTCCACGCAGCCGCCAAAAATGCCAGCCATTTTCTATTCCACCAAAGGCCCGATCTCATCAAGACGTGGATGAAAGGGCGCATAACGTCCGACGATATAATATCGGCTCTACCAATCAACTATTCCGACGCCGATCGCCGTTATCTTACAAAACGATTATTTGCCGACTGTCGGCGAATGAAATGCGATGCTAGTCTACTTGCTGAGCTAAAACGTCTAGCAAGTTACCCAGTGCTTCGTGTGCTTGCTACTGACAATATGGATTGCTTCCTAGGAAGCATTGAACACATCGAAGAATTAGAGAATTTATTCGATATTGTGCTATGCTCGTCTTCGCTAGGTTGCCTTAAGTCGGAAGATCCACAGTCCTTTTTCGGACGTTGGCTCTCTCACAATGAGATTCGCTCGGATCAGAGCCTCTTGCTTGATGACTCAGAATCTAATTGCCAAGGTTTTAGAAATATCGGCGGAACATCAGTACACGTAGATTCAGGGAAGTCCGCCGCCCGTGCGCTGAGGGCTTGGCGATTAGCAATCACACACCCCAGAAAAAAGAAGAGCAGAGCCGTGAAATGATAGCCAAGCTCAGGCTACTTTTTGTTTCTCAGCGCCCTCTCTTCCCTGTTCGCTTCTCGCATGGCGGACAACGTTCAAATCATGAACTCTTGCTAGCTCTATCAGAGCGGGGAATATTTGAATGCGTTGCCCTCGGGCATGCCGATCAATCTTACCATGAAGCGTATGCTCCGAAGACTGCTGATTATGATGCTCTATCGATAAGGAATTATATATTGGGCGAGTCTTTTGCCACCTATGACTGCGGTTATAAGGCTACAATTAATTTCGACGAAGATGCTCACATGCAGTTGGTTCGGGAAACGATGAATAGTTTTAGTCCCGACGTCGTTGTGACCGGCCAACGTGGCTTTTTATCGATTATATCCGCTATCTCAGGCTATAGAAATTCCATCTTCGTAAGCCTTGATACCCTTCCCGGCCAAGGCGTATATTCGATTGATGATCTGAATTTTATAAATTCCTCTCGTGCACGCGCGCTAACTTGTTCGGAATATCTTAAAAAGGTCGTTGAGCCGTATATACCTGGAAAGTGCTCGATTGTGTATCCCTCATTTGGCAGCGTTCACCCCCGCCCAAACCGGTCAGAGCGAAAATCGATTGGTGTAATTAATCCGATTCCCGCCAAGGGAGGAGAGATTATTAAGCAATTGAGTGAGTTGTTTCCTGATGAGCAATTCTTACTCTTAGAAGGTTGGGAGGTTTCCGCTAAATTTAGCCTAGATACCTCTAATTTGTTTCGAAATTGCGCTAATGTTCGGTGGTGTTCTAGGACAGCCCAAATCGGTGACTTTCTATCTCAGCTCAAGCTTCTATTGGTTCCGTCTCAGTGGGATGAAGCATTTGGGCGCATTGCTTTCGAGGCTCAAATATTTCATGTACCCGTTATTGCCAGCCAAGTCGGAGGTCTTCCAGAAGCAGTAGGTAACGCCGGAGTTTTTGTTTCGGACTTTAAAGAGATAGCTGCTTGGGAATACGTCTTGCGAGATGTGCTGTTTCCAGACGATAAGCTAAGGGCGATACACAGCCGCATGGATATTCGACTTCAAGATCCTCCATTTTCGCCAGAATGTACCGTCTCGCAATTTTTAGCCGCTCTCCTTGATGATCCATCGACAACAAAAGAGACTGCGCTTGCCCTGGCGCACTGGTTGCCGCTCTTACCGCGATAGAGTGATGTGGTGTTCGCCAGGCACCCACGAAACCGCAGCTCTCCTAATTTCAGCGCTCCGGATTCCCCTAGTTGCTAAAATCGCAGATATCGGCGCAGGCAGCGGAGCACTTTTAGTGCGTTTGAGAGACTTGGGTTATAGCCATCTCTCGGCATTCGATATGGAACCGATAGCCCCGCCTCTCGACGAAATTCCTGTGAATATTTGCGACCTCAATGAGCCGTTCTGTGAAGGCAATTGCGGCAAATTTGATTTGGTAACCGCAGTGGAGGTAATCGAACACCTAGAATCTCCAAGGGCCTTTTTGAGACAATTGAGAAGCTTGGTATCCGCGCAGGGGACATTGATTATCAGCACTCCGAACATCGCAAATATTCTTGGCCGTTTCGAATTTTTCATCAATGGCTCCCTACGCTTTTTTGGTAAAAAGACATACCTTGAACAGCGCCATATATCAGTTTTGTCTCTCGACCAGCTTCGATGGGCTCTCGAAGAAGCCGGATTTACGGTCACTACCGTCGTAACTGCTGGCAGCTTTGTTAAACCTTGGATTCGAAGATTATATTCTCCGATGGCTGCATTTGTTCGCCTAATTTGTGGCCAACTAGCAAGTGGAGACGTTATTCTAGTTGTCGCGCAAGCCTCAACGATTCCCGATTTGAACAAACTCCGCCGCTATCGAGATAAATATCGCTGAATTGAGCTTAGAATGATCGTTTCGCTCAAGACCTCAAAAATTATTGCCATCGAAGGAGCGGTTTGCGGTGGCAAGACAGTGCTTTCCCGGGGCTTAACAGCGAATCTCTCGGCGGTTAGGTTGCCGGAATACATGGAGCTACTTCCCCTCGAACACTTGGCGCACGGGCAGATTCTACCACCCAGGCAGCGCTTCGAGCTGTTTCTTTCTTTAGATAAATATCGACTTAGCAACTGCCAGGGATGCGCGCTCTATATTTTCGATCGCAGCATTTTGTCGATCATTGCATTCGAATACTCCCTTCAAATGATGGGTCATGAGGTACTAGAATTAGCGGGTCTTCTAGAGTACTCAAAAGAAGCTCAGAGTTATGTACCCGACTTGGTCGTAACACTAAACGTCGAACCTTCGGTACAGGCACAACGGTGGGCGGCGAGGGGAAACCCGATGGACTCGATTTTCATTTCGCCGGTTTTTAATCAATATTTTTTAAGTGCGCTTCTAAGGATGGCGGCGCTGTTTGGTAGCTATTGGATTCACGCGACCTCACTTCATCCAGACAATGCCGCTCGCTTGATCGCCGACAGCATCGCTGCAATTCCTATTGCACACAACCGTATCAGTTACGGCCACCTAATCGATGCAGCATTTAATCACAAATAGGTTGTTGGAGGGCGGTGTCTATTTTGTGCTTGTCCGTTCTATTATTTCGTTGATCTGGCTCATTTGGCTTACTCGTTTTTTTTTAAGATCGGCTCACAAACCAACCGTGCTAAATGAAACCCGTCACTTGGTTTTATTACTAAAAGTTCTCCGCGAGGAAGCGACCATCGAATCAACGCTAAAATATATTCATGAGCAAATTTTCGATATAGGAAATATAATCTGCATCGTCGTTGGCACCGCACATGAGCGAAATGACGTTGGGGTAAACGGAACACTATTGGTTGCGAAGCAATTCGTCGAGCGATTCAAAGGTCGCCTAAAGGTCATTGAAGCACCCGCAACAGGAGGAACGCAGGCAGCCCAGAAAAACTACGGCCTGCTACACCTGGATACCAGTGCGGAGAAAACGTGGATATTGACACTGGATATCGATAGCCGGATTTCACGTTCAGCAATTTTCGAAGTGATCGAAAACATCAACCGCGATGTTCCTGTAATGCAAATGGGATGTCTGTTCTTGAGCAATTGGGCACGACTCTCGATTTTCCAGCGTGGACACGCAATTCATCAGTCGAGGTGGACGTTGGCCCATGAACTCCGACGGTTATTCGTCCACAATAAGATCTCTTCATCAATCGCTCATGTTGTGGGACACGGGTTTTGTATCCGTCGAGACATCCTCGCAAAATACGGGGATTTTCCGAAATCATTGCCGATTGAAGATGTGCATCTTGGATTCTATCTCGTAGCACATCGGCAAATCATTAAGGTATTGTCTTCGCTGGAAGTTGGCGACTCTCCAGACAACCTTCTGGCCGGACTTCGGCAGGAGTATGTATGGTCACATGGGGCAGCCGACTCCATTCGCTATGTCTTAGAAACCCGAAAGCGATTTCCTAGCATATGGAAAGCGGATAGATTTCGTATCGCAATGCTCGGCATTCACGGGACTATTGCTTACTTTTTCTGGTTAACAAAGAGCTGGATCATAATAGCTATCATCGTTCTGGGCCTTTGTGGACTATCCTCGGCATGGTTAACTTTAGGCTGCTACGCGATGGAGTACTGGGTGTGCGCGTACCTATACATGCAGCGATCTTTTATATCTCTCGCTGATTTTGCTGTCTCTCCGCTTTACGGCCTAATCGGGGCGTCGCGGAATAGCCTTCCGGCAGACATCGCCTTTGTTCGCCAAATGCTGCGAATTCCCATCACGAAGTTCAAGACACCGCATTCATAGGTCCTCGTCGATGGAAGGATCAAAAACTCAAAAACTTCGGCCTCGCGAGATCGTTGGCCTTTGCGAACGGGCACAGCAACTGCATGCCGCAATCCTTGATGAGAAACCGAACTATGAGGGGCTACAGTCACTCAATATCCCTCCATATCCACGAATTAAAGTCAGCAAAGCACTAGCGGAAAAAGTGGCACAAACGTACCATACCATTTTGGTTTCAGTCGAGGGCTCCGGTATTCAATTCAAAAAAGCGCGCGGAAAATACAATTCGGCTTCTTTCAGCCACCAGTGCAGGAGAGATTGCGGTCTAACATACATTAGATCCTAAAAGCCACAATTCTAGGGCTCGCAACTCTCCGCTTTCTGCGCGAAACCCCACGAACCATGCTCATAGGCAATTCTGTAGCGCGAATCGGTCTTTACCAAAAGTTCGAAAACCTTTCGTACCTGCGGAGTAGTCCGCTCATCGTCTGGCATAGCTAGAACCGAAGAATCATTCTTTAGCGCCCTGCTTGTGGAATATGTCCAGTCCAAATCATCGAATATAATCCATCCCCCAGGTCGCAGCAGCTTACTGACAAGAAAAAATGCAAATCCAGTCACATCCCAACTATGACCCGCATCTATATAACAAAAATCAAAAGACTCGTGGCGCCTCTCCTCGAGTAACTTCATCAATCGCCACGTGTAAGATGTCGGCTCGAAAATGGGTGTTACGAATTTCGACAGCCCAGATTCAATTAGGAGGGAATATATATTCGGAACAAGCGAAAGAGCACTACATCTGTCGATCGTTATCAAGCTTCCACCTTCAAGCTCCTCAAGAGCTCCGCCTATGTACACAGAAGAAACTCCATGATAGAACCCCAACTCAAGGCAGTGACTTAATTTGTATTTCAAAATAAAATCATAAATTTTCTGCCCTTTCTTTAGAGTCATATATGGTAGATCTAATGTCACTTCTTTAACTCGTTTTGGGTGCATAATATAATCTTTTTTTAGGTCGCTGGCTGAACTAGAATAATCTAAATAGGACCAAACCAGTTGCAGGATACCATAGTTCTGGGGCAACACACGGTGTAGTCACCCAACGCCCCAGCGCCACATTCTCGAAGACCGATTAGGTCTCCGGCACCCTCAATTGCCTTTGAAGAAAATCGTAATGCTCTCCCACATCTCTTCATCTGAAATCTGTTGCCTCAATATATCGTTGCTATAATTAGCGATAGCTATGTTGCCCATTTTCAATTCGGATATTAACCCCACAGCTTCATGCCATCGAATTGAATTTCCATGGCTATAAATTAACAGGACCGGACATCTTACGCGACCAATTGCGCGATATGCAGCAAGACTGCTGAATGGAGAATATAAATCGACATCAACTGCCGATAGCGCATGCAACTTTCCTTTGTACTGAGGTAAACTCGCGACCAACAATCCAACTTGGCCACCCCAGCCATCTCCAACTAAATATATCGGCCTCGAATTTATATAATAATTTCCGCATGCCCATTTCAAAATATTTTCAACTTCGGCCAAATCCTCCTTCGCGCTGTAATGGTAATTAGACAAAATGACGGAAAAGCCGCGTTTTACAAATCTGGTAACCAGATTTCTTCCGATATCAACTGCATCTTCACCTCGATTCTGGATATAAATGACCGTGCCTCTTTCGCTTAATTCAATTGGTCGTAAAAAATAGAGGTTATTATCGCCGACCCTACTTCCCAATTCCACTACATCAACATGGCAAACGGCTCTTTCAGAGAAGACGACACTCAGAATAAATACTAGGGCGACGGCACTCGATCCCCCCAACAGACCATAACCCATTGATCTAATTAGTATCGCTTTGCCGTCAGTGGATCGTGCGCATAAGACAATAATCAATATAGCACTTAAACCCAAGGAAATATTCAAGCTGGTGCTATTCAGCATGTATGTAAAAAGAACGTTTGCCGAATATGCCACGATGCCAGCAGATAAGCCATGTATAATGTAGCTGCTTTCGGTATACTTAGTGAGCCACCCAGCCGAGATCATCACAAGAAATACAACCATATAGATCCAGGCGGTAGCGAGTCCCTGTTCTACCGCCAAAGTAAGGTAATTACTTAACGCGTTCGCATAATTTCCCTTCATGTTCTCTGGTTCATACCATGCCGCGAAATACCGTCCGAATCTGCCATCACCAATTCCGTGTAACGCATTCGCCTTAGTAGCTGCGAGGGCTCCCTTCCATACCTCTATCCGGTTGACGATCGAGAGGTCAGAGCCGCTTGCAATCGACTTGAATCGATCTCCGGCACTCGGGATAAAAATTAAGGAAATCGCGAACAACATGAGTGCGGTAAAGCACCATTTTCGAAGTCTTCTATCGCAGCATCCAAGAAAAAGCAGCGCCGTTAGGTAGCCCATCCAGCCGCCGCGAGAATACGTTAGCATTAATATTGCCGTTACCGACAACATCGATGCTCCAAGTATTGTCTTCTTGAGAATCAGATAATCTTTTTGACTATCAACAAGCCCAGCAGCCGCGATTAAATTGACCAACACCATACCACACATAGCCGCACAATAGTTTGGTGAAGAAAACCAAAGCGCGCATCTCTCCCAGCCTTCATAGTAGAACTTCATCGCAATCTGCAAACGCTAGATGTCGCGTGCTTTGCAGCATGTGTTGATCTATTTTTGGATACCATCTGAATCGGCACATCCAGAAAATAGCCGAATTCTGGCGCTAAACTATGGGCGTTTACTAACTCCTGCCGCGAATAGCTCGCTTGCCCTGTGATTTCCAGTTTCGCGCCGCCGCCCGACCGGACAAACGGCAATTCCGGGCATTTGTCAGATTTTAGATGGATATGACGATTTAGAAATTCTCTCGGGATTTCTAGAACTTATATAGACCAGTAGCGCCGCGCTAAGAAACCCAAGATCACGTAAAACAGTACCCCATCCAGATGTCTGAAACCAAGGGGCAACTTCTGGACTGAAGCACCCGCATTTGGCAAATTCATTTCCTGTCAAATTCAGATAAACACCCAACGCCAAAAAAAGGAGGCAGAGTGGAATCGCTATAACTGCTGCCTCCCGTCTCCATCGAAGTGTTACGAAGGCAATTCCTAGGGTAAGCTCAATACCGGGGGTGATATAGAAGAGTGAATCTCGTAGCCAAGGGGCGGGAGCCAATTTCTCCAATATTCCCATGAAGGCGGCCGGATCGGTCACCTTCGACCAACCTGCTAGCAGAAATACGATTCCGAGTGCAAAGGACAGTAACCAGCCGACAGCATATTTTAGTTTATCGCCGTTCACCTAAGTTGATACTGATATTTTATAATTGCCCTGGCATACTAGAAACTGGGAGCCCATTGCTGCTCCAATCTAGCCAGCCGCCAATGTATGCACTGGCCTTTGGAAATCCATTGCGATCTAAGTACCGCGTGAATCTCAGTGCTGAGCCATCCCCCCTGCCGACATCATAGATGACGATATTCGGTGCGTTTCTGAGCTCCAATTTCTGCGCTTCAGATAGCGGATTATCTGCCCCACCGGGGATGTTGATTGCTCCCAGAATGTGGCCATATTCATAGTACGATTTCTCCCTGACATCGATGATAGCAACCGCGTGGCTGCTAGAAAGACGCACCAATTCCTCACGACTGCATAGCTCTATGCGCTGATAATTGGCCACTTCAGACTGACTAGGAATTCGCCTACCGACAGCTATTTTGCTGTGCCTTTCAACGAGAAAGATGACGACGGCACACACTGCCGAAAGAACAAATAACTTTATTATGACCGATATTGACTTTGGGCTAATTAGCATGACGGCAGAATCTTGAAACCGCATTTAGCGGCCGTCTAAACGTACTCTAATCGACCGACGTCGGCTACTAAAAGGTGGTCGAACAACGAACGGATCCTGCTAGCAATTTGGATTGCCATACCCCGTCCGTCGCTGGTCTGGAAGCCAGCGCCACAATTATGCGAAGATATAAATACGCTAGCGGGAAATCAGCCGGAACCAGGGCAATCGGCTTCGCACGCAGCCATTGCATCCTCACAAGCCTGCTCACAGCTAAGGTCCGGCCCAAGGTCACAGCCAAATCCTATACAAAGAGCGCATTCAGCCTCGCATGCTTTAACGCAATCAGAAGTCTGAGCCGAGGCTCTTTTAGGAGTCATCCCTAGTGCCAAGCATAGGGCTATCAGGATCGTAATTTTTTGTTTTGTTTTCATTTGCTATTGATTTTGTAGGATACTATTTAGCAGTGAGAGTTAGATATTTTATATATTCACCAACCGTATTTGCCGTCCATATTTCATAATTTTTCGGCACTTCAAAAAAGTCGTCACTTAATTCAATATTGCGTTTGATCTCAGTGAATGTGTGTTCGCTTATGAGCTCCCCAGATTTCCGAAATCTTTGAGCCGACCAGATTGTCGCCGTTGCGGGATCAATCGCGAATGTATAGACGTATGGAACGACGTCTTCCGCAGTCGGGGTGTTCGCAAATAGCTGCCGTGACTGACCAGTTTCGCTAATCACCCTCTCCTTATATTGAGCATTTATTACTTCTCTATCGCGGAGCTTCTGTTCATAGAATGAGTCTGGGACTCGAATGGAAATTTCAACCAATTTTCTATTATTGGAATCAATTAGTTTTGTGGCATATGGGATAGCCACATCAACCGGAATGGCATCATAATCCGGATCAATCTCACGCGCCGCATTTATAGTGTCTTGCACGTATTTCATATGAATTGCGCGCTTATGAAGCCTCAAACTCCAGTCCCCGGTTCGGTTTCTTAAGGTCACCACCGGCGGAACTTCATGTTGCGTAGGCCCAGCATTTATTGTCTTCAATTCCGCACGCTCCAAAAGCAATCCGTCAGGAGTGCGTTTGTAGTAGATCTCAGATTGCTTAGACCTGTTTCCGACCTTCTTAATCTCCAGGGTATATTCCGACTTCCACTCCTTTTCCTTCTTAAGCGCTTGTTTCAGAAGGGCGAGACCATCGCTATCCGAATAGTTATCTGCGAAGGTTTGATTTGCGACACTCCCGCAAAAGAAGACGATGAGGAATGCGAGTCGCAACATCAGCTTCAGAATTTCCGCTTAGATCTATTTCTGTCAACATTATTTTTGGGGCTCGAGAAAGGAGCTTTATCGTTGAACTTTGCAGTATTGTGCAAGTATAGTGGTTGATCGCATATAATATTACTATTCAAATAGATAGGGAATATGAATGTAGCAATGTACGCAATCTGTCAGTTGAATAACACCGCTAACGTTCAACCTCCCGCTTTTGCAGCAGCGTCTTGCCTTATCAAAATAGCAATACGGCAGAATCCTCAAAAGACACTTTACCACAGCGATATTTGCACGAATGCACTTGAGAGTTGAGGGAAATTTTGGGTTGAGAA
>Ga0206803_1116_pt1 | contig 16077 bp, 14 predicted proteins | sample Alteio_BWOrgCont_61_FD_152909 | JGI IMG/M metagenome (GOLD analysis project Ga0206803, IMG submission 152909) | Enriched cells from forest soil in Barre Woods Harvard Forest LTER site, Petersham, Massachusetts, United States -... | ecosystem: Environmental > Terrestrial > Soil > Temperate forest >... | reverse complement strand
CGACTCCGCTCAGGAAAGCAACTTACTTGGCGAGGTTAGAGTATTACTCGGCTTCGGGGGGGACTTGCTCTAACAGGCGCTTCCAGGTGCGCTGGTTTTTGCGCCAGGATTTTTTAAGGTCTTCGAGGATGCGCTCGAAGTCGGCGTTGGTGCGGAGGTTGTTCCAGGCGGGGTTTTTCTGGAACCAGGGGTAGTTTTCGTTGCCGAGGTAAATGGCGCGGCGGAGCCAGTGGAGGGCTTCGGTTGAGTCCCCTTCGACGGCGAAGTAGGTGGCAAGGCGATAGGCCATTTCGCTGTCGGCTTCGGCGGCGGCGAGGGTGTCGTCCTGGAGCAGGGCGGCGGCCTGGGAGCGTTCGTTGGCCTGCACGTAGCAGAGGGCGAGGGTGGGGACGGCTATGCGGAGGGACGGATCGTCTTGGATGACGCGCTCGAGGATGTCGATGGCTTCGCCGAGATTGCCGAGGCGCATTTGCTGGTAGCCGGCGGAGGTGCGCAGGAGCGGATGGCGCGGCTCGAGGGCGAGGCCTTTTTCGAGTTCGTCGCCGGCGAGCTAGAGTTGATTTTGATAGTGGTAAACGCGAGCGCGGTGGTTATAGAGGATGGCGGCGCTGGAGGGGTTGAGCTTGAGGGAGCAATTGAACTGGAGGATGGCTTCCGAGTACATGCCGTCGCCGCGGAGGGCGAGGCCGGCGACCATGTGCACGTTCCAGTCGTTGGTTGCGGTGGAAAGCATGTTGGCGATGCCGTGGCGGGCGGATTCTTTTTCGCCCCGGGAAAGGAGCATGTAGATCCGGTAGAGGTTGGCTTCAGTGGCGGAGGGGTCGAGGCGGAGGGCTTCGTCGAATGAGCGGCGGGCGTGCATGATGTGGCTTTGGCCGCCGAAGCCGTGGCGCGTGTATTGGAGTTCGGCGATGCCGAGGCCGCTCCAGCCGAGGGCGAACTCGGGATCCTTTGCGGTGACGCTGGTGAAGAGGGCGTGAGCGCGGTCGAGGTCGGCGCGCGCGCCGGTGCGGACCATGAAGGAGCTGAGCAGGGCGCGGGCCTGGAGGTACTCTTCGCTGACGGGGCCAGGGAGGGAGGCTTCGCGGGTGGTAGGGCGCTGGGTGTCGGTGGAGGGAGCGCCGATGTTGTCGGCGGCGCTGAGGCCGTGAAGGGCGGCGAAGACTTCGTTGGAGATTTCAGATTGGACGGCGATGAGGTCGAGCGACGCGACGCGGATGGCGCCGCCGGAGCGAACGCTTTGCGAGGCGACGTCGAGCAACTGCCAGTTGAGATCGAAGCCCTGGTCGGAGCGGAGGAAGCTGCCGGCGAGGACGAAGGAGACGAGCAGACGCTGGCCGATTTGCAAGGGATCCATTTGCGCGGTGGACAGATTCATGAGTGTGCTAGAGGGGCGGACGACTAGCGCGGGGATGCGTGCAAGGCGGGCGGCGATGGCGTCAGCGAGAGCATAGCCGTAGAGCGGGGCAACTTCGGTTGCGCCGAGGTTGGCGAAGGGTAGAACCAATAGCGATGTGGGCTGAGTGCGATCGGGAGAGGACTCGCGAAAGCGCTCCGCGAGCATGGAGAGGAAGCCGGTGGTGCGTTTTTCGGCTTCGATGCCGGTGGTAGGCAGGTTGGCGGCGGCCTCGCCCGGAATGCTGCCGGTCTCGATTTGCAGCGCCTTCATGATGGTCTTGAGCGCTTCGCGGACTTCGCCTGCGGAGGTGTAGCGCGCGGCGGGATTTTTTTCGAGACAGGTGAGGATCACGCTTTTCAGTTCAGGGGAAATGTTGGGGACGATCTGCGTGAGGTCGGGTGGGTCAGAGAATTGAATGGCGCGGATGGCCTGGAAGTCCTCGGAGTCGGGGCGCGCGAAAGGGTGGCGGCCGGATGTGAGCTCGAAGAGGATGACGCCGAGGGCCCACACGTCAGACTGCACGCTGGACTGGCCGGTGACGAACTGCTCGGGGGCCATGTAGCGGATGGTGCCGCCGCGCGCGGTGTAGGTGGCGGCGACGGAGGCATCCTTGGCGAGGGCCGGCTTGGCGGGATCGAAGCTGGCTTCTTCAGGGCTGATGCGGCGGGCGAGGCCGAAGTCGAGGATCTTGGCGAGGCCGCCGTCAGTGAGCATGACGTTTTGCGGTTTCAGGTCGCGATGGAAGATGCCGAGCGAATGGGCGGCTTGGAGACCGTCGGCGACCTGGATGCCGACGGAGAGGACGAGCTGCATGCTGGCGGGGCCACGGGCGATGAGGCGGTCCAGCGACTGGCCGGGGACATACTGCATGACGATGTAGGCTTCGTCGCCGCTTTCGCCCACTTCGTAGATGGCACAGACGTTGGGATGCTCGATGGCGGAGGCCAGGCGCGCTTCACGGAACACGGTCTTCCGCATCTGCTCGGCGGAGAGCAGGCCGGCGCGCAGGATCTTAAGCACCACGGGGCGCTGCAGGAGCGTGTCGTTGGCAAGATAAACCACGCCGCTTCCCCCAGCGCCCAGCCGGCGGACAATCTCGTAATGTTCAATCGTCTTTCGCGCCATTTCGAAGCTGGTATCAGTTTAATGGCGGCGTGCTCTCAAGAGTTTCACTGCGCAGGAAGCTTGCGGTGGAAAAAGGGGTGCCAGCGTGCCGCGGGCGGGAGACATAGAAGTGTAGTCAAGCAGCACGCCGGTCCTCCCAATAGTCCTCGAATCGGCCATTGAGATGGCAGCAGCGGAGGGCGATGATAGCGTTCGCCCCGCGGACAGACCAGAACATACCGGATTTCTTGAGCCGGGAACCGATTACGGTCTTGCATCCGGCTTCGATGACACCCGAGCCGACAAACAAGTGCTGGCGGCGAAACTTGGGGTAGCGCATACGCTCGGCATTTCTCTCAAAGTAATTTGTCTCGATGCGAAGCTTTTCGATGACTTCGGGATTGGTTGATGCGATGGAACGGAGGGAGAGGACCAGTTTTATGATTTTCCCCTTGTCCAGAAGCCGCTGGTGCTTTTTCATCCACGCCTTCTGCTTCACTACATCGTTGGGGTGTAGTTTCCGCGCCAACTCCCACAGGTGTTGGCGGGCGTGATAGAGATCGACGATTTGAATCGCGCCCGGGAAGTGCAGATCGGCTAGATTCCAGATCCATTCGGCGCCGTCGGCTAGAACGACTTTCTTTGCCGCGTTCTCCCAGCCGCGCTGATAGGCTTCCAAGTAGATTCGTTTGCCAAACTGTTCCGCCGTTTCGATGGCTCCGGTGTAGGTAGTTGAATCCGGATCGCGGATGGGGAAGCCCTCCTTGTCGTAGGTGGCTTGGGTGAACACGCATCCCAACTTGACCTCCCGCGTATGGGCCGGCTGACCGTCCATCTTGCCTTGGCGGCCTACAGTTTCCTTCTTGACCACCGGCACTCCGGTCCCATCCATTTCGACATAGAGAACCGGAATCGGCTTGCCGAGGACAGCGGGAAGATCCAGTTGGATCGCTTTGTCGATCTGCTCGCGCTCACGTCGAGCGATATCCTCTCCAATAGCTTCTGCGGTACGCTCCACAGACTTGGTAGTCACCTGCAGCCCGGCCAGGACTTTGATCTGTTCGCGGCCATGATCGAAGGGAGCATCCTGGCCCACCAGGGCCTGCATGCGGCGCACCCCGGGCGAGAACTCCGTGTGTTCGATATCCAGTTCCACGTCGGCCGGAAACTGCCCTTGATGACAATGCGGGCACAGGTAGTAGGGACGCGACAGTTCCCCCTCGCCCAGGGCGGTGAGAAGCCGTCGTGAGCGCAGTTCACGGTAAAGTGCCTGATGGCCGCATGGGCACGGAATGCTGCGCTGGTCGGCGGCTGGCACGGCAAATTGCAGCAACTGCGTCAGAGCCGCCGCTCCGGCCTGATGCAAGGCGGCGCGAAAGCCCATCTCCACCGCCTCCAGATCGAGGCCGCCGGTCTGCTTCCGCTCGGCGAAGATGCGGCTCAACAGTGTGGTTACTTCGCGCGAGATCTCTGCATGGATCGCCGCGGCCTTTTTTTTTCCTCTGCTGTGAGCGCATCCTTCACTGGCCGGACGCGACAGATCCTTTCATTGACCTCGATAAAGGACCGCTCCAGTTGCCGATAGCGGCGGAAGGCCTCAATCTCCCGTTCGGCTTTGCGCTGCTCGGCAGGCGTGGCGAAGCTTTCGGTGACCGTTTTGCCATTCACCTTATAGGTCAACCGCAGATGTGGACGGTGGCCCGGATCATCGGGAAGGTGGCAATGACAACCCGGACTCCCACAGCGGCCACCAGTCCCGGTAATCGACCCGGCGCGAAAATCTTCCAGCTCAGCAATCTGCCGCAGGACGGCGGCCCGTTGTCGTTCCAGATCGGCGAGTGAATCAGGCATGAGTTCCTCCTTACCTGAGCGTAATACTTACGCTCGGGTAATGGCCACAAAAAAAAGGAAAGCGCCTATTCCTAATTCTCAGGTCGCACACCCGCGTGCCGCCGTGCAACGAGCGCAACCTTCCAGAAATCTGCTACCTTCAGACTAGATATGAGCAGAGCGGGCGGAACGGCGCGGGCAGTATGCCTGTGCCTGATGGCGGGGTTAGCGACGATTTATGCGACCCAAGCTGTCTCCCAGCAGAAACCTCCCGTCATCCCAGAAAAGCCGCAGCCGCAAGAGCCGCCGGCACAGGCACAGCAGCCTGGCTCCGGGGCGCAAGTGCACACCGGCACCAGCAGCGGTCTCGACGCGGATGTGCGCCTGGAGAACCTGCTGGCCGATCATCAGTACTTCCGCGTGGCGGATGAGTTGGACCAGCTGCCGCCCGAGCAGGCGCAACTGTATCGCGGGATCCTGGCCAATCGAGAAAACGATACGAAGAAATCGATTGATTTGTTGGAGCCGCTGGTTGACAAGGTGGCGGCGAGCGGCGACCCGACGCACGAGAAGCTGTTGCGGAAGGCGCTGGCCGAAGATTATTTGCGCCAGGGCGAATTGGCCAAGGCGGCAAAAGCTTATCAAGCGCTGGAGACGCGGCTTGAAGGCAAGCTGAGCGGAGACGAGCAGGATGAGATTGAGATGCCTGTGAAGATGCTGCCGCTGGCGGCGGCGAATCCGCCCGTGACTGTGGATCCCTGCGGCCGGTTCGTGATGCAGGTGAGCAAGGATCCGCTGGGGTTGACGGACATTCCGGTGTTTGTGGATGCCATGCCGCACAGCTGGATGCTGGATCCGACGGCTCCGTTCAACCTGATTGCGCGATCGCTGGCGCACGAGGTGGGGCTGAAGGTTTCAGACCAGGCGGTGACGATTCACACGCTGACGGGCAAGCCGATGCAGGTGCACGTCACGGTCATCCCGCGGTTCACGATCGGCGGCAGGCTGACGATGCACAACATGACCGCATTTGTCTTTGATGACGCCGACTACTTTTTTCCCCAGACCAAATACCAGGTGCAGGGCGTGCTGGGGTATTCCGCTCTGCAGGCATTGGGCAGCCTGACCATTACGAGTGACGCGACCATCGAGGTGAAGCCGGACAAGAGCGATAAAAATGACGGGAGCAAGGATGCCGCGAGCGCCAAGGGCGCGCATTTTTTCCTGGATGGCGACCAGATCATCCTGGCCCTGGGGCCGGTAGGCAACGAGCGCATGTTCGCTGTAGATGCCGGGGGGCAGGAGAGCTACTTCACATCGCGATACTTCGACGAGCACGCCAACGACTTCATCGGTCAAAAGACGCAGCTGTTTTCGATTCCCGGCGGAGAGTCGCAGGCACAGCCTGCTTATGTTGCAGAATCAGCGCCGCTTGACGTGGGTGGAACCGTGGTGTACGCCCATTACATTCAGGTGCTTGCGCAGCCCGCAGGGAACGCCGTGCTGGACGATGTGTATGGAGTGCTGGGCATTGACGTGCTCGACCAGTTCCGGCGCTACACCTTCGATTACCGGAACATGCGCTTCAGCGTGGGGCCGCAGGACGGCGCGCAGTAGTTTCCCTTCCAGCCACCTGCTCGCGGACCACGATGTACCGCAATGCGGAGCGGCGTGGATCCGGACAAAGTCATCACAACTTAAGAGAGAAAAAGGTGTCCAATTGAATAAGGATATAGAAGCTCGTTTCGATCGAAGATCGAAGATCGAAGCAACCGATTTCCCTGATCCGAGTTTTCCACACAGCGCGTTGTATGTGACAAAGTGAGTAACGGATTCCGTGTATACTCGCCTACACGCTTCCCAAAAAACGCTCGACCAAACCCGGCGTAAAAAGGAACAATATGGCGGCTCACGTACTCCACATTGGGATGGACGACTGCCACCGCGTGGCGGTGCTTCGCAGCGCGGGCTACAAGGTGGAAGAGTATTATTCGCTGCTGCAGCTGGCGACGGCACTGGAACGAACGCAGGATGCGGACGCAGTAATTCTGACGGAGAGCGATAACATTCCTCCGGAAATGGCAGTTACCCTGACGCGGGAGTGTTCAGGACTTCCAGTCATCTTTTTCCGCAAGTCGAATGGCGAAGCCGGCGAAGAACAGTTCGACCTGGTGATCCAACCGCTGACTGCACCGGAGAAGTGGCTGCAGGAGGTGGGGGATTTGCTGCAATGGAGCGGCGGTGTGCGCGCCCCGGCGCAGACATTCCCCAATGAAGCGGTATCGCCAGGCATGGAACCAAGTGGATTGCGGCGACCTCCGCAGCGGGAGCGAGAACTCTCGGTGCGGGAACGGGCGCGAATCTCCGGCGCTGATCCCGCCGATCCGTGGAACTCCTCCCGCGGCAACTGACGTTTGAATCCTTTGGCTGTTTAGTGTCCGCGGCGGGGGGTCGTCTCGTCGACCGGCTCAGGCGGCAGCGCTGCGAGCCGCTTTTGGCCGCGGCGACCCATGTGAAACATGATCTGGCCGAAGACGAGCAGCACAATGCCCCACCACAGATTTGCGTTGACGCCGAGGCTGCGAGCGTAGAGTTCCGTGTTGCTATAGGTGGCCGCGCCGAAGGCGGTGAGGATGACGCCGATGATGGAGAACATCAGGCCCATGGGAATGCGCAGATCAAGATTCATGTCTACCTCAGGGGCTAAAGCCCACGATCAGGTTACCCGCATTTTCTGGGGATAAATCCCCGGCCTACCGCCCGATCATGCGAAGAAGATGTTGAGAGCGATGGCGCCGATGAGCACCGCGACGGCAAGTGCTTCAGGGCGCTTCCACCAGACGAGGTGTGAGGTCTCCGGTTTGGGCGTGAGGGAGTGGACCAGGCCAACTAACTCCGCTTCCGGTTTGGGTTTCGTACACAGGCTCACGACGACAGCAACTAAGAAGTTGATGCCGAAGGCGTAGATGGCGCCATAGAAGTTCTGCGCCATGTCGCTGGGGTAGTGGTGGATGACGGTGATCCACCCGCCGTGGATGCCGGGGCGAGCCTCGATGGGCAGGGTGAGGCCGTGATGCAGGATGGCCGCGCCGGTGCCGGCGATGAGGCCGGCAAACGCGCCATGGCCGGTGGCGCGCTTCCAGAACATGCCCAGCAGAAACGTGGCGAAGAGGGGCGCATTCACGAATGAGAAGACAAGCTGCAGCGTGTCCATGATGTTGTTGAAACTGATGGCGGCGTAGGCCGTGGCAATCGAAAGCAGGATGCCGCCGACGGTGGCCCATCGTCCGACGGCCATGTAGTGGCGGTCGCTGGCGCCCTTGTGAATGTAGGACTGATAGAGATCGTAGGTGAACACGGTATTGAACGCGGTGACGTTGCCGGCCATGCCGCTCATGAAACTGGCCAGCAGTGCGGTGAGTCCGAGGCCAAGAATGCCGGTGGGGAAGTAGTGGAGCAGCATGTTGGGCGTGGCCATGTCGTAGTCGAGCAGCGGCTGGCCGTCGGCCATGGTCATGGCCTTGCCGGTGACGGGATTGATTTTGGCGGGGACGAGGCCGCGGCCCTCGGACTGCTGCACCGAGACCACATTGATTTGGTGGACGATGGAGCCGTCGGGATTGTGGATCACCGTGGTGACGGAGTGCGGCGTGGGCAGGCCGATGGCGATGAGGCCGGGGAGAATCACCAGGAACGGGAACAGCATTTTGGGCACGGCAGCAATCAGCGGCACCTTGCGCGCGGAGTCCATGTTTTTCGAAGCCATCGCGGTTTGGATGACGAGGAAGTCGGTGCACCAGTAGCCGGCGCCGAGCACGAAGCCGAGGCCCATGCCGATGCCGATGATGTCGATGCCCATGGGGTTGGTGGAGGCGTGCATCACGCCCTTCCACTCGTGCATGTAGGCGACCGGGAGTGTGGCTTTGAGGCCGCTCCACCCACCGATGTTTTTTAGGCCAAGCAGCACCAGCGGCAGGAAGCCCGCGATGATGAGGAAGAACTGCAGCACCTCGTTATAGATGGCGCTGGTGAGACCGCCGAGGAAAATGTAGGCGAGCACGATGATGGCCGACAACACGATGGAAAAGGTGAAGATGCCCTCGGGCGGCAGGCCGAGGGTCTGGAAGAGCGAGTCGAAGACATGCAGGGCCTGAATGAGCCGCGCCATGGCGTACATGCTGATGCCGGAGCTGAACACGGTCATCACCGCAAAGGAGCAGGCGTTGAGCGCGCGGGTCTTCTCGTCGAAGCGCATGCGCAGGAATTCCGGCACGCTGCGCGCCTTGGAGCCGTAATAGAACGGCATCATGAAGATGCCGACAAAAATCATGGCGGGGATTGCGCCGATGCCGTAGAAGTGCGCGGTTTCGAGTCCGTACTTGGCGCCCGAGGCGCCCATGCCGATGACTTCCTGCGCGCCGAGGTTGGCGCTGATAAACGCAAGACCGCAGATCCAGGCGGGGAGAGCGCGGCCGGCCTGGAAGAAGTCCTTGCTGGTCTTCATGTAGCGTTTGAGGGCAAAGCCAATGCCCAGCACAAACACGAAGTAGAGCAGCATGATGAGCCAATCGACGGAGGTGAGTTTTGCGGCTGAAATCAAGAGGGCTGGCTCCTTTGCGCCTGGTGGGACGCCTGTAGAACAGTGAGACTCGCGGGCAAGTTACCGCTCACAACTGTAAGCAGTTGGGAGCGGGTGCGTCCAGTGGAAATTGCAAACGTTTTCAGGAGTTTGATCAGGCAATCGAGTAAAAGTTTCGGCGAGGCCTTTCATCTTCCGTTCACACTCTCTCGTCGACAATCGGTTTGCGTCTGCGACTCGCCACATTCCGAGGCCGATCCCCAACGATGTTCGAACTGATTGCTTTGTACCTGGCGGGCCTGAGCATTTTTTTCACCGGAATGGCAGGCATTTCCGAGAATCTGCGCCAAATTACGGGGCGGCAGTTTCGCGACTTGCTGAGCCGCGCAACCAACGACCCGATGCGCGCCGGGCTGCTTGGCATCGCCGTCGGCGCAGTCACGCAAAGCACATCAGCGGTAATGTTCATCCTCTCAGGGATGGTGGCCTCCGGTTTGCTGCCCCTGCGCCGTGCGCTTGTGGTGATTGCTTGCGCCAGCATTGGAACAACCGCTCTCGTCTTTATGGCCGCGATCGACCTGCATCTTCCCATTCTTTTCCTGGTGGGAATCAGCGGGCTCATCCTGGCGTTCAAACTGTTTGCGAAGTGGAAGCCTGGAATCGGTGCGCTGCTCTCCATCGGCCTGGTGTTCTTTGGGCTGGACATGATGAAGAGCGTGTTCCACGCGCTATCGGAGACGCAGAAGCTGGCCGGCCTGGCAACTCTCTTCAGCCATCGGCCCGACCTGGCATTCTTCCTCGGAGCGTTGATGCGCAGCGTCGTGCAGTCTTCTTCTGCCTGCGCCGCCATCACCATCACCCTGAGCCACGGCGGCATGCTCGGCGAATATCCGGCCATGATGACGCTAGCCGGGTTGGGGGTTGGCACTGCAGTGGCAGCCTGGTTTCTTTCCAGCAATATGCGGGGGATTCCCCGGCAGCTTGCGATTTATCAAGGCCTCACCAACATGGCGGCCGGGCTCGTTGTGGCCTCACTGCTGCTGGTCGAGCGGCTCAGCGGTTTCCCGTTGTTGCTGACGCTGGCGAATACCATCAGCACTTCAAACTCGCAGCGGATGGCTGCGATGTACCTGGTTCTGAACGTGTCAATTGCCGTGATCGGAATTGCCGGCCTGAGATGGGCGCCAGGCTGGCTGGCCAGGATGTCGCCTCCAACCCTCGAAGAGGACCTGGCGCGGCCGATGTACCTGCAGGCCGAAGCGTTGCATTCACCGGAAACCGCACCAGAGTTGGTCACACTCGAACAGATGCGTCTGATCAACGTGCTACCGGAGTATCTGGAGGCGGCGCGTGGAACCGCCGGGCACAAGTTGAAGGCGCTTCACGCGGGCGCGGTCTCGCTGGGTCAGGGGATCACGAATTTCCTTGAGTCGTTGATCGGGGAGCCGATCGCACCCAGCCTGGCCACTCGTGTCATCTCATTCCAGCGCAAACAGGAGGTCCTCCGCGCGCTCGAGGAAAATGTGCTCCTGTTTGCGGAAACACTGGGGCACCACGGTTCGGAGGAGCTTGCCGCGCACCTTGTTGAGGCGCTGGACACCATCCTGCTAACCGCCTTGGATGCGTTGAAGTCCGCTGACACGGTGGATATCGAGTTGCTGGTAAGCCTTACCGACGACCGCGGAGGCATGATGGAACGGCTGCGCAGCCGCTATCGCCCGAAAGACGCCGAGCACACCAGCGATGTTGCGGCGTTGCACTATGCAACCACGCTTTTTGAACGCAACGTGTGGCTTCTCCGCCAGCTTGCGCTATGGATGCGCGAAGACCTGAAGCTAAACAAGGCATAAGCTCTGGTTGCGCGGATACTCAGTGAGAAGACTGGCGCGAACGATGGATCAAGCGGCGCATCCCTCGAGAGCGGTTTCCCGATCCGCGTAGATGTCGAGCAGGGATTGGAATCCTGAGAGCTCAATCAGCTCCAGAATGTGAGACGGAACAGCAATGATTCCAGTACGTCCGCCGCAAGCCGCGGTGTGCTTGATGATACGAAGGATCGAACGAAGGCCCGCACTGCTGAGATAGGTCAAGCCCGAAAAATCCAGCAGGATATTGCCGTGCGCTTCGGCAAGGACGGGAGAGGCCTTCTCGTCAAACAAGGGCGCGCTGATCGTGTCCAGCCTGCCGGTAATCACCATGACCGGGATTCCCCGAAAACAGTCCACCTGCGAAAGCACTGACCCGGGAGCCGTGTTACTCATAAGGGAACGCTACTAAAGACCTGTCGTTTGTGGGTAGAGAAAAGTACCTCGCGCGGGCGATCAGCCGCCGTCGCAATCGCATAATTCACGGTCCAGTAACGTTGGCTTGCCGTTTTCGACTGTGCGTCATAGCCGAGGACTGTCTGGCTCCAATCCAGTGCGCCACTGACCACAATGGATGGGCCGATTCAACCCTCGGATCGGTGGCCAGTTTACACTAAAAGAGCATGATTGCTACGCTCACTTGGACCCCTGAGGGTGTCCGCTTTATCGACCAGACGCGGCTCCCTCTCGAAGAGAGCTATGTGCTCGCCACCACCTACGAAGAGGTTGCGGATGTCATTTTGACCATGGTGGTCCGCGGGGCGCCGGCTATTGGCGTTTCAGCGGCTTACGGCGTGGCGCTGGGGGCGGAGCGCTCCTCCGCGGCGACCGCGGAGGCATTCGCGCCGGAGTTCGAGACGATCTGCGCGCGCCTGGCGGGGACGCGGCCCACGGCGGTGAACCTGTTCTGGGCGATCGATCGCATGAAGCGGCTCTTTGTCGAGTCGCGTGCGGAAGGCGCGACGATGGCCGAGGTGCGGGAGCGGATCCTCGCCGAGGCGCGCGCCATGTACGAAGAAGACATTGCCGCGTGCAAAACCATGGGCGCGTTCGGCGGCGAGTTGCTTCCCAATGAGGGCGGCGTGCTGACCCATTGCAACGCGGGCGCGCTGGCCACGTGCGGCTATGGCACAGCGCTTGGCGTGATTCGCTCGGCTGTGGAGATGGGCAAGCAGATCCACGTGTACGCCGACGAGACGCGGCCATTTCTGCAGGGCGCGCGGCTCACTGCGTGGGAGCTGATGGCCGACGGCATACCGACCACGGTGATCTGCGACAATATGGCGGCCAGCCTGATGCGCGCCGGCAAGATAAAGGCCGTGGTGGTGGGCGCGGATCGCATCGCAGCGAATGGCGACTTTGCCAACAAGATCGGCACTTATAACGTGGCCATCCTGGCTAAGGAGCACGGCATTCCGTTTTATTGCGCGGCGCCGTGGTCCACCATCGACACCGCAACGGCGACGGGCGATGCGATCCCCATTGAGGAGCGCAACGCCGTCGAAGTGACGCACCACGGCGGCAAGCAGCTGACGCCGCACGGGGTGGGCATCTGCAATCCGGCGTTCGATGTGACGCCGGCGAAGTACGTGACGGCGATCATTACCGAGCGCGGGGTGCTGCGGGCGCCGTATGCGGAGTCGCTGCGGGAGATGGAGTTGGTGGCGAAGTAGCCCGGGTCGAGCATCTTGATCCGGATTGACGAGGCAAGCACAAAGACCCAACTGACCGCTTGCTGGCCGTGCGGGCCCTCCACGACGACATCAGGCTCATCAGCATTGACACGAAGCTTGACGTGTTTGGCGTACGGCGGGAGTGGTATTCCACCCTATGCCGGATCCACTTCAGCCAGGTGGCCCTTTCGCGCCATGGCGTCGATGTCCGGAATGCGCAGAGCCTTCCTCTCCGTCGCATCCGTGAGCACTTGGGCTGACTCCTGCACTAGCGCATACTTGTTTCCATACAGGTCTACAAACACCGCTTCAATGCCCCATGGGCGCCTCTGGGGCGTCTGCACAAATTCAATTCCCTTCCCCTTCAGCTCCTCGTAGCCGCCCTGGCAATCGCGCGTGGAAAGGACCCAGGTGGCGTTCTTTCCAACGCTATCCGGGAACCACGATGCGAGCAGGAATTCCACCTCGAACTGCTGCGGCGGGGCAACGGTCAGCCATCGGAAGCCGTGACCCCGCTGATCGACGCGCTTCTCAAAACCGAGCATCTGGGTGAACCATGCAAGGGCCTCATCCTGGTCGGTGACGGCGATGGTGACGGTGGAAACTTTGTCGATGGTCCGCAAGGCTACCCCCTTGCAACTAAGATTCCCTGGGCGCTCGACAGGCTGTATGACCAACCGGTCTTGCAATAATGAATAGATCGTGCTTCCACGCACAACACTCCTCCGGCTCAGGCAGCCTTCGATTGTCCGTTGCTTCCTGCTGGCGCTCAGCGCCTTTGTCGCCAGTCTGCGCCTGGGCGGGTTTCCTGACATTGACAACCTGCACGCCTCGCGCTGGCAGGTTTTGCCGATCTTGGCGGCGCTGTTCGCAATGGCGGAGACGGTGCGTTGCATGCACCGCAAATGGACCCTATACCAGGCCGGCGTTTTGATCCTGCTGTACACCGACGTGATGATCATGGGCCTGGCGGTTTTTTCTGTTCTTTTACCCGTAAATCATTTGTAAACACGGAAATCGCCTGCTATACATTGCATCGAGAATTACTCAAGGAGGTTCCCGGTGTTCAAAGGATTCCGAGATTTCATTTTGCGTGGAAATGTGGTGGACCTGGCCGTAGCGGTGATCATCGGCGCGGCGTTCACCGGAATCGTCGGCGCAATGGTGACCGACATCGTCAACCCGCTCATTGCGGCCACGGTTGGCCAGCCGAATCTCACCTTCATCACCTTCCATGTTGGCAAAGGGGAATTCAAGATTGGCGACTTGCTCGACCACGTCATCTCGTTCCTGACCATCGCCTTTGTCGTGTACTTCGGGCTGGTGCTGCCCATCAACGCGCTGCTGAACCGCTTCAAAAAGCCGATCCCGGATGCGCCGCCCGTGACCAAGGCCTGCCCGGAATGTCTCAGCGATATTCCGCTTGCGGCCAAGCGGTGCTCGCACTGTGCACAGCCCGTCTCGTAATGCTGAATCGGCCGAACCCCGACCATGGTCCAGACCGCAGGGGTTCGGCCTCTTTGATTCAGTCGAGCGAGCGCAGCGCGGGCGAAAACGAGAAGAACCCAATAAAGATCAGCAGCGACGTTCCCGCCATGGCGGCGAGAGCGTGGCCGGTGGGAATATGCCTGGAGAGTTCTCCCGCCAGCAGCGCGCCCAGCGGAGGAAGGCCCAAAAAGCTGGTGGCGTAGATACTCATGATGCGCCCCCGCATCTCGTCGCTCGACAGGTGCTGTATGGAAACGTTGAAACAGGAGACCATCAGGATCCCGCTGAATCCCTCAAAGAAGGCCAGGCAGGCGGAGAGCGCGAACCAGTGGCTGTAGCTGAAGCCGATAATGGCCAGGAAAAAGATGATGTGGGGCTGGTTCCCTTCGGGGTTAACGCGCGCAGAATCAGGTAGATCGAGCGTAGAGGCGACGCCCGGCGTCTCCGGATCGCCGGGATACTTGAAAAGGTATTGGACGGAACCGCGCTGCACGCCGCTGTCCGGCCGCCAGGGCCCCTGGGGGTATGTATCTCCTTTGAAATAACCATCATCCTGCGGGTCGGAGTAGATGAGCACGCCCGCCGCCCCGCGCTGCTCCGCGATGTACACTTTTACGCCGCGGAAGTTCGAGCCGTAGCGGGTGATCACGATTTTGCCGTGCAGATCGATGTGGTCGGCCGCCAATTGGTCGAAATCCTCCAGGCGGCCGTAGTTGGCGTAGACCACGTCGCCGGTCACGTCGCCAGATCCTGAAGATCCGTTGAAGGGCATCACGATGCGCGGATTGTCGTCGAACGGGTCGCCGGGAACGTGCTCGGGCTTCGGTCCGGTCATCAGCAATTTGCCGTCTGGACCGAAGGCTTCAACCTTCACCGTCTTGGGCTGGTTCATCAGCACGCGATAAGGCACAATCTCGGTGTCGAGGCCGGCGGAGCGAAACTTCTGCGCCACGTACTCCGCTGTCTTGTGATCTTCCGGCGTTCCGGCCAGGTGCGGTTCTGCGGTCAGAGTCTTCAGAGCTTCGCCGGCCAACTTCGCGTCGGGAACGGCGAGAAACTTCTCTTCGACTTTTGCTTCCGCGCTGAAATCGCGGTAGCCGAAGACGGAAGTTGGCGCCGCAGTCTGGGCTTGGATGGCAGGGAGAATCGGGAACAGCAGAAGACCGGCGGCCAGAGATTTGCGCAGAGTCATGCGGAGTGAGCCCTCGTGAGGAGAATCGCGTCCCGGACGGTCGCCGCCCACTGCTCGGCCCGCCCCGGCAAACGCAACAAAGACACAGCTTACACTAGACGTCTGGAGCATACGTCTTGAGCGCAGGCCCGCCAATTGAGGATCCTTCGGGCGTTGCGCCGAAACAGGCGGGGGCCCCAGTCGAGTTTCGCACGCGCCAGCCGCGAGAACAGTCTCAGGCCTTCCGCGCCCTGCGCAACCCCAACTTCCGCCTCTTCTGGAGCGGCAACTTCCTCTCCAACATCGGCACCTGGATGCAGAATGTGGCCCAGGGCTGGCTCATCATCACAATCACCAACTCTGCATTCTGGCTGGGTGTGGTGAGCTTTGCGGGGTCGATTCCATTCCTCGTCTTCACGCTGTTCGGCGGGGTCATCGCCGACCGCGTGAACAAGCGGCGCCTGCTGCTGGTGACGCAGACCGTGATGATGGTGCTGGCCTTTTTGCTGGCCGCACTCGCCTGGTTCAAGGGATCGAATGGCCAGCCTCTCATCACCGTTTGGGAGATCGCGGCCATCGCCTTCCTCAACGGCGTGGCCCAATCAATGAACGCGCCCAGCTACCAGGCGCTGGTGCCGCGGCTCGTCAAGCGCGAGGACCTCACAAACGCCCTCGCGCTCAACTCGGCGCAATTCAACATGTCGCGGATTCTGGGGCCCACTCTGGGCGGGTACGCGATGGTTCTGTTCGGCGTGGCCGGCAACTTCTTCCTCAACGGGCTTAGTTTTGTGGCGGTGCTTTGGGCGCTGGTTCGCATCCACTATCCCGACGAAAAACCGGCGCGCCGTGAAAGCATGTTGTCTAGCCTGCGCGGCGGGTTTGCCTACCTGCGTAGCGAGCGGCAGATGCTGGTGTTGATCTGGATGACGGCGGCCGTGAGCTTTTTCGGCATTCCGTTTCTCAGCTTC
>Ga0206803_1104_pt2 | contig 16408 bp, 17 predicted proteins | sample Alteio_BWOrgCont_61_FD_152909 | JGI IMG/M metagenome (GOLD analysis project Ga0206803, IMG submission 152909) | Enriched cells from forest soil in Barre Woods Harvard Forest LTER site, Petersham, Massachusetts, United States -... | ecosystem: Environmental > Terrestrial > Soil > Temperate forest >... | reverse complement strand
GGCCTTTCCTTTTTTGCAGTGACGGGCGCCATGTTATTTTCGATCTGCGGCGTCTTGCGCCTCGTCAGGTTTAACGTTAAAGCCAATGAAGTGAAAAGAGACGCGGCTGCGCAGGCTGCCTATAAAAAGCACTTCACAGGTTTGCCAATCCCTCAATCCGCCATGTCCGCTGTTGCCGTCAATCTCTTTCTTGCTTCACCATGGGGTAGCGAGTGGCTCCCGATGCCAGAGAATATCAAGGCGATCGTGTTGACATGCGTCATGATCCTTCTCGGATATCTTATGATCAGCCGCTGGAAGTTTCCCAGTGTGAAGGCGCTGCAATTTCGCGTGCCCTCGTTTCAGCTTGTCTTTGTGACGGTGCTTCTAGCCATATTTATCTTATATGGTTTTCTTTACTATTTCCCCCTTATGCTTCTTGTCGCTTGCTGGGGATATATCGCTGTTGCCTTCGTTCTCTCCATTATCCGCCTCATCGCGGGCAAGAAATCCAAGACCCTCGTCGACTTCGAGCCCGAAGAAGAAGACACCGAAGATTAAGTTGTTCTGATTCTTGTGTGGAGTGCGGCGACCTGGCGCCGCTTTTCTTCCGTGCGGCTTGACGCACGGGTCGGGCATCATCGAGCCGATGTCTAACAAAGCTCTGCCTAAGTCGCTGCACTCCATACCAGCTTTAATCTGAATAAAACTCGCTTTAGGCTCCACCCCTCCCGCTCACCTTAGACAAACTGTTGTCCCGCTTCCGGGCCCCTCTTTAAGTTCTGACATTGGGCTTTAGCCTGCGTGCTTACATTCTTTTTAGAGGTAAATGAAGACGCAGGCTACAAAAAGAAGAGCAGGACATGAGATGGCAGCAATTTTATGGATATCAATTACTTTTTGTGTCAAGGCCGCGGAAGGAGAGGGCTTCGAGGAGGTGCTCTTGGGTGATAGAGGGGCTGGCCGCGAGGTCGGCGATGGTGCGGGATACTTTTAGGATGCGGTTGTAACTGCGCATGGAGAGGCCAAGCGACTGCATGGCCTGGCCGATAAAGCGCTGGCTGGCAGTATCGAGCGTGGCGCAATGTGCGAGTTCTGACTGGCGCATGGTGCTGTTAGTCCGTCCAGGTCCCAACCTGCCTTGCTGCAATTTACGCGCCGCGATGACGCGCGATTGGACATCGCGGGAAGTTTCTGCGGCAAGCGATTGCTGGATCTCTTGAAAAGGTACGACGGGCACTTCGACCTGCATATCGATTCTCTCTAAAAGAGGGCCAGAGATCTTGGAACGGTAGCGCTGAATTTGCAAGGCCGTATCGCTGCACGGCTTTTGCGGATGGCCGAGATGGCCGCAGGGGCATGGGTTCATGGCCGCAATAAAAAGACACCTCGTAGGAAAGGTCGCTGTTCCGGTAGCCCTGGCGATGGTCACTTTTCCATTTTCCAAAGGCTGGCGCAAGGCTTCGAGAGTAGTGCGTGTAAATTCAGGCAGTTCATCGAGAAATAAAACGCCGTTATGAGCAAGTGAGAGTTCGCCCGGCCGTAAGCTGCTGCCGCCGCCGACAAGGCCGATCGTGCTGATGGTGTGATGGGGAGAGCGGAATGGACGTGTTCTTATGGATGAAATCTTGGGCGGAAGCAGCCCTGCGACCGAGAAAATCGTCGTCACTTCGAGGGCTTCTTCCACAGATAAAGAGGGGAGAATGCCTCCAAGCGCTTTAGCGAGCATCGTCTTGCCAGTTCCCGGCGGGCCGTAGAGTAAGATGTTATGATTCCCCGCTGCTGCAATTTCCAATGCGCGTTTGACATGCGCTTGCCCTTTGATTTCCTGGAGATCGACTTCGGGCGGCTGATACGGATTTTCCTGAGATTCGGCCGAAATAGCTTCCTTTGGATAGAGTGCGGGATTTTTTAAAAACTTGCAGGCTTCGGCGATTGTATCGACGCCGATAACTGTTAGGGGAAGAGCGCGCAATTCATGGGCATTGGCTTTTGGAAGGATGATTCCCTTTTTGCCTAGCTGCCTAGCTAACTGTCCAGCAGCCAAGGCTCCGCGGATGGCGCGTGTTGAACCGCTAAGCGAAAGTTCCCCAATGCAGAGATAGTTGCCGAGATCTGCAGAGCCGAGCTGGCCGGTGGCTTGCAAAATGCCAAGGGCGATCGGCAGGTCATAAAAAGCGCCCTCTTTTTTCAGGGCGGCGGGTGCCAGGTTGATCGTACAGGAGACATTCGAAAGAGCAAAACCAGAATTGCGCAAAGCGGCGAGCACGCGGTCTTTAGATTCTTTTACCGCCAAATCAGGCAAGCCGACCAGGATGATCTGGCTTTTATCGGATGCTTTATTATCGACTTCGACATCGATAGCTATGGCTTCGATTCCCACCAAGGCAGAAGAATAGACGTGCGCAAGGGGCATATAGGTAGTTGTTTTATGCCTTTTTCAGGTTGACGATCCATTCTTCAGGCAGGCCGGCGCGCCGTCTGCTTTCAGGCAAGAAGACGAAACCTTTCGCCCTCTTGGGAAGCATGCGCGGAGGCAGCATTGTCTTCCATATTTCCCAGAGATCTTTTTCCTCGGGGTAGTATTTGCGCAACCATTGCCAGCCAAAAGCTACGTGAGAGAGTTCGTCGGTAAAAATTTGTTCCATCAAAGCAGAGGATGCATCGTCGCCATTGCGGGAAAATGCCTGGCCATACATCGGAGCAAAATCGAGGTTGGCCATCTCAAATGTCAAGCTCATGATACTAACATATTGGGCAGGGGTAGTGATGAAAGGGGTATAGGCCCAAAAATGTCGATATAAAGGAAGGTCGCCGAATGCAACCCCCATTTCGGAAAGTCGCTTCACGTAGAGCTGAACATGCCCCTGTTCTTCCTGCAGGGTATTGGCCAATCCTTTGCGAAAATGTTTAGGCGCATCGGGAAACGCTAAGAGGGTATACGCCATGATCTCGACAGCCAGCAATTCATGGCCGGCAAAGCGGTGAAGACAGATCGCTCTATTGTCCTGTGAATGTAATTCTTGGAGAGACGGCAGCTTTTCTTCGTGAGTATGACGTCGAAAGCCCATGCTCGCCGGCCGGGTTGGTAGTTGCCAGAAGAGGGGTTCTCCAGGCTCTGCATCGGTCAGGATTTCGGGGCAAAGAAGTTTGTCTTGTAGGGTGTCCGCGCTCAGGATGCGGGTGGCCCATTCACGGAGTTCCATAGGGATGAATAAATCTATCGGGCTCTTTGATCAAGAGCCCGATAGTATATAGACAGGACTATTCTTGCGAAAGAACGAAGTAGGCAGGGAAAGCAAAGTTGTTATTGGGGCGTTGAACGGCCTTGAGTTTGACCCGTTTGCCAACGCTATCTTGCAGATTGATTTTTGTGCTGTAGACATAAGCAACAGGTATGTTGTCTTTATCTTTCACGACAAAATCGCCTGGTTTGTTCTTCACAGGAGCTGTATAAGCTTCTAAAAGCCCTGTGAGGTTAGTAGCTATAGTTTTTTGATCATCATAATAGTGTTGGATATCGCGGTCCTGATTCATGGCTGCCCAATTCAGATAGAGTGATTCTTCGATCGGTTGCCAGAGCAACATTTTATCGGTCAGCTTGTGTTCGGGCGCAGCATCAGCTGTCAGTGTCTCTTCTTTGATTTGCAGAGCCTGCTCTTCAGCAGCTTCACGGTTGGCTTTATCTTCAAGATAAGCGATTTTTTTCTGCAGATAGCTATTTTGCATAGCCAATTGCGCTTCAGTTACTTGTTCGACGACATCAGCGAATTCAGCGGCATCGGAGGCAATCCTATCAAATTGAAGAGAAAGGCGATCCATATCGATTTGATCAAAAGGCTTGCGCATCTCTGTTTTCACGAAAGTGGATGTGCTTTCGAGAGCTTGTTTCACGCCGGATTTGCGCTTGGAGACGCGGTCTCTGACTTCAGGACCACCGATATTTTCTACATAATCTTTAGCTACGTAGAAATGGACATGGTCAGGCACGGCGACCTCTAGCCATTTGTTATTTTTAGAACTTACGGTGCTTTGGACGCGTTCACCTGCATTGAAATGGCCAATAATAGTCGCATCAGTATCAGGTTCTATACGAATGTTCACGCGGTTGCCTTCTACCACATCGTCCAGTACAAAGCTGCGGAACACATAAGCCTTCGCGCCGGATGGGGGTTGCACGGCATAGAAATTGCCTTTCTCACCGACAACGGTCACGAGTTCATTTTTATCGAGTTCGCGGACGATGCGGCTTTCAAGATCGGCGTCGAAGCGAAGGCGTACTTTTTTTCCGCGGATCTTACCGGTGAAAGGAGAAAGAGAAGTTTCCGTCAAAGTGGGAGCCATAGGAACAGGCTTACGTTCGATGACTGGTTGTTCGGCGACTGCTGGCTCGCTCATGGCAGGCGTATAAGGCATGATGGATGGCGCAGCCTGCGAGGGGGCCAAAGGTTCGTTGTCTGCTGACACGCAAGCCAGCGGGGCGGCCGCGAGCGCTGCATAAACGGCTTGTTTGAATTTGGGCATCATGTACATTCCTCATTTTGAAGCACAATGTGTATACAAGTGCCATTCTATGAGCTTCGATTTTTTCCACCAAGAGGTTTTTCACGATCTTAGCACAGCGCGGATGTGTTCGCAATGACGCGACCCGCATGTGCATCCTACGGGCGTGCCGAGAAAAACGCTGTAATGTTCATGCGCATCAAGAGGATTGACAACTTCGTAGAGTTGCCCATCTTTTTGATGAATATCCCAGGTTTTGAATTGAAGATCTTCCTCAGAAATGACTTCTTCTATTTGTTCTTCTGCAGGTGCGGCGCTATTTGCTACCACAGTAATTTGCGCGTGCATCGTTCGAGCGATCTGACAGAAAAGACAATTGCACCCTTCAGTAGCAGAAGGAACCGAGGAGGCGTCTTCTATGCCGAGCGATTGCGCTATTGTGGCGGCCTTATCGAGAATTTCCTGCGGCAGATCGGCTGTGTCAGCTGCATCAGGATTGTGTTGGAGGGCACCGGCCATCTTTTCAATGCTTTCCCCCAGGAATTTAGAAGGTATATGCAGGGAGAGTAAAGAGGAGAGGTCGCCTTTTAGGGCGTTGTCTGAAAGTCTTTCGCTGCCATCTCCGCAAGACTCATTAAAAGCCGTATGCATGGAAAAAATTCTTTCCAAAATATCAGGATCGAGGCCGGGAATTTCAATCCGGTTCCCATTAAAAAGATCAACGATAAGAACAGGGATGCCATCATCCTGCTGGACATGCAAAGCAGCGACCTGCTGCCATGTAGTAGAAATATAGGGTGGTAAACTAAAGACGTAAGGAGTGATTTTCATGGGCCGCGCTCCTCTCGAAAGGGGTTCATTAACCGCAATTATAGGAAAATCGGCTTTCTGCGTCAATAGAATTAGCACTCTTCATTGTTAAGTGCTGATTTTATCCGTATGTGTCTGATAATCAGCTTAATAGAAAGTATGTCAAGAAAATGATTGTACTCGCGGAAGCAGAAGATTATTCTGCGCGATTGTACGCGCGAAGTGTGAACGGGTCGCTCGCCGCAATCCGGCTCCTTCAGGAGCGGGTCTAGGCGGGCTATTATTTAGGCAAGTATCCTTACCCCTCGGAGAATCTCCTTTCTTTAGGAAGGAGTTCTTCAAAGTGAAAATTTGAGAGCTGCCACAATTTCTATGGTCCCTAACGAACAAGGAGTATAGCGTGTCTCGTAAAACATTCGTCATTGATACCAACGTCCTTCTCCATGATCCCGATGCTATTCGCAGATTTAAAGACAATGATGTCGTCATCCCTTTAGTTGTCCTAGAAGAATTGGACGGTATGAAAAGGTTCTCGGACGAGCTTGGCAAAAATAGCCGGCATGTCATTCGCTATATCGATTCGCTAAAAGATCTCAAAGCCGGCAATTTGCATGAAGGCGTAAGGATTGAGAACGGCATTACAGTCCGGATTTATCTCGAGACCAAATACGCTGAGAAAAAGTCGTTCCCGCTTTCTCTCGATCGCAATACCAACCGTGTCTTGTGGGTAGCCCACCAGCTCGGAGAAATGGGGGAGCCTGTAGTTCTGGTCTCTAAAGATTTCGTGCTTCGCGTCAAAGCGGAAGCCGTCGGCGTTGCAGCCGAAGATTACGAGACTTCGAAAGCATCCTATGACAAACTCTATCGCGGCTACCGCAAGCTCGAAGTTCCCAAACGCGATATCGACAGTTTTTATAAAGATGGCACACTTACTATTGATGTTCCTGATTTGGCGCCAAATGAATATTGTGTGTTGACCTGTCCCGAACAATCCTCCGCGGTATGCAAATACAATCCAGTAACGCGAAGGCTTGAGCCTTTACTGAAACTGCAACGGGATATCTGGGGTATCCACCCTTTAAATATCGAACAGAAATGCGCGCTTGATCTTCTCTTGCGCGATGACATCAAACTGATAACTTTAGTTGGGCCGGCAGGGACAGGAAAAACATTATTAGCTCTCGCAGCCGGTTTGAAGAAAGTGTTCGACGAATCCGCCTATACCCGTATCCTTGTAAGCCGCCCGATCATCCCCCTCGGCAAGGATATTGGCTATCTTCCCGGCACCAAAGAAGAGAAGCTCTCGCATTGGATGCAACCGATCTATGACAACCTCGAATTCTTATGTAGATCCCTGGATGGCCAGAGCTCAGGCCAGGAAACGCAACGCTGGATCATGGAGAGCAAAAAAATTGAAATGGAAGCGGTTGCTTACATCCGCGGCCGTTCGCTGCCAAAAATGTGGATGATTATCGACGAGGCCCAAAACTTGACGCCGCACGAGGTAAAAACCATCATCTCGCGCGCGGGGCAAGGGACCAAAGTGGTCTTGACAGGCGACCCGACGCAAATCGACAATCCTTACCTCGATAAGGATTCCAATGCGCTAACATATACTGTAGGCCGGTTCAAGGACTACTCCCTCTATGGGCACATATTCCTTGAACGCACCGAACGCTCTGAACTGGCGGCCTTGGCTGCCGAGGTACTGTAATAAAATTCTCATTTCGTGCCCGTGCCCGAAGAAGTTTTTTTTCGGGCACGGGCACGGCCACGCATCCTATTACCCATAAGTCCTTGCATGACACTCAGCTGTCCACAGTCTGTGAATTTCATCAGCGAGAGAGCGCGCGTCCCGCGCGCTCTCTCGCTGATGAAATTCGCAGATGGAGGCTTAGCGGACTCTTCGGAAATGTCCAAGCTAGGGGGGCAGGCAAACTTATGGGTAATAGGATGCGGCCACGGGTACGGGCACGCGCACGGGCACGAAAATGGGATTATGCCAAGTCTAAGTGAGTTAGCTAAGGTGGTGGCCGGCTAGTAGGCTGATCAGGTCTTTAGGATCGGATAATTCGGGGATTATAGGCAGATCAGTTCCTATGTCATAATGTTGAGACAGGTCGCGCACTAAACGGAGCACCGAATAATCTTCTAATGCAAATCCAACCGAATCATACAATGTGATGTCATCGTTCGATTCGCGCCCCTTTTTTTGATTAGTAACGAGTTCCCATAACTCTCCGCGCACATGCTCAGATCGTTCTTGAGGCGTCAATTGTTGAATTTCCCCTTCCAATTGCGTTTGCGGCATGAATTCTATAAATATTTTCGCGCGTTTTAATGTTGCTAAGGCTAATTCGGTTTTTCCAGGAGAATCGCCACCGATGCCATTGATGTGCACCCCTGGTTTTACCCATGCGTCCTTCACAACTTCCTGGTGTCCTGGAGCGGCGGTTGCAGTCGTGATGATTCCACCACCGCTGACGGCTTCTTCTGCGCAGCGACATTCAATCAGATGCAGCCCGGAATCTTGCATGTTTTTCCTAAAACGATGCATGGCTTCAGGATCAAGATCAAAATACCTGATCGTATCAATAGGACGGATTACGCGATGAGCTAACACCAGAAATTCACTCTGTGCTCCCGTTCCAATTACAGTCATTGTCGTCACATCACGCCTTGCCAATAAATCGCTAGCGAGGGCAGTAGTCGCAGCGGTGCGAATACCTGTTAGAACTGTCATTTCGCTAAGAAGCAAAGGGTATCCTGTTGCGATATCTGTAAGGCATCCAGTAGCAACCACTGTCAAATGGCCAGATGCTGTATTTCTCGGATGTCCATTGACATATTTGTAGCTATAATAGCGATCATCCCATATAGGCATGAGTTCGATAATGCCGTTAGGAACATGGGCTGCAATACGCGGGATTTTATGGAACTCGTCCCAGCGTGTGAAATCTTCCTTAAGATACCGAAGAAGATCACGATAAAACGCTTGCATGCCATGTTTAGCGATGAGTTTCTTAAGATCGGGAATAGTAATGATTTTGGTCATATCGAGCTCAACATACGTTTATACACATCCTAAGCGTAGGAGGAATTAAGATGAACTACCGTCTTATTGGAGCAGCAAGTGGTTGGGGCGCCAAGTTACGAGAATGTGAACAAGGTCCAGAAGTCTTAAGGGATGAACAGATTGTAGAAAAGCTTCGGGAAAGAGAGTTTCCTGTCAGTGAACTAAAAATTCTCTATCCTGAGAAAAAGGCAACGGAAGCCACAGTCCCGTTTCCCGAGGCATTATCTCTTATTCGCGATTTTAATCTTAGGTTATCAAAAGAGGTGGAAACAACTCTTGAATCTGGCCAGTTTCCTGTTGTGTTAGGAGGGGACCACTCCATTGCTGTGGGAACGTGGAACGGCGCCTATCAGTTCTTTAATAAAAGCAATGAGCTGCCGATGGGACTCATTTGGATTGATGCGCACATGGATGCCCACACTCCCAAAACTTCGCCTTCGGGAGCCCCGCATGGGATGCCTATTGCTGGGCTGCTCGGTCATGGAGATGATGCCTTGGCCAAACTCAAACAGAACGACCCTGTTCTTAGCCCTGAAAATCTCTGCCTTGTTGGAATCCGTTCTTTTGAAGATGGAGAGGCACAGCTTTTAAAGCGCCTGAATGTTCGCATCTATTTTGATAAAGAGGTGCAGGAAAGAGGCATTGAAGAGGTTCTCAAAGAGGCTATTTCCTATGTTTCAAGGCAGACGAAAGTGTTTGGTGTAAGTGTGGATTTGGACGTAATTTGCCCAGAAGAGGCGCCTGGTGTAGGAAGTCCCGAAAAGGGAGGCGTGCACTCCCACGACCTCTTAACGGCGCTTTCTCATCTAAAACATCACAAAGAGTTCAAAGTGTTTGAACTTGTAGAATACAATCCCAAGAAAAACCATCACAAACAAACAGCGAAACTTTGCTTAGAAATCCTCTCTCAAGTCATGCATCATTGACAAAACTTCCATTTGAACGTATCTTCTTTGGCTGCGGTGACTTGCTGTACCTTTGGTCACCGCATTGTTAGACATCGAATTGTCGATGTCTTCTTTAAAAAAACAACTGCCGAGGAGCTTTTTATGAAGAAAATGGGTTTTATCTTTGCTTGTCTATTTTTTGTACTTGTGAGCACAGCTTATGCCGGCTCATTACGGACGGGCACCTATCAGCTCAGTGGTGGAAATAGTAAATGGGCAGGGAGCGCCTATCAGGGCGATGTGATCATAAAGCAACAAGGTGAAAATTACAGCGTTACATGGAGAATCGGAGCCAGACAAAACCAAGTCGGAATAGGGATTCTCTATAATAGCACTCTTAGCGTAGCTTATCTCGATACTACGAATAACGCTTGGGGCGTTGCCACGTATCGTATTGTTGGCGATGGCGAACTGGACGGCAGATGGACAACATTCGAAGGAGTTTCACAGAAGCCAGAATATTTAATCTGGAAGAACAGCTCAACGTACTAACCGCCAGCTAAAATATAATAGCCCAGGTTGAAGCGAAGCGGAGGCCTGGGTGGATGATCGAAATAAAGAGAGTCCTGTAGAGGCTGCGCTCTCTCTTGGTAATAGATCTTCAGAGAAGCAAATCGTTAACGACGTCCATACAGATATCGGGCAATTTGCGATCCTGATCGATGCAATCTTTGATACCCAAAATTGCCAGGCGAACTTCGTCCGGCAACTGCTCAGAAGGAGCATGCTCTCCTGGCCAGGAAGCATCACGTGTCGCTTTATCCGGCCAGCGCGAATAGGCTACCCATAGGCCATCAGACGTTTTATGGAGGCAGGAGCCGATGGCTCCTCGTCTCTCTACAAAATAAGAAGCAACTGTATGCCAGAATTGCTGATATTCCAGCTCTCGTTCCGGTTGCAGGTAGGCTTGGTAAATTACAGCGAACAAGTTTAAGCCTTTGATAATTCGGTGAATAGGGATCCCACTTGAAGGACATCTTTTTCGGAAGTGTCCCAGGAGGCGATGAAGCGGATCTCATTTTTCTCTTCATTCCAAGGATAACAGAAGATTTTTTCCCGAATCAAAGGGATCCAGGCGGACGGCGCGGTAAAAAAGATCTGGTTGCTCTGGACGGGATAGCTCAAAGAAAGTTGCGGTGTTGCCTCGATGATAGAGGCGATCTCGCGGGCCTTTTGGTTGGCCTGCTGGGCAAGAGTACGCCACAGATCTTTTTCGAAAAAGGGGATGTACTGTGCGGAAAGGTAGCGCATTTTCGAGAGAAGCTGGAGGTTTTGCTTTTGCAAATGGCCTGCAGCCCATCGCAACGACGGGTTAAAAATAAGAAGCGCTTCGGCTCCCATCAGACCATTTTTTGTCCCTCCCAAGGATAAGAGATCCAAGGGGAGCGCCTCTGTCATTTCATGAAACGAGGTCTTTAACTGGACGATGGCGTTGTAAAGACGGCTCCCATCCATATGCAAAAGAAGGTTCTCCTTCTTGCATAGGGCAGATAAGATTTTGAGCTCGTCCAACGTATAGAGCGTGCCTACTTCCGTCGGCTGGGTGATGGAGAGAACGCCGGGGGAGGTCGAATGCCTGCCGAAGGCCCTTTCACTCTTGAGCTTCTTGAGGATATCTTCGGGCGAGGCCTTTCCCTCTTTGTGGGGGACGGTCAGAAGTTTGCAGCCCACAATCGATTCTGCGGCGCCGGATTCCTGGTAGTTCATATGGGCGATATCGGTACAGATCACCGATTCGTGCCTACGGCAAGCGAGATTAAGCGCCAGCACGTTTGCACCTGTTCCTGTAGGGACGATGAGGACTTCGCATGTGCTTTTAAAAGCTTCACGGATCACTTGTTCGGCATGTTCTGTCCATGCATCGAGTCCATAAGCCGGCGCATGTCCCTGGTTAGCCTCGGAAATGGCCTGCATGATCTGTGGATGGGCAGGTGCGAAGTTGTCACTGGCAAGATAGATGGTTTTTTGAGGCATAATATATCTCGTAAATACGACGATTCAACGCAAAGACGCCACGCCGTAAAGACGCGGAGAAAATTGAATATGTATTGATCTTTGCTTCTTCGCGGCGTGGCGTCTTTGCGTTGATATCATCTTGGGCATAACAGGTTCCCTAGCTGAGAGTCACATTCTACTTAACTTTATGGATAATGGCAATTTTACAACACCTGCAGGACAGCGGCGCCTTGGAACTTTCCGTTTCGCAGATCTTCTAAAGCCTGGTTCGCATTTTCTAAGGGGTAGACGGTAATTTCGGTTTGCAGAGGGAACTTAGATAGCAACTCGAAAAATTCATGTGCGTCCTTCCTTGTTAAATTCGCGACCGATTGGATAGACTTTTCTCCCCAGAGGTCCCGATAGGGGAAGGAAGGGATATCGCTCATATGGATCCCGCCGCAAATGCAGCGGCCTCCCTTTTTTAACGCCTTCAGCGCAAGGGGAACTAAGCTTCCAACCGGAGCGAACAGGATGGCGGCGTCGAGAAGTACAGGGGGAAGGGTATTGGAATCTCCGGCCCAGGCGGAGTTCAAAAGCCGTGCAAACTCTTGGCGCTGCAGATCCCCTTCGCGGGTAAAAGCATACACTTCCTTTCCTTCATAAATAGCAAGCTGAGCCACGATATGCGCCGAAGCTCCAAAACCATAAAGGCCCAGTGTTTTTTTAGGGCCAGCCTTGCGATAGGCTCTATATCCGATCAAGCCTGCACAAAGAAGAGGCGCGATGTGCTGGTCGGACAGCCCTGGCGGCAGTGGGATGGCATACCCTGCACGGCATGTCGTGTATTCTGCAAAACCGCCATTGCGGAGGTAGCCCGTGTATTGGGCCTTTTCGCAGAGGTTTTCCTCTCCCTCCAGGCAAAATTCGCATTGGCCGCAGCTTCCCCCGAGCCAGGGAACCCCGACAGGGTCGCCTTTTTTAAACCCCCGTACGTCTTTACCTGTTTCTTCGACCGTTCCGACAATCTCATGTCCTAAAATAAGAGGAAGACGGGGGTCTTGAAGATCCCCGTCTAGGATGTGGAGATCAGTTCGACAGACCCCGCAAGCATGAACTTGGATGAGCAGTTCATCATCCCTAACAATAGGTTTAGGGATATCTTCGAGGACGAGCGGTTTCTTTTGCTCTTTCAGGATCATAGCACGCATAATAACCCGGTCGATTAGTGATGGCCTTTACGGCGTTATTCGAGAGTACCAGGTCATAATTTAATGATGATGGCCTCCGCCATGACCGCCATGACCACCATGACCACCATGGCCGCCATGACCGCCATGACCGCCATGACCGCCGTGCCCGTGCCCGTGCCAGTGATGGTCGTGCCAATGGTGCCCATGCCAATCATTCCAGTCGCCATAGCTGCCAAACCAATAACCGCCATACCATCCTGGGCCGATCCATACCATCGTATTCCATTCGTCAAAGTCGTCTTCGTCTTCAAAATAATTATCGCCATACATTCCTGGACCGACCCAAAGATTTACCCCAACACCGATTTTTTTTACGTCGAGATCAGTTTTCTGGGTATTGTCAGCTGAAAGCATCGAATTCCCGCCGATTAAACAAGCAACCGGCAGCGCAATTTTAAAATACCAAGTCATCGTCTTCTACGCCTCTTTTTGTAAAGCCAATAAATCAATAAGGACCATTTGCCTGATGTCCCTCCTCAATGGTGATGCCCGCCATGTCCCCCATGGCCTCCTCCATGATGCCCGCCATGTCCACCATGTCCACCATGTCCATGATGCCCATGATGCCCATGATGCCCGCCGTGCCAATGATGGTTATGCCAGTGGTAGAATGCCCCATAGCTCCCAAACCAGTAGCCCCCATACCACCCCGGACCAACCCAGACCATAAGATTCCACTGATTGAAACCATCTGGATCGCCAAACCAAATGCCATTATACCAGCCGGGGCCGACCCATACGTATACTCGTTTAGAAGGGCCGCCTTCACTCTCCTGATACTCAAGGTCATTATCTTGTTCGTCGTCATAGTCATCTTGTGCATGCATCGAAATGGCACCGACGAGGCAAATGGCAGCCATTAGAAATCTCAAATATCGCATCGCACAACCTCGTGTTTGTATAACCTTCTTTTTTGTACTGTAGTTTTTTTTTAATTTTTGACTATCTTTTTTATTTCCCTAACTTTATTTGAAAGTAATAACAAGGAGAAGAACATGTTGCATCCATATATTGGCCCAATAGTTACATTACTTGCTGGGATCTTAGTTTTGATATTCCCTACTATTCTCAATTACATTGTCGCAATTTACCTGATCATTATTGGAATTTTAGGGATTATGAGTGCAGCGGCGATATAGATAAACGAAGGTAAGGCATGAAATACGTTTACGAGTTCATAGGAACATTTTTCTTAATTTTTACAATTGGCATGACAGTACTCGAACCAAATAGTGCGGGTATGATGGCCGGGCTTGCAATCGGATCTGTGCTTGCGGTGATGGTTTTCGCAGGCGGCCACATTTCAGGCGGCCACTATAATCCTGCTATATCCTTGAGCGTGTTTTTGCGCGGTAAGTTGTCCGGAAAAGACTTAGGACTGTATTGGGTCGTGCAATGGATTGCGGCTGTTGTTGCAGGGTTGCTCACGATCTATTTTAAAGGTTATCCACCTGTGACTTTGCTGCAATTGGAACCTATGAAAGCACTCCTTGCAGAGTTCATATTTACTTTTGCTCTATGTTATATGGTTTTAAACGTGGCAACGGCTAAAGAGACCAAAGACAACTCCTACTTTGGCTTCGCAATTGGTTTTACTGTCCTTGCCGGTGCTTACGCTGTCGGCGCTGTTTCAGGGGGAGCTTTCAATCCTGCCGTAGCCCTCGGCATTACCATTATGAATATGAGCGCCTGGTCGAACATCTGGATCTTTCTTGTTGCGAATTTCTTAGGCGGAATTTGCGCAGCTCTAGTTTTTATGGCAGCGCATCCGGAAACACGAGAGAAATCCAAGCGGTAGCATAATCCAAGTTGTTCATTTTCAAAGAGATCCTATTTGACACGAAGCTTGTTATCGCGTTAGGATGCATAGCATTTTCACTTGCATTGGAGATGGATATATGCGTGCATATGCTATTTGTGGAATTCTATTTTTTTCCCAAACTTGTTTAGTTGCAACCGAGGCACCTGAAAATAAAGCTCTTTATCAAAGGCGGGAGTCTAAGACTATGGCGTCCATATCCGACCTTTATGTCACAGATGGGCAGTTCAGCGAGGCCGTTCAGTTTCTCGGGCAACTGGTAGCGATACCTTCTGTCAGCAATCCCCATAGCCCAGATTATAGCATGGAACAACTCACAATTGCGGCTCAAATTCTCGAATGGAAATTACAGGGGCTGGGTTTTAAAGTTGCATGCCCCTCTGTTGATGGGTCGCCACCCTTTGTAATAGCCGAAAAAACAACCGACGTATCTAAACCGACGCTTCTGTTGTATGCGCACTATGATGTGCAACCCGTGAATCGCGAGAAGTGGATAAGCGACCCGTTTATCATGGAAGAGAGGGATGGGCGACTTTATGGCCGTGGAGCTAGCGATGACAAGGCGGGGATTGTGGCCATCATAACCGCTTTAGAGGCCTATAGTAAATCTGGCCGGGAGCTTCCAGTAAACGTGAAAATCCTCTTCGAGGGAGAAGAAGAGTTCGGGTCTTCACATATGAAGCCGCTATTAGAGCAAAATGCCCAAAAACTTAAGGCCGATGCCTTGATCGTTTTAGATGGACTCAACCGCGATGTGCAAACAGGTACACTTACAAGTTCTACAAGAGGCCTTGTCAATCTCAAACTCAAGGTAAACGCGCTTGAAAAGCCTGTACATAGCGGCATTGGATGCCTAGCGCCTGATCCAGCACAGGCACTTGCAAGCCTTATCTATTCATTACGCGATCCCAGGATGATTCCTGGATTTATGGACAATAGTCTATTCTTGAACGACCATGAACGGGAAATCCTTGCGAAAGGTTCCCAAAGCGCCGAATCGTACGCGCGGGCCATGGGAGTCCTGAAAGAGGTTTGCTTGCGCGGCGACCCACATGAATCGATTTATGAGCGCATCGTCCAAGAACCTAGCATCAGCGTGGTCAATATGACTTGCGGGCAGCCAAATGGCGGAAATTCTATTCAGGATAGCGCAAGCTGCACAATTGGTATTCGTCTCATACCTGGACAGGTTCCTAACCAAGTTGCGGAAAGCGTGATCAAATATCTGCAATCACAAGCCATCATGTACGAATTACCTATCGAAGTCAGCCGATTAGAAAAGGGCGCATGGGCATGGAAGGCCAATTTATCCGGCCATTTTTCGAAAAAATATCTCGAGGCTTTAGGAGAAAACTTTCCGGATACTTCTGCGATGCCTTGCGGCGGCGCACTCCCGCTGCTCCGAGAATTTCAGGAGATATTCCCTTCGATGGAAATGATTGTGCCCGGTGTGGAAGATCCCATAACTGCAGCGCACAGCCACAACGAATCCCAAGATATTAAACTCTTTAGGAATTCGATCAATACTCTGATCTCCTTTTTCGACAAAGCAGGAAAATAGCAATAGAGAGCCTGCACTGGTATAGAGGACGGTGACTTGTCACCGTCCTTGAGTTTGGCATTTCCGAAGACTCTGCTAAGCCTCAGTCTGTGAATTTCATCAGCACAGAGCGCGCGAGCGCGTGAGCAGAGACGCTGAGGACGCAGAGGAAGGGGCCCGGAAGCGGGACAAGAGTTTGTTTAAGGTGAGCGGGAGAGAACAATTAGGACTTCGCCCAAAATGGTATCTCTTCGTGAGCATTGAGCGGAGGTGAGATCTCGGTCTTAATATTGCATTGTCTTCAAGTTCTTAAAATTTCCCTCTCTGCGCCCTCAGTGTCTCTGTCGCGCGTTTTGCGCGCCCTGCGCTGATGAAATTCGATGATCCCAAATTCAATGTGATCTAAAAAGAATTTAGGAGTTCGATGGATTGCAGCAAAAGCTCGCGTCCCCGTACGACGACCTGGTGTCGCCACGGTTTTTCCTTGGGATAAAAAGCTCTCAACATGGCCAGGCCGCCAGGCCCGCTGGGATCGTAGGCAGATCT
>Ga0206803_1112_pt1 | contig 16724 bp, 17 predicted proteins | sample Alteio_BWOrgCont_61_FD_152909 | JGI IMG/M metagenome (GOLD analysis project Ga0206803, IMG submission 152909) | Enriched cells from forest soil in Barre Woods Harvard Forest LTER site, Petersham, Massachusetts, United States -... | ecosystem: Environmental > Terrestrial > Soil > Temperate forest >... | reverse complement strand
TCAAGCCATGACTTGCCCGCGTCGTGGCTGATCCAAAGCCCGCCATCGGGGCGATCGAATTTCCACGCCGCCGCGAAGAGAAGTGCCGGATCGCTGGGATCGACAAGGATGTGATCGATGACCAGGTCGTTGGTGGAATCGAGCTTTGCCAGGCGATGCCAGCTCACCCCTTCATCCGTCGACTCGTAGATCAGGCTATTGGTGGTTCCAAGATAAAGGTGGCTGGGCTGGCCGGGCACGGTGGCAAGCGCGCGTGCATCGCCGCCGTCAGGACCAACGGGTGTCCAGGAAACCTGGGCCGCGCGGGCAAAGCCCAGGGCGGCGACAAGCATCGCCATGCAAGCAGTCGCGTTGCGGATTGAGGTGCGTGATTCGCGAACCAGAAAGTACAATGGCTTCATCCAAAGCAAGGATATACGCGCGCTCGGGTGGGTTTCCCGGCCGCACCACAGCGATTAATACAAAGAGGCTGGCCGGCGAACCGGCCAGCCTCAGTAGTTTCGGAGATTTGCGACTTGCCGAGCCTTGATCCTCGCGGATCGAAAGCCCCGCTCGCCGTTTCACTCCTGGTTCTATGCCAGCGCCTACTTCGTCTTGGACGCGTGCCTGTGGTGACGCTCGGCAAGCGGCTTCCGAACCTGGGCCTTCACCTTCGTCTCGTCCACCGTCGAGGTTCCCTGGACGTCGGAACCGAAGTTCGCGCCGGCAGGAACCAGGTAGTCTTCCACCTTCTGATCATCGCCAGTGCCAGTGGCAACCGTGATGCGCGAAGGATCGATGCCCTTGTCGGTAACCAGGTATTCCTTGGTGTTGACCGCGCGCTGCGCCGCCGTGTTCTCCACGTCCTTGGGATGCTTGCGCTTCGCGTTCAACGTCTCTGCCTTCTCTTGTGCCGCCTTCTCCTTGGCATTCGACTCGCCAACGATTACCGCCTTGGCGTCGGTCTGCCTTTGAAGATCGAGAGCAACTTCATCCAGGCAAGCCTTGGCTTCGTTGTCCACGCGCGTCGGACGCTTTGCATCGGTGGCAAAGCTGATCGAACAGAGCGCCTGGGTGTGGGGTTGCGGCGGTGGCGGCGGAGCCTCGATTGTCACCGAGGTGTTGGCCGAGGCGCTGTGGCCCTTGTCGTCCGCAACGTTGCAAGTGATCGAAGTGGGGCCAGTCGGGGCGCCGGTTGAGGAGAATGTCGCCGTGGTGCCGGAGCCGTTCACCGTGCCGGCCGATGACGAGTAGGTGTAGGTCAGAGGCCGGTTTTGCGGGCTCATGGCCTGTACTGTGACGGTGGAACTGTCGCCGGGCTTGATCGTCGTGGGGCTGGCCGAGCAGCTGATGGTCGGCGGTTCAAACTCCTTGACCGTGAAGGTGGTCGAGCCTTCGGCGGCGACTTCCCACGGCTTCAGCCCTTCCTTGCCAGGTTTGCCTTCTTTGGCGTTGCACTTCACGGTATGGGCACCGGGAGCTAGCGCCGATGTATCCACGGCCGCATGGTCGGTATCGCCCTTTACGCCGTCACCGGACCAGCTGTAGACCACGTTCAGCTTGGGATCCTGCGAGCCAACAGTTGCGGTCGCATTAACCGGGTCACCCGGGAAGACCGAGGTGGGGTTGGCCGAGCAGGCAACCGTCAACTGCGGAGGAGGTGCGATCGTGCCCACGTGCCAGACTATGCCTGTGCTGAGACGCGCCACGTTAAGGTTGGCACGTCCGCCAAGAATTCCCGGACCCCAGTTGGCGTGCATGTATTGGTAATCGGCCTGAAAGAGGCGAATGGAAAGGCGATGGTTGAACCATGGCGTCGCAAAGTCCATGCCCCCTCCGCCTGTTAAGGACGGGCCCCACCTGTAGGGTTCATGTTCCGGACCTCCGATGTAGGATCCGCCAATGAGGCCGTGAACGAAGGGCGTAATCTCATCGGTCGGGAATCGGAAGATCAGGCCCCCTGCGACCGTGGTGACGCCGCTGTTGCTACCGGACGAATTCTTGATCGTATCGTGCGAGCTGCCTTCAATCTGCGCACCCACATACTTGTTGAAATACCGGGCGCCGCTTAGGATCATGCCTTCGTCGGCCGCCTTGAAGGTCTCAGGAAGAACTGTGACCCCGTCTCGTTGCAAAACGTCGACCGTGCCCTTGGGGGCGAGGTAGCTATACCCGGCGAAAATGTCCCACCGGGACGGCGAGTCCGCCGAGGGGGCGGCCTTCGGGGCGGGCTTTGGCGCATCTTGAGCAGCTAGCCCAAATGAGAACCCAACTAAGGCACTCGAAACCAGAATTCGGCTCAAGGATTTCAACACAGGATGGTGCATTCGCTTCTCCTCCGCAAATCATTCTGAATAAACTACGGGCGTCGAACTTTGCGACCCCATTTTCAATCGGTTCCACTCTCGCCAGGGCCGCATTGCGATACTCCCGGAAGATGACAACATCATTAAAACGGTACCATACCCAAAACCCCCAGATTACATTTTTCTCAACAACATGCCCCCCTTTGTGGCGAGCTTTTTATGCCCGTCGGAGCATTGTTGACCGCTCGAATTGGGCGACGGGCTCTTGCTCGAGACAGCATCCGGATTCACTCTGGCCTTCGGGAGGTCGAGCGGATTATTTGTTTCAATGAGCAGAAGGGCGAGCCCCAGAACTCGATCCCAATTAGCTTCGATGCCGGCGGAGCGCAATCGATGTTGCGATTCTTTTAAACTCCGCTCGACGCGGTGCAGAGTGGGACACATTACTGACGTCAGCGGCAACCTCAAATTCCATCAGAGTTGCCGTCGCGCGATCATCATAGAGGATCAAGCAAAAACAGTGATGAATCTCGCGGAGTTCGCCAAGCCCCGCCGATCACGACTTTGCCTTGGCGCCTTTCTTGCCAACCCTTTGATTCTTGTCGACCCGCACCTTCCACGCGGTGCGCAGGGCTCCGGCGAGCAAATCCTCGTTCGCTGCGTCCAGCCGCAGGTGAGTCGCTCCGCTCAGCCCCCACCCGCCGGCAATTGGGACGAAGACGTCTGGCCGCTCCGCCACGAATTCGGCCTGTTGTTCCGGCGTGAGCATCAGGTTGCCATAGCCCTGGCTTACTGCAGCCAGCGTGGCGAAGATGCGTCCACCCACACGAAAATCCGTAGCGCCCATGTGCGAGCCTTCTTGCGCTCCCTCCATGCTCAGCGCGATGCGACGAAAGTCTGACGGGGTCATGGGGCGCTCCAAAACTAACTGGCGACGCAGGGCTGGAACGATGACCAGTCGATCCGCTTCTGATACTCCTCGTCGGCGGGAAAGATTGCCTGGAATGTGAACGCGAACTCAGTGGGTCCATGAGCGTCGAGATGGGCAATGCGGCGCTTGGCTTCATCGATGCCCGGAATATGGCCCGCAGGAACCCACCACAATGCCGTGTACGCCCCCTCGAATTTCTCAAACCATGCCATCCGCTGGCGAAGCAACTCGCGATGAGAAGTATGAAACACGAAGTGCCGCAAGTCTTCCACGTTGTCCCACACCGACATGTTGAGAAGCGTGCGTTCGTCCTGGAACGGCCTGAAGTACGTGGCGTTCCCTGCGTCGGTCTTGAAACGCCACACAAAGCCGTGGCTGGCATCGGCAAGAGCATTGATTTCGTCCAGTCGTTGAACAAATCCGACCATGATCGGGTCATCGAGCTCCGCACGGATGCGGCCAATGTTCACCTGGGCGATGTGGTAGTTCGTCACGCAACTTCCTCCCTTGGCTTGAGCTAAGCGCTAACGGAATTCAGCTCGTTTTGGAACTCCTCATTGAGCCAGCGCGAAAACGCCTCGAACTCCTCGTCGCGGCCCAGAAAATCCCGCACCATCTGTCGTCCCGGCTTCGATCCGCCCTGCTCCAGCACCGTCTTGCGGTAGAGTCTTCCCGCATCGCCGTCCAGCAGATTGTCCTGATCGAACTGCGCAAAAAAGTCCAGCGCAATCACCTTGTCAAACGCGTAGGTGTAGTAGTTCGACGAGTATCCCGTGAGGTGGCCGAAGCTCGCATACATGCGATTGCCTTCCTGCCAGGTCCATGGCTGATACCGCGTGTAAAGCTCTTTGATAATCCCATCGAGATCGATGCCCGCCGGCTCTTGATCGTGCAGATCGAGTGATAGCGTCGTGTAAAAGATCTGCGTCCTCATGCCGTCCGCGCGCCCAAACGAGCTGGCCGCCTTCATCTTCCGGATGATCTCGCCCGGCAGAACTTCGCCGCTCTCGTAGTGCTTTGCAAACGACTGCAACAGCTTCTCATCGCGGAAGAATTCCTCCAGCATCTGCGACGGCACCTCGACGAAGTCGCCCTCCGTCGAGAACCCGGACAATCCGGCCCACTCCGTGCGCCCGCCCAGGATCGCGTGCATCAGGTGTCCGAATTCATGGAAGAAAGTCACCACGTCGTTGTATTGCATCAGCCCCGGATCGCCGGCCTCGCCGCCAGGGAAATTGCAAATCAGCGCCGCTTCCGGCAGATAGCGCCCACGCACGCCCGTCACCACCGGCGCGGCGGAAAACCACTTGTCCTTGCCTTCCCGCGGGTGCATGTCGAGATAGAACCGCCCCACGCGTTGCCCGTCCTCGAACACGTCGAAAACCGAAACCGCGGGATCCCACCCGCGTCCATCCGAGCGCCGGAACTCCACCTTGAACAGCCGCTCCGCCGTCTCCAGAATTCCATCTTCCACCGGCGCGTACGGAAAATACGGCCGTACCGATTGCGAATCGAAATCGAACGCCGACCGGCGATACTGCTCATACCAATAACCCCGGCTGGTCATGTCGATCTCGGCGATCCCCGACTCTCGCCCCCTCGCAAACGCCATGATCATCTCGTGCTCGCGACGCCCGCCATCGCGGCTCGCCTCGTCGAGTTTCTTCAAAAACACGCGCGCATTCGCCGCCGAGCCCATCATCTGGTCGGCCGTGGCCAAGTCAGCCCAGCTGCGAAACCCCAGCACATTCGCAATCTCCTGGCGCGTGGCCAGCAGTTGTTTCAGAATCGCCTCGTTCTCTGGGTATGCACGGGTGTTGTAAGCCAGAAACATCCGCTGCCGCAGCGCCGCACTCGAGGCAAACGTCATCACCGGCTGCATGTCGGGCTGGTCGGTGGTCAGCGTGATTGTGCCGTCTTCTTCCGGCGCGTGGCGCGCCACGTAGTCGGCGGGCAATCCGGCAAGCTCTTCCGGAGCCGCCGCAATCGTCTTGCCGCCCTCCTGGATATTGCGGCTAAAGTCAAGAGCGTGCTTCGTAGCCTTCTCATGCAGCGCCTGTAGGTGCGCCCGCGTCGCATCGTCTTTGTCCACGCCGGCCAGGCGATAGCTCAGCAACGTCCGCTCCACGTAGTGCTTGGTCGCGGAGCTGCCGTTGTCAATGTTCATTGCCGCCAGCGCCTCGTAAACGCCGCGGTTCAAGCTCAACGCCGATCCCGCCTGCGACACCCTCTGCGCTTCCAGTTGCGCCTGGTCGCGAACGCTCTTGTCCGCGGCCACGGAATTCAGCACGCCAGCCTGCGCGCCAGCCAAGCCGAGTTGTTCGACCGCCACGTCGTAGAGCCGCAACGTGTTCTCCGTCGTGCGCGGACCATCCGCCGCGAGCAGCGCGGACAGCGCCTCCTCGTGCGCTAGGAGCCGCGCACTCACCCAGGCACTCAGCGCCTCGGCCGACTCGGCCCCGCCGGCCTCCCACGAATGAATCTCTTCACCAACTGAAACGGCTGCAACTCGATCGACAGGCATCGCGGGGAAAGCCCTCCAATCTTCTAGGTTGCCACAGACGAGAGGGGATACCGGGGTCTCGGCGCCGACAACAACCTTGCATCCCCGCGCTAACCCTTCTAAGATGCGTCAGTTGGCCCTATGAAAAAGCCCTCATCGCCGCCGGCCGCCGCTGCCTCCCCTCGCCCCGGCCCACGCCTGGATCTGGTGTGCACGGCCATTCAGGCCAGCACGCCGGCAGTGATGCTGCAACGCGCCGCCGCAGGGCTCCGCGACACGCGCTTCCTAGAATTCCGCCTCGATTTCCTGCCCCTGCCCAACGCAGTTCTCCCCAAGCTGAAGTCGTTTCTCTCCGATCAACCCGGCGTTACCGCCATCGCCACCTGCCGACGCAAGCCCCACGGTGGGCACTTCGTGCGGTCTTTGACTGAGGAGTTAGAAGTACTCATAAAAGCCGCGCGCGCTGGCTGCCGAATCGTCGATCTCGAAATCGAATCCGCGGAAGATGCATCGCCCCAGCAGTTTGAAAAATTCCGCGCCGCGCTCAAACGCGCCGGCGCCGCCCTCATCATCAGTTCCCACGATTTCGCGCGCACGTGCGCCCTCGACCAGGCCGCCGAACGCATCGCATCTTTCGAGCCCGACATCATCAAGGTCGTTTCAACCGCCCAGACGCTTGCCGACAATCTCGCCGTCCTCCGCCTTCTCGAAGACCGCTCAACCAGAGCGCGCATCGTCGCCATTGCCATGGGCGAAGAAGGGCTCGTGAGCCGCGTACTCGGCCCGCGCGCCGGCAGCGCCTTCACCTTTGCATCGCTCGAGGACGGCTCGGAAACCGCGCCCGGCCAGGTCAGCGCGCACACGCTAAAGAGTCTCTTCCGCATGGTCAAGCTGAATGCGGAAACGCGCATCTTCGGCGTTGCCGGCAACCCCATCGCGCACTCGCTCTCTCCGCTCCTGCACAACACCGCCTTCCGCCGCGAAGGCGTAAACGCCGTGCTCCTGCCCCTCAAGGTTCGCGCACTATCTGACCTTCTCGCGCTCACACTCGAGTTGCCGCTGTGCGGCGTAGCCGTCACCATGCCCCTGAAACGCGAGATTCTTCCGCATCTCGCCCATATGGACCCGCTGACCGAGAAGATCGGCGCCTGCAACACCCTGCGCGTCGCCGCCGATGGAAAACTCTACGGCTTCAACACCGATGTTGCCGGAGTGGTGCGTCCACTCGAAAAACGAATCAAGCTCCGCGGCGCGCGCGTAGGTGTGCTCGGAGCCGGCGGCGCCGCGCGTGCCGCGGTCTTCGGGCTGGTCGACCAGGGCGCCGAAGTCTTCATCATCAATCGCACACATGAGCACGCAGTTTCCCTCGCAAAGGCCGCCAGAGCCAGCGCCCTGAAGCATCAACAATTGGCGAGCCAGCGGTTCGACGTCCTTGTCAACTCCACGCCATGCGGGATGGCCGGATCGTCGCAGCCGCTTCCCCTTGCCGAAACCGAGCTGAACGCCGGCCTCGTCTTCGACATGGTCTACAACCCGCTTGAAACACCGCTGCTCAAGCTCGCCAAATCCCGCGGCATTCCCGTCATCAATGGCCTTGAAATGTTTGTGCAGCAGGGCGCGCGCCAGTTCGAAATCTGGACCGGCAAAACGCAGGCTGAGACGGAGATATTGCAAATCGTCCTGCGGGAATTGCGCAAACGCCAGATAGCGTAGTCCTTCAACCAAATCAGGTGTAAGATGAGTCAGTGGGATTCAATCCTACTCAAGAGGGTGCCCGCATGCGCTCGACTCAACAGTTCAGCATTACCTTGCCGAACGAATTGGCCGACTTGGTCAAGGGCAAAGTTCAATCCGGAGAGTACGCCTTGGAAAGCGAGGTAATCCGCGAAGGGCTTCGCGCTCTCCAGCACCACGAGCGTGCAATCGAAAAATGGTTGCGTGAAGAGGTTGCGGCCACCTACGACGCGACCAAAGCGGACCCCTCTCAGGTGGTCTCGGTAGCTTATGTCAGGTCCCGTCTCGCGGCGGCCCGCCGATCAACGGCTAAGGCCGGCTGATCGACAATGTCGTGTTCGCCGTGAAAGCGGAGGCTCAACTCGTCCAAATCTTCGACTACCTCGCAGCCGCAGCTTCCCCCGAAATCGCCGCTGATTACACCGGGGCCATCGTGCATCAGTGCCAATCTCTCAAAACATTTCCCACGCGCGGTGCACAGCGAGACGACGTTAACTAGGCCCGGGTTACGAGTCTTCGGGTTTCGAAGGCGAGTCTCAATCGCTATCGAGGTTGGCAAGGAACGAGTGACGATTCTGGGTATTTATTATGGCGGCAAAACTTCGAATCGGATCTTGAACGACTTGAGGTCTGAGCATCCTCTGGTAACAGGTCAATATAGGTGCAAAATAGGTGCAAAAAGTGATCGATAGTTCCAACGATCACTTGCTCTTCTTCTTGCCAGGCTTCTTCCCCGCCTTCGCATCCTTCTTCTCATCCGCCCCGTGCATAGCCGGAATCGGTGCCAGATCCGCCCCGATGCGCTTTACATATGTATCGATCATCTCGTAATTCAACGTGCGTGGAGATGCCGGCCGCGTAATGCCCGTCACTGCATCGACGCTTACGTTTCCGCCGTTCGCCAGCAGAAAACTGAAACCCGGCGCGCTTCCGCCCTTGACGGGAACCGTGTTGATCGTCACCGGCAGGAACCCCTGAATCGGATGCAGGCGAAACGCCGTCTCGTAGCGGTGCCGCTTCACGCTCCACGTAAATACGCGCACCTGGTCGAAATCGTAGGGCAGCCCGTTCTTCGGCGGCTCCAGCAACATCACGTACTCCGGCACGTCGTGGTTGGGCGCATTTGACTCGTTGTCGCGAATGGTGGTCAGCACGTATGCTCCAACAATGCGCTGGCCTTCGGCGTATTGCGCCACCGTGTCGGGCACATCCACATCCATGCGCCCCGCGAGCAGCCAGCCCATGCGGCTCTGCGCATCGCGCACCAGCCACCAGTCTTCCATCACCGGCTCTTCCGCCGCCCCAGGCTCGGCACCGCTTGATGGCTTGGCCACCGGCTCCGCAATCTTGACTGGTGCGGGGGGTGCTAGCGGCTTTCCTGCCGTTGCCTGTCGTGCCGCCGGCGTACTAGCCGCAATTGAATCGTGAACCGGCTTGGCTCCTGTGGCTGTCTTCGCAACCGAGGCCCGCGCCAGCAACTGCACCTTCGCGTTGGCAGGAAGCAGAAAGAATCTCTGTGTCGCTCGTCCAGGGCTCACATGCAGAAACACGTCGTCGCGCACCACCGCCGTGGCCACCACCGGATCGCTCTTGTGCTGCTGCGCAAGCTGCGTGAAGCTGTTGTAAGCCGCACTGTCGATCACGGCGTGTTCTTCGATCCAGCCGACCTCATTCTTCTGCGTCTTGACCTTCAGAAATCGCCGTCCATGCTCCAGCACTTCCAGCGCCTGGCCGTTCGTCACCTCGCCCACCCGATTCGATACGGCGGCCACGCGGTCGTGCAAATACATCTGCCGCACCGCCACGTACACCGTCTCGTGGTGCTCAACGCGGAAGCGGCTGCATCCAGGCAACAGCCCGCCGAGCAAGACGACGCCCGCGAGCATTGTGATCCCCGAACGCCTGCGATTGGAAGCGAAATCTATTGTAGATATTTCTGGCACAGCTTTCCTTCAGGATAGCACTGCTCGGGTTCCGCGGGTTTCATCAGGAACCCGAATCTGCACTGTCTCCCGCAACTCACGGCTCAATGAATGCCGCCGAAGCACCCACCCATTCCTGGTTGCGATTGTGGTCCACACCCATCATCTTGCCGCGACCGAGCCGCACCAGGGGCAAAACCGGCGTGAGAATGCCATCGTCCGGCCAAAGATATAGGATGCGAATCTCCGTCTGCGTCATCCCGCAAGGCGTGTCAATGTTCGGCACAAAGCTCATCCGCTGCTGCAGCAGGTAGTCACGCCGGCGCTCCTTGGGAATCTGCTCCAGCTCCGCCTGCGTGGGATCGAACTGGATTCCCTTACCCGCGAAAGAAAACAGGGGCTTCAACAAAAGATTCGAATAGGCCGTCTCCGGCCCCGCCGCTTCGGCAAATTCCACGCCCGCCGACCGCAGCCGCGCCCTCCCATCTCCCTCCAGAAACTCATCCAGAAACACTGCCGGCGGAACAACCGAATCCGGCCCCGCTTTCCGCGACAACCACGGGATCGAATACTTGCTGATGAGGAAATACCAGTTGGGGTTGCCCGCCCATTCCACGTTCCATGGCCGGGTCATATCGAATGGCAGTCGAATATTGCGCGCGATCAGTTCATCGGCGATCGCACGGTTGTAGATGCGATGAATCGGCACCAGCTTCCCCGTTCGCATTGCGATAATTCAGCCTTTCCCCCACGGCCTCGAGCGTTGTGATGTCGACTACAGCAATGCCCAGCTTTCGCGACGTCACCTCGAAGTCCGGCCGCGTCTTCTGGTGCATTGGATCCACTTCCGTCAGCACCACATTTTCCGGATCGTATTTCCCCAACACCGTCTTCGTCAGCAGCGTCCAGTACGAAGCGTCATCGATCCTGCACAAATATCGCCCCAGCGAAGGATCAATCCCATACGCTTCGCGATACGCACAACTCAGCACCGCCTGGTAGCCATAGACCGACGGAAACGCCTGAATCTCCACCAGCCTCGGCACCAGCGCCCCCGCGCCATTGCGCACCAGCGCAAAGTCCGCGGTAAGAAAGTTGGGGTGCGAAAGATCGCCGGGAACACAGTAATCGCGGGGTATTGCTTGACGCGCGCATTCCATGTACTCCGCATTCGCAATCAGCTGCGTGGCCAGTTCACCTCCGGCCGCGGCCATCTCGTCTAACATCTTTCTCTTCACAAAGATCGGCGTTTCGGCAACTCGGAACTCGACTGTCATCCGGCATCGCTCGTAAAGGGATTCGAGAAACCGGGCATAGCGTTCGGGAGAAAACTCCAGATTGAAGCGGGAGCGCAATTCGGGGATCAACGCATCGTCCTCCGGGCTTTCGGGACGGGCTGGCACGGGTAATCCGCCCTGATGCCCTCTTATGAGTCCAAAGATACCGCTTTTTCCACATTCGGCCGACTTGACGTATTGCTTTTGACCATTGAATTGCCTGCTTCCGAGCCTAGAGTCTGTGGGAAACTCGCCTATCTCATCTGCCACCTAGGAGTTCCGCAAGGTAATCAACCAAAGATTTTTGGAAAATGTTACTTTCGTGGTAGTCAGCCTAACACTTATGGGGTAGTCTTCTGAGTACACAGAGTTTTCGGCCTTAGGAGGCCATTTTTATGAGCTCGGTATCATTGTCCATTCGCTGCTCTGCCGTCGTTGCCGTACTTGCCGCCTGTTCTCAACTTGCCGTCGCCGGACCGATCATCGTCCCGCCACCGCCGCCGGGGCCCACCGTTGCCGAGCGCGGACCGATCATCGTCCCGCCGCCGCCCCCGGGACCCACAATCGCCGTCCGTGGACCGATCATTGTGCCGCCACCGCCGCCGGGACCCACAATCGCCGTCCGCGGACCGATCATTGTGCCGCCACCACCCCCGGGACCCACAATCGCCGTCCGTGGACCGATCATTGTGCCGCCACCACCCCCGGGACCCACAATCGCCGTCCGCGGACCGATCATTGTGCCGCCACCGCCCCCGGGACCCACAATCGCCGTCCGTGGACCGATCATTGTGCCGCCACCGCCCCCGGGACCCACAATCGCCGTTCGTGGACCGATCATTGTGCCGCCGCCGCCGCCCGGACCCACCGTGGCCTGAGTGACCGAGCGGGTGATTTGTTATATTGGGGTGATTCACTTGGTTGAAGATTAGCTGCAGACGATCCTTGTAGAGTTTGACCGGGCAGGAGACTGACGGTGTCCGTATTAGATATCTGCCTAGAATTCGCCGGTCTTGGCGCGGAGGCCGTCGTAGTCGCGCTTTTCTTCTACAGACGTATCTATCGCATCGTCCCAATCTTCTGTCTCTACATTCTCTGGGCCGTAGCCAGCGACTCGGCAATGTTGGCTTTAGGCCACTATTATGCCGCGCAGGAATACACTCAGATCTTCATGGTCCAGATGTCACTGGACTTCCTGTTCCAGTTCTGCGTCCTCGTCGAACTCGCCTGGGCGGTCTTGCGCCCGATTCGCGATGCGCTTCCCCGCCGCACTATCGCCATCATCTCCATCTTGCTCCTCCTCATCGGAACAGCCGCTTGGCCCATCGCCGGCAAAGTCATCCTGTCCGGCCCTACACACCAATGGCACATCCTGATGCAGTTGCAGCAGACCTTCTCGATTCTCCGCGTTCTGTTTGTCTTTGTACTTGCCGGCTTCAGCCAGCTGCTTGCCATCGGATGGCGCGATCGCGAATTGCAGATCGCCACCGGCCTCGGTTTCTACTCCCTCATGAGCCTTGGTGGTTCCATCCTCCATACCCACCATGCTTTACCAGCTCTGTACCACAATGTGGACCTTATAGTCGCATTCAGCTTCTTCTGCTCCGTTCTGTATTGGATTGTCAGCTTTGTCCAGCAGGAGGCTCCCCGTCATGAATTCACTCCCCAAATGCGGAGCTTCCTGTTGGCCGTCTCCGGCGTAGCGCGCACAGACCGGTTAGCACTCGAAGAAATGCGAAAGTCAAACAAGTAAAGCAAATAGGGCTGATATGACTGCGTCACTGTTCCAGACCTGCCTCTTTGGTTACCAAGGTGCACGACACGTTTGGTAACCTCGCCATGTAAATAACACCCCCAAACTCCTGCGTTTGTGTGGCACAATTGCATGTAAGTTTGGTAACAGTATTTGAAACAAATAGAGACAGCTGGATAAGCGGCTGCAAACATGGCTACGAAAAGCATCCTTGAGGGTCAATGATGATACTGCCTTTGCTACAACTTCTTGCCTTTGCAGCCGTGGCGATCTACTTCGGGCATCGAAGAGTCGGGCTACGGAAACGCAATGCTCAATCCTGGGATTCGCTGCTTTCCCGCCTTCGCGTCGATTGGAGCGCCAGGGAGCTGAGCGAACACTTCCTGTGGAAGGAAGGCCTGGACGCCACTCCCGATGATGCCTGGCGACGGATGGAAGGCCCCAACGGCCTGTGGGTCATGTATCAGAACTCCCGCGTGATGCTGGAAATGGCCGACTTCGCAGCCCGCACCAATCCCGGCGTTGACAAGCTCATTCTTGAAACCCTGCGCAGCGACGCCATGCAGATTCGCGTTTGCGTTCTCATGTGTCTCGCACAGTACGGTTTCAGCCAGGCCAGCGAAGGCGTTCGCATTAATGCTTTCCGTGCAGCCGCAATGTACACTGGCATGGCAGCCAGGATGACCGAACTCCTCCAGGCTCACGCGGCCGTAGTTCTTCCAGACTTTGTCGCAGCCATGTAATACGGCCCAGTTTCGGCCCAATCTCCAGCAAAAGCCCCGGCGCCAGCCGGGGCTTTTGCTTTTCCACCGCTTGTCACATTCGGGCGTCGTTTTCGGCCAGGAAGCCGTCAATCCGGCCGTACTCTTCGGCGCTCAGCCGGAATGACAGTGCCGCAACAAGGCCCTCCACCTGCCTTGCGCTCCTTCCGCCCACAATTGCAGCCGTAACAGCCGGATTGTGGAGCGTCCACGCCACCGCCACCACGCCCGGCTCCACGCCGTGCCCGTGCCCAATCTCCCGCAGCAGCTCCACCAGCCTCATATTCCGGCTCAGCCGCGGTTCGTTGAACTCCACCGACCGCCGCCGCCAGTCGTCCCCCGGCAGCCCCGCAACGCGTTCCGCCGTCATTTTGCCCGTCAGCAGTCCTGACACCATCGGAGAATAGTTGATCACGCCAATTCCGTTCTCCCGCGCAAACGGCAGAATCTCCTGCTCGATCGCCCGGCGCAACATCGAATACGGTGGCTGCAGGCTGGTAATCGGCGCAATCTTCTGCGCCCGCTTCATCTGCTCCACGTTAAAGTTCGAGACGCCGATCCAGCGGATCTTTCCCTGCTCCTTGACCTTCGCCAGCGCCTCCCAGCCCTCCTCAATCTCCGTCTCGGGATTCGGCCAGTGGATCTGGTAAAGGTCGATCTGCTCCAGGCCCAGACGCCGCAGGCTCGCTTCCAGTTCCTCTCGCAGCGAATCAGCCTTGAGCGAGCGATAAATTGACCGGTCCTCATGCCAACGCATTGAGCACTTGGTGAACACCAAAGGCCGCGCGCCCGACCATCCCTTCAGCGCCTTGGCCACCACCTCTTCCGAGTGGCCCAGCCCGTAAATCGCCGCGGTGTCGATCCAGTTGATGCCAAGGCCCAGCGCCCTCTGAATGGCGCCGACCGATTCGTTGTCGTCCTGAGGTCCCCAGGCAAACTCCCAGTTCCCGCCGCCAATCGCCCACGCTCCAAACCCAATGGGCGTCAATTGCAAGTCAGAATTTCCAAGTGTCTTGAGCGCAGTCGAAGTCGTAGTCGCCATATCACCAGCATAGATGCCCGCGTTCGAGCACAGGCTTCAGGGCGAGCATCATTTCTCCCTGAGCCCGCGCTCGAACAACCCGCGAGACTCAGAGGTTCTTTCCGCCAGAAGCACGCTGCCCGAGAATGTCGAATTGCGCTCCCCTCAGTCCACGCGGAGCCTTCGCCGTTACGCCCTCACGCAGCCGCCGCCAGCCGCTGCCAATGCGTTCCGAGGCCAGGAACAGATGTCCGGCGGTAAGCGGTCCTATAACTCGATGGTGGCCCACAGCCGCCAGAGCCATGGACGCAACGCAGCCGCACTGCTTGCAGTCCGGATCGCCACCAAACTGGCAGGGCGTGATCCGCGTCTTCAAATCGGCCGAGATTGTCGTAGTAGTCCGCGCGAAGACGCACTCCGCCGGGCTGGCTGGCGGAAACGCCATCTCCGCAATGAGTTCCTTAGGCATTTCAAGCTTGGGATACTTGATCCGCAACTCACGCAACTCCGCAATCACCTGTGCCCGCTGCGCAGCCGTCAGAATCTCGGCATCCTTCGCGCCCCGCTGCGGAGTAAACAGGCTGAACCAAACTTGGAGCACCTCCGCCTGGCCTGTCCAGAACGCGAGAAACTGATCCAGGTAGCCGCTCCGCGCTGCGATCTGCGCCGTAATGGTGCAGTGAATCGTAACCTGCGCCTCGTGAATGTTTTTCAGTATCCGATCGTAGGTGGCAGGCTTGCGCCGCGCATCGTGCTCCGGCTGAAGCCCATCCACTGAAACCACAACATTAAGGTTCTTGAACCGTCTCCACGCGCTGGGAATCTGACGGAAGGCGCTGGTCACAATCTGTGTGTATACACCGCGTTTCTCAATCTCCGGCAACAGCTGCTCCACTTCGCGGTAGCGCACCAGCGGATCGCCGCCCACCAGAGACACGTGCAGCGGCCGGTGCTCGTCAATGAGCCCCAGCACCCTGCTCACCAGCGCATCTCCTTTGAAGTCCGAAAGCTCGCGCAGTTGCACCGAACCTCCCAGATGCGCCGCGTCGAACGCGTAGCAACCCGGGCAACGCAGCGGACATTCCTTCGTAATCTCGATGGACAACGACGGCGCACGGCCCGCCAGTATCTTTGCCCAGGCGTGTAGCACTTCCGATTTCTTCATTGACCTCTCCCTACCGGTGTCGAGAAGTGGCTGCATTCCTCCGCCAATCACCGCATCCGGGAAACGTGACGCGGCCGGCCGCTTCCTCAGTGAGAAACCGGCCGGTCAGCCGTCCCGACAAAATTTGCCGGTGTGAAGCGGTTGGCTCAGAAGCAGAAGATGTGGAATTCGCAGTCGGGCCAATCGTCTCCTTAGATGCTGGCCCTCACAGAAAGACACTTGGAAGCCGCGAACATCATTAGCCGCACGACAGCATCAGCTCATGATGTTGATGCTAAGATGGCTTCATTCGCATCAAACGATTCTCTTGATGCGCTTGAGAGGAGTAATTGATGCGAACCACATGGAACGTCGACGATCAAATCTTAGAAGAGGTCAGGCGATACGCGCGCGCCCGATCCATTCCAGCCGGGGAAGCAGCCTCACAGCTCATCCGGCGTGGCCTGAGAGCAACTCTGGGCACGCGCATCGAGGGCGCATTCGAAGTGTTCGACGTCCCGGAAGACAGCCCGGTCGTGAGTCAAGAACACGTGCAGCGCTTGATCGACGACTTGTAAGAAGGATTACCATGGGTCCCTGGCTCCTAGATGCGAACATGCTTCTCGCTTGGCTGTGGCCAAAGCACGAGTATCATGCGACGGCAATCAAATGGCTTGAGCGAAACCTGAAACATGGCTGGGCAACCTGTCCGTTTACGGAGACGGGCTTCCTCCGCGTCGTTTCCAATAAATCGTTCTCGGAATTCGCACCCTCTGTAGCCGAAGCTCACCAGACGCTTCGACGTCAAATGACCCCAGAGTCCGGTCACCGCTTTTGGCCGGCCGATTTGACCTGCGCTACGCCTGGCAGCGGATACCTCCGCCTCCTGAGAGGCCACCAGCAGATCACCGACGCCTATCTGTTGTGGCTGGCGGTCCAAAATGGGGGTAGTCTTGTCACGCGGGACCACCGCATCAAGACTCTCGCTCCCGAAGGAAGTCAAGCGTTCAACTCTTTATTGATCCTGCCCTGATACCACATGAAGTCGCCGCAGGGAGCAAGGCGATCCCGCCGTTTACGCCCCAATCAGAAACGTCCCATCGCGCATGATCTGCTCCGTCCCCGCATCCGACTCCAGCCAGATGTTGAACCTGAGCCCCACCACGTCGATATGCGTTTGGCTGCGCCACGGCGCTCCGGTGTGCTCGCCATAAGGGTTTCCAAAGGCGATATGAATCCCCGGAAACTTCTCGTCCTGAAGGATGTTTCCAATCACCCTCTTCACGCCGATGTTCGTTCCAATCGCAAACTCCCCCACCCGGTCGGAATTCTCATCGGTATGCGTATAAGCCCAGAAATCCTTCTCCAGCGCCTCATTCTCGCTCGTGCAGCT
>Ga0206803_1111_pt1 | contig 16937 bp, 17 predicted proteins | sample Alteio_BWOrgCont_61_FD_152909 | JGI IMG/M metagenome (GOLD analysis project Ga0206803, IMG submission 152909) | Enriched cells from forest soil in Barre Woods Harvard Forest LTER site, Petersham, Massachusetts, United States -... | ecosystem: Environmental > Terrestrial > Soil > Temperate forest >... | reverse complement strand
GCTATCCTGGAGCAAGAATGCGATATATCGACGATTGCCCTTACAAAACGGGCTGCCGAAAAATACCGCAAGATCCTAGCCGAAGACGGCAAGGCAGGATGGCACCTGCGCTTTGGCGACCGCGCTGCCGGCTGCAACGGCTTTGAATACGTGCTCGATTATTCCCAAAAAGCCAAGCTGACCGACCGCGTTTTCCACTCCGAAGGCCTTGAGATCCATGTCGATGAAGCCGCGGTATCCCGCCTTCTTGGCTCCGAGATCGATTATGTCGACGGGCTGAATGGCTCTGGCTTCAAAATCTCCAATCCCAACGCTAAAAGCGCCTGCGGCTGCGGCAAGTCCCAAAGCTACTAAGACCTAAATAAATTTTTCCTATTCATTTCTCGTGCCCGGATTAACGGGCACTTGCATGCGCGGACACGGTTTTTTAAGAATCGGGCACGCACACGCATCCTATTACCCATAAGTCTAACCGCGTAGCGGTGATTTGCCGGGAACCGGCTACAGTGGATAGCTGAGGGGCCCGTTTTCGGGATGAGTAAATCTCATTCCGAAAATGGGAGGACGAGCGGACAGCGAGGCCTACGGTTGGATTGGACCCATGAAAAGAGCCAGGAACTGGCGACACTTTTTGGCCAGTGTCGCCAGTTCCTGGCTCTTCTTCTATTACGCCATCTTCCGTAGGTTCCCGCGAATCACGTCTTCGACGTGTACTCGTCTGGTCACCTACGGCTATCTTCTGCAGCCGGTTCCCGGCAAATTACCGCTTTCGCGGTTTAAAAATCACCCGATCCCTCTTTCTTCCGTTCCCTCTTTCTTTCGTGCCCGTGCCCGTGCCCGTGTGCGTGCCCGATTCCCCTCCCTTCTTCTCTTTTTTAGCTGTGGATTGTGCGCTTATGGACCGCGAGGGCTGCTTCTTTGATTGCTTCGGACAGGGTCGGATGCGCAAAGGCAAGATTGGCGAGTTCCAATGCTGTCATCTTTTTGTGGATTGCAACGGCACAAGAAGCGATCATTTCCGAGGCATGGCAGCCAACGATATGGATGCCGAGAAGGCGGTCCGTGTCTGCATGGGCGATGATCTTGACAAACCCCTCTTCTTCCCCGATGCAGCGGGCTCTGGAATTGGCCTTGAAATAGAAGATTCCCGTTTTTACCTTCAGGTTAAAGTTCTTTGCTTCTGCCTCGGTCATCCCGACAGCCGCTACCTCTGGAGACGTGTAGATGACATTAGGGATGGCCACATAATCGATAACGGGTTGATGCCCAGCGATGATCTCGGCTACAGCGACCCCCTCTTCCGACGCTTTGTGGGCCAGCATAGGGCCATCGATCAGGTCGCCAATTGCGTAGATATTCGGCTTTGACGTGCGGAAGAGATTATCCACGGCAACCTGCCCTTTTGGCGTCATGGCGATGCCGACTTTCTCCAAATTGAGGCCTTTTGCAAAGGGGCGCCGCCCGATACAGACGAGGACGGCTTCTGCCGCGTAAGTTCTCTTTTCCTTGCTTTTTTGGTCTTCTACATCGAGCTGGATGTTTCCCTCGGCAATCGTCGCGCCAGTGACCTTGCTCGATAAGGCAAACTGCAAGCCTAAGGTCTGTAAAATTACTTCGAACTCGCGGGAGACCATTTCATCCATCGTTGGGCAAATCCTGTCGAGAAACTCGATGAATTGCACCTTGCTGCCAAGACGTGCATAGACCGATCCAAGTTCGACGCCGATCACCCCTGCCCCAATGACGATGAGTGTCTTCGGCACATGTTCCAAGGCGAGCGCTCCAGTTGATGAAAGGACGATTTTTTCATCAAAGGGTAAGAAAGGCAAGGGGATAGGTTCCGACCCAGTGGCAAGAATGATGTTCTTAGCCCGAATTGTGCTTGTCTCCTCCCCTTTCCGGATAGCGATTTCCTGGGGTGAAACGAGAGAGCCCGTGCCTAGGAAACGGGTGATTTTGTTCTTCTTAAAAAGCCAATCGATGCCTTGGTTGAAACCACTGATCACGCTGCTTCGTTTTTTCTGCATGATCGACCAATCAAAGCTGATCCCCTGAAAAAGAAGCCCTAGCTCTTGCCCTTTGGTGCGGAATTTCCAGTATTCCTCGGAGGCATGAAGGAGGGTTTTCGAGGGGATGCAGCCGACATTGAGGCAGGTGCCCCCTAATGGCGCATCTTTCTCGATGCAGGCGGTCTTGAGGCCGAGCTGGGCGGCCCTGATGGCAGCTACATACCCACCAGGTCCGGAACCTATGACGACAACGTCAAATTCTTCCATAGCAATTCTCCGATGTCCTCATAAATCTAAAAGCAATCGTGCAGGGTTTTCAAGGTCCTGCTTAATATGTACCAAGAACTGTACGGCATCTTTGCCATCGATGATCCGGTGGTCATAACTCAAAGCGAGGTACATCATGGGCCGGATGACAATCTGATCGTCTACGACAACTGCTCTTTTGGCGATCGTGTGCATGCCTAAAATGGCGCTCTGGGGAGGATTGAGGATGGGCGTAGAGAGGAGAGATCCAAAGACGCCGCCATTAGTGATGGTAAAACCGCCGCCGCGCAAGTCATCAATCGCGATAGTCCCCTCGCGGGCTTTTTTCGCATAGGTTTCCAGCGCAGACTCGATCCCGCCGAAAGAAAGCTTATCGCAGCCGCGTATGACAGGAACGAACAGCCCCTTGTCCGTCGATACCGCAACGCCGACGTCGTAGATGGTGTAGGTGACAATTTCATCGCCTTCTATATAAGAATTTACGTCGGGAAAAGCCTTAAGGGCCGCGACGGCGGCCTTCACGAAAAAGGACATAAAGCCGAGCTTTGCGCCATAGCGTTTCTGGAAGTTGTCTTTTTCACGCGCGCGAATTTCGATTACGCTCGTCATGTCGACTTCGTTGAATGTTGTCAGCATAGCTGTCTGGTTTTTTACTTCGACGAGCCGCTGGGCAATGGTACGGCGGAGGCCGCTCATACGGCGCCTTGTCGTCGTAGAAGAGGCAGCCGAAGCAGGAATCTGTGCGGCAGCTGCAGCTTGAGGTGCAGTTTTAGGCGCTGCTTGGGGTGCCTGGGGTAACTGGGATGCGGCCGAAGGTGAGACAGAAGCTGCCGGCTGAGAGAGTGAGGCCGCGAAATCCGCCGGGGTTTGACGGGCAGAGGTGCCTTTAGGGGCAGGTGCCGGGACAGCTGTAGTGGCAGGTGCAGAAGGAGCCGCGGGTTTAGGCATGCCTGCTGCAGTAGCTCCTTTAGCGGGCTCTTTGACAGCTTCTTTAGGCGCGGCGCCTGCAGAAGGGGCCTGGACGCTTGTGTCGATAGAGCCGATCACTTGGCCGATTGTTACTTTATCGCCAACGTTTACCTTGTACTCGACCTTCCCCGATTCCAGGGCATAGAGTGGCTGATTGACCTTCTCGGTCTCCAGCTCGATAATCTCCTCTCCTTGCTTCACTATAGTGCCGCTAGGCTTGAGGATAGCGCTAATGATCGCCGTGGAGATCGACTCGCCCATCGCTGGAACTTTGATATCGCTTTTCATCTATTTCTCCAGTGCCGCTTGGATAAAGGCGGCGTATTGTTTCTTGTGCAAAGCGTAAGATCCGGCTGCTGTCGAAGCTGATGGGGCCCGCCCCGCGTAGCTAAGAGCAGGTGCGTGCATGGTTTCTAGAATAGCGCCGATTTCTGTACGGACAAATTGATACGCTCCCATATTGCCTGGCTCTTCCTGTACCCACTGGCACACGGGAAAAGACACGGAAAGAGCGGAATATTCCTGCAGCAGTTTTTTTAGTGCGTCTGCCGGGAAAGGGTAAAGCTGTTCGATGCGCAAAATAGCGATTTCTTTCTGCAGGCCCCGCTTTTCCCGTTCGGCAAAGAGATCGTAATAGACCTTGCCGGAACAAAAGAGCAACTTGCGCGGATGCTCGCCAGCGAGAGGATCGCCGAGCACAGGTTGAAAGCTGCCTTCTTCCAACTCTCGTAAAGAACTGTGGACTAAGGGATGGCGCAAGAGAGCTTTAGGAGTAAAGAGGATAAGCGGCTTCTTGACCGCATATAGGGCTTGCCTGCGCAGGACATGGAAGAGCTGGGCCGGCGTCGTAGGATCGACAATGCGCATATTGTCATCTGCGGCCATCTGCAAAAACCTTTCCATCCGCGCAGAGGAATGCTCGGGGCCCTGGCCTTCGTAACCATGGGGCAAAAATAGAGTAAGCCCCGAAGTAGCGCCCCATTTTTGTTCTGAACCGGAGAGATATTGGTCGACGATCACCTGTGCGGTGTTGGCGAAGTCTCCGAATTGCGCCTCCCAGATGATGAGGGCATTTCGATAGACAAGACTATAACCGTATTCAAAACCCAGGACCGCAAATTCGGAAAGGGGCGAGTTGTAGATATCGAACAGGGCTTTTGCTTTAGACAGATGGGAAAGGGGGAAGTACTTTCCCTCTCGTTTCTGGTCGACGAGCATCGCATGGCGGTGCGAGAATGTGCCCCGGCGGACGTCCTGGCCCGAAATGCGCACGTGCACCCCATTTTCCAGAAGGGTGGCATAGGCCAGAGTCTCGCCTGTCGCCCAATCGATTGCCAGTTCATTCTTATCTTTTTGCAAGGCGGCGACACGATCGAGCAGCCCGCGCCGCACTTTGGGATGAGCTTCGAAACTCGTTGGAATATTCGCCAGCTCGCCTGCGAGGCGCTGCAAATCTTCCGCTGGCACGCCTGTATTTGGCTCGGGGAAAGTTCTGTTCTCTTTATGTTCTGGGGCGAGTAATTCTGAAGTGGGCGCCTGGGCATCTGCTGAGGCTTTTTTAAATTCTTCCTGGAAGCGTTTTTCGATCGCATCGAGTTCTTCTGCGGTTAAGATACCCTCGCTTTGCAACTTCTCTCGATAGAGCGCAAGGATGCTTTTTTTCGCTTTGATCATCTGATATTCGAGCGGTTGCGTGAAGGTTGGCTCGTCCCCTTCATTATGGCCGTATTTACGGTAGCACATCAAATCGAGAAAAACGTCGCAGCCGAACGTCTGGCGCAATTGGAATGCGAGTTCAATTGCATAGACGCATTCTTCGGGGTTTTCTGCATTGACGTGGAAAACAGGCGCTCCGAATGCCTTGCCGATATCTGTGCAATAGCGGGTCGATCGACTATCTTTGGGCAGTGTCGTAAAGCCGATCTGGTTATTGACGACGATATGCAGCGTGCCGCCTGTGCCATAGCCATGCAGCCCGGAGAGCTGCATAGACTCGTAGACAACTCCCTGTCCGGCTACAGAAGCGTCGCCATGAATGAGTACCGGCAAGACCTGGCTAGGATTTTTTCCGCTCATTTGCATAGCTCTGGCCATCCCTAAGACAATGGGATCGACGGATTCGAGATGGCTCGGATTGGCGGCAAGGGTAACGCCCATAGTATGTCCGGAGGGAGTGGGCACTTCGGCAAAAAAACCTTTATGGTACTTCACATCGCCGGAGCCCTCGCCCGTATCGGGAGAATAATGGTCTTCGAATTCGTGGAAAATAAGGGCGTACGATTTGCCGAGGACATTGGCGAGAACATTCAGTCTCCCGCGATGAGCCATTCCGAGCAGGGTTTGGCTGACTCCTTGGTCGGAGGCGATATCGACCAGCCTCTCCAGCATAGGGATCAGTGTCTCGGCCCCTTCCAGGGAGAATCTCTTTTGTCCGACATATTTGGTATGTATGAAGACCTCGAACAACTCGGCCCGATACAGATCGATTAAGATTTGCCGCTGCAGCTCGACGCTTACAGAAATAGGAAAATAGGGTTCAATTTTTTTCTGCAGCCAGGCAGCCGGGGCACCAAGGCCCGCGAATTCAACACCAATGCGGCCGCAATAGGTGTTTTTCAAGGCCTCGTATAGCTGGGAAAGAGGGACTTCCCCCTCGGGCAAAAAGCCGCAGGTCGGCAGATTTCGGTCCCATTCTTCCGGAGAAAACCCCAAATAGCTTAAGGTCAGTTCAGGGACATCGGGAATCTCCTTCGCTGCAAGGGGATTGTCTTGCGCCAGTAGATGGCCGTAGGTGCGAAAAGCCTCGATCATGCGGCAGACGCGAACCGCGTCATATTCGAGGCTGCCAGAGGTAGCAGCCTCTGCTCCATCTGCCTTGGCAGCCTTAAGCTTTACTTTACCCCCTAGTTCCCACCCATCAAAAAAGGCCCGCCAAGTGGGTTCGACACTTCCCGGATCGCGGCAATAGGATGCATATAACTCTTCGATAAGCGGCGCATTCGCCATCTCCCCAAAGCTTTCGCTTGCATCAGCCATTTAAACACCTTTCCGGACACCTAACTCACCCTATAAGATAAAAACCATTATTTCCGAAATGTCCTTTTGCGTTACTATCTCGCCCGATTTAAAAAATCTGGGTTTTTCAGGATGTTTGAGGCAGTTGCAAAACTCTTCGGCGCGCAAAATCGCCCTTTTCGACCATGTTGCATCCGCTCTCCTCGACCTGCTCTCTCAAGCAGGCCACCGTCGGAGCGGTACAGCCAGGCAAAGCCTGGCTCCGCAACCTGGTCAAAAATCATCAATTTTTCGCTACCGTGGAGTTTTGCAACTGCCTCATTTAAAAAAAATCTTGCATCACAGAAGGTCTTGCAGTAAAAAGCGGCGAAGGTACCCAAGCTCATGGATGGCTTGAGGTGGGGTGGACTCTACAAAAAGAAACATCACGTAATATGCGACAACAAACATGAATATCAAAAGCGAAAGACTTAAAAAACTGGAGACAGAACTCCTCGATCTTGATCAATGGCTGAAGCTCGGCCTGGTGCCCAAGAAAGACATACAAAAACATCGAGAGGAGATGCAATCCCTCGAACTAAAGATAGGCGAAGAAAAAGAACGTCTCCGCTTCCTTAAAGAGAGTGGCGAGACCGAAGAGTTCGCTCTGCCCAAACGCCCGGCACACGGCCGTCAGGCCTTCCAAGAACCCCATAGCATGGCCGATATGGATGTCGTCGAAGAAGGACTGACAGACATCGGGCTGGATGTCGAAACGGAGTCTTTTGATTTCGAGGCATCGACAGCAGAAGAAGGGGAAGAAGGAGAAGAGGGAGCAGCGACGAGCCACGCCGAAGAGGATGATGAAGATCCCTTCAGCGACCGCAACAGGTGGCGCCGCGGCGTCCTTGAAGATCCCGATGCCAACGATTGGTAGCGTTGACACGGCTAAGGACACGGCCAAGGTCGGGCCGCATGACTGCAGTCTGTATGTGCATATCCCCTTTTGCACGTCCAAGTGCCCGTATTGCCATTTTTACGTCATACCGTTTGAGGAGCACCGCGAACAAGCCTTTCTGTTAGGGATCGAGCAGGAATGGCAATCTCGGCGGGCTCTTCTTGCAGGGAAACGGATCGTCTCCATCTACCTCGGCGGCGGCACCCCTAGTCTTCTCAGCGCCTCTTCTGTAGGGCGTATCCTCGATCTGTTCCTACAGGATCGGGGTTTATCTATAGATAGCGGATGCGAAATCACGCTGGAAGCCAACCCCGAAAGCGTCAGCCTGGAAAAAATGCGCGCCCTTTCTTTGTTAGGAGTGAATCGTCTTAGCATCGGGGTGCAATCCCTCGATGACGATCAGTTGACCCTTCTCGATAGGCGGCACCTGGCTGCTAGAGCAATCAAGGCAATCGAAGAAAGCCAAGCTGCCGGCATCGACAATCTTTCGATCGACCTCATGTACGATATTCCAGGGCAATCGCTGGATAGTTGGAAGCGGACAATCACACGCGCTATGGCCCTCCCTGTCTCCCATCTCTCTTTGTATAACCTAACGTTTGAGCCGCAGACCCTCTTCTTTAAAAACCGCAAGCAGCTCCGCCCTCTTCTCCCTTCTCCCGAGGACAGCTTCGAAATGTTGCAATATGCCATTACTTACCTAGAAGCTGCCGGCCTGCAACGGTATGAAATTTCCGCGTTCGCGCGTAAAGAACGGTATTCACGCCATAATACCGGATATTGGACAGGCCGCCCCTTTTTAGGTTTAGGCCCTTCCGCCTTCAGTTATTTTCAAGGGAAGCGCTTTAAGAACATCTCCTCATTTACCCATTGGGCCTCGTCCTTGAGTGAAGGGAAATCGCCTGTAGATTTTGAAGAACGGCTGGAACCTGAGCCTTCTTTCCGCGAACTCCTCGCCATCCAGCTACGCCTTCTTGAAGGGGTCGATTGGACCGCGTTTACAACTCGCCATGGGCCTGCCCCCGAACCCACACCGGCCATCCTTGATCAACTCTGCCGGGACGGCCTGCTCGCACGCCAGGCAGGCTCATTACGGCTTACCGAAAAAGGCCGCCTCTTCTACGATTCCGTCGCCGAAGCCATCATCTAAATATTTTATTACCTCTTGATAATAAGGACGTTACAACTTTTACATAACACTCCTAAACCACTGCTAATATTAAAGATTTTATGGCTATTACTTTGCGTGGAACATTAGTAGGCGAGACGGCTGCTACTCCCATTATGGAGCAGAACGGGTTACATTTAAGACGAGACGGAGCATATCTTGGCAGTTCTGGAAGAGCGGATCACGAAAAAGATTCTGGAAACGATGACCCCGGAAGAGATTCTGAAAAAGATGAAACTGGAAGAGGAGCTGGATTGGATGACTCCGGCAGAGATTCTGGATAAGATTCGGGAGAAATTTACCCGGGATAGATGGGCAGCAGACCCTGAGCCGAAAGCGGAGACCCCGATTACCCCGGAAGGCAGTCATAATCCGATGACCTCCGACTCCGTAGGTTCCCGCGAATCCCGTCTCCGACGTGTACTCGTCTGGTCACCTACGGCTATCCACTGTAGCCAGTTCCTGGCAAATTACCGCTTGCGCGGTTTTTTGTTCGGAAAAAGTTATAGGATGATTCTTAACCGCGCAAGCGGTACTTTGCCGGGAACCGGCTACAGTGGATAGCCGTCCAACGGGAACCTACGGTACGCATAGAGATAAGAATTGAGCCGGGAACCGGCGACATCAGTCAAAAAGATAGCGATCATCGAAGTTCACCCGGTTCAGAGTAAGAAGCTTTACATACTCTTCTTCGAATGAGATTTTTTTATGATGGTGTTCTTGCGTGCGAATATACTCGCGAACATGCTCGATTTGTGAGGTGCTTACAGAAAACGAGCCATACCCATCCTGCCAAGCAAAGCTCCCGCATTCAAGAAAAGCTTCTTTTAGCCAAGCCGAAGATGCCGTTTTTGTATTTCTTATCAATGCAGTAAAATGATCTAAATTCGATAGCTCAACAAGTAGATGCAGGTGATTGGCTATACCACCGATTTCTAACAACGAACCTTTGCATTTGCGTACCACGCCTCCTATATAGGCGTATAATTCTTCTTGCATCTTAGGGAGAATAAGATCCTTACGGCCTTTAGTAGACCAGATTAAATGAAAAAAATGCACACGATGTGAAGAGGTCATAATTACCTTGCGGAGATCTGAGAAATGGATTCTCACAGTATAGACTAGTACCGTTTCTGTCGCCAGTTCCTGGCTCAAATCTCTATCCGCCTGACCCCGTAGGTTCCCGTTGGTCACCTACGGCTATCCTCTGTAGCCGGTACCCGGCAAATGACCGCAATCGCGGTTAAAGAATCGCCCGTTACCTGTGTGGGGGTCGAACTCGACCGGAAGTGTTCTTATACGATGCACCAATATCATGTTCTTTAACCGCGAAAGCGGTACTTTGCCAGGAACTGGCTACAGTGGCTAGCCGTAGGTGACCAGACGAGTACACGTCGAAGACGTGATTCGCGGGAACCTACGGAGAGTCGGAGACGTGATTCGCGGGAACCTACGGAGTCGAAGACGTGATTCGCGGGAACCTACGGTTGCAGGGAGATAAGGGCTTTGCCGGGAACCGGCGGCAGAAACTTAATAGCTATGCCGCCAGTTCCTAGCTGCAGGAACGACAATTAGGTTTTAAGCGGCGGGAGCCGAAAGAGCGAGGATAGCTTTTCTTGCGATAATACCCTGGTAGCGCTCCCTTCCTGCAGCATCCAAAGACATATAGCCTTTAAACCGTGCTGTATCTGGCTCGGGATTTTCTAGTTCTTCATCTATACCACGGTCTTTCACGACAGATCCCGTCGTGAAAAAGCACTTTCTATAAAATCCGGGGGATTCCCCGACCGATTCTAGCAGGACCCTTCTACCAAAACCGCACTGCTCGCTTCTTTCCACGGCCATCTGGATTAGTCCTGTGCCAGCGCCTGAGAAATCCTTTCTGCCCCAAGAATCGACATTATCGACAAAAAGCATACCCGCAGACCCACGGGCGTATACTTGCAAGGCTGACCATTCGGGAATTGCATGATCTCCCCAAGACGGTGCCCGCAATCTGCCGCATGGCAAGCGCGTATACATTTCGATCTTTATAGTACCGAGGCATCGCGGTACCGGCTCAGCATCGTCCCACATAGAATAATACTCTTTGAAGCGGGTTACAAACCTCGTCACTTTTACAGGGACCGGCGCCTCCGTTGCCTTATTCGTGACTTGATAGTCTGCGATAGCTTGTTCTATGGCAAATCGCGTGACGATATCCTTAGCTTTTTCCCTCTTTTCTGTTCCAGGTTTGTAATCACCCGCATAATCCAAAATTTTATTTGAAATCAAACCCGACATAAAAACCATTTATTAATAATAATAAAATTAAATTATATCAAATAATTATATATTATTCAATTGTAATAACAATTAAGTAAAATAAAAATTTTAATACACCAGAACGGAAGATATCAAAACAAAGACGCGCGAGCCCGATTTCCCTATCTCTTTGATGTATTTATTGTTGTACCATTATTAAAGCCATGCTATCCCACGGATAGCAGAGAGGACTTCATGAGAGACGCTACCAATGCTGAAGGTGATGACATTGTAATTACCGGCATGGCGCGTACCCCCTTTGGGTCGTCCCAAGGCCAATTGTCGTGCTTGTCAGCCCCAACCCTTGGTTCTTATGCGATCAAGCAAGCATTGAAACTCTCCCAAATCGCAGCACATGATGTTTCCGAAGTTTTTATGGGCAATGTATTAGAAGCTGGGCTTGGACAGGCCCCTGCCCGTCAGGCTGCTCTCCACGCAGGCATTCCTGTTTCCGTTCCGTGTACAACGATCAATAAAGTATGCGGGAGCGGTATGCAGTCCATCATCTTTGGCATTCAGGCATTACTATTAGACAGAGCCAAGGTCGTGGTAAGCGGCGGAATGGAAAATATGAGCCTTGCCCCCTTTCTCTTAGAGGATGCGCGAAAAAACTTTTCAATTGGTAATCACATTCTAATCGATTCGATGATTCACGATGGTCTTTGGGATGCTTATGTGCATAAGCACATGGGCAGTTGCGCGGAAGCTTGCGCCGAGAAGTATCAGTTTACTCGTCAGATGCAAGATAACTACGCAGCTTTAAGCTATAGGCGCGCTCAACAAGCTCAACAAGAGGGACTTCTTTCCAGAGAAATCGTACCGGTCGTAATAAAAAAAAAAGACGGGACAACCCTTTCAATGGCACATGACGAAGGGCCCGATCGATTCAATTTCGAAAAAATGCAGAAACTAAAGCCAGCCTTTGAAAAAACAGGAACCATCACCGCTGCTAACAGCTCAAGCATTAATGATGGAGCGGCCGCTGTGGTACTTATGCGCGCTTCGACTGCCAAGCGCCAAGGTATTCAACCATTAGGAAAAATCGTGGCCTATGACGGTTATGCTCATGATCCAACCTGGTTCACCACAGCCCCCATTCACGCTATGGAAAAGGCGCTTTCTCGCGCCGGTTGGAAAATAGATGACGTGGACCTCTTTGAAGTCAACGAGGCCTTCGCAGTAGTCGCCCTTGCAGCGCAGCAAGCCCTTAAAATTCCCATAGAAAAATACAACATATGGGGTGGGGCTATTGCTTATGGGCATCCTATTGGAGCTAGCGCTGCGCGTCTGGTTATCACCCTTCTTTCTCAATTAAATACCCTTGGCAAAAAGAAGGGACTAGCCTCGATTTGTATTGGTGGTGGCGAAGCGCTTGCGATCTGCGTAGAAAGTATGGGAGGCAAAGCGTGGTAGACAAACGTGTCGGTAACGCCGACCAAGCAATTGGAGATATTCCCGATGGGGCCACCCTGGCTCTAGGCGGATTTGGCCTATGTGGACTTCCTGAAAATTCCATTGCAGCGCTAGTCCGGAAGGGAGTGAAAAACCTCATATGTATTTCCAACAATGCTGGCGTCGATGAGTTTGGATTAGGTCTTCTTCTCCAAAATAGGCAAATCAAAAAAGTGATCGCCTCCTATGTCGGAGAAAATAAACTTTTGGAACAACTTCTTTTATCAGGGGAACTCGAGGTTGAATTTATTCCTCAAGGGACCCTTGCTGAAAAGCTGCGTTGCGGAGGAGCCGGTATTCCTGCTTTTTTTACACCGACGGGAGTGGGTACAGTGATTGCAGAACACAAGGAAATTCGTGAAATTCAGGGACGGCATTGTGTGCTTGAAGAATCTCTAACCGCGGACTTTGCCCTGGTCAAAGCATGGAAGGGAGATTCCTACGGGAATCTTATTTTCCGCAAAACAGCGCGCAACTTTAATCCCCTCTGCGCGATGGCGGGCAGAGTCACAATTGCCGAGGTTGAAGAATTGCTTCCCGTAGGAGCGCTGGACCCTGACAGCATCCATCTTGCGGGAATCTATGTGAAGAGAATCTATCAAGGCAGCAACTACGTGAAACCACTAGAAAAAAGGGTTATCAAGGATTGAGAATGGCGTTGACACGCGATGGGATTGCCAAAAGGATCGCCCAGGAATTTAGAGATGGCTACTACGTCAACCTCGGTAAAGGAATGCCCACGCTTGCCGTCAATTACCTCCCTAAAAATATGATAGCCATTATCCAATCCGAAAACGGCCTTCTTGGATTGGGGCCTCATCCTACAGAAAGTGAAGTCGATCCTGATTGTATTAATGCAAGTAAGGAAACCACCACGGCAATACCAGGGGCCGTCTATGTCGCCAGCGATGATTCCTTTGCAATGATCCGAGGAGGGCATATTGACTTGTCGATACTGGGGGCTATGGAAGTCGACGAAGAAGGAACCCTCGCAAACTGGATGGTGCCTGGGCAATTAATCAAAGGCATGGGGGGCGCGATGGATCTTGTGCATGGCGCCAAAAAAGTCATTGTGGCTATGCAGCATACAAGTAAAGATGGGAAAACCAAGGTCCTTAGGCGTTGCACACTTCCGCTTACAGGCCAGCGATGTGTAACCAGGATCATTACGGATTTGGCCGTTATGGATGTGATCCCCGAGAAAGGCTTGCAACTCATGGAAAGAGCGCCTGGAGTCAGCATCGAAGAAATTCGCGCGGCTACGCAAGCGACCCTGATCATCTCTTCCCATGTTCCCGAGATGAACCTTTAGAGCCTTCGGGGACTTTCCGCGATTGAGGCAAATAGAAAGACGGCAGGGCGGTCGTCGAGGGCCTTCAGGGCCAGTAAAGGCCGGGCTTTCCACTCTTTGACGGTCTGGGTGGAGACTTCTTCATTTTCAGAGGTGAGATCACAGGCTACTGAGAGGACGATGTCCCCGTCGAGATGCTGAAGAAGGTTCTGCAAGAGGCGTTGATTGCGGTAGGGCGTCTCGATGAAGACTTGGGTCTCCCCTTCTCGTTTGGCCCTCTGCTGCAATAGGTGCAAGGCAGTGGCAAGTTCCTGCGCATCACGCGGCAAATAGCCATGGAAAGCGAACCGTTGAGCCGGCAGTCCCGATAGCATAAGAGCGAGTACAAACGAGCAAGGCCCAGGCAGCGCGCGTATGACAATCCTTAATCGGCGTGCTCGCGCGACAAGACGGGCGCCGGGGTCGGCAAGGCAAGGGAGCCCCGCGTCAGAGACGATTCCCCAAGTTTGCCCTCGCAGGAGCGGCTGCAGCAGGGCCTCTAATTCTTCATCGCGGGTGTGTTCGTTCAATAGGGCAAGAGGAACATCGGCCACCTTGCGTTGGCTTAAAAGGCGTTTAAGAAATGCCCTTCCCTGTTTAGCGTCTTCCGCGATAAGGCCGTCCAGCTTTTCGACTATGGCGCCCTCGCCGGACGGCAAAGAGAGTTCTAAGTTCGCCGTCTCGGATAAAAGATTGGGCAGGAGATAGAGAGTCATATAGTGTGTAGATGGACGACGAAACGGTGGAGGAGGAGATCGCTGCTGATCGAAGAGCTTTTGGCCAAGGCTTCGACCTCATTCAAGGCCATAAGACCCTTTTCAAAAAAACGAGGGCCCTTGCTGCGCGCTTTGTCCCCGAACTTCTGCAACTGATACGATTTGAGCGGAAGATAACTGTTTTCCTCTCCTAAAGTAATCTGCCACCCCATGCGGAGGTAGTAACGGAGCTGCCCGAGCAAAGAAAGAAGAGCGCTAGCATCGAGAAAAGGAGCCGTGGCTAGCGGCTGCGCTTGATAAATCAACTGTTCGGCAAGGACCCATCCTTCCGGAAAAACACCGGACGCGACGATGGACCTGGCATCTTCCAGAACAATCTGTTTTTTTTGGCCGCCCAAACAGAGCAATTTCTCCATCTCCCGCTTGAGCTGCGTCCAATCCTGGCCCACCTGGTGAAGTAGAAAATCAAAGACCGCCTCTTCCATATGGATTTTGCAGCTCCCTGCCATAGAGCGGAGAGCCTCGCCTAACCGCTGCTGCCTTTCCCAGGGCTTTTCTTGAGTCAAGTCCAAGAGAACCACCTCGGGTTGTACTAGAGGAAGATACGGGGCGAGGCCGCGCGCGCTCTCTAGGCCAAGGAGTAGAAAAATGCGTCTTGAGGGATTTTGCAACCAACGCTTGAGATTGGCGCTCTCGTTCTCTTTGAGCTTATCGACATCTTCGAGGATGATCACCCGTTCCAACGCAAAAAGGTTTTCCGTCCGCAGCTCTTCAAAAGCGGCGGCAAAGCCTAAGCTTCCGGTAAATCGCTGCGGCGAAACAGGCTTTTCCGGCTGCACAGCAGAGACAATCTTGTCCGCGATTTCGCGTCTGTCGGCCTCATGGGGGCATGCGATGAGATAGACATGCGCGCGAGAAGAAGCTTCCTGCAAGTATTTTTCCAGACCCCGTAAATTCGTGATTTTCACTCTTGTCCCCAGTTAAATGTGAACTTCTGCTGGACATCCGGATGCAAGCATAGATGCACAGGACAGTTCATGGCGGCCTTTTCAAGCTGTTCTTTTTGAGCGGCATCCACGTGCCTCGGGAAAAAAAAATCGACGTTCAACTTTGCGATCATCCTCTTGGGAACGGGCTGCATCTCTTTCGTGACGAGCAGACGGGCGCCATGCATATCGACTCCAAGGCGTTTGGCAACAAGGCCCATAATCGTCAAAACGCACGTTCCGAGCGCCACAGCTACAAGGTCCGTGGGTGAGAAATTCTTCCCTCTCCCCCCATTGTCCCTGGGAGCGTCCGTCTCGAGCATTTCCCCGCTTTCTTCATGGACAGCGCGCGTACGGAGGTCGCCCTCATAAGTCACAGAAATTTCTACCATACATCCACCCGACTGATGATTTTAAAAAAACCTTGACAATCCCCTTCATGGCGACCTATACTTTTGCCAAGGGCATAAGCCATCAAACGCGAGCATAATCATGATAGCCAAAGTAAAAAAAAGTTCCGCAAAGTCCGGAAAAGCCGCTAAAGTCATAAAAGCCGCACCAAAAAAGACTATACTGTCCAAGCCCGCAGTTTCCCCAACGAAATCTTCTAAAGAAGCTACGAAGGAACCTAAAAAGGAATATAAATCCTCGCTTCACCGCATGCTGACCGCCGAAGGCTGGAAGCGCATGATGATGGGAAAGGATTAAAAGTTCTATTCCTCTATTTCGTTCATATAATACACTTCTCTATGCTATAACTATCTACTCATAAATTCAATATTTTGAGAGGCGTTTATGTTAAACATCGACCTAAGAGGAAAAAAAGCCTTTATCGCCGGCATAGGCGATGACCAGGGCTACGGCTGGGCCATAGCAAAGGCGCTCGCAGAAGCCGGAGCAGAGATCATCATCGGCACATGGACGCCGATCCTCAAAATCTTTAACCAGTCATGGGCTGCAGGGAAATTTGACGAATCCCGGCAATTGTCCAACGGTAAATTGATGGAGTTCCTCAAGGTCTACCCTCTCGATGCTGCCTTTGATAAACCCGAAGATGTCCCTGCAGAAATCCGTGAAAATAAGCGCTACCTGGAAGTCCCCCGCTACACGATCTCCGAAGTAGCTGCCGACGTAGCGCGCGATTTCGGCACGATCGACATTCTCGTCCACGCCCTTGCCAATGCGCCTGAAGTAAAAAAGCCCCTCTTAGAGACGTCGCGAAGCGGCTACCTCGCCGCTCAAAGCGCCTCTTCCTATTCGTTCGTAAGCTTAGTGCAACATTTCGGCCCTCACCTATCTTCCCAAGGCTCGGCCATTTCCCTCACCTACCTCGCCTCGGAACGGGTCGTTCCCGGTTATGGCGGCGGCATGAGTTCGGCAAAGGCTGCTTTAGAAAGCGACACCCGCGTGCTCGCCTGGGAAGCCGGTAGAAAATGGGGAATTCGGGTGAACGTCATTTCGGCCGGCGCCCTCCGCAGCAGGGCCGCCCGCGCGATCGGCAATACCGGCGGTGTCAGTTTTATCGACCAGATGATTACCTACTCCCATGCCAACTCCCCCCCTTCAAAAAGACCTCGAGGCCGAAGAAGTAGGCCAGGCAGCGGTCTTCCTCCTCTCCCCCTTGGCATCTGCGATCAGCGGCGTCATCCTCTATGTCGATAACGGCCTGCACGCCATGGGCGTCAGCATCGACAGCCCCGCCTTCCAAGCCCAGCAGCCCCTTCAGGCCGCAGGCAGCGTTTTGTAGCGTAGGCTTCAGCCCGCGTCCCCTCTTTTCGTTGCAT
>Ga0206803_1110_pt1 | contig 17064 bp, 9 predicted proteins | sample Alteio_BWOrgCont_61_FD_152909 | JGI IMG/M metagenome (GOLD analysis project Ga0206803, IMG submission 152909) | Enriched cells from forest soil in Barre Woods Harvard Forest LTER site, Petersham, Massachusetts, United States -... | ecosystem: Environmental > Terrestrial > Soil > Temperate forest > O... | reverse complement strand
AGGACCTGTAGAGCCAGTTTGTCCGGTAGGTCCAGTTTGTCCTGTAGGTCCTGTAGAGCCAGTCGGACCTGTTGCCCCCGTTGGACCCGTTTGACCTGTTGGCCCAGTCGGACCTGTAGAGCCAGTTTGTCCAGTCGGACCGGTTGGTCCGGTAGGTCCAGTCGGACCTGTAAATCCAGTCGGACCTGTTGCCCCCGTTGGACCCGTTTGCCCTGTTGGCCCAGTCGGACCTGTAGTTCCTGTTGGACCTGTAGAACCAGTTTGTCCGGTAGGACCTGTCGGCCCAGTAATCCCAGTTGGGCCTGTTGCACCCGTCGGGCCAGTCGGACCTGTAATTCCGGTTGGACCTGTCGGCCCTGTTGAACCAGTCGGACCTGTAGTTCCTGTTGGACCTGTAGAACCAGTTTGTCCGGTAGGACCTGTCGGCCCAGTAATCCCAGTTGGGCCTGTTGCACCCGTCGGGCCAGTCGGACCTGTAATTCCAGTTGGACCTGTCGGCCCTGTTGAACCAGTGCGTCCTGTCGGACCAGTTTGTCCGGTAGGGCCAGTTTGGCCTGTAGGTCCTGTCGGACCTGTTGCTCCCGTCGGACCGGTTTGCCCTGTAGGTCCAGTCGGACCTGTGGAACCTGTTTGCCCGGTAGGGCCAGTTTGACCAGTAGGTCCTGTAGAGCCAGTTTGTCCAGTCGGACCTGTGGGACCAGTTTGACCAGTAGGTCCTGTCGGCCCTGTAACTCCGATTGGACCTATTGCTCCCGTCGGGCCAGTTTGCCCTGTTGGCCCAGTCGGACCCGTGGAACCTGTTTGTCCGGTTTGACCGGTAGGACCTGTAGAGCCTGTTTGTCCAGTAGGTCCCGTCGGTCCTGTAAATCCAGTCGGACCTGTTGAACCCATTTGTCCGGTTGGTCCGGTAGGACCTGTAGAGCCAGTTTGTCCAGTAGGTCCTGTAGGCCCAGTTTGACCGGTAGGACCTGTCGGCCCTGTAAATCCAGTCGGACCTGTTGCCCCCGTTGGACCCGTTGGACCCGTTGGCCCAGTCGGCCCAGTCGGACCTGTTGAACCTGTTTGTCCGGTTGGTCCAGTTTGACCAGTAGGTCCTGTAGAGCCAGTTGGTCCGGTAGGTCCTGTCGGACCTGTAAATCCAGTCGGACCTGTTGCTCCCGTTGGACCCGTTTGCCCTGTTGGCCCAGTCGGGCCTGTTGAACCTGTTTGTCCGGTTGGTCCAGTTTGACCGGTAGGACCTGTAGATCCAGTCGGACCTGTCGAACCTGTTTGTCCGGTAGGTCCTGTCGGCCCTGTAAATCCGGTCGGACCTGTTGCTCCCGTCGGACCAGTTTGACCAGTAGGCCCAGTCGGACCTGTTGAACCTGTTTGTCCGGTAGGACCTGTAGAGCCAGTTTGTCCAGTCGGACCTGTGGGACCAGTTTGACCAGTAGGTCCTGTCGGCCCTGTAACTCCGATTGGACCTATTGCTCCCGTCGGACCCGTTTGCCCTGTTGGCCCAGTCGGACCTGTTGAACCAGTTTGTCCGGTTGGTCCAGTTTGACCAGTTGGTCCTGTAGAGCCAGTTGGTCCGGTAGGTCCTGTCGGACCTGTAAATCCAGTCGGACCTGTTGCTCCCGTTGGACCCGTTTGCCCTGTTGGCCCAGTCGGGCCTGTTGAACCTGTTTGTCCGGTTGGTCCAGTTTGACCGGTAGGACCTGTAGATCCAGTCGGACCTGTCGAACCTGTTTGTCCGGTAGGTCCTGTCGGCCCTGTAAATCCGGTCGGACCTGTTGCTCCCGTCGGACCAGTTTGACCAGTAGGCCCAGTCGGACCTGTTGAACCTGTTTGTCCGGTAGGACCTGTAGAGCCAGTTTGTCCAGTCGGACCTGTGGGACCAGTTTGACCAGTAGGTCCTGTAGGTCCAGTTTGACCGGTAGGACCTATTGCTCCCGTCGGGCCAGTTTGCCCTGTTGGCCCAGTCGGACCTGTGGAACCTGTTTGTCCTGTTGGCCCAGTCGGACCTGTTTGTCCGGTAGGACCTGTAGAGCCAGTTTGTCCGGTAGGTCCTGTCGGACCAGTTTGACCAGTAGGCCCAGTCGGACCTGTTGAACCTGTTTGACCGGTAGGACCTGTAGAGCCTGTTTGTCCGGTAGGTCCTGTCGGTCCTGTAAATCCAGTCGGACCTGTTGCTCCCGTTGGACCCGTTTGCCCTGTTGGCCCAGTCGGACCTGTTGAACCTGTTTGTCCGGTAGGACCTGTAGAGCCAGTTTGTCCAGTCGGACCTGTCGGCCCTGTAACTCCGATTGGACCTATTGCTCCCGTCGGGCCAGTTTGCCCTGTTGGCCCCGTCGGACCCGTGGAACCTGTTTGTCCGGTTGGTCCGGTTTGACCGGTAGGACCTGTAGAGCCTGTTTGTCCAGTAGGTCCCGTCGGTCCTGTAAATCCAGTCGGACCTGTTGCTCCCGTTGGACCCGTTTGCCCTGTTGGCCCAGTCGGACCTGTCGAACCTGTTTGTCCGGTTGGTCCGGTTGGTCCGGTTGGTCCGGTTTGACCGGTAGGACCTGTAGAGCCTGTTTGTCCTGTAGGTCCAGTCGGTCCTGTAAATCCAGTCGGACCTGTTGCTCCCGTTGGACCCGTTTGCCCTGTTGGCCCAGTCGGACCTGTCGAACCTGTTTGTCCGGTTGGTCCGGTTTGACCGGTTTGACCGGTAGGACCTGTAGAGCCTGTTTGTCCTGTAGGTCCTGTCGGCCCTGTAAATCCAGTCGGACCTGTTGCCCCCGTTGGCCCAGTCGGACCTGTTGAACCAGTTTGTCCGGTTGGTCCTGTAGAGCCTGTTTGTCCTGTAGGTCCAGTCGGTCCTGTAAACCCAGTCGGACCTGTTGCTCCCGTTGGCCCAGTCGGACCTGTTGAACCTGTTTGTCCAGTAGGTCCTGTAGGTCCAGTTTGACCGGTAGGACCTGTAGAGCCTGTTTGTCCTGTAGGTCCTGTCGGCCCTGTAAATCCAGTCGGACCTATTGCCCCCGTTGGACCCGTTTGCCCTGTTGGCCCAGTCGGACCTGTTGAACCTGTTTGTCCGGTTGGTCCTGTTTGACCGGTAGGACCTGTAGAGCCTGTTTGTCCGGTTGGTCCTGTTTGTCCAGTAGGTCCTGTCGGCCCTGTAACCCCGGTTGGTCCTGTAGGTCCAGTTTGACCGGTAGGACCTGTAGAGCCTGTTTGTCCAGTCGGACCGGTTGGACCTGTAGATCCAGTCGGACCGGTAGGGCCAGTATCACCTGTTGGGCCTATTGAACCAGTTTGACCAATAGGTCCTGTCGCACCTGTAAATCCAGTTGGACCCGTCTCTCCTGTTGGCCCAGTCGGACCTGTGGAACCTGTTTGTCCTGTAGGTCCAGTTTGACCTGTAGGGCCGGTATCACCTGTTGGGCCTATTGAACCAGTTTGACCAATAGGTCCTGTTGCCCCTGTAAATCCAGTTGGACCTGTCGCTCCTGTTGGCCCAGTCGGACCTGTGGAACCTGTTTGTCCCGTAGGTCCAGTTTGACCAGTAGGGCCGGTATCGCCTGTTGAACCTATTGAACCCGTCGGACCCGTGGGTCCAGTTTGTCCTGTTGCCCCGGTTGGTCCTGTTGGGCCTGTGGACCCTGTGCCAGAGATACTAGAAGATGGGCCTGTAGGGCCAATTGGTCCTTGTAGTCCGACCGGACCTGTTGGGCCTGTGGACCCTGTGCCAGAGATACTAGAAGACGGGCCTGTAGGGCCAATTGGTCCTTGTAGTCCGACCGGTCCTGTTGGGCCTGTGGACCCTGTGCCAGAGATACTAGAAGATGGGCCTGTAGGGCCAATTGGTCCTTGTAGTCCGGCCGGTCCTGTTGGGCCTGTGGACCCTGTGCCAGAGATACTAGAAGACGGGCCTGTAGGGCCAATTGGTCCTTGTAGTCCGGCCGGTCCTGTAAATCCAGTTGGACCTGTTGAACCTGTTTGTCCAGTAGGTCCAGTTGGACCTGTAAATCCTGTCGGACCAGTAGAACCAGTTTGTCCGGTAGGTCCTGTAGGACCTGTAAATCCAGTTGGTCCTGTTGGCCCAGTCGAACCAGTTTGTCCTGTCGGACCAGTAATTCCAGTTGGACCTGTTGCTCCCATCGGACCAGTATGTCCTGTAGGTCCAGTTTGACCGGTAGGACCTGTCGGCCCTATAAATCCAGTTGGACCTGTTACTCCTGTCGGACCAGTTTGTCCTGTAGGTCCGGTATCACCTGTTGGACCTGTGGGTCCGGTTTGACCGGTAGGACCTGTGGAGCCTGTGCCTGAGCTACTAGAAGATGGGCCTGTAGGGCCAATTGGTCCTTGTGGTCCTGTCGAACCTGCAGCGCCGCTTTCTCCGGTTGGACCTGTTGGACCGCGTCCGGGATTTATAGTTGAACCGGGTCCTGTCGGGCCAATGGGGCCTTCTTGCCCTGTGGGCCCTGCAGGGCCTGCAGGACCCGGTGGGCCTTGCACCGGACTTTTAGGGCGCTTTTCGCATTCGCTGCCCCAGGCTATCGCGTCTTTTAAATCCCATGATGGTAAGGTCGAATGAATCTCGAAGTGTCTTTCTTCGTGAACTGAATCGGCAAACGACGAAGAGGTAAAAATGACGCATAGAAGTCGTATAAGGGAAAGCAGATAGTCTTTTAGAATAGCGGCTCCCGATTTTTTCATCTTTTCTGTATTCATTTGATTTTCAGTCGACCAGGGAATGAAAAGAACGGTCCTTTCTCTTGGTTCAGTTCAACAAGAAAAAATGGATTGCAATCCAGCCCAACCTGCAAGAGATAATTTTATCATGCAGCTCTAAACTTTTAAGCAAGAAAATTTTGGAAGTGGGTCTGCTGAATTGGTAACGCAAAAAAACCGTAGCGGCTGCAAAATTTTGCCTGGCCGAAAATCGAATTTGTCCTCAGACTCCAAAAATTAAACAGGTTTGGGGAAACGTCAATGTTTGGTAAACGGTTGAATATAGTTAGTGTCTACGGCTTCAAGATAAAATCGACTTCAGCCGTTTCATTTTCGCGGCTAATCATCAAAGGTTGACGTATGCCAAAGTCTAAAGAGTCCTTTCTTCTGCTCATCAGTAATAACGCCCAGAAAGTCGCCTTTTTTAAGAAGGCGCTTAAAGAAGATTACACTCTCTTTTTTGCCGTTACCGCGGAAGCAGCGATAGACACCCTTAAGAGCACAGAAGTAGACTGCGTACTCATCGATGCAAAAAACAGTGCTATACACCCGTTCGTCTTATGCCAAAAAATCCGCAGCCTTTCCTCTAGCCGTATGATGCCCATTATGTTAATCACGGACAGTCTGAAAAAAACATACACGAAGACCGCACTGGATGCCGGTTTTAGCGATTTTATCCATGAACCGCTCGAAAAAGAAGAACTCCAGCTGAGACTGTCTGTAGCTCTGTCTCGTACCCAAGTACAAAAAAAGATGGCCCATTTGCTCCCTTCTTATATTGCGGATACCGGCAAAAAAGTAAGGAAAACAAAAATCAGTCTGGCCCTGCGTATGCGCAAGTTGATCAAAGGGGAATTCTTCACCGAACTGACCAAAGCGTATGCTATATCAAGCCCTCTCTGCCTACTCTTGATTGAGATCGATGACTATTCCCATCTCGTAAAAGGAAATGGGGAAAAAATCGCAGGACTGCTTGTACAAGAAGTTGAAACTTTTTTGCGCCAGAACGTGCGCACAAAAGACTTGCTTTTTCCTCAGGGAAATAATGGTTTTCTCGCTATACTGCCAACAACCTCGTCCTCTACCGGACACTCCCTGGCAGAAATACTGCGCAAAGAAGTAAGCGAACATCCATTTTCCGTAGGCCACACGAAATTTCCAGTTACGATTTCTGCAGGACTTGTGCACTACAATAAAGAAACAGAGGGTCATCAACCCCCGGCTTCTGCTTTTCAAGGATTAGTCGACGGCGCTATGCAAGCGCTGCAGCTAGCGCGTAAAAAAGGTAACCGTACCGTATCTTCTTCCCCTGAGGAGTTTATCCCCTATGAAATCTCTGTTTAACATTGGATTTTTTTTCACTTGTCTATCGGCTGGATTGCAAGCAGAAGAAGCTCTTGCGGAACCTCTTCCTCATCCGCTGGTACATGCACAGCTGCAGTTCACAATAGAACCTAAAGCACGGGCACAGGATTATTTACAGGCCTTCAGTTTCTTGCGGCAAGAGAAGACTGCGGGGAAGGTCGCCTTTTTGCTCAAGGACGGCTCGTCGATCTCCAACATCATCGACATTCATCTGATGGACCAGGGAAGCTTGCTCATCTCGCGCTATAACTCTGCGCAGGGGATTAAATTCCGGGTCGTTTGTCTGGAAGAAATTCTTCGCGTCGAACATTTATGACTGTGCACCTCCTGCATCTGAAAAATGGCTCAGGAAGAACATCTTGCAAACTCGCTCGGAACAAAATTTTTTCTTTACGATGCAGCCTTAGATAAGGTAGCCTATGTCTTTCTGAAACTTCATATAAGGAAAACTTATGGTAAAAAAAGCGGTTTTTCTATCGGGCATATTGAGCCTAGTTCTGGCATCTTCTCAAATCCTCGCACAAAATGATAATTGCTGCTGCACCGATTGTTCAGTTCTGTCCTCGATCCAAGCGCAACTGCTAAACCCACCTTCTGCAACGTTTGTCAGCTTGTACAGCTTACAACCACAAACAATTGGTCCTGGACAAAGCGCAACCTTTGAAGCCGTCAACGCTGCCACAAGCGGTTTCGATATTTCATCGGCTGCTTCTACAGGAGCAATTACGGTCTCGCAGCACGGATATTATTTAATCAGTTGGGAAGTAGTAGGATCTGTAAGCCCGCCATATCCCATGCGGGGCCATGTCTGGACGTTCGGCATTTTCAGAAATGGCCAACTTCTACCAGGGACCGTTTCAGCCGCAGTTGCTACTGAAAATCTAGAAGTTATTCCCAATACCCTAGCTCCTGCTTTCATCGAGTTTTTTGCAGGCGATACCCTCGCGCTCGTCAACACGACAAATGTGAATATAAATGCCAAGAGCAACGCATTGGGAGCTATAGTACCGTTTGGCAGCGCGCGCATCACATTATCTCAAGCCGCTGTGCTACCTTAACTAAAGTGCGGCGATTCTTCCAGAAAGAGCGAATTACGGACAGTCTCGAAGGGGCGGCATAAAGTCGCTCTTTCAGAGCTCATGTGCTTTTTTGCCACGTACCTTGGGTTCTTGAACCAATGTCATTAACCCAAGAAATCGAAGCATCTCTTTTTTGGCAGTAGCGGAGCCTTGGGCCTGACTCTCGGACACATCTTTTTCTTGCCCTATTAGACATCTTTCGAAACTCAGCAGTTACGAAGAATCAACGCAAAGACGCCACGCCGCTAAGACGCAAAAAATCATACATTTTCAATTTTCTTCGCGTCATGGCGTCTTTGCGTTGATATCATCATATGCATTTTTTTTAGTTTCGAAAGATGTCTAATAGGGCAAGAAAAAGATGTAGAGTGCGGCGAAAAACCGCCGCACTCCAAACCAATTAGGGGAGAGTCCCAGGAATCAATGCGCTTTGCTCGCCCGATGTATCAATGGCACCGACCGAATACGTTACAGATACATCCGGTGTAACATTGGGATCGATATACGTTTGAACAGGGGCAGTAACTGTAGCGATGAACAGGCCATTTCGGAAAATATTATATTCAGTTAGATTTGGGTCCAGACTAGCTTGCCAACTGACGGTATTAAAATACTCCTGAAATACAAGATAATTATTCACACTCTGGATCACTGTTACATTCGAAGGAGGGAGAACCACTGTTTTCGTTCCGGTTGCTGCTGCTATGATATTGTTCGACCCATTGTTGGTCACCCAAACTCCAACGGCATTGCCTGTAGTTCCAATCAACGTGGAGGCAACCCATGGATAACCATTCACAGGTGTAGTAGAGATTAGATTCGGGAAAGTAAACGTAACGGGAGTCTCGCTATCGATAGTAGCTTCTACGGAAATAATATTGGTATTCGTCCCATTATAAGCCATATATAGAAGGACTGCGTTCCCTTGTACATCAACTGCAATATCGGCTGCATAAGAATATAAAGTAGATGTAAGAGGTCCTCCCAAAACCCAAGCCTGATTAAAAGGTTTGGCCGCAGTTTCGACATTAATAAGCTTGCCATCGTAAGAGGAGCCCCAAATAGCGAGCACAGTTCCATTTAAATCTATAAGCATACGAGACTGGAAGAAATCCGCCGGATTCCTCTCACTGGCGGTGAGCGAATTTACGATGGGAATCGTCCATGCGCTGGCGCCAGCGGGCAATTGCGATGTCAGTACAACAACGTCCGAATAGGAATTCCCCGATTGATTGAACCGATACCAGATCGCATTTGCATTTCCGCCCCCATCCACAATTACGTTGGGATAATCATGCCGAAAGCCAGATATCAACCCTTGAAAAAACGATATGGGCGAACCCCACCCTCCCCCGCTTATTGTTTTACTCGCCGAATAAATTACATCACTGCCGCCCGTCCCAAGAGCATGCCAAACGGCAACGACCAGCCCATTCGGTCCGATAGAAACGGCGGGATGATTGGGTGAAGTTGTAACTCCAGAAATTGTATCTGGAGAAGCTTGCCAGCTTCCACCCACGAGCTTGGTAGATGATTGAATCGTTTCCGTACCTGCATTTGTCTGCGTCCAAACCGCGACCGTATTTCCCAACGTATCCAGGTTAAGAAACGGCGAAGCCGCTGTACCCGCACCCGATAGAGATATAACAGAACTCCAGGCTCCCCCCATCGATTGCGTAGCTGAACTCACAACCCCAGATTGCAGCCATAAAGCTGTCGCGTTTCCACTGGAATCTACGACAAGGCTGAGAGCCGAAACCCCAGTGCCGGAAATCGTCGCCGGCATACCCCAACTTCCACCAGCCGGCAAATAGTTGGCTTTGACGACCCCGTTTTCAATCCAAATCGCCACCCCATTTCCAGCGCCATCCATTCCCGCAACTGGATTGGAGGCATCCACACCTACATCCGAAATCATAGTCGGAGCCGTCCACGTCAGTTGCCCTGCCGACAGCGAAGAGAATGAAAGGACAGCAATTGCTAAAACTAGAAATTTTTTCATATTCCCTCTGAAAATGACCTGAAAAACAGCATGGCACAAGCAAGTGGGTAAAATCAAGTTCTCATCAAATAATTTTTTTACCTTCTTCCCGCTCCCTTTCCGGCATCCTATATCCTTAGATTTTTCACAGGGGGCGCAATTTTGTAATCGTCATATAGGCGCAAATAGCCGTGCCGGTTGCGTTGCTGGGAGTGTTCAAAATGGAAGATGTCGAAGACGTGTTGGAGACCCTGACTACTGAGGGGTTTGTTGTAACGACGAGGAAATTGGTCATACTCGACATTCCGCCTGCATGCGGTGTTGATCCGGGGGTGGGGGGGAGCTCATTGGTTTGAAGGGAAAGTTGGAGACCGTTTAACTCTAAAGTGTATTCTGTTACCATAGTAGCACCTGACCCAACGCCCCAGTTCACCTGATAATATCCCGTATCGGCAATTTGAACTCCATTACCTACAAAAAAGTTTGGGCTTGGGCCGGTTGTCGGTACCAACGACAATTTTGTGTTGGGCGGAGTATTGATAAGAGCGGTAAAGGTAATAGGCTGTGTAGTAGATAGAGCATTACCACCATTTAGACCAAGCAAGTAAACAAATCCAAAATCTGACGCTAAGGATCCTGGCGGGCCGGTCGCCCCCGTTGGACCACTCGGACCCGTTGGACCAGTCGGACCTGTTGGGCTCGTAGCGCCAGTTGGTCCGGTAGGTCCCGTGATGCCAGTCGGACCCGTTGGACCAGTTGGACCCGTTGAACCGGTAGCGCCAGTTGGTCCGGTAGATCCTGTAATGCCAGTAGGGCCGGTCGGACCTGTTGGTCCGGTAGCGCCAGTTGGTCCTGTAGATCCTGTTGCACCAGCCGGGCCTGCTCGTCCTGTAGGCCCAGTTTGACCGGTAGGCCCCGTTGGTCCCGTAATTCCTGTAGGTCCTGTTGGGCCCGTAGGTCCTGTTGCGCCAGTTGGGCCTGTTGGGCCTGTTGGGCCCGTTGCGCCAGTTGGTCCTATTGGGCCCGTAGAACCTGTTGGGCCCGTAGGTCCTGTTGCGCCAGTTGGGCCTGTTGGGCCAATTGGTCCAGTCGGTCCTGTTGGTCCAGTAGGACCTGTTTGGCCAGTAGGCCCTGTTCGGCCTGTATTTCCAGTAGGACCTGTTGGACCTGTAGATCCTGTTGCACCTGTTGGGCCAGTCGGGCCTGCTCCTCCCGTAGGTCCAGTCTGACCGGTAGGACCCGTTGGTCCAGTTTGACCTGTAGGACCTGTTGGTCCTGGAGGTCCAGTTGCGCCAGTTGGTCCAGTCGGGCCTGCGCCTCCCGTAGGACCAGTCTGACCGGTAGGACCCGTTGGTCCAGTTTGACCTGTAGGACCTGTTGTACCTGTAATTCCTGTAGGACCTGTTGGGCCCGTAGATCCTGTCGGTCCCGTAGGACCTGTTTGGCCAGTAGGCCCTGTTGGTCCTGTAATTCCAGTAGGACCTGTTGGACCTGTAGATCCTGTTGCACCTGTTTGTCCTGTAGATCCTGTTGCACCAGTTGGTCCTGTAGAACCTTTTGCTGCAGTTGGCCCAGTCGGGCCTGTTTGTCCCGTAGGGCCTGTTGCACCAGTTGGTCCTGTAGATCCTGTTGCACCAGTTGGTCCTGTAGGTCCTGTTTGACCTGTAGGTCCTGTTTGACCAGTAGGGCCTGTTGGTCCGGTAAGTCCTGTAGATCCCGTTGCACCAGTTGGTCCATCCCGGCCTGCCCCTCCCGTAGGTCCTGTCTGACCAGGAGTGCCTGTTTGTCCTGTAGGTCCGGTTTGACCGGTAGGGCCTGTTGGTCCCGTAGGTCCTGTCTGACCGGTTGGGCCTGTAGATCCTGTTGCACCAGTTGGTCCAGTCGTGCCTGTTGGTCCCGTATGTCCGGTTTGACCCAGAGGGCCTGTAATTCCTGTAGGACCCGTAGGGCCTGTAATTCCTGCAGGTCCTGTTGGGCCTGTTGGTCCAGTATGTCCAGTTTGACCGGTAGGGCCTGTTTGTCCCGTAGGTCCAGTTTCACCGGTAGGGCCGATTGGGCCTGTAGATCCTGTTGCCCCAGTTCGTCCAGTCGGGCCAGCTCCTCCCGTTGATCCTGTTGCACCAGTTGGTCCAGTCGGACCTGTTTGACCGGTAGGGCCGGTTTGACCGGTAGGGCCTGTGGGGCCTGTTGGTCCGTTAGGACCCGTATCGCCTGTTGGACCCATCGGCCCCGTCGGACCTGTTTGTCCTGTAGGTCCGGTTTGACCGGTAGGGCCTGTTGGCCCCGTAATTCCTGTAGGTCCGGTTTGACCTGTTGGTCCAGTTGGACCTATATCACCTGTTGGACCTCTCGGACCCGCCTGACCGTCCCCCAGCCCAGTTGGCCCTATGTTTCCGGCTGGACCCGTTGGTCCCGTCACACCGGTTGGACCAATCGGACCCGTCGGACCGGTTGGCCCAACTGGCCCCAAGTTTCCAGCCGGACCTGTTGGTCCTGCCCCGCCAGGTGGCCCAAATCGCCCATTTCCAGTCGCACCCATTTGTCCAGTCGGACCAGTTAGGCCTTGTGGTCCAGTAGGTCCTTGGGGTCCTGGTGGCCCCTGCTTAAGGGGGCCGCAACCACAATCGAATCCGCGTGCCAGAATAATTTGCGTCCATGGTTGAATGCTCGATCGGAGCACGCCAGGTGCTTGTGCAATCTCAGGATTCTCTCCGGGGGCAGCAGAAGCTGCAAATGAAAAAGTCGTCAAGACGGTAAAGGCTGCTCTTAGAATCCGCGCTTTATCCAAGAAAAAAAATAGCATTTTAGGCAGCCTATGGATACGGGCGCAATTTCGTAATCGACATATAGGCGCAAACTCCCCTGCCGCCTATGTTGCTGAAAGTGTTCAAAATGGCAGATGTTGAAGAAGTATTGGAGACCCTGACTACTGATGGGTTTGTCGTGACGATGAGAATACTGCTCAGACTCACCAGATTGCCTCCCGCTGGTGATGTTCCGGGAGTGGGGGGGAGCTCTATGGTTTGAAGGGGAAGTTGGACACCATTTAACTCCACAGTCCATTCTGTTACCACAGTAGAAGCAGACGCAGTGCCCCAGTTGACCTGATAATACCCAGTATCGGCAATTTGAATTCCATTACCTACGCCTCCTGGGCCGGTTGTCGATACTAACGAAAATTTTGTGGTAGGGGGAGTATTGATTAGAGCTGTAAAGGTAATAGGCTGCGCACTTGCAACAGTAGTGCCACCACTTATTGTAATCAGGTAAACAAATCCAAAATCTGACTGTAAGGATCCTGGCGGACCGGTAGCACCCGTTGGACCGGTCGGACCCGTGGTACCAGTCGGACCGGTCGGTCCTGTAGCACCAGTTGGGCCTGTTTGTCCAGTAGAGCCTGTTGGGCCTGTTGGTCCAGTAGGACCTGTTTGGCCTGTAGGGCCTGTTAGGCCCGTAGATCCTGTTGGGCCGGTTGATCCCGTTGCACCAGTTGGTCCTGTTGCGCCAGTCGGTCCTGTTGCGCCAGTCGGTCCTGTTGGTCCTGTTGGTCCTGTTACGCCAGTTGGCCCTGTTGCACCAGTTGGCCCTGTTGCGCCAGTTGGCCCTGTTGGGCCTGTAGATCCTGTTGCACCAGTTGGTCCGGTCGGGCCTGTTGGTCCCGTTGGTCCAGTTTGACCAGTAGGGCCTGTTGGACCAGTAGGGCCTGCTCCGCCCGTAGATCCTGTTGCACCAGTTGGCCCGGTCGGGCCTGTTGAACCAGTTTGGCCTGTAGGTCCAGTTGGACCTGTAGGTCCTGTGATTCCTGTAGGACCCGTTGCACCGGTTGATCCAGTCGGACCTGTTGGTCCTGTAGGTCCAGTTTGACCGGTAGGACCTGTAGATCCTGTTGCGCCAGTTGGTCCCGTCGGACCCGTTGGTCCTGTAGGTCCGGTTTGACCGGTAGGACCTGTAGATCCTGTAATTCCTGTAGGGCCTGTTGGACCCGTAGATCCTGTTGCACCAGTTGGTCCGCCCGAGCCTGTTTGTCCTGTAGGTCCGGTTTGACCGGTAGGGCCTGTCGGTCCTGTAATTCCTGTAGGACCTGCTCCGCCTGTAGATCCCGTTGCACCAGTTGGTCCAGTCGGGCCTGTTTGTCCCGTAGGTCCAGTTTGACCGGTAGGACCTGTTGATCCCGTCGGTCCAGCCTGACCGGTAGGGCCTGTTGGTCCCGTAGGTCCTGTCTGACCAGTAGGGCCTGTAGATCCCGTTGCACCAGTTGGTCCGTCCAGGCCTGTTGGTCCCGTAGGTCCAGTATGACCCGTAGAGCCTGTAGGTCCCGTTGCACCAGTTGGTCCGTCCATGCCTGTTGGTCCGGTAGGTCCAGTTTGACCGGTAGGGCCTGTCGGTCCTGTAATTCCAGTAGGTCCTGTTGGTCCTGTTGGTCCCGTAGGTCCGGTTGGACCGTCCAGGCCTGTCGGTCCTGTAATTCCTGTAGGTCCTGCACCGCCTGTAGATCCTGTTGCGCCGGTTGGTCCAGTCGGGCCTGTAGATCCTGTTGCACCATCTGGTCCAGTCGGGCCTGTTGGTCCCGTAGGCCCTGTAATTCCAGTAGGTCCTGTTGGTCCTGTTGGTCCCGTAGGGCCAGTCGGGCCTGTAGATCCTGTTGCACCAGTTGGTCCAGTCGGGCCTGTTGGTCCAGTATGACCCGTATCACCTGTTGGACCTATCGGACCCGTAGATCCTGTTTGTCCCGTAGGCCCAGTTTGACCAGTGGGGCCCGTAGATCCTGTTGCACCTGTTGGACCAGTGGGGCCCGTATGTCCAGTAGGACCCGTATGACCTGTTGGTCCAGTAGGACCTGTTGGCCCAGTAGGACCCGTGTCGCCTGTTGGACCCATCGTACCCGCCGGTCCTGTTTGTCCTGTAGGTCCAGTTTGACCAGTGGGGCCTGTTGGCCCTGTAATCCCTGTAGGTCCTGTTGCACCAGTAAACCCAGTTGGACCCGTATCACCTGTTGGACCTATCGGACCCGTCAGACCAGTTGGCCCCGCTGGCCCTCTGTCTCCAGTTGGACCCGTTGGTCCTGTCACACCGGTTGGACCTATCGGACCTGTCTGATTAGGCCCAGTTGGCCCTGTGTCTCCAACCGGACCCGTCGGTCCCGTCACACCTGGTGACCCAGATCGTCCGCTTCCAGTCGGACCTATTGGTCCAATCGGACCGGTTGGGCCTGGCGGTCCAATAGGTCCTTCAGGTCCTTGAGCTCCCTGCTTAGGGGGCTTTCCGCAGCAATCGCTTCCGCGTGTCAGAGTGATTTGCGCCCACGGTTGTAAGCTCGGACGGAGCGCACCAGGCACTTGTGCAATCTCAGGAGAATATTGGTTCGTTATGAAGTCAAGGTTTTCAGCATTCTCTCCGATAAAAGAAGAAGCTGCAAAAGAAAAAGTCGTTAAGACAGTAAAGACTACTCTGAGAATAGGAAGGAGATGATCCTTAAAAGTGAGCTGTCCCATTCTTTATTCCTCTTCGCGCACTTTGCATTCCCCATCATTCACTACCCAATGGACGAAAAAAATATCATTCAGAATCCAATCACCCCAAGGAATAATCTTATCTTGCAGTTCTAACGTTTTAAGCAAGAAATTTTTGAGACCCGTTTCTTGGAAATGGGGAACAAAGTAACTCATGTCGAAGCACAAAATTTTGCCTAGCCGAAAATCGAATTTGTCCTCAGACTCAAAATATCTATAAAGACTTGGGGAAAGGTATATGTTTGGTAGACGGCTGAATATCGTTACCATCGGCGGCATCAAGATCGGGATCGACTTCAGCTGGGTCTTTATTGCGATCCTGCTCACATGGACACTTGCAGGCGGTTATTTCCCATTCCAATTTCCCCATCTCTCAGGCGAAACCTATTGGCTGATGGGCGCCCTGGGGATGCTCGGCCTATTTGTCTGCATCGTCCTTCACGAACTGGGGCACGCCGTTGTTGCGAAACACTACAAATTACCTGTTGAACAGATTACTCTTTTTCTTTTTGGAGGCGTCGCCGAAATCAAGAAGGAGCCCAAGAGTCCGAAAGTAGAATTTTTGATGGCGATAGCAGGCCCTATCGTCAGCGTCGTTCTGGCAGCAGGCTTGTATGTTCTTGCACAAGCGGGAGAACGATTGGAATGGTCTGTAGTGGCCATAGGCGTGATTAGTTATCTCGCCACAATCAACCTGATCATCGTGGTTTTCAACATGATCCCCGCATTTCCTTTAGATGGAGGGCGGGTATTTCGGGCTTTGCTCTGGTGGTGGAAAAAGGACTTCAGCTGGGCCACGAAAGTAGCAGCGCGTTTAGGGTCGGGATTTGGTTTTTTCCTGATTTTTTTCGGGATCTTCCTTTTGTTTATCACAGGCAATATCGTCATGGGTGTTTGGCTCATGATCTTAGGTTTCTTTTTGCAAAAAGCAGCCTCGTCTTCGCTCGTACAATTTCAAATCGGGAAGGAGCTTCGCGGTATAAAGGTCAGCAAGTTCATGACAAAAGATCCTATCAGCGTCCCTCCCGATATCACGATCCGGGAATTTATCGACGAGTATTTATACCAATCTCACCATCATCTCTATCCGGTGACAGAAAAAAGGACTCTGATCGGATATGTATCTTTAAGAGAAGTTAAATCCCTTACACCGGAGGAATGGGTGAAAACCCCGGTAAAAAAAGCGATGGTCCCCGCCTCCTCATTCCGGACAATTTCTCCGGATACCAGCGCCTCGCAAGCCCTCGCACTCATCCAGGAAGCAAACTTGCCTGCCCTTTTTGTCGTGGAGGATAAACGCCTTATTGGCATTTTGACAGCGCAAGATCTTTTCAAATTGATCTCCTTAAAATTAGAACTCGAATCGGATACAGACCTTTAAGAAGGTCTTGAACTAGAGGTATATAATTCGAAAATCTTGTACACTAAAGCGACAATTTTTGGAGGCCGTGCTATGTATTTAAAAAAACTCTTTTTTTGCGCTCTGCTTCTTCCAGTATTTGCAACCCAATCGACATTTGCTCAGGAAGAGAAAATAATGGCCCTAAATAAACCGGCCCATGCACCAGCAGCTTCTGAAGGCTTCAAAGAAATATTCGTGACTGTCCCCCAAGGAAAACTGTTCTGCCGCGTCATGGGACACGGACACGGACAAACCCCGGTCATCGTCCTGCATGGCGGCCCCGGAGTGCTGTCTCAAGACTATCTTTTGCCGTTTATGGGGCGTCTTGCCAAAACCAACCAAGTCATCTTCTATGATCAAAGAGGAAGCGGCAGATCGCAAGCAACCCTTGATTCCAGCTCGATTAAAATCGAGAATTTTATCGAAGATATCGAAGCCATTCGAAAAGCTTTGGGCCTCAAGAAAATTACCCTTCTTGGACATTCCTGGGGCGGACTTTTGTCGATGCATTATGCAATCCTCCATCCGGAATCCCTCGATAAGCTCATCCTGATGGACTCTATGGCGGCTTCCTCCCAAGGCATTAACATGTTTCTTCAAGAATGGTACCGCCGCTTATCCCCTCATAAGTCAGAGATGAACGAGCTTAAAGAATCCGAAGCCTTTCTTGCCGGCGACCCCGAAACCGTTGCTAACTACTTGAGGATCATCTTTCGCACCTATTGTTTTCAGCCTGGGCTTGCTGACAAGCTCAACTTAACGCTGTCTGCAAGCGCTAATGTGAGCGGCAACAAAACCTTCGAAATTCTGCGAAAAACCTATTTCGCCCGCTCTTATGACCTGACAAACGACTTAAAAAAACTGACATGCAAAACTCTGATTATTCATGGCGATAGCGATGTCATTCCTCTTCAAACTGCAAAGAACATCCATGCCAACATCGCAAGTTCCGAGCTCGTCGTCATCGAAAAATGCGGCCACTTTCCTTTTATGGAAAAACCAGAACCGTGCTTTCATCACCTGAATGCCTTT
>Ga0206803_1107_pt1 | contig 17413 bp, 21 predicted proteins | sample Alteio_BWOrgCont_61_FD_152909 | JGI IMG/M metagenome (GOLD analysis project Ga0206803, IMG submission 152909) | Enriched cells from forest soil in Barre Woods Harvard Forest LTER site, Petersham, Massachusetts, United States -... | ecosystem: Environmental > Terrestrial > Soil > Temperate forest >... | reverse complement strand
ATGATCTCAGCCATTTTTCGATTTGAAGGGACGATTGTCGACCGGGCTCACTGAGTGGGTGAAAAACGTTCGCCGCACCTGGGTCAAGTCGACGTCAATGCGGCCGGCGGGATTGAGTAACCGTTAAGATTTCTATAGTCTGTCGTGGGGGCCGCGAAAGGGGATGTGAGCACCCCGAGAGGTGCTATGGCACAAATCACCTCTCGGGTGTTCCATGTCCCCTCACTTTTCCAACAGCTTTGCAAAACAGGCTGTGGCGTGTCTGTTCAAAATTGCTCACTTATTCTTCTCTTCCCATGACCGAGAAGAAGCTACGCTCGGCCCGTGGTTTTTGGGAAGATTCTTCGGCTAAGAGTACAAGGCAGATTCCGCCGGAGATTCGCGAGTGTAGGCTTCCAGAGCTGAGATGGTGGCACTGACACCCTGGTTGTAGCAATGGATCAGGAACACTGGGCGGACGGCTTCAAGCTTTGCAGCGAGGCCGCTTTCATAGGGTAAAACTGGTGAGGCAATGAGGACCTCCGCTCGGAGTGCTTTTGAGTTGGTAACTGTTTGGGATCTTCACCACCGGCCTTCAACTGTTTTTTTTCTTCCGCTCCAAGCTCCTATTCCGATCCCGAATACCACCGTCGGTGCACTCCCTCAGGGCCTTTTTAAGTCTCTCAATCTCGGCCCTGATGATCGCCACCTCTCCCCGTGAAAGCATGGCAAACCCCATTGTTCGTTGTCATCTTGCACTGTCCTCCACAGCGATTGAGATTATACAGGTGAGCAAAAAGAGCGGCGAGGGACTGCTCAAGATGCTTCAAAAGCGTGATCCTGACGTTTGGAAGACGCAAGGGGGGAGTTCTGGGGTCAGCGTACGCCTTTAGCGTCTTCGTCAAGAAACTGACCATCAAGATGCTTGCGCTCAATGAAGTTCAGTGTCCGCTGCAGCGCGCGATGCTCATAAGTCCCCCAGATGGTATGTGCCCACTCAGACCCATCGCGGTCTTGAGTGTCCCGAAAAACCCGGCTACATTCAGATAAGTAATTAGAACGCTGAAACAGCGTTTTGAAAGACAGGGCGGTAATGTTTGCTTTTGATCGAGCTTTCCATACAGCGATATCAGCGCGGCACTGATTGGCTGTTGGTGGGCGCCGAATGTCCTGACCCCAAGCAATCGAGGTTACAGTAAACAACAGAAATAGCAATGATGTTTTCACAGATTCTCCTTTTCGAGGGACTTCGCTGCCAACAGTTTCAATCCTGCGAATCCAACTACCGGCAACTTGTCTTCGTAGTGATCTTTAGTGCGTCTCTTATCTTCGTGACCCGACACATCGCGACCGGTCGTACACACCCTTAGGAGGAGGTATTGCACATTTCTTCACGACAAGAACGTCCTTTCCGAATAATGTGGCAATCCTCTCGGTCAGATATTGCCAACTAAATCTTCTTTAGCGACGGTGGGGCGAGTCTCATGCGACCACCAAGATCCCATTTGACCTGCGCATCATCTTCGTTCGTTTGCTCAAGTGTGCCGAACTCCCTGGTTGGCTTTACGAAGTTGCCCAGCCCGCGACCGTGATCACCAGGATTCAGTTCCTCATCGGTGGCAGAGGGTTCGGAGAGCGAGGGTCACCTAGCACGGTCTACATCAGGGATCGCCCCAGCGCGTGATAGGGGTGGTTCCTTAGCTTTGTGCCTCGGCTTATTGATCGTAGCGGGCTTCCATTGTCGTTCTTCAAAGAGGTCAGAACAGGAACAGAGCCGCGTGAGTCCCTTTAAGGCTCGACTCATTGGAATCAACTTACAATCGGGGCATATCTTGGAAATGGTCACAATTGCGCAGAGTTTGAAATTAAGCGAACAGTTTCCCGATACGGGAATGAGTCATGAAGCTTTCACGACTCGTTGGAACCGTCTATTCGGACGAGTTACCACCCCCAAAAACGCCAAGCTAGAAAATATTGCCTTCTAGCAATTCGATAAAAGTTGCGTATTATGGTCGTACCGCAAAGATCAGTGCAGATGCCAACGCCCATCCTGGGTAGGACATTCGCGGCAGGGTTGTGTCCTTGACGGCGTTGAAGGCGAAAAATGCCCTGAATTCTTGGCCTCCGCGAGTTTTATGACGTCAGGGCGTGTGGTGCTTGCTCGTACTCTTTACTCTTTCCGGCTAACTGCCCTGATCCCAACGCCGGAACATAACGAGAGCCTACAGGTTCCGCCAGTCCTATAGGCTGCGCTGACGACCCGGAAATACAAAACGGATTGTTCGCTATCGAACGGTCCTCCAGACATCGAGCGTCTATAGTCGCTGGCAACCCAAACCCAGAGAGGGAGTATCCAAGCTCCGAACAGTGAAAAGGCAAAACAACCTCGCTGCCCTTACTGTGTCTTGGTCACGGGATTCAAGCCGATGAAGGCTCTCTCTGAATGGGCGGCAGATTTCTGAAAAGTGCGGCCACATCGTCTTTTCCGAACGACATGGCTCTTAGGTGTCCGTGCCCGAAGTGCCTAGACGTGAATTTGTCGCCTAGAATTCGCCGCTTGTGGCGACGGTAGATCGTGTCCCGACCGCCGCATTGCGATTTTGTACGGGGTCTAGGAGAGAGTCCTTAACCGTGAAGATCCATTTTCCAGATTAGAGCCATCCCGGTTCGGAAGCGCTACAATCGTCAGGCAATGGGGAACGGGAGAGTCGCGTTGGCACAACGATTCGACTTGCACAACCAAGATTCGAATGGAGCAATATATGACTTCTCAAGTTGTGAGCCTACAGGTGACCGCTAGCGTACCGATTGACTGCGATTTCTGGTCCGAAGATGATGGCTGGAAGGGGCTCTGCAAGAGTCTGTCGGTTATGGTTAGAGGTGGTAGTTTCGAAGATGCGAAGAAGAACATGGAAACTGAATTACAAGCGCGGATCGAAAACTCCTGCGTGGGCATCTTCAGACAAGTGTGCGGCGAACTGCCTGAGCACAAACGCAACGGCTTGGTACAAAAATAGGAACGCGGTCGTGAGGGTCCGAATGGCAGTTTCCGCCACTAACCCATGACCGCATTCCACAGCAGACGATCTCCCGTACAGTGCTGCAAGGATGTTATTGGGAGGACGTGACGGCTTCAAACGTCTGTACCTTGGGCGTTCCATCGATCATTTTTGCAAGCGTTCTCAACACTTCTGGGTAGGTGTTCGTTTTGTACGCTTCTGCATTGGCTTTGTTCTCCCACAGACTGATCGTAACCGCATCTAGGCTGCCAGGGTTTGACAATGTGATTTCTTCCTTAAAACCCTTCTGCTTGCGAAGTAGAGGAAGAATTTCGCTTTCAAAGGTTCGGTTATAGTCAGAAAGCGCGTTCGATTTCAGATGAAATGAGACATTGCGTCCAAACATTATCAACCTCCTAAAGGTTGTAGGGTTGTAGTCGCTAAGGGGAGAGAACTTCAGGTTGCTGACTTAGTTCAGAGGACCTGAAAGAGGAGAAGAATGCTCACTCTAGTCAGACTGGGGCATTTGAGTGGCCCTCCTCATCGATCCGTAAGTTGTTGTATCGATACGTCAGACAGCAAAGTCGGCAAGGCGGAGCCTGCGGTTCCATCGAGTACTTTTGACGGAAAGCAAGCACAAACGGTGCGGAACAGTGACGGCGATGAAGAATCAATACAAAATTGAAGGGCGGCTTAGTTCGTTGTTTCCGCCGGAATTATACCGTACATAATCACTAGACAACTGCCAGAACCGGCCAAAATGTGACTGCCAGACTGGTGAGTAACACCGAGCAGCGAAGCATCATCAACTTCCCCCATACTGAGGACCGATGCTCCCACAGGAAGGACTATGCTAGGTTACGGTTTATTGACAACGATTATCGTGATCGCAGTAATTGTGGTTATCATCCGTGCTCTGTGAACCGTTTGGGCGTGCGAAATGCGCGTCCAGATGATGTGCCTGACCACTTTCGTTCGATAATTTCCATGCCAATTCCGCGACAACAGATCACGCTTACCTTTCTAGGAGCGCCGAGACAATAGCTGACTTTTTCTTCAGCGGCGGCAGCGGAGGTCAACAGGCGATCAATCTGGACCAAGTTCGTGTAGTAAGCCAAGACCCACTGACAGGCAGGGCCAGCATCACCTTCCAGCCCGAGCATTCAGTCGCGCTCGATGGGGAAGTGGGGAATCAGTTCATGGACGTGCTAGGCCGACTGGAGTCCGAGGCTAAGGCTTTGTCCCACGGGGCGGTGAAGCGGAGCAACAAGACCGAGGTTCAGTGAAAAAACGTTCCAATATGCGAGAGTTCTTCGATTGTCAGAGCGCCCCCGATTCAAGCTGATAGCAGCGCCTTGAATTCTTCCGCCCACGATATTTTGTTTCTTGGAGCCGGGTTGAAACTCGTACTTCAGCGATAGCAGGCGATTACACTGATCAATCAGCGAACTGGGACAGGACGAGCTTAGGTGTGAGCGTCGCCGCCTATAACAAGTATGAATCCGAACTCATACCAGCGGCCATCGTTGTTGCTCTCGCAGATGCTCACGCCTCCCTCGAACCAGCTAATCAGGAATGCTAATGGCGATCCATGCCACGCCACAGTTCCGCCCCACGAGCGGGCCGTGCACCCGGCTCTCACAATCCAGAACTCGCCAGTGCGATCCCGGGCTGGTCCAATTTCGCAGCAACTTGGCTCTTGCAGTTGACGCCAAGACCCTACTCAAAATCTGCCGTCGCTCCTGATAGGACCGTCAGATTGTGAGTACTCACATCCGTATTTCGGTCGTACGCGTCCCATTCCACCGACTCTATACAAGGCGAGCCCAAGGTTCAGCTCACAACATTTAGTATTCGATGTCACAGATAGCGGGCCGCCTGCGAATCAACCTACGATCGGGGCATATCTTATGAGTGATCACTATTGCACAGAGTGTGGAAGTAAGCGGGTAGTTTCCCGATGCGGGAATGAGTTACCAACTCTGACACTCTTGACCGCGAAATGACACTCGCCATCTTAATACCTTTTCGACAATAGGCGATCACACTCCGATGTTTGGCACACCGGACGAACCCGAATGACAGAATCCTCTCCTCAAGATCCTGCGCGTCCGTGAAGGCGTGTAAAAACTGTGAGCATTATTGATCAGCGGATATTCCTCTCGTTCCGACATAATCAACAGTGATGGCACCTCCAGCTAGGACGGCCTTGGGTGAAAAAAAAGATTAGCGTGAAGAGAAAACCTGGTTTTAGTCCCTACACCTTTCTTTCGACGATTGGGAAGGGAAGGGTTATGCTCTCTTTTCAAAAGAAGCACAAGATATTTGCTCAAGGCGATTCTAGGGACGGCCTATTTTTTGTCCAATCAGGAAAGGTGCGACTCAGCGTAGTGTCGGAAAACGGGAAAGAAGCAACTCTTGGCATTCTGGGTGGGGGCGATTTCTTTGGAGAAGGCGGACTTGCGGGTCAGCCACATCGCATGTCGTCTGCAACTGCAGTGACAGACTGCGTCCTGTTGCATATCGAGCCGAAAGCGATGATGCATGCAATGAGCCTGGAGCCAACACTATCGGCCCTGTTCGTCAAATACTTGCTGAAGCGAAACATCCGATATCAAGATGACTTGGTCGATCAACTCTTCAATTCCAGTGAAAAGCGGCTCGCGCGAGTTCTTCTGCTCATGGCACAATTCGGACAAGAAGGAGTCTCCGAAATGTCGGTGCCCCGGCTGAGTCAGGAGACTCTGGCGGAGATGGTTGGGACGACTCGTTCGCGGGTCAGTTTCTTCATGAACCGATTTAGGAAGCTCGGCTTTATCCACTACGACGTTGGGGATAACCTATGCGTTCGCAGTTCACTTCTCAACGTTGTTCTTCATGATGACGACGGAATAAGCGGGACTGCTGGAGCTGAGAATCCGACTGCCCGTGCCGACAGAGCGAAAGAACCTCCTCCTGCGCCCGGCCAACCCGCTGACAAAGATCGTGCCAGGAGACCGCCCCTTAGCTAATCTTAGTTGATGTTAACAGGCGATTACACTCATTGAGATAGCCGGACCAAGGTCGTGTAATCAGGATGTTTCAACCAGCCATCCGCTCGCCTAGTGTCGTCGAAGGATGTTGAAAAGCCGCGAAGTCAGGAGACCCACTAAAGCGCCACATTCATTAAGATCGCATCTGCATACACATCGTGGGTGTTTCCGAGCATCAGGATGGACGAACCCGGCCAGACTATGAGTTCGAGTTCGCCAAATGAGTGGTGCAATAAATGCCACCGGAGCAAGAAAACCAAAGGCACGACCGAACCCGCGAGCCCCCACCAGCAAATCCAACTTCGCGCGCAGTGAGTTTCATCCTCTCGAATGCTGACGCCATCGGTAATTCACCTAAACAAACGATTACACTCAAAATCTAGGTCAATGAGCGTAATGGCAATGCTTGCGCCGGACTGAGCACAATTGACCGTTCCTAACGGCGGTCCCGCGACTAGAGTCAGGTTTAGAGAGGTGTGTTTTATGGCTTTCACCCATAATTGGAGGAACTGGACATGTTGAAGGCAGTGAAGCGCTCGGTTCACAGAATGACGAGCCATTTGCAGCTCATAAGCAGCTACTTGGAAATGACGGACTACACCAGGGCGCTCGGGCAGACGAAGGAAACCATAAGGGAAATGCACGCGCTGGAGTCGAGTCTGACGGGGCTGGCGAACCTCGGGATGACCGTGCCGGAAAATGGGGCCGTCGTGGTTCCGCATGGTTCCACAGTGGTGAGCTACGAAGACGTGAATGTGGACGTTGACATTGATGAAGTGCGGGCAGTTGACAAAAATGAAGTCCGCGCAGGTTGTGGCAACGAAAACCCGAAGACGAAGTGAGGATTTGATTGCAACCATTATGCGCAGTGGCGTACACATCAGAATGCGATGTCGGACGGACTCAAACATTTATCACACACTCTTGAGGAAGACATCGAAACATTGGAACAAGGCATGCGTGACCTTCATGATGTCTAGAGGAAGCACACAAGCACCGGTCCTTTCTGACTAATCCTACCCTTCAGGGCCTCCTGTTCCCGCCGTTACTGACGCCGCGTCGCTGAATACCACTCCATGAAAATGCTGACCTCTTGCAAGGTCCCCGTCGACACGGCCGGTCTCAGTCAGCATCCCATCGCGGTAATTGCGATCGACCGCTGGAGCAACATTACCCGCCAGGGAATTGAGTTGGCCGCCCGGCTTTCCCCGGAAGTGATCGCCCTGCACATCGAGCCCAACGAGCATTCTGAGTTGCTTCACGACGATTGGGAACAATACGTTGAGCGACCTTTCCGCGCGCAAGGCAAGGAGCCGCCACAGCTCCAAGTCCTGCCTTCCCCTTACCGCTTTATCGTGATTCCCATCGTTCAGTTCGTTCTCGATCTTTCGAAGAAACATCCCGATCGCAGCATTGTTGTGGTCATACCTGAGCTTGTGGAGGACAGATGGTACGAATACTTTCTCCACAATCAGCGAGGCCGCCTTCTGGAATGGGTGTTTCTGGCGCGCGGCAATGAACGCATCTTCACGGTGAGTGCCCCATGGTAAATCGGACGACGAACTTGATCGGCGGCCAAAGAACCTAGCGGCAGACTGGTAGTAGAGGGTTCCTCGTGACCAAGCGCCCCGACTCACGATCTGGTCAATGAGTGAAATGGCGATATTACGCCAACGAACCTCTTCTCGCCTTATCAGCCCGTACAAGCAGTTCCTCCGCAATTTCATTCCTCGGGGGGAACGCAGGTAGATCTTTGAAGGATCGGGCAAAGGAGATTTCTGTTCCAAACTTCCTGGCGAAGCGTTTCCGGGTTACGAGTACTCTGGCGACTTGTCACTTATTCGGCGGCGGGGCAACGTTGTGCAGCCTCCGCGGACGAACTCGTTCAAAGTAGTACCACAAGCTGGAAAACGGCAGAAACGCGAGCCAGAACATGGGCCACGGTGGATTCTCTGCACGCATCGCCACATACATCATCCAGAGCGTTCCTAGCGTCGCCACCACATTGGCGGCGGCGAATATTGCGACGAAAATTGGATTAGCGTGCGTTACGACAATCAGGCCGCCTGAGATTCCGGTGACACTAAACCCGACAAACACCCACATCCAGAGCTTCATTACGTCTCCGCTGTTCTTAGCGCGATTATGCTCCCCCGGTAGCTGTTGATAGCAAGCAGGCAAGACTCGTGGCGACTGGCGCATCCTTCGATTTGGGTCGTTACCGGGAGCTGAAGGCGAGCTTACGGCAGGTGCGATGAATAACTTCGTGAGCGGAGCCTGACTCGAAGAACTCGAAGCCGTTTCGATTTTGAACCGAGACTGCCGACGAGAATCGGCAATCGTTCGAAGACCGATCCCTTCGGATTGATTCTCACTTTCAAACACCGGCTCCCTCCTTGACGCGTAGGTGAGCCAGCGGGCTCGGAAAAATGGGCAATTCCTTGGACTCTTCCATGACGTGCTATTTCCAAATCGTACAGGATGGAAATGACAATGCCTGTTCACAATTGAGCATTGTGTGAAATAGTTCATCGAGGCAGAAGACAGGATTCCTAGCTGCGAGGCGCGTCATTATGGATCGTTGGCGCAATCAGGCAATTTACACTAATTGAGAACGGCCCGATTCCAGGTCAATGAGTGTAGTGACGATGTTAGGACAGTTAGGGGCCGTGGAAGAGGAATGCTATTGGTGTGATCGGTATCGGAGCAGGTCATGCAGATCAAATGCTGGTGCATCGGGGTCATAGGGCTTAGTCGGATCGGTTGGGGTATGAAGTGATCGTGGCTCATGTGCGCAACGTGTGTTCGATCGGGGGAGTCGAGAGAAAGACGATCGTCCGGAGGCGCAGACGCGCCCACGGCTGGAGGGTCGATCCGCAGTGCTGTCTGCGGTGAAGCATCGCAGCGCGAAGGCGCAAGCCTATCTGACGGTGACCCAGGGTGGATTCGGTGCCCAGTTTCTCATTCTGTCTATCCCCTGGGGCGAGGCGGCTCTGGGAATCGCGGGTAGCAGACTGAATCTCCATCTCCTCCGTCGCATCCGAAGGCTCAGAACATTTTCAGTTCGTGCGCGATCTGCCGCATGGTGGCGTATTCCTGGTCGTTGGCCACAACAAATCGATGGGCGTGTAGGCTCTTCAAGACGGGATCATCCTCACCCTCCTTCAGGGCGAGAAGCGCGCGGGCAAATCTTTCTCGCTCAGCCTCGGGCATGTCTTTGCGAGCCACGTACACGTAATCGACATACGGCTTGGAAATATAGAAGACGCGGACTCTCTTCCCATCAAGCTTTCCATTACTGATCAGGAAATTGAAGGCGGTTTCGTCGATAGCTCCGGCGTCGACTACTCCAGTTTCCACCATCGCTGCGGTGGCGGGATGGCTCCCGCTGTAACGAGTCCGGAGATCGGTTTCGGGATTGATTCCCCCCTGCTTGAGTTCGTAGGAGGCCATCAGATGAGCGCTGGTGGAATCGATATCGCCAAATGCGAACTGCTTTCCCATCAGGTCGCTCAGGGAACGAATTGACGATCCGGCGCCGGTTATAAAGACCGTGTGATAATGCAGGTCAACGACGCGCTGCACCAGCGGGATGACGCCATACTTCGCGTGAGCGCGGATATACATCAGCGCGCCCAGGCACGCAAAATCGTACGATCCATCTCCCAGATGGGCAACCGTCTCGCTGAAGGTGTCAGGCGCCTCGATATCTACCGGCCTTTTCATTGTTTCCATGAGATAGGCCCGCAGAGGCGCTCTCTCTTTCGGTGTCGCCTCGTCCATGACTATGCCGAGGGTGATCGCCTTCCGAGCACCCTCTAGCGATGCCGCGGCTAGAACACAGATTGCCAGCACCACTGCGGTGGTTCGAGTTCGCAATTTCATGCTTCTCCCGAAATCTAGCCCAATAGCCATCCCGCAGAACTTCCTGCGAAATGCATCGCTGGGCCTAGAGCTCACACTTCGTCTAACGAACTGTGACAAGTCTTGCACAGAGTGATGGACAGAGAAAGCGCAAACAAAACGAGTTGTCAAAACTGTATGGTCGGCAGGTTCCGTTTTGGGACGATCCAATGTTGTGTAATCAGGGGCAAGATGCCGCTGTTGGTCTCACGATCCAGGCCTGCGCTCCTTTTGTGAGTGGGCAAAAGAGTCCATTCACGATGTCAGCGTGAATGGTCTCTTTTCTCGATTTTCTAGGCTGTGGCTGCTATCCATTGCCCCGGCCTGCTATGATCTTGACGGACCAAGGGGGCCGAACCAATGGGGAACATGTCGAGCATTGTGAAGCAGATGAAGAAGGAACAAGAAAAGGTAGAAAAGCAGTTGTCAGCATTGAATTTAGCACTCGCCGCTTTTGTTGGGACGTACTACGGAGCCAAACCCAAACCAATACGCAAGAAACGAACGATGTCAGCGGCAGGACGCAGGAAAATAGCAGCCGCGCAGCGTGCAAGATGGAAAAAGATTCGAACGAAGAAAACCGCCTAGCCATGTCCAGGAAAGTTAAATAATCCGAGGATGCGTTGCGCGGATCACATTTAACGACTTCAATGGGTCCTCTGTAAATCCAGCCTTTGGGTAAACGCAGAAAGTGAAAATGATTGCGGGTGGCTAAGCCGGTGCCAATAGAATTCGAGACGCACAGTAACAGCACTTTGGCCCCTCGCCCACATAAGGGCAACCAACTCAGCCGAAAGCCCGAAACGCGCCGTCTTCCGCGCTGCAGTAGTCAGGGGTCGTTTAGTTATTCCTTACACCCCGCTATATCTTGGTCCACCGGGGGTGTTTGTCGGCGGGAATCCAACCTTTCAACAAGCTGATCGACGAGCTCGGACAGGCGCCGTCCCGGTGGGCGCAATGATGCGGTCCCGCCCCGGAGGTCCTGAATCATGAGAGGGTTCCTTTCTGTCTTTTCATCAATCGCATTCTTGGTATGCGCCGGGTTGTCGTTGTTCGCCTTCGCTGATTTCGTCTTCGGCAGCTCAAGGAACTCGGCCGCCTCTGTCGTCGGTTTATGCGCTGGAATCAGGTGCATGGTGCTGTCGGGGATTCTCTTGCTGTTCACCGAAATGTTCGAGCAGCTCCGGGATCTCATCCAAAAAGCGGCGGACATTTCGCAGTTTCTCGACGAGCACATTGCTGAGGCCCTTCAGTGAACCGCCAATGCGCCGCCTTCTGCTCCTCAGCGCAAGGTCGATAAAGATTCCGCGGTCTGAACCCCCGGAACCGCAGATGAGAGGTCGTTTCATGTTTGTCTTGTACATGATTGACAAGCATGGGGTGGAAAGCTGCAGCAAATGTCGCAAGTGGTCCAATCGTCGTAGCGCTCCACGACGTGTACGGACGGACAAGAAAGCTGTGCTGCAGGGAGGGACTGCGGACGTCAAAGCTTGCATCGACCAACACGGAAGAGCCTCGATCACGAAGAACGCTTGTGAAGCAGACCCGGCTTCCCCATAGATTCTTCTCTCCGAGATCCCGGCATGCCTCGTCAGTGATTTGTCATCTGCGACCCGCACGATCATTGCCGCAGTCTATTACGCTCATTGAGGACTGGCCGACCGAAGCTCAATGAGGTAATACCGATTTCTCACTAGTGGACAGCCTGTTCCGTCCGTACGCGCTCCTCTGTATGAACGGCGATCTCTCGGCGACGTTGGACGGTCAGAGCACCCGGAAAACCAGGTTGGTCGATAACGTACCCGTGGGGGTCACCACCTCAGCTTGGCCGGTAGTTGCGCCGGCCGGAACCGTGGTTGTGATCTCTGTGGGTGACACGAGGACAATAGTTGCGGCTACGCCGTCGAAGGTGACACAGGTTGCGCCAGTCAGGTTCGTCCCGAGAATTCTCACCTGCCGACCTGAAGAATTGGCTGCAGTCACGGTCGCAACGAACGGACCAAGCCCTATCGACAACCGGAAGACCGTGCCGCAGCCTTCTGTACAGGCGGTGGACGTTCCGCCGGCGAAGGTCGTCCCGTAAGAGATTCCGTCCGTGGCCTGCATCAGTGCGATGTAAGGATACTGGCCGTCAAGGCCATCAAAGGTGTGCAAGATGGTAAACTTGCTGTGGGGAGTCATTCGGAAAATTGTGCCGCCACTTCCGCTGCCACCGGGTGCTGGTTGTGCCGTAGAAATCTAGCACCGCCTTCCCTCTTCAGATTTCGGCAAAATCCTGCAAATTCCGCTCCTGGGACACGCAATACCCTGGAGGAATGCGTCAGGAGGAAACGACGCCATGTTATTCAGGACGACGTCAGAACTTTGGGATAAGGTATACGTGACATCCGTGACAACCAAGTTCACGGATGCAGCTAGTCGTGGAGAACGACGTTGAGAAGCGAACTGTGGACTTCAAGCCCACCATTGTAGCGAATGAAGCCCAACTTTCGGAACCTGTTCATGAAGAAATTGACTCGCGAACGAGTTGTGCCTACCATCTCTGCCAGGGTCTCTTGACTGATCTTGGGAATCGCAACCTCGGGCATTCCGTCCTTGCCGAAGTGAGCAAGCAGCAGGAGAATGCGGGCAAGTCGCTTCTCGCTTGAATTGAAAATCTGGTCAACCAAATCCTCTTCGTATCGGATATTCCGCGTCAGCAAATATGCCACGAACATATCGGAAAAGGCGCGTTCCCGGTGTATCACTTCCATCATCGACTTCTTGTCGATTCGCATCACGGAGCAATCGGTCATTGTTGTTACCGTGTACATGCGGAGAGCCTGCCCCGTAAGACAACCTTCTCCGAAGAAATCGCCGTCGCTGAGAATTCCTATTGTGGCTTCCTTTCCGTTCTTGGCCACGACGGTGAGTTTCACCCGCCCTCTTTGAATGTAAAAAACGGCATCGGATGAGTCGCCCTGAGCAAAGATCGTCCGCTTTTTTGGAACCGTTGCGATTGTCCTGCCGCCATCGATGGTTGCAAGGAATGCGTGGGGATCGAATTTGCGGCGTTTCGCGGTCGCGGCCACGGGCGTCATGATGGCCCCCCCTTCTCTTAACGCTCAAGGATGCCCAAGAAACCCAGTGTTCGGATAACCAATTATGCTACTCGAACTGCTACCAAGACAACTGTCGAGGACAGCCGCTTAAACTCGATCTTCTGCATCACGGCAGCGGTTCGACAAAAATCCAACTGGTAGGCCAGCGCAATTCCGCACTCTGGGGTCTTCTGAAGCGAAATGTCTCTGAGGGAGGGTTCCGGCACCATGGCGAATCTTAAAGTAGACTCGCTTTGGGGTGATTATCCGCTCCGACCCACGCTACGCCGACTTGCTGCTCCGAATCGGCTGCCAGAGTTATTGTCTGAATGGAACATGACTCGAAAGGTGTACCCGGCAGCCAGGAATCGAAATTGACTTCTAGCGTGGTGCCGCGGAAATCAAATCGCCACCTGGTCTTCGGGTTGTCGTTCCCGAAGCCGACGCGGACTACATGCTTGTCAACTGCCCGCACTTCATCAGTGACAACGCCCGCATTCAGGTTTTCTTGGCTCACCACTGTCGAACCATGAAAAGAAGTCCCAGATCGGGCATTGCCCAGTAACAATCTCAAGAACTGGTCAGTTTGGAACATTTCTAGGAATGAAACCAAACCATACTCGCCATGCTTCAGCATAGAAAGTGGTGATTTATGAGTCAGAAAGCGAGCGCTTCGCAGAGAGTCCTGCCGGTGGATGACGACGAGGCCGGTCGTGAAATGATGAATGTACGCCCGTTGTCTGGAGGCTTGTGATGAGGAAAAACCGTTTCTGGATCGAGATCATCCCGCTTTGCGCGGGAGTTGCCTTTGGCCTCGGGTGCGCGCTTACATTCGTAGGCGCTGTGGGAATCGGACTTATCTTCTCGATGGCGATCCAGCTGAGCTGAAACGGGTGGCTGGACAGCGCGTGCAAATTGTGGGCGCTCTTAACGGCGGCACGATCACCGTCGCATCGGTCGCCCCGGGGACATAGCCCGCAGAAAGGCTCAGCGCCCGCCCCTTGATTGACCTGGAAGCCGAGATTGCTTCAGTGAACGGTTGCTTATCGTTCTCAACAAGTCGATGAGTGTATGGGGATGTTCCGACAACTAACAATTTGCCGTTTCGGCTCCTTCCCCAGGCTCGTCCTAAAGCACTGTACCTCGGATACCTAAACGTCCCGCTCGATCAGCCGATTATGTGCGCAGAATTTGTCCGATTCAGCGTTGTCGCATCGGATCGTTACACCGTCGATCAGCGGGCAAAAGGGGCAGCCGGGAAGGAATTCTCCTTATCATCCTTTTGGATCCAAGAGTACGGGTAGATTTGTAAAGCCTAATTGGCCCGCAATGGAGGAAGATGAAGGAACGAACGCCAAGCCTCTCGGCAACCAATGCTTGACACCGCCGACATTGTCAGAGAGGCGATTTATCGCCACCATCACTTCTCAATCTGGAACAGAATGTCGCAGACCATACTGCCAAACTCCAGTGTCCGCGCTCAACCCCGAGCGCCTGAAAGAAGCGTTATAGCGATGATTTGCCTCGAAGGCGACGAGCTAAATCAGCTAGTTCCCGACCGTACTCGAGAAGGTTGTCGCGCATTTCATCGAACGCTTGCTCCGGTTCTGCAAAGTGATTCAGGTACATTTGTTCAAAGTCTGGGTGCAGTTCCCTTATCGAAATCCTTATCGCCCAGAGGGAGCGGGAAACCGTGACGAGATTTCGTTGTGTGGTAATCAGTGTCTCGGCAATCTTGGCTACCGAGTCTTGCAGCTCTTGGTTGTCCATGACAACCTCCGTGCCACAACTTTAGCAGACACGCTGGGAAATCCCTCGTTTCATTGACTTGCTGATTTCTCCAGGGCATACCAAACTCCTGTTCTCCCACCATTACGGATCTCGACCTGCCGCATTGGGGAAGAACGCGGAAGGCTGTGCAGATTTGAACAGTTCCGGGATTCATGAATCAAATCAGGTGCAAACAGCTCAAGCCCAACAGCCGTCCTAGGTTTGAAGACTCTTGTCATCGGTTTTGCACTGCCACTGTTGAAAAAGCTGTCTCCTTCCAGACACAGACGACTGTTCAATTACGGACATCAACAGGTGAGCACTGCCACCTCTCATTTGACGTACACAGATGGGATGGGAAGGCCGGTCTGCCACGGGATGCTGTACGCTCCCAAGTTATCCGCCTCGAAGCGCAAGAGGTAAAAGGTATCGGCAGTGAAGAAGGTTAGCAACCCCGGCTAATGAAGAGTGCGGATGGAAGGGTGGCGACAGCGGCAACGGTTCCGGGAGAAAAACATTGTCCAAACAAAACAAGAGAACCCACTTGACTCCAACCACCCTGTTGCGTGGAAGGCGATGACGCCCCTCGGTGGATGCAAATCAGGTGCTGCAGTACCAACCGCACGCTGACCTTCCCTGGCCCCACCTAACGTGTTTCCTATTTGAAACATTCGACGCGAAGGAGAACATACGAAGAACTTCTTGATATTCGCACTGACTGTCGCTGCCGCATCGTAGTACTGGCACAGGCGCCGGACTCGCACGCCTCGTCGAATCCGGTGGCCAATGCTACGCGCTACTTGCTGCAGTCTCATAGTCAAAAACCTGACCGCGGCGGCGGAAAGGGATGGCCGAAAAATATGGTTTTCAGCCCATACCGCAGCAGATGACCTTCGCGCAACCTGATGACGCACATCGGCGTCTCCAATCGCATTATGTGGGTCCAACATCGCCGGCTAGTCTTCGCCCAAAGACACCGACGTCACCGACAAAGACGGCAAAGACAAGCTGTTGGCCGACGTGAGCGCTTCGTTCGACTTAGCGGTCGTTTTCGGCTCGTGACTCATTGCGATCAGGCATTGACCTCTGATCGTTTCCAGATTACTTCCCTTGCCGTCGTTCCCCATGTTTCGTTAGAAGTGACCGACACTTTGTAGCCGAGGCCGCAACCAGGGAGGTTCGCGATGCGCACACTCCGACGTTTCATTTTTCGTGCTCTTGTTATGAACGATGTCTCCAACTTTATATTGCGTGACCAAATGCATGTTGGTGAGACATGCTTCCTCACAAAGTGAGCGATTCTGTACAGCGCTGCTGCCGCGTGTGAGTGACTCTACAGGCTGACTCGAAGGCACAGGAGGGGTGCATTCTCTTGAATTGGAGCCTGGCGCCGATCAAAGAACAACCACGAAACGACTAAATTGCTAGTTACGCTGCTGACCCTGCTCATCCTCGCGACGGTTCTGGGCTGCTCGGGGCCTTCTTCAAAGTTGCCGGATGTACCTGACAGTATCCGTAAAGCGCTCAATCAGGCAGGCCTCAAGGGCTCCCCGTCAGTCAGAATCGGGACAAGGGGCATCGTTACCCTTGGCGGACAATTATTCTCCAACATTTCAGCGGAAAGAGGCACCTTACCCTCTCGTCACGCGCGATCGGGTCAACCCGGCGCAGCAATTCGATCCCCACAGGCGTTAGTTTTGGCACCGGTCGTATACGAGGACGGCAATTTTCTGCTTCATTCTCAGCGCGTATTGACGCATCGATCAGTTACTCGAGAAGCACGACGTCAAGCAGCGAACTGTGAACTTCCAACCCTCCGTTATAGTCTATAGGGCCCAGCTGTCGGAACCGATTCATAAAGAAGTTAATTCGAGCTCGGGTCGTACCGACCATTTCCGCCAAGGTCTCCTGGCTTATCTTCGGAATAACGCTTTCCGATCCCTCTTCCTTTCCAAAGCGTGCCAGCAACAAAAGGGTCCGAGCCAGCCGCTTCTCAGCGGAATTGAAAAGCTGGTCAACCAGGTCTGCCTGGGTCTGGGTGTAACGAGCAACAAGGTACGAGACAAATAGATCAGAAAACACGTGCTCACGGTGAAGCACGTTCAGCATCGCGGCCTTTTCAATTTTTAGAACAGAACAATCTGTAATAGCGATGGCCGATGCCGCTCGCAGAGGGGGTCCGAGGCGATACACCCCTCACCCATGAAATCACCTTCGCCTAGTAGGGCGATGGTGGCCTCTTTGCGATGCGCGGATAGGACCGTGAGTTTTACTTGACCACTTTGAATATAGAACACAGCGTCGCTAGGATCTCCTTGCGCGAAGATCGCTTTACTCTTTGGATATTGCAGGATTGTTTTTCCCAATCCGGTATGGGCGAGAAATGCCTTCGGATCAAATTTCCGTGCTTTGCCAGACGACATACAATGCTCCGCACGAGGAACCCCGATGTGAGAATTGTGCACCCGATAGCCTCGAAAAGCAAACCCGAAAACAGTTATGAAAGCCGTCTTGCTGCTGTTGTAGCGAAACTAGAGCCCGCTACTGGATTCGAACGATGTAGTTAGATTGGGAGTCTTTAACGAAAGGTGGACAAAACACCAATCGTCTAAATATCTGTGCATTTGATATTGTGCAATTTTGAACAGAC